>Ga0194055_10000212_pt1 | contig 45292 bp, 45 predicted proteins | sample SepL449m_MetaG_FD_155482 | JGI IMG/M metagenome (GOLD analysis project Ga0194055, IMG submission 155482) | Anoxic zone freshwater microbial communities from boreal shield lake in IISD Experimental Lakes Area, Ontario, Canada - Sep2016-L442-9m | ecosystem: Environmental > Aquatic > Freshwater >... | reverse complement strand
AGTGGAGTTCTGCGAGATGCGCGACGGGGTCGCGGTGATAGAATTCGCGGTCGGCGATGAGGTCGATACGAGATTGGAGGGCACGGGCGAGGGATTGATAGGGGGCGGAGTCGAAGAGATTTTTCATTGAGGAATGGGGCAAAGTGAGAGTTTAGAGGTCGGAGTGGGCAAAGTGAGATGGTTGGAGATCGCTGTAAATAGGAAAGGTGGGGTGGTGGTTGCGGGGAAAAAACTTCGGGAATGGGATGGGGAGATCGATTTTTTCTTGGCACAAAGGGGCAAGTGCACGAATAGAACGAGTGCGTGGGTGGCGGATTGCGCCAGTCACTGAAATTTCTATCTCATCATGAATTCCAAACAAGTTCTCGAAATTTTTGTTGATCAAGGATTAGTCGACGCCAATCAGGTCGAGGACCTCGTTCAGGAGGTGAGTAAGACTGGAAAAACCCTCAGTGAAGTTCTTACGGGCTATGATTTTTGCACGACGGAACAATTTTACGAAACGATTGCGGCGTCTTTGGGGGCGGACTTTGTTGATTTGGGAGCATTTGAACCTCCTCCTGAGGTTTTGCGTTTGATTCCTGGCGGATTGGCGTTGTTGCACCGGGCTTTTCCGTTGGGGGTCGATGGGGGAAGTATTCAGGTAGTATTGGCTGATCCGTTGAATGCTCAAACTGCGGAGGATTTACGATTTGCTTTGGGGAAAGAAGTGCAAGTGTTAGTGGCGCCCGTTTATCAGATTGATGATTTGATCAAGCGGTTTTATGGGAGCGACACCAGTAGCATGGAGGACATTCTTGCCCAACTGGGGGGCGATTTAGAGTTTGGTGGAGATAATGTTTTTGATGTCCAAAACGTTGAGAATGAGGCAAATGCGGTCCCCATTATTCGTTATGTAGACTTGATTTTGCATCAAGCGATTCAGGATCGAGCATCGGACATTCACTTTGAGCCTTTCGAGACAGAATTTAAAATTCGCTACCGGGTGGACGGGGCGCTTTACGAGATGGCGCCACCGCCTCGGCATCTGGCCCTGCCAGTGATTTCGCGGGTGAAAGTGATGTCGAACTTGAATATCGCGGAGCGGCGATTACCGCAGGACGGGCGGATCCAGAAGATGATCGGTGGTCGGCAAGTAGATTTGCGGGTATCGACCTTGCCGACGCAATTTGGGGAGAGTGTGGTCTTACGGGTTTTGGATCGGACGACCGTCAATCTGGAGATTGAGGCCTTGGGGATGCCTGACTATATTTATCGTTATCTATTACGGACGATTGAGAAGCCGAACGGGATTTTCATTGTGACTGGACCGACAGGTTCGGGAAAAACGACCACGCTTTATGCGTGTTTGAATAAGATTAACACCATCGATTCGAAGGTTTTGACCGCGGAAGATCCCGTGGAGTATGATATTGAAGGAATCGTCCAAGTGCCTATGGATGAGAAGATTGGATTAACATTTGCGCGAACGCTTCGGGCGTTTTTGCGGCAGGATCCTGATCGGATTATGGTTGGCGAAACTCGAGATGTGGAGACGGCACAGATTGCGATTCAGGCTTCGTTGACGGGGCATTTGGTTTTTACGACATTGCATACCAACGACGCTCCCGGGGCGGTGACTCGGCTGATTGATATGGGGGTTGAGCCGTTTATGATTTCGTCATCTCTTGAGGGAGTTCTTGGGCAACGACTGATCCGGAAGATTTGTGTGAATTGTCGAACGGCCTATGAGCCGAATGAGAGTGCGTTAGCGCAGTTGGGGCTATCGCCGCACGAGATTGGGGACAAGAATTTTTATTACGGGAAGGGGTGTGAAGCCTGTAATCAGACGGGGTATAAGGGTCGGAAAGGGATTTATGAGTTGCTGGATATGAGCGACCCCATTCGGGAGTTGATCAACAAAAGGGCGCCGGGAGTTGTTTTGAAGCAGAAGGCGATTGAGTTGGGGATGACCACGCTTCGTCAGGATGGACTGCGAAGTATTTATGACGGGGAGACGACGATCGAAGAGGTATTGAAATATACGTAAGATTGGCGGTCGGAGCCAGACTGGGAGTGAGCATCCTTGCGGTTAGCTTTCGACGGACTTCGGGATGAAGGGTGGAGATGGTGGGACTGGATGAATCCCGAGCAGATCGGGGCGAACTCGATGAGTTTTTGCTAAGGATTGATCGGCGCGCCAGCGAGCGATGGCGGCGTGATGACCACTGAGAAGGATATCGGGGACTCGCCATCCGCGAAACTCAACGGGCCGAGTGTATTGAGGGAATTCGAGGAGGCCTGTGGAATGGCTATCATCGGAGGCACTTTCGGCGTGTCCGAGGGCGCCCGGGAGGAGCCGTACGACGGCATCCACGACCACGGCGGCGGCGATGGCTCCGTTGGTGAGGACATAATCGCCGATCGACAATTCGCCATCGATGAGATGATCGATGACTCGTTGGTCGACGCCTTCGTAGTGACCTGAGAGGAGGATGATGTGGGAGAGGCGGGAGAGTTCTTTGGCGACACTTTGGTTGAAAGGGCGACCGGCTGGAGAGAGGAGGAGGACGAGAGATGGAGCGGAGAGAGGGTCTCTCATTTGATGGGCTTGGCGGAGGGATTCGACGGCAGCGAAGAGGGGTTCGCACTTGATGACCATGCCTTGGCTTCCACCGTAAGGAGTGTCGTCGGTGGTGCGATGTTTGTCGGTGGCCCAGTCGCGAAGATGATGAGATTGGAGAGTGAAAATGCCTCGCTCTTGGGCTTTGCCGAGGATGCTTTCGCGGAGAGGTGCGGCGGCGATATTGGGGAAGAGCGAAACGATGTCGATATGCATAGCGGTGAATGGGGAGAGTTTTAGGGTGGGTGGGTGGTGTTCAGCGACAAAGATATTGAGGAGGCGGGAATTTTTGAAATGAGGAAGGTGGTGATTTGGGTGCCTTTTTTGGAGGAACGATGTTAGGAAGTGGGGGTGGTTAAGAGCGCCCGCAGAACTAAAAATCAGCAACGTCCCCGGAGAAGTTTCCGTTGGTGGGTGGCGGTGAGCGGTGGAGTATTGGTCGCTTTTATGGTGATGGTGGTGGTGATTTATGTGCTTTGGGCGAAGCGGTTTAATATGGGGGAGATATCCTTGATGTCTGAGCGGTCGGCAGTTTTTGATTTGGATGGGAAAATTTACTCGCGTCTGCAGGGGGAGAATCGGATTACCGTCAAACTGAGTGAGGTTTCGCCGTATTTTTTGAAGGCATTGGTGGCGAGGGAGGACAGTCGTTTTTATGGTCATCCTGGAGTGGATCTGTTGGGAATTGGGCGAGCGGTGGTTAAGAATATCACCCACGGGTCGGCGAAAGAAGGGGCGAGCACTTTGACCCAGCAGTTGGCCAGAAATAGTTATCCAGCGGGATTGGGGACAAAGAAGAGCCTGCACCGGAAGTTATTGGAGGCAGTATTAGCGGTGAGGATTGAGCGAAATTTTACGAAGGATCAGATTTTAGAGGCCTATGTGAATCGGATTTATTTTGGTTCGACGGTCTATGGGGTGGAGACAGCTAGTCAGACCTATTTTTCGAAGTCGGCATTGGAATTAACATTAGGGGAAGCGGCAATTTTGGCGGGGCTGATTCGAGCGCCATCACGATTTTCGCCATTGAAGAATCTGCAAGGATCTCTGCGAGAGAGGGATGCAGTTTTGGCGAGGATGGTGAAGCTGGAGATGATTACTGAGGGAGAAGCCGACGCGGCGATTGATCAACAGGTGGTATTAGCGAAGAGTCGACCGTTTGCGGCTCAGGAAAATTACGCGATGGATTTGGTGCAACGGGAGTTGGAGGATTTATTGACCGATGCACAGAGGGCGAATGGGGGAATGAAGATTTATACGTCCATCGACCCCGTGTTGCAGAAGGCGGCGGAGAATGCCTTGGAGTTGGAGTTAAGGAAGATCGAGGGCAAGGCTGGATATAAACATCCGAAAAAAGCGGATTTTTCGGCGGAGGCAAAAGCTAGCAAAGAAGCTCCGCCGTATCTGCAGGGAGCGGTGGTGGTGATTGACAATGCGTCTGGAGGAATTCGGGCATTGGTGGGGGGGCGAGATTTTTCGGAGAGTCAGTATAATCGGGCGATTGCGTCGCCTGGGACGAGGCAGATTTGTTCGACATTCAAGCCGTTTGTCTATGCGGCGGCTTATGGGCAAGGACTTTTGCCGGGGACGCTGATTAATGATGGACCGATTACCGTTGGAGAGATTCATGGTGCGGGAAGTTGGGCGCCGGGGAATTCTGATCGGACAGATAAGGGGAAATTGCGGGCCGAAGAGGGGTTAATTTTGTCAAGAAATACGATGAGCGTCCGGGTGGGGGATCGGGCAGGAATTGAGGAGGTCAAGCGGGTGGCGAGTGCGGTTGGGTTGCAGAGTATGCCGATGCTCCCGGCGGCATATCTTGGGGCGTTGGAGGCGAATGTTCGGGAGGTGACCGAGGCTTACACCGTGTTTGCGAATGGTGGGTTGAGGCGGCAGAGTTATTTGATTGAGAGAATCGACGATGCGGAAGGAGAGACGATCTATCGGTCCGCGCACGTGGAGGCACGCGCATTGGACCCTGGGGTTAGTTGGTTGGTTACGAGTGGATTAAGGAAAGTCTTTGAGCGAGGGACGGCGGCGAGTGCGGAGAGGTTGGGATTTAGCAAGCCGGCGGCAGGAAAAACCGGGACGAATGACGACTATCAAGATGCGTGGTTTGTGGGTTACACGACGAGCCTGACTTGTGGTGTTTGGGTGGGGCTCGATTTGCCACAGACCATTGTGTCCCATGGTTATGGGGCGGCGTTGGCCTTGCCAGTTTGGGTAGACGTGATCAATCAGGCGCCGAGTCGGCGTTATCCCGCTCGCGAGTTTACGCCCCCTGGGGTGATGCGGAAGGTGGCGATTTGTGCGATTTCAAGTCAGTTGGCGACGGTGGCGTGTGAGCGAGCGGAGACAAATTATTTGGCGGAGCTACCAGATTCACGGGTTCCGAAAGTCCCTTGTCTTTTTCATCAAAAGACTTCCTCGAGTGATGTGCCAGTGACGACTCCCCCGAAAAAGACCGGGGAGCCGAGTTTGCTTCGATCTTTCAGGAAATTTTTCGGGGGAGAGTAGCTTAATTAAGCCCTCAATCAGGTGAATTCCTAGGAGGTTTCCTGATGGAAGCAATTAAGGGGTTAATTCTTTGTGAATCCCTTTTTTGATCTTTTCGGCGGAGTTTTTTTGGGTCTAATCTAATGATTATCAATGTCTGATCGTCTTGACCGTTTTGAAATGAAGTTCGTCCTCACACCTGAGCAAAAAGAGGTATTGATGCCTTGTTTGTTGCCGAGGTTGCGGCCCGATGGACATGGCGATGCGGAGGGATTTTATCCGATTGTCAGCCTCTACTACGATAGTTTTGATCGAGATTGTTATTGGGAAAAAGTCCGTGGCCAAGGGAGTCGGAGGAAGTTACGGGTGCGAGTTTATGGAAGCCGAGACGGGGCGTTGCCACCGACTTCTTTTGTGGAGATTAAGCATAAATGCGATTCTCGGGTGGTGAAGCGACGGGTGGAGATGCCGACTGAAACTGCTTTAGCGATTTGCGATTTGCAGTCGGTGGGGTTGCGATTGAATTTTGCGGAGAGTCGAGTGATTGAGGAGGTGCAGGGTTTGGTGGCGGGGCGGGGATTTCGTCCGGTTTGCTGTATGCGTTATGATCGTCGAGCTCTGGCAGATTTGGACCCGTCTTCCGACTTGCGGATTACGTTTGACTCGGGGATTGGCTATCGGATGAGCGACTTAACGCCACAACCGGACGACAATCGATTTAGCGAGTATCTGTTGACGCCTGGGTCAATGGTGATGGAGGTGAAGGGAACAGGGGCGGTGCCGTATTGGTTGGCGCGATTGCTGGGAGAAATGAATTGTATTTTAACAAGTTTCAGTAAATACTCTAATGCTTTAGAAGCGGGTGATCCGTATTTGAGGGGGCTGAGAGAGTCTCAACAGTTATGGAGTTCTAAAAGTGAAAGAACAACAGAGTCGAAAGTTGCCTAGTGTTTGTGCGCTTAGTATTGAGTTTTAGTTTAATTATATGCCAAGTTTTATCGATAAGATCAATGATTTAGTCGGGTTTAGTGCTAAAAACCCTAGTATTGGGGAGATTGTTTTTGCTTTGATTCTCAGTTTTGGGCTGATGTGCCTAATATCTGTGGTTTACAAGCGAACTTATCGGGGGGGGGGATATTCGCAGGATTACGTTCACACCTTGATTATTCTGGGGACAGTGGTGTCGGTGGTGATTATGGTGGTGCGCGGTGACGGGGCGACCGCATTTGGAATGTTTGCAGCCTTTTCAATTATTCGTTTTAGGCATTCGGTTCGTCAATCGAGGGATATTGGATTTATCTTTTTAGCCATGGCAGCTGGGCTGGGTGTTGGGGCGCGTCAGTATGAATTGGCCGCGTTGACAACGGTGATTGTTTGTTGTCTTATTTATGCTTTTTCGAAAGCGGATGCATTTTCACCGAAGCGACTTTCTCATTTTCTGAGGATTCGTGTGACGAATGAGGTGAACTATGATGTGGCATTTGAAAAATGCTTTGAGCAGTATTTGGCACATCAGGAGTTAATTTCAGTGGAGTCGATTCAGGCGGGGATGATGACGGAGATTCGGTTCAATGTGTCGTTGAAGGACGACGGTCATCCGGGAGCATTTGTGGCTGCGCTGCAGCAACTGAATGGGAATAATCGGATTTTGCTGACCGTGGCAGCGAGTAGTTTGGTGATGGGGGAATAGCTGGTCTGAGCGGGGGATGGGGAAATCTCAGGTGATTGGGGAGTGAAAAAATGGGAAAGTCCGAATGCGAACGACTGATGGATTAAAAGAGCATTGATTCGTCTGGCGGGCTACTTTTTTCTACGCGCTCGGCTTTGATGAGAGAGATTCTCCGTCCATTTTCAATGGGGAAAGTGGCGATCCCGGTGACTTTGATCCAGCCCATTTCGGGCAAGTCTATTTTGGAATCGGATTCGAAGAGAGTGGCGACGGGGCGGGCATCAGCGGCGCAACAGGTCATAAACATCCGGACGGCTTTGTGGCGTTTGCCGTTGGAGTTATTGGAGGTTTCTGGCATGAGCTGGCCGGTGAGGACGATCTGTTTGTTTTCGAAGTCGGCGCGGAGAGCGTTGTCTTGGGCGGCGTAGAGGAGGTCGAGAACCTCAGCGACGATTCTCCCGTCTGGGGTGCGAGTCAGGTAATCTTGGGGAGGTGGCGTGGCGGTCTTTGGGGTGGAGTCAGGGGAAGGGGAAGTGTTGGTGGGCAGGGCGAAGTCTGGGGGAGAAGTTGGGGAGTTTTTTGATGGGGACGGTGGGCGAAGACCAGAAGCATCCATTTGGACGCCCCGATTGAGGATGGCATTTTTACCGAAGCCGTCGGCGGAGAACATAGCGGCGGCGGTGACGGGGAGGAGAAGAATCACAAAAGTGAGGATTTTTCCGATGGAGAGCCGAGAAAGGCCGTGTCCGCATTCGCTGGCGGAGCAACAGTTGGCGTCGGCGGGAAAGATGGCAAAGACGAGAGCCATGGAGGCTAAGATGAGTCCGGCGATGAGGGCGTAAGTACGGAAGGTGGGGATGAGAAAAGCGTTAATGCGACCTGAGAAGTAAAAGTAGAGCAGGATGGAGCTCCAGGCGGCGAGGGTGGAGCAGGGGAGCCAGCGGTTGAATATTTTGTTCATTATTGAGAGAGGATACTCTGGGTTGAAGGAGGTGCAAGAGGGCGAGTGTTATCGAGGTTGAGGGTACTAATCCGCCAGCAGACGAGAGCGATGGCGATAAAGAGGCCGAGGGAGAGAAGCGCGATGAAGCGGCGATTGAAGAGGATGCCGTAGAGCCAAAAGAGTTTGAGATCGAATACGGGGCCGAAGAGGAGGAAGGCGAGTTTTGAGGCGAAGGAGAAAGCGGTAAAGCTGGCGGCGATAAAGGCATCGGTGGTGCTGCAGAGGGCGAGAAGAGACGCGAGACCCATCATGGAAACGATGGAGAGGAGGGGATTGGAGGCGAGAGGGATGATGATTTCCTGTTTGACGGCGGTGTTAAAGAGACTGGCGAGGGCGGAGCCGATGATAAAATAGAAAGCGACATCAAGAAAATCAGCGGTGGCGGATTGGACTGAAAGGAGGAGTTTTTTGGGGAGGCTTGAGGCGGCGGCGAGGTTGGCGAAGTTCTCTGGGGTTGAGTTGGGATCGAGGGAAGGGTTGGAGGTGGAGGCGATGAGGAGGCCGGCGCGTTTGCGTTGTGGTGGGGAGATTTCGGAGCGGAGGACTGCGGATGAGGGGAGTCGGTGGACGATTAAGCCGACGGTGAGAGCGACGAGGTAGCCGATGGAGAGGCGGAGGGAGGTCATTAGCCAAGGATTTTGTCCTTTGAAAGCGGCGAAAGTGCTGAGGGCGACGAGTGGGCCGACGATGGGGGCGGCAAGCATGTAGGTGACTGCGGATGAGAGTGGGAAGCCTTTGCGGATGAATCGACGAATCACGACGACGCTTCCGCACTCGCAAATGGGCAAGATCAGGCCGAGCAAACCGCTAATGGCGATGGAGGCGAAGGCATTTTTGGGGAGGAATCGTTGGAGGCGATCTGCGGAAATGAAGACATCGATTAGTCCAGAGATTAAGGACCCGAGGAGGAGGAAGGGGATGCCTTCGAAGAGGACGCTAAGGAAGGAGTAGGCGAAATCGTTGAGGTGGAAAGTGAACCAAGGCATAGCGAGGAAGATCGCCGAGATTACTGTCCGTACGATTGCTCAACGCGTTGGGCAACATCGAGATACCCGTAATCAGCTTCATAGATTTCCTTCATGCAGGTCAGCGATTCCTCTTTTCGGTTCATGCGTTCGAAGACGAGTCCGAGTTTATAGAGAACCTCTTTTTTGGTGACATCCATGGCGATGATTTCGCTGGCGCAGTCTTGGAACTGCTTGACGGCGAGATCGAGCATATTTTTTTCGGTGTAGCATTGGCCGAGAAGATTCATGGCCCGAAGTCTGGCGTTGGGATTTTGTCGAGCTTTTTGGAGTTCGGAGATCGCTTCGGTGTAGTGCTTGGCGAAGACGAGTTGTTCGCCGAGTTCGAAACGGAGTTGGAGATCCGTGGGATTTCGTTCGACGCGCTTGCGGGCTTCGGCGATGAGGAGTTCGGCTTTTTCGAGGATCCGGCTATCGAGTTCGGTGTGATAAGTGGCCGCGTCCTCGTGTTGATCTCCTCCGGCGGCGAACCAATCGGTGAGTTCCTTGATTTGGAGATCGAGTTGTTTGAGGTGAAGGTCGCCGAGTTTTCGGGCGACTGCGGGATCACTGCCGCTGACCAATTGGTTGGTGTGGTTGTAGTAAGAGCGTGCGGCTTCGAGGCTTTCGGCATCTTGTTTTTGTTCGAAGCGATCTTCCCAGAGTTTGGCCATGCGGAGGGAGAGGTCGACATTTGTTTGGGCGACTTCCCATCGAGAATAGACCTCGTTGAGTTGTTCATCGATCATATCGGCGCTCCGAACCACGCGCCCCTGTTGTTCGATTAAGATGGCCTCTTCCTTATTCTTCATCACATCGCGGTAGCTTTGGGCTTGTTCCCAGCCGCCGCTTTTCATGGACGCGGTAGCGGCGGCGTCTTTGCTGCGTTTGACGGCGGTGAGATCGGAGGGATTTTGTTCGGCAATTTTGCTATAAATCTCCACTGCTTGGTCGGGGAGGTTCATGAGGAGATAGAGTTCCCCGAGTTCGTGCATGGTCTTGCTGTCTTTTGGGTTAGATTCGACGATGGTCTCGAGGGCGAAGGCGGCGACTTCGATAAATCCGGCAGCTTTAGCGGCTTCTTTGAGGAGATGATTGATTTGGGGGTTAGTGGGATCGGTTTCGAGACTCTTTTCGGCGAGCTCCATCGCAGCCTTGGGGTCCTTTTTGATGACGCTTTGTCCGCGCAAGGAAGCGGTGGACATGCCGGAGAGGAAGTTCTTTTTTCCTTTGGTGGAGAGGATCGCTACTTTGCGGAGGAGTTTTCGGCCATCGAGAAAGCCCGGGTTCTCTTTGAGGACGGTTTGGAGGAGAGTGATCGCATAGCCATGATTGCGCAATTCGACGGCACTTCGCGCTTTGAGGTATAGGTTACGAGCACTTTCGGGGAGTTCTTTTTCAGTTTGAACGGGCATAAATTGGGTGTGATAAGTGAAGATGAAGGCAATCGTTGGTCACTATTAGGAGGAGTGGAAAACAAAAAGACTCCAAGGGCGAATGATATTTAGTGAGAAGTGAGAGGGTAAACTTTGATTATTTCTGGATGGGTGATGCTGGTCCTGGGGTTAAGGACGGAGGACTGGTTTTCGTGAACCAAGAAAGGATGTGGGCTTTTTCCTTTTGAGCGTTGTCAAAGTAGTTGGAAGTTCCGTGTTCAAAAAGAACCGTGAAGGCAAAAGTGGCGAGCAAGAAAAAGGCTCCCCAAAACGCGAAGCGAACGAAGTCCATAAGTGCTTTAGTGGGTTCGGGTAGAAAAGGTTATTAGCGACGGGCAAAGTTTCTGATCAATGATAGACGAGTCCTTGCGGGAATTTACGGTTTGCGTGCGGGGCTGGGTGGGAGAACGACTGGAGGGGAGACGATGGAAGGAGGAACGGCGGGTTTGGGTGGTTGGGTGGATTGGTTTGGCTTGAGTTCGGTTGCGGAGAGGTTGGTCGTTTTGAAGATTTTCCAAGTGCCATGGTCAAGCCGAAGGGTATGAAGTCCGTTGATGAGATTGTCGACATAAGGTGCAGAGCCGCCGACTTTTTTCGTTTGTTGTTTGAAGCTGACAACCACTTCGGTGGGGGTGGCGTTGGTGATCTGGAGGTCACTGACGACGAAGGAGAGGTCGAGAACTTTGAACATCGTGGCGATGGATGCTTTGGTGGTAGCGAAGTCAGGATTGGATGGATCGATGGTTTCGACGACGGCCTCGAGGTTCTTTTTTTCGAGGGCACGAGCATTGTCATTGATCACCGCAAATACGGCAGCTTGGAGAGTGGCGTTTTTGGCTAATTGGATAGCGTCGGGTGATTGGGGAGGTGTGGGAGGTGTGGGAGTTTCGGGCGCGATTTTTTCGGATGGTGGGAGAGGGGATTGCGGGAGAAGTTTTCCGGCGGGTTCGATGGGTGAGATGGATGATTTGGCAGCGGAAGCGAAGAGGGGAGCGCCGTTGAGATCGGTGATTTTTTGCTGGAGGGTTTTGATGATTTTCCAATTTCCGCGGTCGAGTTTTAGGGTATGAATGCCTTCGACGATATTGTCATTGAAGTCAGCTTGGGTACCGACTTGGGTGGTTTTTTGCTTAAAGCTGACCTTTACTTCCGAGCCATTGCTATTGACGATTTTTAGGTCGGAGACTTCATACTTGAGGTCGAAACTTTTAAACATTTGTTCCACGGTGGCGCGAGTTTCGGCGTAAGTGGCGCAGTCAGGATGGATGGTAGACATTAGGGTGTTGATGTCTTTTTTTTCGAGAGCGTGGACATTTTCGTGGATGACGCCGAAGACGGCATCTTTATCGGTGGCCTTTTGGCGACAACTGATCGAAGAGAAGGCGAGAAGCAGGAGAGCGAGTAGTCTTGGAGAAGTGACGCAATTTTTTAACATAGCAACAGGGTGGATAACTCAGCGGAGTCTGATGGCAAGTGACTTTTTTTTAAATGAAAAAACTGCTTGTGATTTGGCGAGGATGGTTTGGGATTCTTAGTTTTATGGTTGACCACTTTGAGAGGATGAATGAGCCACGGCGTCCGTGGTTGGATGCGGAAAGATTACGGGAGAAGTTTCGGGTGGAGGCGGCGGAGAAGCACCCTGATGTTGGCGGGACGACAGGGGATTTTGCGGAGCTGAATTTGGCTTATGGAATTCTGCGCGAACCGGCATTGCGATTGGGACATTTGTTGGAGATTGAGGAGCGTGAGGCGAGTCAATCTGGGGCGGGTATTGCTGTGGACTTGGCTGATTTGTTTATGAGTTTGGCGAGTGTTCATGGAGCCGTGGCGGATTTGCGAAAGAGGTGGGTGGTAGCGTCGACGCCGCTGGCGCGGGCGTTGTTAGCTGGGGAGCGGGCGAAGTTGCGTCGGAGTGTGGGTGAGACGCTGGAGGGATTGGGGAGAGCGGAGGAGCAAGCGATGGGGGGGTTGCGGGAGTTGGATTTAGGATGGGATGGCGCGACTTCGGAGGACTGGGAAAAGTTGGCGAGCTTGCAGGCGCGGTTCGCCTATCTTTCAAAGTGGACTGCGGAGGTTCGCGAGGATCATTTTTTTTTGAATGACTAAACGGATGTGAGGATGGTGAGGATTTGTTGAGGTGGGTGCGGCGAGATAGATGGGGGAGTGCGACCGCCTACTCTTGACGAACCTAGTGGTGATTGTTCATTACGGACGGATGTTTCTGGAGTCATTACCGCCGCGGTTCGTGATTACGCCGATTGTTCACCGAGTTCAGGCGGATTTAGAGGAAGCGCGGAAGATAGAATCGCAGAGTGAATTGGAAAGACGAACGAAGGATAGTCGACCCTTGCGATCATTTGAGGGGGCGATAGGGAGTCGGTTTGGATTGATTGCGGAGATTAAGCGGAAGTCGCCATCGATCGGGGAGATGCGGGAGAATCGGGTGGAGGAAATTGCTTTGGCGTATGAGGAAAGTTCGGCGGTTCGTGCGATCTCGGTGCTGACGAATCGGGCGGATTTTGGGATGGGGATTGAGCAGCTTGGGGTGGTAGGGAAGATTACGAGTAAGCCACTCCTGCGGAAGGACTTTATCTTTGATCCTTATCAAGTGTGGGAGGCGAGGGCAAGTGGAGCGGACGCCATTTTACTGATGGCGAATATTTTGACTATTGAGGGGTTGCGGGAGTTATCGGTCTTGGCGAACGGGCTTGGTTTGGGGGTATTATTTGAGGTGCATACTGGGGAGGAGTTGGCAAAGTTGCCGAAGGATCCGAAGATTTGTGGGATTAACAGTCGGGTGTTTAAATCTTCGGGAGGATCGGTGCGTTATTGGGCGTCGAAGATCTTGCGACGATTGGGTTTAAAGCGTGATTTGAGTATCAAACTTGATCAATTTTCCTTAGTGGATCGGCTTCCCGCGGGTTCATTGAGGATTGCGGAGAGTGGGATTGATCCTTCGATGGTTGGGTATTTACGGGATGAGCGGAGGTTTAGCGGATTGCTTGTGGGGACTTCCTTGTTGATGGCTGGGGATGGAATTCGCAGGGAGCTTGGGCGGTTTGAGCAGGCGATTGGTTGAAGTGGTGATTGGGGGCTATTCCCATTCGATGGTGGCGGGTGGTTTGCTACTAATATCGTAACAAACCCGATTGACGCCTCTGACTTCGTTGATGATGCGGGTAGAGATTTTCGCGAGAATTTCGTAAGGGAGGCGAACCCAATCGGCGGTCATGCCGTCTTGGCTTTCGACAATGCGAAGGGCGATGGTATTTTCGTAAGTCCGTTCGTCGCCCATCACGCCGACGCTTTTGATGGGGAGGAGAACGGCGAAACTCTGCCAGACCCGGTGATACCAGTCGGAGGATTTGATTTCTTCGACGACGATGGCATCGGCTTCGCGGAGGATGCGGAGTCGGAGTGGGGTGATTTCGCCGATGATACGAACGGCGAGGCCTGGGCCTGGAAAAGGTTGTCGGAGAGTGACTTCTTTTGGGAGGCCGAGTTGGGCACCGACTGCACGGACTTCATCTTTGAAGAGTTCGCGGAGCGGTTCGACCAGCTTGAGCTTCATATTTTTGGGGAGTCCACCGACATTGTGGTGGGACTTGATCATGGCGGCGGGATTTCCAGCGATGGCGATGCTCTCGATGACATCTGGGTAGAGCGTTCCCTGGGCGAGGAACTGAAAATTGGCGCGTTTTCCTCGGGAGAGTTTTTGGGTGGCCTCTTCGAAAACGCGAACGAACTCTGTGCCGATGATTTTGCGTTTACGCTCTGGAGAAGTGACCCCGCGCAATTTGGTGAGGAATCGAGCGGCGGCGTGAACCGTCTTGAGGCGGATCTGAAAATTGTCGCCGAAGAGACGTTGGACGGCGGCGGCTTCATCGGCGCGGAGGAGGCCATTATCGACGAAGACGCAGGTGAGTTGGTTGCCGATGGCGCGGTGGAGGAGAGCAGCGGCGACGCTACTATCGACGCCACCGCTGAGGCCGAGGAGCACATGGGAGTCGCCGACTTGATCGCGGATTTGCTGGCAGATTTGCTCGATGAAAGAGCCCATCGTCCAATCTTTGGTGGACTGGCAGATGGCGAAGAGGAAATTCGCGAGGAGATCTTTTCCTTGGGGAGTGTGGGCGACTTCGGGATGAAACTGGAGGCCGTAGAATTTTTTCTTGGGGTGTTCGATGGCGGCGAAGGGCGAGTTTTCGGTAGTGGCGACCGTGCGGAAGCCTTTGGGGAGTTTGGTCAGTTTGTCGCCGTGACTATTCCAGATGTTTAAGATTGGCGGGAGAGATTGGAAAAGCGGGCAGGCAGAATCTTTGATGTGGAGTTCTCCGCTTCCGTATTCGCGTCTGGGGCTGTGTTCGACCTTTCCACCGAGGTGATGCGCCATGAGTTGCATGCCGTAGCAGATGCCAAGGATGGGGATACCGAGTTCAAAGATCGCGGGATCGGGTTGGGGCGCGCCTTCGGTGTAGACGCTGGAAGGGCCACCGCTGAGGATGATGCCGCGAGGATGGAGTTTGGCGATTTCGGTGGCGGAGAGGTCGTGGCGAACGATTTGCGAGTAGACTTGGGATTCACGGACGCGCCGAGCGATGACTTGGGTGTATTGGGAACCGAAGTCGAGAATAACGATTCGGGAAGAGGCTAAGGTGGTCATTTTTCAGTGAACCGAGCCAGTCGTTTCGTTGATCATGGGATCATTTTTTTGATCAATGGGGACGATCGTGCCTTGACCTTTGAGACCGCGTGAGAGGGAAGGTTCGGCTTTGGGGGTGGGGGGAAGATCGGTCTCGCAACCTGAGAATAGTAAGCCGCAGGCTATGAGGAGCGCGGAGGAGAGGATGGTTTTCATCTGATGGTAGATAGCGGAGAGGCGCAGAAAAGGAAGGTGAAATTGTCTGGTTTGAGGAATTGTCAGTGGGAAAGAACTTCTTCAGGATGGTTTTGAATGATCTCTGCTCGATACCTGCTTAATGCTTACCGGCAGGCGGCTTTTCCGATGGCTTTGCCTAAGGGGGGAATTGGGTGGTTTTCGCCTGATCCGCGGGCGATTCTACCGATTGACGACGAGTTTCACATTCCTCATGGGCTGAAGCGGGCGTTAAAGAAGGGGGGATTTGAGATTCGAGTGGACGCGGGATTTGAAACCGTGATGAGGGAATGTGCGGTTCGAGACGAGACTTGGATCGATGAAGCGATCATTGCGAGTTATGTTGGTTTGCATCAACTGGGTTGTGCGCACTCGGTTGAGGTATGGATCGGTGGGGAGTTAGCGGGCGGACTTTACGGGGTGGCGTTGGGGGGAGTTTTTTTTGGGGAGTCGATGTTTCACAAAGTGAGAGATGCGTCGAAGTTTGCACTTTGGGCGTTGGTTTTGCGGCTTCGAGAGCGGGGATTTGGGTTGCTCGACGTGCAGTGGTTGACGCCTCATTTGGCGACCTTCGGGGCGAAGGAGATCTCGCGTGCGGAGTATGTTCGGCGGTTAGCGGATTGGATTAACCGACCGTGTCGATTTGTTGGCTAATGGCATCCGCCCAAAGTGCTGGTGGCGAGATTAATACAGCTGAAGTGTCCGAGCGGTGGGCAGCCGATGCTTTTTTTGCGAGTTATCCCGTGCCTTGCCGGTTGGCGGGGACCGAATCGTGGGTCACCGATCGGAAAACGGAGCGACTCGGCGTGTGCTTCAGTTATTGGTTTAGTCAAGGGAGTTCGATGAATCAAACGGCGCGCCAGGATGAGCAGAGTTTTTTAACCAACGGCCCGAAGGGTGGAGGTGGCGGAGGGGTGTCATGGAAGGTCGGGCGATCGCTGGAGGGGCGGAATCAAGTGCTAGAGGGGCGTGGATCAGAGCGTCTGGAGAGCGACGGAGGGAACTGGGTTGATGACATCGCAGGAGAAATCTGCCCGTTGATTTGGGTGGGGTGGCGGGCAGGTTGTTGGGGGAGAGTCGTCAGCAGAAGTCAATCGCCAGGGCCGTCCCGCTTCGGCGGGTGGGGCGAAAAAAGCCACCGCGGGCTTGTCCAACCAAGGCTAGATTTGAGGTCAGGGCAGGGAAAGTCTTCCCCGAGAGCAAGTAAACCTCGCCATGACTCAAAGGGACCTTAGGGGTTCGGCGTTGCGGTCATGGCGGATTAATGTGGATCGTATCGGGATTGGCGCCGTGTGCGAGTAGGAGTGGCTCAGCATCTGTGTGATGGTAACTGCAAGCGAAGTAGATCGGCGTGACGCCAAACTTGGCGGGCAAACTGGTACCACCCAGCGAAGCCCGGGTTTAAATCACGGAGGTAAATCCGGCGGTTGTGCCAAGAAGCAACGCGTTCTTGCCTGAGGATCTCCTGTTGCCGGAGTCGGCGACTGGAAGGTCAGCAGAGGTCGGAGTAGTGAGCGACCATCCGGGGGCTGGAACTTGCTCGATTGAACACGAACACGGGAACCCTTGATGCCCATGAAGGACCAAACTAGGAGGGAGCCGAACGACCCCATGGAGGTGGAGCCACCCGTTAAGACCAGTCGGTTAGGGTGCGCTCCATCGTTGGATGCGACGCAGGTTGCGGTTGGATTACTGGAAACAATGGAAACAGCCACGGAGGCGACGTCGCAAGCTAATCGCCTTGGGGATCTCGCCTGAGGAGGTGAAACTGGCGAGCCGGAGCTTAACGGATACTGGCGGATGAGTGGCAAGAGCATCGTGCAGCAAGCGCTCACCAACAGTTGGCTGCATCAACAAGGTCTGCCTGAACTGCGTCCTTTATGGATCGCGCTTCATTATGGACCCGGCGGAAACGCCAAGTCCTCAATCTAACTGGAACCGCCGGATACGGACCCGTATGTCCGGTGGTATGGGAGCTGGGGGTTCAATCCCCCCGGCTACCCGATTCGGCTCTGTACGGTTTGCATTCCATTTTCTGGTAATGAAGACTTACCGAGATATCTCTACGATAAATTCACCTTTTTCGAATAACGATTTAATGGAATGCATATGATTCATAAACACTCCCATCAAAAAATCATTCGATGTATTACCGCAAGTAAGCCATATAATCGAAGGCGGCGGCCCCAATCTCTCCTGCAAATCTATGAAATCCACATCCTTCGTGATGATTACTGCGCCAGCAGTTCTTGCAGCCTGAAAAATTTCCTCATCACCTGAATCTCGTAATCCAATATCTCTTAGCGCATAAGCATCCAACCCTAAAGCTGATCGCATCCAAACTGCGAGTTTTGGCGATAGGTGGGCATCCAGCCAGAACTTCACGCGACTAGAACAGGGTGATCAATTCGACTCTTGGCGTAACCGATTGCGGCAGAAACATCCTCAATTTCAAGATCCGGCAATTCATCAACGATTTGAATTGGCGAAAGGCCAACTTGTAAAAGGTCCAAAATGTCGGAAACCCTTATGCGCATTCCTCGAATGCAAGGCCTTCCACCACATTGATTTGGATTAACGGTTATGCGAGAGTGCGCTTGCATGAAGAAAAGGTCAACCACCGGCATAAAAAAGCCAAGGTTATTTTTGCCGAACGTCAAAGTGATGGCAACCCCACTAGCGGGAGCCAGCGTCGAACGCGGGGCTGAGGTTGAGATTCCGGTAAAGCATCGAGAACAAAAGGGTTAGTGGGGGGGGCCATCCACGTCTTGTGTGTGGTCAGCATGGGTGCGTTGTTAGTGGGGTGAAAGTCCCCTGTGGGAAACCGAGATGAAAACATGAAAATGAATCAACCAGAGACGAGCAGTGAAGCCAGCCGCGTGAGGGTGACTGGACGTGGGTAGGAAGGCTAGACGAAATGGGCGAGCCGATGAATAAGAACGGGAAAGAAGGCCGACGTGGTGGGCGAGCTGGCACCACCCAGCGAAGCCCGGGTTTAAATCACGGAGGTAAATCCGGCGGTTGTGCCAAGAAGCAACGCGTTCTTCCCTGGGGAGATCCCGCTGCCGGAGTCGGCGACTGGAAGGTCAGCAGAGGTCGGAGTAGTGAGCGAACGGCTGGGGGCTGGAACATGCCCGCTTGAACATGAACACTGGACAGTTCGCGCGGTATGCCGATGACTTTCTGGTGATGGTGAGGAGCGCAACAGTCGCGCGGCGGGTGATGAAAAGCCTCACGCGGTTTATCGAAGGAAGTTTGAAACGGGTAGTCAACCAAAGGAAAATCCAGGCCGCGCGGCTAGACAATGGGCCTTTCTGGGAATCCAGATCGGATGGCGTGGCAAGGTGATGTGGACGGCTAAAGCGCTGGCGCGGTTCAAACAGCGGATCCGAGAAATCACGTCCCGAAGCCGTGGGAATAAGGTTGGGCAACTCATTGACAAACGCAGAGGTTATGTTACGGGCTGGATGAACCCCTTCGGGGGGGAGGAAATCGCTGGAGAAAACTGGCGGCTGAATCGGGTGAAGTGGCGGGGAGTTTGCTGGGGAGAGTCGTCTGGAAAAGTAGATCTCTAGGATGTGCCCCGCTTCGGCGAAGCGGGAGCGGGCTTGTTCCACCAAGGCTAGATTTGAGGTCAGGGCAGGGAAAGTCTTCTCCGAAAGCAAGTAAACCCCGCCACGACTCAAAGGGAGCTCAGGGGTTAGGCGCCGAGATAAGCGGCGCGGACTTTGGGGTTGGCGAGTAAATCTGGGCTTGGACCATTGAGGATGATCATGCCGGTTTCGAGGACCGCGGCGCGCTGGGCGAATTTGAGGGAGATGTTGGCGTTTTGCTCGACGAGCAGAAGAGTGACCCCAGTTTGGTTGATTTCTGCGAGGAGGGCGTAAATTTCTTTGACGAGCTTGGGCGCGAGGCCCATCGAGGGTTCGTCGAGGAGGAGGATCCGTGGTCGACTGAGTAGCGCGCGGGCGACGGCGAGCATTTGTTGTTCGCCACCGGAAAGGGTGCCGGCGGATTGGGTGAGGCGTTCGCGGAGGCGAGGCAGGGTGGTGAGGAGACGATCGAGGTCAGCGGCGGTGGCCTTAGGATCATGGCGAGTCCAAGCACCGATTTTGAGATTTTCGAGGACTGTCAGGTTGCCAAAAATTCCCCGTCCCTCAGGAACGTGGGCGATTCCCATGGAGACGAGTTGATCGGCGGCGATGCCGCGGAGATCGCGTCCTTCAAATGACACTTGGCCGCTGTGAGGGAGGAGGTTAGAGATCGCCTGAAGGGTGGAGGTTTTTCCTGCTCCGTTGGCGCCGATCAGGGTAAAAATTTCGCCTTGGCGGACTTCGAAAGAGATGCCTTTGACGGCTTGAATGTCACCATAAGCAACGGTGAGATTTTCGACGATCAAGCAGCTCATTGATCGTCCTCCGGCACACCTAGGTAAGCCTCGATGACCCGGGGGTTGGCGCGGATGCCTTCGGGGGTGTCGTCGGCGATCGTCTGCCCGAAATCGAGTACGGTGATGCGATCGCAAAGTTTCATGACCAGTTCGATGTGGTGTTCGATGAGGAGAAGGGTGACTTTAAATTCTGTGCGGATTTGGGTGAGGAAGTCGGTTAATTCGGAGGTTTCGCCGCTGTTCATTCCAGCGGCGGGTTCGTCGAGAAGGAGGAGTTTTGGCCGAAGGGCGAGGGCGCGGGCGATCTCGAGTTTGCGTTGTGAACCGTAGGGGAGGGAGCCGGCGGGCTGATCGGCGTGGGGAGCGAGTCCGAAGGGTTGAAGGAGGAGCATGCTTTGCTCGATGGAAAGGGCTTCTTGTTGCTTGGAGCGTGGCAGGCGGAAGAGGGCGTGGAGTGGAGAGTAATCGAGTTGGGAGTCGAAGGCGATTCGGACATTATCGAGCACGGTGAGGGACTTGCAGAGTCGAATATTTTGGAAAGTCCGACCGATTCCCAAGCTGGCGATGTGGTTGGGGCGGAGGCCGGCGATGGATTGGTCGCGGAAGCGAATAGTGCCTTCGGTTGGTTGATAGATGCCGGTGATGAGGTTAAAGAGAGTGGTTTTGCCAGCGCCGTTGGGGCCGATGATTCCATGGGCGCTACTTTCGGCGACGCGAAGATTGCAATTTGCGGTGGCGCAAATGCCGCCGAAACGCTTGGAGAGATTTGCGATTTCGAGGAGTGAGTTCATCGCTTTTTCTGGCGGTGGGAAAGTTCTCCTTTAGGCAGAAGCCACGGGAATTCGCGCTGGCCCATTAACCCGCGTGGGCGGAAGAGCATGAGCCCGACGAGGATGGAGGAAAGGATTACCATTCTCCAGTAGCCGAAAGGTTCGAGGCCACTGGAAAGGAGGGTGAAGAGGATGGCCCCGAGGATTGAACCTCCAAGGGAGCTGATTCCACCGAGGTAAACCATGACGAGAATCTCCGTGGATTTAACGATGTCGAAAGCGCTGGGGTTGATGAACTGGACTTGGTGGGCGAAGAGAGCACCTGCGATTCCGGAGAAGAAAGCGGAGACGCCAAAGGCGATGATTTTGGCTTCGCGAGTACGGACGCCCATGGCGTTGGCGGAGATTTCGTCTTCCCGAATGGCAATGATGGCGCGACCAAATTTTGAGTAAACGAGGTTTCTGATGACCCAGATGGTGACAACCACCCAGAAAAAGACCCATGGGAGGGTGGTGAGAGGTTTGATTCCCAATACTCCGAGTGGGCCGCCGACATATTGGAGATTTTCGAAAGCAGACTTCACGATCATTAAAAAAGCGAGGGTGATGATCGCCAGATAATCGCCTCGGGTTTTGAAGGAGAGGATGGCGAGAGGCAATGCGATGATGGCCGCGACCGTTCCGCCGAGGACGACGGCGGGAAAAAAAATGTTCGGGTCACCGGACGACCAGCGGGTGGTGAAGATAGCGGCGGTGTAGGCGCCGAGACTCATAAATCCGGCGTGACCGACAGAAAATTCGCCCATGTAGCCATTGACCAGATTGAGGCTGGCGCAAAGGATGACATTGATTCCGAGGGTGATGAGGATGAATTGGGTGTAGCCGTTGAGGAGAGAGGGGGCGAAGCCGCTGAAGGCGAAGCCAGCGGCGATGAGGATTGGCAGAGGCCAGCGCCAAAGGGTGGCGCGAGCAAAAAAGTTTTGCAGGGCGCTCATTGGTTAAACTTTTTGATTCGGTGGGGATCCGAGGATGCCGAACGGTTTGAAAATGAGAATGAGGAGGAGGAGTGAGTAGGAAATCAGATCGCGATAGGTCGAAGGAAGAAAGACCACCGTCATCACCTCGACGGCACCGAGGATGAATCCACCGAGGACCGCCCCCCGAATGCTTCCGATGCCCCCGATCACCGCGGCGACAAATGCCTTCCAGCCGACGAGGACGCCCATCAGGGGAGCGATCACTGGATAAGCCATTCCGTAAAGCATTCCCGCGGCCCCACCTAGCCCGGCACCGATGAAGAAGGTCATGGAGATCACGCGGTTGACGGGTACGCCCATCAAGGGGACGATCCTCGCGTCGAAAGAAATCGCCCGCATAGCGATGCCGTAAGCGGTTTTTCGAATGAGGAAGTCGAGGGCGATCATCAGGGTGATGGCGACGCCGATGATGAGAATCTGGAGGGTGGAAATGGTGAGACCGAGAAACGGGTGGATGGTGTTGTTGAAGAGCGGGGGCATCGATTGGGCGTAGGGAAACTTGACGAGGGTGAGGCTTTCGATGAGAAGACCGCAACCGAGTGCGGTGATGATCGCGGATACCCGTGGGCCGCCTCGGAGCGGTCGGTAGGCGAATCGTTCGATAGCGGTCCCGAGTAGTCCGACGAGGACCATCACGAGGAGGAGGATGATCACAAAAGGGAGATGCACGGGGAGGAGGGTGGCGAGGATCATGCAGGCGAAGGCGCCGAGCATAAAAAGATCGCCGTGGGCGAAATTGATCATCGTCAACACCCCGTAGACCATGCTGTAGCCGAGGGCGATTAGGGCATAAATCGATCCCAGCTGAAGGGCATTAATCGACTGTTGAGCGAGATAGGAAAGCATCTAGTCCGGAAGAACGGGGATCAAAGAATGATCGGCTTTCTGAACACGGATTACGGTTGGGCGTTGGCGACCCAGACGAATTTACCATCCTTGATTTGGAGCATGACAGCGCTCTTGATGGGGTCGCCGCTAGGGGGTTGGAATTTCATCGTGCCAGTGACGCCATTGAATTGGGAAATCTTCGAGAGAGCATCGCGGATTGATTGGCGGTCGAGTTTGCCGGCAGTTTTGAGCGCTTCGGTGAGGAGACCGAAGGCGTCGTAGGTGAGGGCCGCGACATCATCGGGGGCTTGGCCGTATTTGGCCTGATAGTCGGCCATAAACTTGGTCGCTTCAGGGGTGGCAATTTGGTTTGAGTAGTGGTTACAGAAGTAGGCACCTTCGACGTCCGCGCCCCCGAGTTTGATCAGTTCTGGAGTGCTCCAGGCATCGCTACCGACAAATTGGGCGGTGATCCCGAGGCGTCGGGCCTGTTGGGTGATTAGCGGAACATCGTTGTAATAAGCTGGAAGGAAGAGGACCTGAGGATTGGCAGCTTTGATTTTCGTCAATTGTGCGGAGAAGTCGCGATCCCCAGTGGTGTAAGTTTCGAACCCGACGATCTTTCCTCCATTCTCTTCGAAGGTTTTTTTGAAGAGGTTCGCTTGACCGTTGGGGGCTTCGGACGAGACATCATAGAGGATGGCGGCGGTTTTGGCATGGAGATTGTTGAGGACAAATTTGGCGAGTACCTGGGCTTCGAAGACGTCCGTGAAGCAGGCTCGGAAGACCTCGGTTTTTGGCTTCCCGGTGGCGGCGTCGATGGTGGTCTTCGGATTGGTGGACCAAGGAGAAATCATCGGACATTTCAAGGACTCAGCGATCACCGAAGCGGGAATTGCGCATGCGCTGGCGTTGGGTCCGATCATTGCTACCACGCCTTCTTGGGAAATGAGGCGTTGAGTGACTGCCGCGGCTTGATCTGCTTTGGCACCGTTGTCCCCGAGAGAGAGTTGGAGGGGTAAGGTTTGGTCACCAACTTTGACACCGCCAGCGGCATTTATTTGGCTGACAAAAAGATCGGCAGCATTTTTTGAGGACGCCCCGACTGCAGGCATTTCTCCAGTGAGTTCGGTGTTTAAGCCAATTTTGATTGATGGGGACGTTTTCCCACATCCGGTGAGGGTAACGATCGACAAGAGAGCGCTTGCGAGGGCTGATAAGCAGATGATCTTCTTTACGACTCGGCTGGCCTTGGGACTGGGAGTGAAGACGGAGCAGTGACGGTGGGCGATGGTGTGACGGTGCATAGAAAAATGAGCAGATTCAGCCTGAGGAATAGGGATTTGGTGATGACACTTTATTGAGCCTTTTGAGCTAGTTTGTGAAGTGATGATTTAGAAAAACTCGGGTGGGCCTTCGCGGGCCGAGCGCACGATGGTGCGAAGACGGTTGTAGGCTATCGACCGTCGGGGTGGATGGCTTCGAGATACTTGGCGATCCCGATGGCCATCCACGACGATTGATTTTCGGTCAAGCAACGCCGTCCCGATCGGGGATATCCCGCCGATGCTGGAGACTGGGGTTTTTACCAGTTGTCCGAGCGAAATGGGGACGCTGGAAGGCCTTCTCGGTTGTAGAGATTGGCGCCATCAGGATTCATCTCGAAGGCGTAGCGAACAGCGATGGGTTCCTTCACCTCGGGTGAGGAAACGACCACGGTGTTCTTCTCGATGACGGCATCGGCCCAGAACCACTTCTTATCAGCGCCAGCGATGGCAAAGCGTTTGAGTTTAGTTTCCTTGTCCTCGACGGCGCTGGATCGCCCGTCTTTTTTTCCAACGATCAGCCCATTGGCAGTGAGTCCAGTATCGCTAAATTCGATGATGGCTTTATTGCCATCGATTTTGATGCCCTTAAAAAGCGGGCCGGATGGGACGGTGTCTTTGACTCCATAATCTTTTGCCAAGGCCCATTGAGCGAGGCGGACGCCGACATCATATTTATTTTTTGGATGAATATCTGCCGCTTGATTGAGTGGAACGGTATCGAGAATCACCGCCATTCCCGTGTGAGGAATGGAAAGGGACTTGGTCTGGGCCTCGCGAAGTTTCGCCCATCCGTTGCCACCTGCGGGGTCGTTGCTGGGGTTTTGAAAACTGGCCAGTTGGACGAAGTAGAAGGGGAAGTCACCTTGATTCCATTGCTGCCTCCAGCCGCCGATGAGTGCCTGCATTTTCTGATAGTAGGTTTCACCTTCGGGACCATTGGACTCGCCTTGATACCAGAGAGCACCTTTAATGGGAAAGCGGATGATCGGGTGAATCATCGCATGATACATTCCACTCCAGCCGCTTTTAACCACGGGAAGGGTGGGAATGCTTGGCGGCTGGGTGAGTTGAACTCCTGCGGCTAAGTTTTTCCGTGACAAGGTGATCCATCCTTCCATCTCGGTCAATGCTTGAGGAAGTTTTTCTTGATAGGCTTTGAAGGCCTCTTTTCTGCCAGCGTTTTCTGGTTTGAGGGCATCGACGAGGTCCAGACCTTCAGCGGGCGTCCACGGTTCAATGCGGGTTCCGCCCCAGTTTGAGTAAATCAACCCGATCGGCACTCCCGTTTTTTGCGCGACTTCGCGGGCAAAGTAGAAGCCGACGGCGGTAAACCCGCCCGCTGTGGCTGGGGTACAGACCTGCCATGGCGTGGCGGTGGGGGCATCCAGTTCAGGCTGAGCCGATTGGACTTTATTGAAACGAATGTGGCGAATCTTCGAAAAATCAGCGGATTGAATGTCTTCCGCGGCCCCGAGGCAACTGTTGAGAGTCCACTCCATGTTTGACTGCCCGCCACAGACCCAGATGTCGCCAATGATGCAATTTTTGAGAGAGAGGGTGTTCTTCCCTTTGACGGTTAGTTCTAAATTCGTTCCTTCATTGATCGCGGGCAGTTCGACTTTCCATGTTCCAGCGGAGTCGGTTTTTGTGGAGGCATTTTTTCCAGCCAATTCTACGCTGACTTCTTCTCCAGCCTCAGCCCAGCCCCAAACACGCAGGGGTTTATCCCGCTGGAACATCATGTTGTCGGTGAAGATTTTGGGCAGACGAACATCTGCAAAAGCGGGGAGAATGGTCGCCAAACCGGTTGCTAAGAGCAGAAGTTGCGTCTTCCTTTGAAGATGAGTGGAGGTGCGGAGTGAATTCATTTTTGGTGGTCAGGTTAGGGTTGTTTGGATGGGGTTTTGGTTGGTTGGATGACTTTTTTTTCGGGGTAATCTTCGCCTCGATAGCTTTGAATCACGGAAAGTTGCCAAGACTCGAGCTCCGCTTTCATTTGCTGAACAATCTCTGGATGCTCTGCCCCAAGATCGTTTTTCTCCGCTCGGTCTGTGGTTAAATCAAAGAGCTCCCATTTGCCGGGAGCCGTCTTCTTTGGGGGTGTTTTTACGAGCTTGTAGCGGTTGTCGCTCCAGGCGGACGGACCAGAGTTCGTGGTAATCGATTTATCTGCAAGGTCGTCTTCCTCTTCGGATTCGCCACTAAACTGCCAAAAGCCGAGGGGCCGGGGACGGACATCCATTTTTCCAGCAAAAAGCGGAAGAAGGCTGACCCCGTCCAATGGGAGTGGATGGTTGAGCTTGACCCCAAATAAATCAACTAAGGTGGGAAAAATGTCCACCGTGCCAGCGGGGATTTCGGTCACTCCAGGGGTGATGCGCCCCGGCCATTCGACTAGCCCTGGCACGCGAATTCCTCCTTCCCACATGTCTCCCTTTCGGCCCCGCAAGTCGACATTCGTCCCATGGCCATCCGGTTTTTTGGGGTCGATCCATCCGCCATTATCGCTCGAATACCAAAGCATCGTATTCTCAGCCACTCCGAGTTTGCGCAGGCCCGCGCGAAGCGTGCCCATGCTTCGGTCAATCCCGATGATTTCTCCATAATACCCTGAACCACCAGCCGCCTTTAAATCTTCGGGTAAGGGCTCGTGCGGGACATGAGGACTGCCGAACCAGATGACCGCTAAAAATGGCTGATTCTCTTGGGCTTTTTGTTCGATGAACTTCAATGCCTTGCTAACGATGACATCAGAACCATCACCAATGGTCTTTTCTGGAACGCCGTTGTGTCCAAAGGTCCAATTAGTCTCAAAGTAATTTGTCACTGAAAACGTTTCATCGAAGCCGACATTCTGCGGAGAAAGGGGATCGCTTGCCGGCATCACTTTTCCTGATCCTGGGGTCGCCCCGCTGAGGTGCCATTTGCCAAAGTGGGCGGTGGAATAGCCGGCTTGTTTCGCCACCTGTCCGATGGTGGTTTCTTGTTTCCGGAGGGGCATTCCTGGCCAAAAAACCCCCATCCGATTTGGTTGTCGCCCCGTCATCACGCTGGCTCGCGTCGGTGAACAGCTTTGCTGTGCATAAAAGCGATTGAATCGGAGGCCCGCGGCGGCCATGGCGTCGATGTTCGGTGTTTGGATTTTCTTAAGCCCGTTGTAACTCACATCCCCCCATCCTTGGTCGTCGGACATGCAGAGAATCACATTGGGCCGCTTGGTTGGAGCGGTGCCAGATTCGGCAGCCTTAAGTAAGGGAAGTGATTGGAGGGCAATCAGAAGCGTGGTGATCCATTTGCATGGATAGATCAATCGGCGGATGTTCATTGGGATTGTTTTAGTTCGAACCATCGGATGGCCATCCCTCGCTGGGCGGGGGTGGAAACTCGCAAGGTTTGTGGGCCTTTTTCCAACTTTACTTCCACGGGTGCGCTGGTGGTCCAGAGTCCGTAGGCGTTGGGAATGTTGATGGTCGCGAGTTTGGTATCACCTTGGCTGACATCAAGAATCTGCTCGGTATTGACCACGGCTGTCCGGGCAATCATCTGATAATTTCCCGCTGATGGGACATTGATGGGGTATTCCACCCAACAGGTTTGCATGTTTTTTTGGAGGTTGAGTTGTTTTCCTCCAGAATGGCAATCGAGGACAAAGACCACGCCTTTTTGTTCCAAAGGAAAAACCGGCTCGGCGAAACTTTTTGAAAAGTCCTCCGCTTCAATATGGATGGTCCCGGGGATCTGTGGAAAAGGCGGTTCTGCAATCGTCGCCTGTTGCGTGAATGCGGGGGCGCTTGTCTTCGCCACTCCTTCCACATTGGGATCGCTTGGGGATTCGGTAGGGGTGAGGATGGTGTTGAGGGAAAGTGACTTGCGGAATTTTCCGATGAGTCCCCTGACGGCGTCTGCCTGATTTTTATTTGCAAGGGAAGTCGCCAGCCAACGAAGGCGTTCGATCTCGTCGAACGCCGCTGGTTGCGCCCGTTCGGCCATGGCTTCGAGAAATTCAGGGCCACGGGTTCCATCGATTCGGGTGACATCCCAGCCCATGCCTTGGTGGACTTTCCAAGCACTTCCTGCCTGTGGTGGGAGTTCTGGGAAGGCTGTTTTGGCGGCGACACAAGCGTGGGCGGGTTGTCCCACCCCGATAGCGGGAATTCCAAATGCTTGGCAAATCATCACCGCCCAAGAGGATCGGGGCCCACATTTTCCTCCACCGGAAAGGACGGACTTGAAGCCATCGGTATAAAGCCAAGGAGAATTGCGTCGCCAGACTTCTCGAGTGGATTCAACCACTCGCTCATTGATCCGCAAGTCAGGACGCCAAGTATTGATCATCTCGCGTGCCCAAGTCAGGTCTTCATTGGAAGCGTGACAGCAGACGACTTTGGTATATTCCCAGACGGTTAATCGATCGAAACTGGGAAACAATTCGTGTTTCTGATGGGCGGACTTGTAGTGTAGGTAGCGCTCGAGAGGTTGGGGGATGGAGGGTTTTCCGCCACCAGCCCCACCCGTTCGACTTCCCGGCGGGGCAATCGCGGTGGCCATGGCGAGCTTTTCATAGAGACCCTCTTGGGTATCTGGATCGGTGCGTTTAATTGATGCCCAGATAGTGAGGGTTTCCACGGGGATAGTGTAGCGGTTGGCATCGCGTTCGGCGATGGCTGTGGGGCCAGTCGCTTGGAGAAACATTTCCATGACCTTCGGACTGCTGAACAACCAATGAAGAAACTGGGGATTTGCGGGATTGGCTTTGGCAAAGGTGGCCACTTGGTCTGGCTTCACGATGGCAAGAATCTGCTGTTGTTCAAGGAGTTGGATCACTCGGGGATCTTTGATTAACTCTTTGATCGTCGCCTCTGTGATTTGGTCGGGATTGTTTGGGAGCCTTGCACCTAGCCAAGCGGATGCCGCAGAAGAGTAACTAGCAAAGTCTCCGTCCTTGATCACTCGGCTGAGTTCCCCCTCGTTGGGTTCCCAAGTGGCTCGGAGGAAAGAGATTCCGGCGAGCGTTCCGAGAGCAAAAAGAGTCGCAAAATTAAACGGCGGACGAGTTTTCGTCATTTTTGTGAAATAGCAGTGAAGGAATTAAGGTTGGGTTGGGCTTGGCACATTTGATTTTGGCAGCAGGGAAGGCGATTGAGAAATGGGCGCGAGCAATTGTCTGACGGCGGGTAGTGAACCCGACTCCAAAGGAAAAATTAGGATTTTCAGTCAGGGGAGGATCGTGCCTTTGGCCCTCACTCGGATTGGTCGCCAGACCAGGGGATCGTCGTTTTTACCGCGCCGCCGATTGAATCATTCCGCGGAGTGGCGGTCGGCACCTCCCTGCTTGATCGAAATATCGTGGCGAATGGTGCGTCCACGATTTAAGTAAAAGACTTCCTCCGCGATGTTCGTCGCGTGGTCGGCGACGCGTTCGATGGCTGCGGAAATCGTCATTAGACTGAGGGCTCGAGTGATCGTCTTGGGATTTTCGATCATGTAACTGGTCAACTCGCGGGCGAGTTGTTTGTTGATTGCGTCCACGGAATTATCTCTGGCGATAATTTCCACGGCGAGGTCGTTATTGGCCTCGACAAAGGCGGTGATGCTATCGCGAAGCATTTCTTGGGCGATATCAGCCATCATGGGGATATCGATTAATTGCTTGAGCAGGGGTTCGGTATTCAGTTCCCGAGAGCGCCGAGCAATCTTCGTTGCCTGATCGGCGACGCGCTCGAGATTGCTGGAAATTTTTGAGGCGGCGAGCATCAGGCGACAGTCGCGAGCGATCGGTCCATGGGTAGAAATATAGGTGACGACCATTTCATCGATGTGGATCTCCATGTCGTCGATTTTTTCGTCATTCGCCTCCACCAAATCGCAAAGGCGGTCATCTCGATCGATTAAAGCGCGCATGGCTAGGGCTAAGTTACGTTCGGTCAGGCTCGACATTAAAAGCAACTGCTCACGAATCTCGGTGAGTTGAAGTTCCCAGAATTGGCTCATAGTTTTTTAAAATTCTCCACGGATGTAAGGCTGTCCCAGATAATGATCCTATCCAAAGCGTCCAGTAATGTAGTCTTCGGTTTGTTTGTGGACAGGGTTAGTGAATATCTTTTCTGTCTTGGAGAATTCAATCAATTTACCGAGATAGAAAAACGCTGTCTGATCTGAGCACCGACCCGCTTGCTGCATATTGTGAGTCACGATGACGATCGTGTAATTGCTTTTTAGTTGTTGGATTAGTTCCTCGACTTTGGCGGTGGCGATGGGGTCGAGAGCGGAACAGGGTTCATCCATGAGGATGATGCTGGGCTCGACGGCGATCGCTCGGGCGATGCAAAGTCGTTGTTGTTGGCCGCCCGAGAGTCCCATGCCGTTGCTGTGCAGGCGGTCCTTGACCTCGTCCCAAAGGGCGGCTGAACGTAGGCTTTTTTCGACAACCGCGTCAAGGGTCGCCCGATCTTTGACGCCCTGGATTTGTAGGCCGTAGGTGATATTATCGTAGATAGACTTGGGGAAGGGGTTGGACTTCTGAAAGACCATGCCGACTTGCCGTCGGAGTGCGATGACATCGACAGCGGGGTCGTTGATATCGAGGCCATGGATGCGGATTTGACCGGCTTCGATGCGTGCAATATCAATCAAATCGTTCATCCGATTGAAGCAACGGAGAAGGGTTGACTTCCCGCAACCTGATGGGCCGATGAAGGCGGTGACTTTGTTTGCGGGAATTTGAATGCTTACTTGGTGAAGGACTTGGGTGGCCCCGTAGTAGAAATCGAGTCCTTCAGTTTCGATCATCGGCGGGACAACAGAAAGACCGGAGTTGTCGGGATTTGCGGAATTGGGCATGGAAGGTTAGGCGTAGACTGAAGAAGAGAATGGCGGATGCGAAGTGGAGAAGGCGAGATTCTCGATTTAAAATTACCAGCGGTAGCGTCGGCGGGCACGATTGCGGAGGACGACGGAACTGGAAGCGATTCCCATGATAATGATTAAAAAGACGAGAGCGGTCCCATATTGGACGCGTTCGGTGTATTCGTTTTGAGGAATTTTTGAACTGACCACATAAATATGGTAGGGGAGGGCCATCACGCCTTGGAAGAGAAAGTCGAATGGGCGGTGGAAGTCCCACGCGACATGGTCTCGGACTACGTAAGCGGCGGTGAACATAATTGGGGCTGTTTCTCCCGCCACCCGAGCGATCCCGAGGATCGCGGAAGTGAGCATGCCAGGCAAGGCGTAGGGCAGAACGTTGGTTCGGATCGATTGCCATTTGGTGGCGCCGAGAGCGAGGGAACCTTCGCGCAAGCCCATTGGCACGGCTTTTAGAGATTCTTCGCTGGCGGTGATGACCACGGGGAGCGCCATAAATGCGAGGGTGAACCAGCCTGAAAGCAAGCAGACATTCCAACCGGAGAAATTTAAGAAGTAACCAAAGCCGAGAGGCAATGTGGGGGAGGATGGGTTGTCGAAGTTTTGAAGGACGGGCATGAAAATGACAAAGAGACCGACTCCAAAGAGACCAAAAACGATTGATGGAACACCCGCGAGATTTAGAATGGCAAGGCGGATGAAATGCACAAACCGACCGTGGCTGCTGTATTCATTGAGATAAATTGCGCTACAAATTCCAATGGTGAGGGCGATGACCATTGATCCGATCACGAGAAGGACCGTGCCCAGAATACAGGGCCAGATGCCTCCGGAACTGTAGACGAAACTTTCTGCGGGGATGTCTTTTATTCCGACGGTTTCCTTAAACTTCCGAAACTCTTTGTCGCCCATTTTTTTCTGAACGCCGTCGTATTCAAAAACAAATAAGGTTTCTGGCGACTCAGTTAAAAACGGGAGGTTGACGAAGGGGGCCTTGGTTTGGAAAACGGTTCCGCCACCTTTATAAAAGATCGTGCCGAAGATGAACGCTGCACAGATCAAGATGAAATAAGTCGCCGATCGAAAGAGCCCAAAGGCAAGCCGTTCGACGAATCGTGACGAGGATTTTTGAGCCCGAAAAGGAGAAGACGACGCGTTCATGTGGTTAGCCAATCGAGGTCCGATAGCGGCGAACAATGTGTTGGGCGAGATAGTTAATCAGAAGCGACAAGAGGAAGAGGACGATCCCGACCATAAAAAGAGCGCGGTAGTGGATGCTTCCGTTGACCACCTCACCCATTTCTTGGGCGATGATTCCTGTCATCGTGTGAACGGGCTGGAAAAATGCGCCGAGACCTTCCGTAAAATCGGGGATGGCAATGCGATTCCCCGCGCAGAGTAAAACGACCATGGTTTCGCCGATCACTCGTCCGAAACCGAGGAGGATAGCGGAGATAATTCCGGAGAGCGATGCGGGGATGAGAATGCGAGCGATCGTCTGGAAACGATTGGCGCCGAGGGCATAAGATGCCTCTTTGAAATGACGAGGAACATTATTGAGCGCGTCCTCAGCCAATGAAAAAATCGTCGGGACTGCCATCAAGGCGAGGAGGCAACCTGCAGTGAGAGAATTTAATCGTTCACTCATGGGAAAGCCGGGAATCCAATGGAGAAAGCTTAGTTGAGAAAGATTGCGAAGGGCGGATCCGAGGATGGCGATGCCAAAGAATCCGAGGACCACCGAGGGGATTGCGGAAATGAATTCGATGCAGGGTTTGATGATGCTTTTCTCTCGAGTGGAGGCGATTTCGCTGACGTAAATGGCTGCGGAAAGTCCTAGTGGAACGGCGATTAGTAGGGCGATGATGGAGACGAGTAGGGAACCGACGAAAAGCGGAATCATCCCATACCAATCCTGCCAGAAACTTGCGGTCAGCCATTCTCGACCAAAGAGAAAAGAGGAGATCGAACGGTAGGCGGGAACTGGGGTGTCGTAGCGCCAGTTCTTCATTGATTGCTCGGTTGCGGGCATGGATTGGATGAGTACTTCCGTGGCTCGGCGCACGCGATCAATCTGCATTTGGAGTTTCTCGTTGGTCATGCGCGGGGCGCTTTCCACGACGCTCTGGAGTTTTTTTGCGAAGGCTTGGTTGGCGATTTGAAATGCGGGAAAAGTCTGGGTTAGGGCAGCGGTTTCCGTGGAGAAGTTGACTGCGGTTACCTTAATGGCGTCGGCTTCAGTTTTTTTTCCAGCGCCAAGGAGCATTGATTGGCGTTCGAGGAGATCTCGAGAGATTTGCTCCTTTGATTTGATTGCGGAGGCGACTTCCGTCAGTTCAGAAAGGATTCCTCGAAGATCTTCAACGGAGTCGCTGAAGGCTTCGGCAAAAGTATCGAAGGGAGCGAGGGCGATTTGGGCTTGCTCCGTGGACATCCCCGACTTGGTCAACTGATTAAACTGGGAAACTCGGGATGCGCTGAGACCGCGACTGAGAGAGGTATGGGCGTCGACCTCGGTGCGGATGAAGTCGACATACTCCAGGCCTGCGAGCCGATAGATTCGTAAGTTGCGGAGATTTTGACCAAAGAATCCAGCTCCTTCGCGGAACAAAAAGATTGTAATCAGGGCTAAAACAATCACTGCCACCGCCGCGTTGCTGTTAAAAAAATACTTGATCAGGTCGTGTTGGGTCAGTCCTAAAAAGCGGAAGCGTTGTCGATTCAGCAGCAGTTCGCTGATCGCACGTGGTGACTTTTCTGACGGAGATGGAGCGGAGCGCATCAAAGAATAAAAGCGACTTCAAGACGGTGTTGGAAGAAGGGAATTCTTTCCGAGGAAAACGGGACTGCAGTGGCTTGAAATGAAAGGGGGCGGGCTACTTTAAGGGGACAAAGCCCACGGACTTCGCGATCGATTGGCCTTCGGGGCTGAGAGTGAACTCCACGAACTTCTTCGCAACGCCAGCGGCTTCGCCGTTGGTATAATAAAAGGTAGGGCGAGAATAAACCCAGGTTTTGTTGCGGACGGTTTCATCGCTTAATTCTAGTCCATCCACTTTGATCACCTTGATCCCATTGGCTTTGATGTAGGCCAATCCCACGTAACCGATTCCGTTGGGGTTTTTGGCTACTTCCGCGGCAATCTGTTCATGGCCTGCCATCTTCTGCGAGCTCGGGGCGTAGTCGCGTTTCTTCATCGCCAACTCTTTCCAATCGGAATAAGTGCCTGAAGAAGTGTTGCGAGTGTAAACGGAAATTTTTCCAGTTGGCGCACCGACAGCGCTCCAATCTGCCACATCCCCAGTAAAGATTTGCTCGACCTGTTTTTTGGTTAAGTTTGTCAGGGGACTTTTGCTGTTGACAATTACCGCCAGGCCATCATAGGCAACGGTTGTGGGGGTTAATTTTACCCCTTTAATTTGGGCGGCGGAATCCTCGGTGGGCTTTGCCAGTCTACTGGACATCCCGATTTGGGCTGTTCCATCAATGATCGCGGTGATTCCCGTGGTTGATCCCTCGGCGGCGATTTCAAAGCTGGCGTCGGAGTTGGCGACCTTGAATGCCTCAGCCAATTGGGGCACGAGTTTTGCCCCGAGGGTGTCGGAGCCTTTAATTACCAATTTTTCCGCGAGGGCGAGAGGAACTATAGCTAAAATAACCAGCGGGGTGATCAGCGAGGAAAGGATTTTCATAAGTTTTGGGTCGGATAGATTGAGGCGATCTTCCCTTGGTTTGGTGACAATCAGATGACGAATGTGCGAAGTTTTGGTCAAATTGTCCCAACTCACCTCATCTGATGCTCGCATCACTTGCAGTCACTTTTTCTCAGCTGAAGAGAGGCTATTGAACGTTGACAAATCCGACTTGGCTGACGATTGCCTGTCCGGCAGGGCTAAGGGTGAAGGCGACAAATTCTTTGGCTGCCCCGCTTGGTTCGCCGTTGGTATAGAAGAAAGTCGGTCGCGAATAGGGAAAGCTCTTATTTTTGACGGTTGCGGCGCTGGGAAAAATGCCATCGACGGGCAGGACTTTGATTCCTTTGACCTTCAGATAAGCGAGTCCGACATAGCCGATCCCGTTGGGGTTTTGGGCTACTTCCGCGGCAATCTGTTCATGGCCTGCCATCTTCTGGGAGCCCGGGGCGTAGTCGCGCTTTTTCATCGCGAGCTCTTTCCAGTCGGAATAAGTGCCAGAGGAAGTGTTGCGAGTGTAGACGGAAATTTTGCCTGGCTTTCCGCCGACGGCACTCCAGTCGGTGACGTCTCCCGTAAAAATTTGCTCGACCTGTTTTTTGGTGAGGCCAGTCAAGCCATTGGCCTGATTGACGATAATGCTCATGGCGTCGAAGGCGACGATCGTCGGGCGAAGGGTGATCCCTTTTGCGCTAGCGGCCGACATTTCGGTTGGTTTGGCTCGGCGACTCGACATCCCAATTTGGGCGGTGTTATCGATCAGCGCGGCGATCCCTGTGGTTGAGCCTTCGGCGGCGATTTCAAAGTGGGTATCGGGACTTTTTTGTTTGTAGGCTTCGGCAAGTTGCGGAACGAGTTTGGCACCGAGCGTATCGGAACCTTTGATAATCAGGGGGCCGGCTTGGGCAAGCGGTGCGAGGGCGAGCAAAAAGCCTGTGAGGTGGAAGAGTGAGGATCGTGTCATGGGAATAAGTGGTTGATTTGTAGAGAGGGAGAGAAAATTTTTAGAATTTAATATTTACGTCGAATTGGAGAACGTTGACCGCGTTGTCTTGAGCAATGCCCGCGTTGGTAGGATTGAGGCGATTGGTAGCGCGTCCGCCGGAGAGATTATCGACAAGGTTCCAAGCCATGTAGCCGCTGAGCTGCATCACGCAGGCATCGGCGACTTGATAGGCTAGCCGGAGGGTGAAACCTTGGACATTCAATTCGCCCATCGCGAAGTCAGAGTCATTTAAATTGGGATCAATCGAAGCGATGCCGGTTCGGCGGTAGTTGAAAATCACCGACCAGTCGCCCGCCTTTTTCGTTTCACCGACCTGCAAGCCCACTAGCCAAGCGATTCCATCTTCTGTCGTGTATCTGTGTGGGGAATCGGTGGCGATGTTGCCAGTTTTCAACTGGTAGATGTCGTTGTAGCGCCCTGGGCCATCGAGGTTGTAAGCAAAGTCCCAATACGCTTTGGACTTTAAGCTCCCGATTTTAAACGAGACATCGCCAGGAGCCGTTAAAATATTTAAGCCCCGCGATTCGCCGCTGACGGCTGGAAGCGCTCCCGGTCCAGGGATCGGGACGCTTGCGGAAGTCGCGCTGGCGATCGTCTTGGCGGAGGTGGTTTTCTGATTGGGCGTGCCACCTACCGCGAGGATCGTGGTGATGGGGGAGCCAGGTCGGACGGTGCTTTGCTGGGTATTTACCGATGTCGACCCGTCGGGGTTCGTGGTGGTGGTGACTACCGAGGTCACGGTGGTTGGCGTGACGATGCGGGTTGTTTTTGTTCCCGTAGCGTTGACCGTTTCTTCGGTGGTATTAACCACGGAAGTGGTAGTTTTCGTCGAAACGGTTGGACCATAAATGACGACATCAGCGTAGGCATTTTCATTCCGGAAATTCGTGAGGTGGGCGGCTGTCCAAGTCATCCAAGCTGGGGCGATGGTGATTTTGACATCATTAGAAAAGCGATAGCTTCCGACGAGCTGCTCGACGAATAAAAAGCCATCGGTATTGAAGTCTGCTCCTGCGGCGAATTCGTTATTGTTTTGGTACCAAAGCTGACCGGTGATCAGGTTGAGTTCCCAATTGGAGTTTTGGATCACCTCTTCTCCGGCGGAGCGGCGTCCCCAGAGTTTATGGAGAGCGATCGTCTCGATCACCCCGCTCGGGTTGATATCGTTGTCCCAAACCATATCGGTGGTGTAAAACGGGTTCTTCTGTTTTCCCGCGGTGACTGATGCCCAGTCGTTCTTCCAACCAAAGAAGGCCCTGGAAATGAAGATGGCGTCGTTATCAAAGCCGTTACTGAAGGTTTGATTTGCGGAGTCGGCATTTTGTCCACTTTGCAACTGAAAGCCCGCGGACCAGTTGGCACCGAGTGTGGCGTCGGCTCCGATGCGGAGTCGGTAACGAAAGGTCGAGCGCTGATCCAAGTTGGTTGGGTTATCTACTTGTGGTTGCCGATTGTCATATTGATAGCGGAGGCGTAAATCGCCAGAGAGCTTCAACTCGGTGATTGAGGAGTTGAGGTTGACCTTGCCTGCTGAGGTTTGGGAGAAGTCGCGCATCATGTCCGCCCGAACTTCTTCACCTTCTTGGTCCGTGAGAATACCTTTCTTGATCAGCTTATCGACCAGCGCTCCAGCGTCTTGCGCTTGGATTGATGAATTGAGGATGGGGAAGACCGCGATCGCGGTGGCAAGAATTTTTGGGGCCCAGTTGGAGTTCATAGAATGTTTTCGATTTCTTAAAAACGAAGTATTGAAGACATTTGTGTCAATCGTGTGACGAAAAGGAAAAGAATTGGCGACAATTAAGACAATTAAGGCGATTTCGTCATAGATGCGGGTGATGCATGACAAAGACGAACGGATTGACTCCGGGTGGGGAACTGGTTTCGCCGATGCTCTTAGCGAAAGTTAGGCTGTAAGATGTTAATTTGCAGCTACTTGCTTGATTAATTTGCTAAATGAATCAAGGGCAACCCCTTATTTGCTTCCTGGTTTAAGCGCGGGAATCTCTGCTAAGTCTGCGGGAATCTGATCTGGGGGAAAGGTTTCGACAACTAGTTCAGCCAAAGCAATAAAGGGGCAACCAAAGTCGGGCAAGTTGCCCCCACTACGATCAACGAGGGCGACGACCGCGGCGACTACGCCTCCGTGTTCTCGAACGATGGCGATAGTTTCCTCAACTCTTCCTCCACGAGTGACCACATCTTCTGCCACGAGGTAGGGCATTCCTTTTTGAATTTGAAAGCCCCGCCGCAAGACGAGTCGGCCTTCTTCTTTATCGGCAAAAATGTGGGGCTTTCCTAGGGCTCGGGCGACTTCGTGACCGACGATCATGCCTCCGAGGGCGGGGGAAATCACGCAACCTGCTTCAATTCCGCGGGCTTTCTCGGCTAAATCTCCGCAAACTTGGGCGGCAATGTGAGTGTGCTGAAGAAGCAATGCACATTGGAAAAACTCTCGGGAATGGAGGCCAGAGCGAAGGATGAAATGGCCGTGGAGGAGGGCATTTGTTTGGCGAAATAAGCCAAGAATCTCTGAATTAGTGAGCATGGGGGAGGGATTAAGCGAAGGCTGTGACTTCGATTTCTACTTGGGCACCCCGAGGCAATCCAGCGACTTGGATGGTCGATCGAGCGGGAAACGGGGCGGTGAAATACTTAGAATAAACCGCGTTCATTTCGGCAAACTTACTGAGGTCAGTTAAGAAAACCGTGGATTTCACCACGTTGTCGAAATTCATCCCGTTGGCTTTGAGAACGCCCGCGATATTTTGGCAGACTCGCTCGGTCTGTGTGGTCACGTCTTCACCGACGATCTCGTTGGTCACGGGGTCGAGAGGAATCTGGCCTGCGCAGAAAAGCAATTGGCCAACGGCAACCGCTTGAGAGTAAGGACCAACGGCGGCGGGGGCGTCAGGAGTAGCAATGATACGTTTCATAATTGATGGGGTGGGGATTGTAAGTTGTGCCCTAGATCTGTCAACGCCTCGATGGCACCAGATAGCGAACTTAGAGCAAGTGACCCATTTTCACCCGCTTCGTTTCTAAGTAGCGGGCGTTGTGGGGATTAGCGGTGGCTTTTATGGGCACGACCTCGACGATTTTTAGTCCGTAGCCTTCCAGTCCAATGACCTTTTTGGGGTTATTGGTGAGAAACCGCATCTTTCGGACTCCGAGATCGAAGAGAATCTGCGCACCCAATCCGTAATCGCGGAGCTCTGCGGGAAACCCCAACTTTTCGTTGGCCTCCACGGTATCTAGACCTTCTTCTTGGAGTTTGTAGGCGTGAATTTTTGCGGGCAATCCGATTCCTCTGCCTTCTTGGCGCATATAAAGCAAGACCCCAGAACCGGCGTCTTCGATCTGCTGCATGGCGGTTTGGAGTTGCCCGCCGCAGTCGCATCGTTGCGATCCAAAAACATCGCCGGTGAGGCATTCGCTATGGACGCGAACGAGGGTTGCTTTTCGGGGGGAAATGGTTCCTTTGACCATCGCTAAGTGATGTCCGCCGTCGATGACCGAGCGATACATATGCAGGACAAAGTCCCCGTAATCTGTGGGAAGTTGGATGACCTGTTCACGTTCGACGAGTTTTTCAGAACTCCGCCGGTAGGCAATGAGATCACGAATCGAACACATCCGTAAGCGATGCTTCTTGCGAAATTTAAGGAGTTCTGGCAAGCGAGCCATGGAGCCGTCGCTGTTGAGGATTTCGCAGAGCACGCCTGCGGGGGCTAAACCGGCCAAGCGAGCCAAGTCGACGCTGGCCTCGGTGTGTCCCGCCCGTCGCAAAACTCCGCCAGTCTTCGCCCGTAAAGGAAAAACATGTCCCGGCTGGACGAGGTCATGAGGCTGAGTTTTCTCTCCGACAAGCAATTGGATCGTCCGGGCTCGATCTTGGGTACTAATGCCTGTGGTTATCCCGCGGGAGGCATCGACGGAAACCGTAAAGTCGGTTCGATAACTCTCCCGATTTTCTGCGACCATGCGCGGCAGTCCAAGTTTTTCTGCCCGATCTTCGGTGATGGAGGCACAAATCAACCCTCTCCCGTGGGTCGCCATAAAATTGACGGCTTCTGGAGTGATTTTTTCGGCGGCCATCACGAGGTCGCCTTCATTTTCGCGGTCTTCGTCATCGGTGACGACGACGATTTTTCCTGCGCGAATATCTTGAATCACATCAATGATCGAGTCGAACTGCGGAGCGGTAAGCATGGAGATTGACTTCAAACGGAAAGCTGATCGATATGCAAGCACGCACTCCCGTTTCCCAAATCCCCTGACTTCTGACGCTAATTAAATCCTCATGATCACCTCTCTTCTGCATTTCCCACGCACGATGATTTGTCGCTGGACCACCCGAAAACTGCTCGTTCTCTTGGGGGCGTCTTGGAGTTTTTTTGGCACTGCCTCGGCCGACTTCGCTACGGAGATTTTTGAGGCAACCTTTAAACTTTTTGATCCCGCAGTTACTGGCACTTGCTTTTTGGTTCGCCGTGCGGAGCCTGATCAAGCCATCTATCTGGTGACGGCGGCGCATATGCTGGAAGGAACGAAGGCTGACCAAGCGACGATCGTTCTCCGGGAGCGTTGTGAAGACGGCACGTTTAAGCGCCACAACCATGCGGTGGCGGTGCGCCGTGATGGCAAGGCGATTTGGGTTCGCCACCCCAAAGACGATATCGGGGTGCTTCGATTAACCGAGCCTTTCCCCGTTCCTTTTGGGACGATTCCACTGAGTTCGATTGCTGATCCTGAAGAAGAAGCAAAGTTTCCCTTAAAAATCTGTGCCTCGTTGTTTACTTTGACCTATCCGAAAGGCTTTGAGGGGAATAGCGCGGGATTTCCGGTAGCTCGACAAGGCATCGTGGCGAGCTTTCCCATGCCGCCAATCAGTAAAAAACACACTTTTCTTGCGGACATTACCGCCTTTGGGGGTGACAGTGGGGGACCAGCTTTTATTGCTTCGCTGACCGACCATCCGACGATTATTGGGATTGTGGTCGCGCAGTTTCGGCACGATGAACAGATCAAGATGGAATACGAGGAACGTTCGATTCATTATCCGCTCGGTCTGGCGGAAGTTGTTCATGCAAAGTACATTCGGGAGACCATCGAACTTGCGGCGTTGTCGGCGAATCCTCCTCTTGTGCCGCCTGATAAGGATCCGCAAAGTAAGAGTGCGGATTTGCCCCCAACTCCGTAGCCTTTTTTCTCAAGGAAAATATTTAGTCCATCTTTAGTCTCTTTTGTTATGTTTAGAATGCGACAGTTTACGATTGCCCTTCTGATGCTTTCCTTGGCTGTTGGCTGGAGTTTTGGAGCTCAAGTGATTGGGCCAGCACCAGATGCGACTAAGGACCCGACGGCCGCTTCGGGCAAAGCAGATTGGAATCTCGGCCCGACGGGTATGCGCGGATGGATGTTTGTTCGTGACAATTATACGGATGAGGCGCGCCAGATTGTCGTGACGAAAATTGACCCGCAGTCGCCTGCAGATCAAGTGATGGAGCTGGGAGACGTGATTACAGGGGTGGAGGGAAAGCCTTTTGTCCGTGATGCGAGAAAGAGCTTTGGTCTGGCAATCGGCGAGGCAGAAAAGGAGGGAAATTTACATTTGAGCGTCTGGCGAAAGGGGGAACGGAAGGAAGTCTTGGTTAAGCTTCGAGTGATGGGGGCTTACAGTGAAACGGCCCCTTATGACTGTCCGAAGTCGAAGAAGATTCTTGAGGAAGGATGTCGGCAGATTGCCATGACGAAAGACTTTGGAAAGTGCATGGTGGGCGACCTTGCTTTGTTGGCTTCGGGGGATCCGCAGTACCTTCCTTTATTACGGGAAAGAGCGCATTCGGTCGCTCCGAAAAATCCGCGATTTCCGATTGATCATTGGGTTCAAGGAAATCCTGGAGGATGGATTACTGGCTACACTTGTGCATTTCTTGCCGAGTATTATCTGGTGACGGGGGATAAGGAGGTGCTTCCCGCGATTCAGGAGTACGCTCATTTTATCGCGTTGGGGCAGAGTAGGATCGGGACTTGGGGATCGAATATGGCGTGGACTGATTTGAATGGCGGGGTGGTTCATGGAAACATCCCTGGCTATGGGGCTTTGAATCAGGCGGGATTGGTTTGTCAGATGGGATTGATCCTTGCGATGAAATGCGGGATTTCCGATGGGGACGGCGAGATTGGTGCGGCATTGAAACGCGGGAATGATTTTTTGAGTTATTACGTGGGCAAGGGAACGGTGCCTTATGGGGATCATAATCCGACATTGAACTGCCACGACGACAATGGCAAAAATTGTCAGGCGGCATTGGTATTTGATCTCCAAGGGATGAAAGAGGGGTCACAATTTTACACAAAGTTGATTGTGGCTTCTTACGAGGATCGGGAAGAAGGGCACACTGGAAATACCTTTAGTCATCAGTGGGCGGGGCCAGGGGTGGCGCGTGGCGGGCCGAAAGCGGCCGCGGCTTTTTTGAAAGAGATGCGTTGGTATTATGATTTAGCCCGGACTTGGAAGGGGAGTTTCGTCTACCAAGGATTGGGGGGCGGGGCGAGCGGTTACTGGGATCCGACGGTCGGATATATGCTGACTTACGCTTTGCCCCTGCGAAAAATTTTTCTCACGGGAAAGGACGCTAAGGCAGACACTTGGCTTAGTGAAGTGGACGTAAGAGAGGCGATTGAGGCGGGTCATACTCTGGATTATGCGAAGTTGGATATTGCCGAAGTACTCAAGGCATTGGGGAGTTGGTCGTTGGTCGTGCGTACCCGTGCAGCTGAGGGCTTGGCTCAACGGCAAGAGGAGACCACCTTGAAATTGATTGGGATGTTGGAGGCAAGTGACGCTCGGGGGCGGATCGGGGCTTGCCAAGCTTTGCGAGAATTAAAGGCACGGGGAGCTGGGGCAGTTCCGGCGCTGATTCGGCTCCTTGACCACGACGACATTTGGCTTCGAGTTTGTGCGGCGGAGGCTTTGGCAGGGATTGGCGAGGCGGCGCGTTCCGCGTTGCCAGCAATGCTCAAGGCCTGTGCTCGTCAGGATCCACATGATCCGCGCCAGTTTCAGCAGCGGGGGTTAGCCTTCTCGCTATTTTATCCGGGGGGCGCATTGGGGAGCAGAGGATTGCTGGGATCTTCCCTTGAGGGCGTCGACCGCGGTCTGCTGTATCCAGCGATTCAAGCGGTCGCGGAGAACGACGATGGTCGGGCCCGAGGTTGCCTACGATCGGCCTACCAATACCTGACATTGGCAGACATCGGAGCCCTTGCCCCGGTGATTGTAAAATCGATTGCGGAGAAGGCACCTAGTGGGGAGATGTTTGCGGGGGGAGTCCGTCTGGCTGGGGTGAAGTTACTGGCGAAAGAGCGAATCAAGGAGGGGATTCCTCTGGCTTTTGTGGCGATGGATTGGCGGAACTGGGGGGCTGGTGAGCGAATCGCCGTTTGTTTAGACGCCCTGAAGTTGTATGGGGGGGCGGCGTTACCGGTTTTGAAAGAAATTGAGCAAACTTGGACTGTGGATGAGGCGACGAGTCGAGGGTTGGGACCACAGATTATTAAACTTCGCGAAGTGATGGCGTTGGCGGAGTTGGATAAAAGCCCTGGGAGATTGATCAGTTTAAAGGATTTGCCCAAGCCGTAACCAGCGGGACGATCAGCGGGGGCGTCCAGCCATTGAAGATTTGGCAACGGGGAGGTCGGCGAAGACAATCTCCGAACCGAAGACGCTCTTCGCCGCTGCGAGGACTTTTCCTTCTTTGGAAATGACTTCACTGAAGCCGAATCCCCGCCATTTTTGGGGATGATCCACGCTCCAGTTGGCCGCCACGACGTGATGATGAAATTCCATCCGCACTTTGTCCGGTAAACCATGATAGAACCACTCCGCAGGGTAATCGGAATCCGCCCACGCGATTGAGTAAAGCAACGCCCACAAGTGCTTTTCACGATACCGCTGAACGACGTGATGGATGTCAAAGCAAACCGCCAAGCCGACCCGCCCATATTCTGTATCAAAAGTTTGGAGACCTCGATTGCCGGGGGTTGCCCAAGACTTTTCAGCGTGTGGCCAAGGCTCGATCTTTCGGTAGTGGGCGACTAATTGTCCGTGAGGATCGGCGAGGCAAATCGTATTAAAGTAGCGGGGTTTTGGAAGGGTGGCATCGACTTCGATGAAAGGAACGGTTAGATAAATTCCCAATTCCTTGGCTAATCGACAAAAGTGCCTAGTGAGAGGACCTGGAACGGATTGGGCGATTGGTGAAGGATTTTTTCCGAGATACTCGGGTTCGAGTGGGTGACCAGGGAGATGCCAATTGGTTTTTCCATCTTGAGAGAGATAACCGGTGAGGCAGAGTTCGGGGAGAACGATAATTTTCGCACCAGATCGGGCCGCAGACCGGACGAGTTCGGTGACTTTTCGACTGTTGGCGGAGACTGATCCTTGTTCGGCGGAGCACTGCACGGCAGCCACTTTTACCGATTCGATTGGCTTGGGTGGAGTTGTTTTGCCGAAGGCGAGAAGGTTGGCACCGAAGAACATGGCCAAGAACCACGAACTACCGCACGAGATTGGGGAAAGGTTGGGGGAGGGTAGAGATGTCGGTTGCATTAATGGTTGGGATAGGCACCGGATCATTCAGATAACCTATGTTTTGGAAGGGGAACGTCAATCACTGCCGGTGAGGTTTATTTCAACTGGCTTCTTTGGAGTTGGCAAAAACGAGAGGCTGGCTAGTCTCCTCTACCTGATGAAAACATTTAAAATCGCAGTCCTTCCTGGTGATGGAATCGGGCCCGAAGTGATGACGGAAGCTCGCCGAGTTTTGGGGGCGGTGGAGTCGCGCTTTTCGATGAGTTTTGAGTTGAATGAGGCTCGGGTTGGCGGGGTGGCGATTGATCATGACGGCGAAGCGTTACCAGCCAAGACCTTGGAAATTTGCGGAGATGCGGAGGCGATTCTCTTTGGATCGGTAGGTGGACCGAAGTGGGAAACGCTCCCGCCGAATGAACAACCGGAGCGGGCGGCGCTCTTGCCTTTGCGGAAACATTTTGGACTCTTCGCCAATTTACGGCCGGCGGTTTGTTTTCCAAATCTGACCCATGCTTCTCCGGTCAAAGAATCGATTATTGCGGGCGGTTTCAACGTGCTCTGTGTGCGGGAACTCACTGGGGGGCTGTACTTTGGGCAACCGAAAGGAATTTCCGAGGTGGATGGGGAACCGGTGGCGATCGATACCATGGTGTATAAAAAGAGCGAGATTGTGCGGATTGCCCATGTCGCGTTTAAGGCGGCGATGACCCGGGATCGCCGGTTAACATCGATAGACAAGGCGAACGTTTTAGAGAACGGGGTTTTGTGGAGGAAGACGGTCACTGAAGTGGGGAAGGAGTATCCAGAAGTTGCGCTGAATCATCTTTATGTGGATAACGCCGCGATGCAGTTAATCCGCAATCCTCGGGGGTTTGATGTCGTTTTGGCGGAGAATCTTTTTGGGGATATTCTGAGTGATGAGATGGCGATGATCACTGGTTCACTGGGGATGTTGCCAAGTGCGTCGCTGGGATTAAAAGAGACAGCGTTGGGGCGATTTGGATTATTCGAGCCCAGTGGTGGTACGGCGCCGGATATTGCGGGGAAGGGGATTGCCAATCCAATTGCGCAGATTTTGTCGGTGGGAATGATGTTGCGTTATTCCTTAGGTGAGCCGTTAGCGGCGGAAGCTATTGAAGTCGCCGTCCGTCGGGTGATCGATAGCGGACTCCGGACTGGCGACATTTTCAGTGAGGGAACTGAGCGCGTGGGCACCGAAGCGATGGGGCGAGCGATTGCTGCAGCCATCTGATCAAGGGTTGTGGCGACTTGATCTAGGCGGTTGTAGGATTAGGGAACTGGGATGCGCATGAACACTTCATTGCGGCGCATAAAAGTCGGAGTCCACGGCGGATCATAATAAGCGAAAAGTGGTGACCCTTTGGCGGTGATTTTTTGGGAGAGTAGCCATTGGGTGAGTTGAGTGACGGCGATTTTTTCATTTTCGACTGACCGGCCGCCGCTGAAACGAAAGACGGCGAACCGGGTGGGAGCGAGTTGCCCAAGAGTGACGTTATTTTCGCTTGGTTTGGGGAGCCCTTTTTCGACGGTTAGCTTGGGCATAATAAAGCTCATGGTTCTTGTGGCATCGGCGGTATCGATCAAGACAGGGGTGGTCATGGCAATTTTTTCTGCGGATTTATTGCCACCGGTGATGAAGCGGAAGAGTTGTCCAAAGCCACTATTCATTTC
>Ga0194055_10000211_pt1 | contig 45703 bp, 42 predicted proteins | sample SepL449m_MetaG_FD_155482 | JGI IMG/M metagenome (GOLD analysis project Ga0194055, IMG submission 155482) | Anoxic zone freshwater microbial communities from boreal shield lake in IISD Experimental Lakes Area, Ontario, Canada - Sep2016-L442-9m | ecosystem: Environmental > Aquatic > Freshwater >... | reverse complement strand
ATGTTCGATAGACCCAGTGCCGAGCGCAACCTCAAGCGTGTCGAGAGCGCCAACCACCGGAGTACCAGCCTTGCGCTTGATGCGAAGGTAGGTGATGCCTTGGCTCGTACCGAACACGTTTCTCGGACATATTTCGCTGCCCGCCGCCTCAAGCGGCGGAGCACCGCGGCTCTGGTCGCTGTCGATGGTGGTGAGCAGCAGGAGATCAGTTGGGTTGTAGTTCTCATCGCCCAACGTGAGCGCTGGGTCGAATGGATGCGCAACTCGGTGAGTCGCGTCGGGATCGGTGAGTGGCTCGTATACCTCGACGCTGTAATCGCTGCGTTGAGCAACCGGAAGATTCCAGTCGCTCCATCGCACGCCATCGAGTTGCGTGTAGCAATTGCCGTTCACGCGTAGGAAGGTGTCGACACCGGGACCCTTATCGAAGTCGACATAGCCGTCGTCGCGCGTGCCCGGATAGTCGAGGCTCGCCGGCACAGTCGCGCGCACATAGCCATCGAGGCCGTCATTGCCCGCCGAGTTGAACCACGTGATGCCGAGACTGGCCGCATAATCAACCACGCTGTCGAGAGGGCCAGTGCCGTCACCCGCGCCGTCGTATGCGGCACCCAGAGAACGGGTCACGATGGGCACGTTGTTCTGTGAGAACCAATCGATCGCGGCACGAAGATCGCTGGCCGTCGCGACGGTAGCGAGGTACAGCTCGGCGGCCGGCGCCATGTCTTTGATCACCTGTGCCACAGCGATGCCGTGCTCGAAGCCGTCACCGTTGTTCAACCCGTCCTGAAACCTTTCGCTGCACACCGAGTCGAACGCTGTGGTGTCTTGACAAAAGATGTGCGCCTGATCGGGTACTGGCCCTTCTTCGGCCGGGTTCCACAACTTGCGATCGAAGTAGTCGATGATGCCAACCTTCACTGACCCATCGACTCCCGCCGCCTGCCAAGCCTGCGCGTTGGTCAACAACACATTCGAACCAACTGTTCCGCCAACACCAGGGCCGACATCGGGCAACTGCGACTGCGTCACCGGACGCGTGACATCGCGTGGGGCCTGCACAAACTCGACGCCCGGGGCGCGAGCCAGTGCGCCGACCTTCGCTAACGGCACACGCACCTGCACGAGCTCGCCATCGACTGCACCCACTACGACGCCACCGAGTTCACGCACAGTTGCGCTGACTGCATCGGTGTCTTTGGTGAGGACCTCGGCTGACACCGTGGGTGAAAAGCCCACATCAGTTCGGACCGAAGCGAACGCTGAGGCGGTGGCCGGGATCGCAACGGCGGGAAACATGATTGTTGCCGCAAGGGCCGACGCCACTGCGGCGCGAAATCGACCGGTCATGATTCGCCATCGAAACGCGGCTGCAGCACGCGCAAGGCGCCAACGAGACCCTCGTCGGCAACAGCAATGGCTTCGGCCCAACTGAACCAACGCGCATCGGGACTCTCACCCGCTGGCGGCGCGGGGTCCGCGTCGGGGCCGAACACGAGATATCGAACGTCGAGATGGGTGTGGCCACGCGGACCGGGATGCACGTCGATGTGCACCAACTCGGGACCAGTAGCCGGATGCCATACGTCGAGGCCGGTTTCCTCGCGGGCCTCGCGCAACGCTGCATCGCTCGGAAGTTCGCCAGCCTCGATATGCCCACCCGGCTGCAGCCAAAGGCCGAGCCGCTTGTGCAGATGCAAGACCACACCGCGACTGCCGACCACGATTGCCGAAGCAGTGACGTGGACCGGATCGGCCTGCTCGCTGAAGGGATGCTCGAGCAGATCGAGATGTTCGACAAACGCGAGTAACGAGCGCGTCTCTCGCTGATCAATGCCGACACGGGCAAGTACAGCGTTGCGGATGTCGGAGCGAATATCGATGCGCCTCACCGTAGCTACAAGCGGTGCTTCAGCCCAGTCGTAGGGCCAAACGCAGGGTCTGGGATGACAAAAGTCCCGAACCAAATCCGCAGCTCGGTGGTGAACTGAGTGTGCCCCCAGGCAAAGGAGCGGCAATGAGAACCGGCAAGCGATTTGAACGGCGCACCGAGTTGGTGCAGCCGGGAACTCCCCGGCGGGGCGCAACTCGCAAGGCTCTGCGCTTTGTCCTTGCCGCCGCAGCGATCACCGCTCTGATCTTGGCCGCCAACGCGCTTCACCCCACGGCCGTGCCGCCAGCAGCGGTAACCGTTGAGCCTCGCGAGGTCACCATCACAGCACCGCCGACGACGACCACGACCGCCCCCACTACCACCGTCGGCACGCCGACCACCATCGATATCGCCGATGGGTTGCCGACCGTCCTGCTTGCAGCGCCAGTACACGTGCAGGTGCTTGCGGGTAAGGCCCAATGGCTGGCCGACGACGCGTTCGGCATTGCTACTGACGGCGACACCCGAATCTTGGCGGGCAAAGTTCTCTACGCCATCGGCGACAACCACGCTTGGCAGCTTGTGGTCTACGTGACCGGGGCTGAAGGCGCCACCGCCAAGCCCCAGTGCGTGTTCATCGATGAGCCAGCCGTCGGAGATACGCCTCGAGTGATCGCAGGCGAGCCGGTGATCGTGAGCAAGCAACCAATTCTCATCTGCGAGGGCGTCGAAGGCCACTCCGGCGGGATCTTCGTGGCAACCCTCGACATCGAAGGCACGGCCACAGGCGAGATCACAGTGAAGGTCGATCTCATCCCATGACCGTGACTCGGAAATCTTCTCCAGTTATGCCCCATTCGCGTCGATACATCTGTGGCCCGCAGCAGGGCCCACCACGAGATACGCGACGCGTATCTGCAGATCGGCAGGAACCAATATGCGCACGTTTGACACTCCCAGCGCCGGGCGCCGGCGCCTTCAACACATCGTCGTTGTCTTAGCAACAGTGCTCGCAGCGTCGGTAGCGGCAACGCATCCCGCCAGCGCTCACAAAGGCGAGGATCAAGATCGACAACTCGAGGTCTCGCACAACACTGCTCGGCCCCTTCACCTCACGGTAGAGCCTGCGTCCTTGGTCATCAACGAGCCAATGCTCGTGCCACCGCCCGTTAGCAATACGTCGTCGGCTGTCCAAGGTTCTGGTGTAGGCGAGTCGTTGAGCGTGTGGGTCCCACCGGGAACCGCTCAATGGTCGGCCGATACGAACGTCGCGAGCCCCCTCGCTGGCACGACTCGAATTCTCAGTGGCACAGTGCTCTACGCGCTCGGCGACAACCGCCCGTGGAAGCTCGTTGCGCACATCAACGGGGTCGACGAAATGCGCGTTCAACCAAGCTGCGAGTCGACATACGCACAACTTCCGGGCACGGCAGTCTCTGCTGTTGCTGGTCAACCCGTCATCGTTGGAGACGAGCCCGTGCTCGTCTGTTCCGGTGTCTCGGGTAACTCGTCTGGGCTCTTCTCGGTGGCCCTTGACGTGGTCGGCCAAGTCAGCGGCAACGTCTCAATCACCGTTGAACTCACGCACTGAGGACAGCTACAAGCCTTATTCCATAAGGGATTGAGCGGGTGCTGCCGGGTGTCGGTGCCGACATGACGGTTGCAACGTGACCTATGCGTCATGAACTCTCACTCATGACTGAGCGGGCATTACAGAACTCGCAACGCAGGCGTACCTTCGCCAGTTAGTGCCCCAACTCGGGCAACGGATCGACGAGCGACCGAACCCAGCATTGGAGTTCACTATGGCTCGAGTCAGTACTGACGGCACTCGACGCGTGAGGTGGAGCCGAGCGTTCATTGCTGCGCTAACCGTGGGGATCGCATCGACCGCACTTGTTGCCACGCTGAACACGAACGACCACGGTAGAAAGGCGACACCTCCCGACGGCACGACGCCGAGTACGAGCTTGCCTCGCGTCGCCTCAAACCCACCTCAGGCCCTCGACACAATTCCAAGCACCACGGTCGCATCATTTCGCTACCGCCGCTCGGCTCCCACACCGATTGGACCCCCGGTGGTTGCGGTGGTGTTGCCGCCGTCGGCTACCTCCCCCTCCCCCTCGCCATCGCCATCACCATCACCATCGACAACCGAACCGACGACTTCACCATCGACAACCGAGCCACCTATCCCGCAGAATCCGAATGTTGCAGTCGTTGTTACCGCAACGCATGTTCGGGTTCTGCCCGGCACCGCGCAGTTCATGACCGACCCCACCCCCGGCGTGGCCCCCGAAGGTTTCACCCGAATCTTTTCGGGCAAGGTGCTCTACGCCGTCGGCGACAATCGCACATGGCAGCTCGTGGCAGTCGTGAGTGGCGCTAACGGTTATCGCACAACGTCGACCTGTGGCTCGCTCAATCTGTTCCTCGCGGGCGACGGACCGCGCGTTACGCCCGGCCCGAGCGTGATCGTTGGATCTGATCCGGTGGTCATCTGTCAGGGCATCGCTGGGCATCGGGTGGTGTCTTTTCGGCATCGATCGACATCGACGGTACGGGCATCCGTGACGTCACTGTTCGCATCGAGGTCCTTCACTAAAGGTTTCGGCAAGGCCGCTTCAGCCGCGGCCGATTGGCGTCGATACATCTCTGCCCGATCACAGGGCGGCGATGTGATGCGCACTGCGTATCCCCTACTCGGCGGAAACCCTTTATGGCTGAACTCAATGGTCACCGGGCACGATCTGCTTTTGGGCGGCGACTCATCGTTGCTACAACGACAGTGCTCGCGTTCTCGGTTGTGTTCACGTACCCCGCCAACGCCAACAACGCTGGCAAGACCAATGCACTTGCTGCGTCGACAAGCAACGGCTTGCATGTCTCCGTTGAGCCAACGTCATTGTCGTTGCTCTCGCCCAACGGAGCGCCGAATTCACCGAGCAAGCCAGCGCCGCGGAACCCTGCTGCACAAGCGTCTGGCGCACAATCAGCTTCAATCGCAATGCCCGTCCACGTGCGGGTACTCCCTGGAAAAGCGCAGTGGCTCGTGGACACATCGCCTGGTGAAGCCGCTCGCGGCAACACTCGAATCCTCGCCGGAACAGTGCTCTATGCCGTTGGCGATAACCGACCGTGGAAGCTTGTTGCACATGTGAGTGGCATCGACGGCGCGGTGGTCATCCCGTCCTGCGTGTCTACAGATACAACGCTCGAAGGCGATTTGCAGCGCGCAATTTCGGGCGACACCGTGACCGCCAATGGTCAACAGATCGTTGTTTGTGAAGGCGTGCAGGGTCAATCTGGCGGCGTCTTTGCTGTGTCGCTCAATGTGCAAGGCCGTGCCACCGGCGACATCGCCATCACCGTGGAACTGATTCTCTAAGCGCTTCAGGTTTGGGACTTTGGTCCCCCGAGTCGCGTGTGTTTGGCCCGGCTCCACTGAGCACTTCCCGCCTAGCGTTACAGGTATCAAAGGAGTGTGCGATGAGGTATCGAGCAACTCTTCACAGCATGGGTTCTGCGCGCCGATCTGCGGTCGCGTGTCGAGCACCGAAAAGCGTCTTCAAGAATTTCTTCGGATTTTGTCAAGAATGCTTCTTTAGTCCCGACAAGTTCGCGCCGATAGATCTTTGTCCAACCAGTCGGCGAGCACGCTATGTCTGACTGGCACCTACCTCATAGGGAAGAACCTGTCATGGCTGAACCTGATGCACAACTTGCACCTCGAGTCCTGATCGCTGTTGGCGATCCGCTACTTCGTCGTGTTGCTTCTACCGGTCTTCGTGACCGCGGTTTCTCGGTAAGCGCAACAAACGAAGAGTCAGCAGCAATCGTGCTGGCTCGCTCGTTCACCCCCGACGTGATCTTGGTGGACTTGCTCCTCCACGGTCCCGGCGGCGGCACCTTGTTCGACGCGCTTCGCGCTTCGGCTGATTGCTACGTGGTGGGCCTTGCTCCACCAGATTCCGAAGACGCTCGCATTCGTGCGCTGCGTGCCGGCGCTGACGATGCGGTCTCGCTGCCGATCTCGGCCGATGAGCTCGCAGCCCGATGTCAGGCACTCCTGCGCCGGCCTCGTCAGCTGCATGCACGTTGGGATCCAATGGCGGCCTCGATGGTGCGCATTGGGCCACTCCAGATCGACCTTGGTCGCAAGGAGTTGCGTGTTCGCAACCACGATGTGCCTGTCACCCGCATTGAGTTCGCTCTCTTCGAGCAGCTGTGCCGCAGGCCATCAGAAGTGTGCTCACGTGTGCACTTGCTCGAGCAGGTGTGGGGCCCCAACTGGGTTGGTGACACACATGTGGTCGATGTGCACCTGTCGAACCTTCGCCGCAAGCTGCAGCAGAACGCACCCGAACTTCGGTTCATCCATACGGTGCGCGGCATTGGCTTCCGGTTGAGCAACGACTTGCTTCGTGCCGAGCGCGACCGGCGCGACGACGATGCGCTGAGTGCCTCAGCCTGAGTTGAAAGAACGGCGTTACGAGTACACGGCGGTGATCCACCACTGTTGATGCTCGACCACGACCAGCAGCGCCTCGCCGCTGCTGGTCGTGAACTGAAATCGGGCCATGCGACGATGCTGGCGGGAATCCCACCAGCGTTCGTCGATGGGCCACGGTCCGGCCCACGCTGTGATGGTCTCGGTGGGCCGACCACGCACTGAAACTGTGTGCGGTGGCGCACTGAGCACACCGCGACCGTTGACCCTCACCACATGTCCGGCCGCATCAAACACCCCGGCTGGCACAGACTCGGTCATCACGGTTGCCGGAGACGGCGCGGGCAGGTGACCCGGCCACGGAGCTTCGATCACGGCAAGCCGTTCGGTTGGCTCGGTGACATCGGCGGTATCGATACACACCCACGCATAGGCATCGCCGGGCTGACGCCCACCGCGCCATGCGGGAACAAACACCTGTTGTTCTCCGACAAGGCCAGCGACGCGGGCCACTGCACGAGCGGCCCATTCGTCGGCCTCTGTGCGACCTCCCCAGAAACCGAGCTGACTACCATCGTCGGAGCACACTTGATCGGGGGTGAAACGCATCAGCACGATGCCCCCACTGAGTCCCCCCGGCTGCTGAATCCATCCATCGAGTTGCCACCGCACCCGTTCGACGATTGCTGCAACGCTGAGCCCATTGGGTCGATACCACAAATGCTCGCTGCGCTCGCCGTGCTCGGTTTCGGCAACCACGGACAGACGCGTGCAGACCCTGCCGTTAGCCACCAACAAATCGTGTAGTTGCTGCGCGAGTTGCTTGGCAGCAAACACCAACGGATCGAGCAGATGCACAGGATCTTCGAATGCTTGGGTCACGAAGAGCTCGGGCGGCGGCGCAGCAGCATCGGCGGCACGGTCGTCGCCGCCGCAGGCAAGGCGATGCGCAAATACCCCTGGCCGACCGAACCGCGCCAACACATCGGCTGCGGGCAGCGCCGCAAGATCGCCGAGTCGGCGCACGCCAAGCCGGCGAAACAAATCGATCAGATCGCCAGACACATCGGCAATGTCGGCCAAGGTAGACACAGACAGCGAATCGAGAAAGGCGCGTGTGGCGTTGATACCCGCTTCGATGATGATCGGCGTCGGCGCCGCAGTGTGTTGCCCAGCAGTGTGTTGCCCAGCCGACTGCCGCGCCGCAACGCCTGCGGTGAAGCGCCCATCAGCTATGCCGATACCGGTGACCACATTGGGCACAGCATCAATGACGAGCTGCACGACACGTTGGGCCATGGCCAACTCACCACCGAAATAACGCGATGGCCCGCGCGCCAAGAACGTGAGCGAACCTGGTTCGGTGATCTCGAGTCGCGGCACCATCTGCGCAACGCTGCGCACTGCCGCTTCAAACTCGCGGCCATCGCGCGCTGGGTCGTGATCGATGAGCCGCAACGACGGACAGATTCGTTGTGCCTCGCGCCGGCGATGCCTCTGGCGCACTCCTGCTGCGGCTGCAGCAGGAGTGCGGGCTACAACACGATTCGCGTACAGCACTGCGACTGGTTCGAGCGGCGACGCCCCTGCGGCGACCACCGACCAATCGGGGCACCACAGCACCGCCAACCGCGGTGGTTCATCGCCGTATGCCACAGAGTGCGCCGACACCGGACTTAGCCAACCTGTTTCAGTGCTACCGGCTGCAGCGCCACCGACTGCGGCGTCACATTGGCGGCGCCATGAGCGGCGTCTGACGCTGGCTCGATACCGCCATCGGCACCGGGAAGCCACACGTCGGCACGACGAGCGCGAGCCAAGCGACGGCCGCTGGCCACCAGCGTGAGTCGGCGGCGAGCGAGACGCCCCGAACCATCGCCTAAGCCTTGCCATGTGGGGTGCTGCACACCGATATCGAGATCGCAGCTGAACTGGCCGGGGGGACCAACCACGATGAGCACAGTGCCGCGCGCCTGCAGCCGTGCCTGAAGACGCCGAGCAGTACCGGCACGTATTTGGGGGCCGCCGGCGAGGGCGACAAGGTCGAACCCATCGATCAACGCGGCGACCATATTGGCCCACGCGGTCTCGCCGAGCTGAGGTGTTTCGGCCACCATGACAAGTCGCTGAAGGGCGATGCCAACTTCGCTGGCAGCACGTAAACCCAACGCTGGCAGGCCCGCCACGGCAAGCCACGAACCTGCAGCCGAAGCGCCCGCTGCGGTAGCTAACGCCACCGACATCGCGGCCGCACCACTACACCCAATGATGCTTCCTCGCGTGAGCCCGGCATCGGGGAAGAGTGGTTCGAGCGCAGCGTGCACGGGCAACAAACGATCACGCGCAAACGAAACAGGAGCAACGGTGGTGACCAGTTGGGCGAGTTGCTCGTGGCGAGCCTGTGATGAACCGCGCTCCATTGGCGCAGCATATCGAACAGGTGTTCGATATGCTAGGGGTTTGTTACGCCCCGGCAGATTCGAGGATCGAGATGAACCCGGTGGCATCGGCAGCGAAGTCGTCGGCACCAAGCGCAATCGCGTGTTCGCGACCAACGATCGCATTTCCGCCAAGCACAACGCGTGCGTTCGGCACGGCTTTACGTAACGCGGCAATCGAATACGCCGTGGCGTCGAGACGATCGCTATTGCTCACCGACAAGCCAACGGCCACAACATCGCTGCGAGCCATCACAGCCCGCACCAAACCCTCGGCCGGAACATCGGCGCCAAGGTCGGCCACATCCCAACCCGCTAACCGCACGAGATCGGCCAGCATGGCCAACGGCAACGAATGCGCTTCATTCGGCGGAGTCGCCAACACCACCGTGCCACGGGTGCGACCCCGATGGGTGAATCGGGCACCCAAACGGCCAATCATGCGCAGCGCGATCACAGTGGCTCCGTGCTCGACAGAAACATCAATTTCGCCGCGATGCCAACGCGCACCGATAGAGATCATCGCTGGCGACAACACCTCGCCATAGATCTCATCGAGACCGGCGCCCGAGGCAAGCGCCGCTTCAATGACCCCCCAAGAACCCTGCGAATCGCCCGCCATGAGTCGGTGCTCGAGTCGGTCGGCCCACGGAGCACGACGCTTGCGTTGGCCCGCAACTGCGGTGCCTTGCGGCTCGTCAGCAACAGCGCTTGCGCGAAACGTGTCGATAGCGGTTTGATTCACCCGCCAGGTGCCGCCCACTTTGTACGCATCGAGCAGACCAAGACGCACATAGCGATAGGCGGTCATGTAATGGACTCCGAGCACTTCGGCTGCTTGGTGCAGCGTGAGCTCAGCGTTGGGTGCCGCAGGTGTTCTCGCCACCGTGTTAGTGCTCGGCCTTCCACTTGGCCAACGCCGCACGACTGCGCTCGAGCAGATCGGCAGGTATGCGTTTGGCCGCTTCGCTGAGACCACCACCGCCGCCATCGGCACTCGCTGCTGGAGCGTCTGGCGAGTCGGCCGCTGGCGCCACATCTTCGAAGGCGGGTGGGGTCATACCCGGCTTCCAGTACTGGTACATATCGCGAACGATGTCGAACAGACCATCGGACGTGAAGCCCTTGTTCAGATCGACCGTGACCATGTTCATGTAGAGATGCACACCGGCAACTTGACCGGTATCGAACAGGCGACGAGCCAGCTCGGCTGCAGGCCGCGGCCCCTTCGCTTCGAGAGCGGATGCAAACCGCTCGTGCCCAGAACCGGTGAGATTGCGATTGAGCTCGAAGCGCACCAAACCAGGGATGGTGCTCTTGTTCTCAATAACGCCGACGAGTTGACCCATAGGGCGAAACATTACTTGGCGAGGGCAGCTGCGCCCCATCCAAACCGTGCACCGACACGGAAACATTGTCCCAGCTAGATGAGGAGAGCTTCGCCCAACTACGTTGGCGACATGGCAGACATCTCCCTCGAAGAGTTCAAGACACAGGCCGAGGACTTCCTCGCCGCAAACGCTCCCCGCAAAGAAGCTGAGCAAAAGTTTGTGTGGGGCCAAGGCACCGACAAAGTTGCGATGTTCGAAGAGAAAGATCGCAACGACGAAGTTGCCGACCTCAAGCGTGCCTGCGATTGGCGGGCCAAGAAGTTCGACGCCGGTTACGGCTGGATCAGCGGTCCCAAGGCGTTCGGCGGAAGCGAACTCCCCAACGCATACCAGCGCGCCTTCGACTCGCTCGAGAGCCAGTTCCAAGTTCCGAACCAGAGCTACTTCACCATTGGCCTCGGCATGGTTGCACCAACCATTGCAGTGCACGCCAGCGATGTCGCCAAAGACCTCTACCTGAAGAAGATGTACCGCGCCGACATTGTTGGCTGCCAGTTGTTCAGCGAGCCAGGCGCAGGTTCAGACCTCGCCAGCTTGCAGACCAAGGCCGAGCGCGATGGCGACGTGTGGGTCATCACCGGCCAAAAGGTATGGACCAGCGGCGCCCACTACAGCGACATCGGCGAGGTCATCGCCCGCACCGATCCAGATCTGCCCAAGCACAAGGGCCTCACCGGCTTCATCGTCAACATGCGCGATCCTGCGGTCGAGATTCGACCATTGCGTCAGATGACCGGCGGCGCCAGCTTCAACGAAGTGTTCTTCAACGAACTGCGCGTTCCCGACGATCACCGCCTGGGCGACTTAAACAACGGCTGGAACGTGGCGCTCACTACGTTGATGAACGAGCGCGCCGCAATCGGCGCTGGCGGCGGTGGCGGCGGCATCTACACACGAGTCATCGAAATGACCCGCGCCTTTGGCCTCAGCGACGACCCAGTAACGCGCCAGATGTTGGCCGATCTGCTCATCCACAACAAGGTGTCTGGCTACAACAACCAGCGCTCGATGGACAAGATCAAGGCCGGCTCACTGCCCGGCCCAGAGATGAGCATGGCCAAGCTTGCCGGCACGATGAACATGCGCCGCCTGTGCGACTTCGTCTCGCATGTGCTCGGTGCAAAAATGATCGCCGACACCGGCGAGTGGGGCACCTACGCGTGGCACCAACTCATTCTCGGAGCCCCAGGCGGACGTATCGCTGGTGGCAGCGACGAAGTGATGCGCAACATCGTGGGCGAGCGCGTGCTCGGTCTGCCCAAGGATGCAGGCATCGACTCGAAGAGCCCATTCAACGAACTCAAGGTCGGCACCCAAAAGGGCTGAGTCCTCGCCCACTGAGGCGTATCTCAAGCGCCTACCTGAGAATGTTCACCGCTCGCGCAACGACCAGCGCGATCGTGCACAACGACACCACGGTCTGCAACATCATCAAGAGTTTTGCGCGAGGCGTGAGCGGCAAGACGTCTGTTGGGCTAAACGCCGTTGCGTTCGTGAACGACAAGTACAAATAGTCGACAAACGAAGAGCGCCAATCACGCGGCGCCAGCTCGTGCGACTGCATCTGCGGGAACAAAAAGTCGGGGTACTCGCGCGTCGCTTTGGCACGCTCGGCTGGACCACCTCGATCCATCTGCCAGTACCACAGACCAAACGCGATCATGTTGGTGACCCAGATCGACCCGCCGTTCCTAAGCAGGCCGACGGCATCAGAGCCCTCGGTGCCACGCAGCAGACTGCGAATCAGCAAAAGAGCAGAGATCGCGTTGGCCAAGCTGACAACGGCGATCATGATCAGCTCAAACGTTCGCAGTAATGACGACCCGCGGCGTTTGCCACCGGGATTCAGCGTCAGCAGTGACACCAACAGCAGTCCCTGTACTGCAGGCAGCAGCCAATGAGGGCGGATGGTGAGGTGGCGCGGCAGCACAATCTGCAACACGATCGCTATCGCAAGCACCAGCGATACTTGCCAGCGTGGTTCGTCGCTACTTACCTTGCGCCACGCCGGTGTGATGCCCGCAGCGAGACGACGCGCTGCGAGAACGCCGGGATCGAGCAGATGCTCAAGAAATGCCTCGACAGAACCCACTGCCGGCGTGTCGGCAACGCCGCCTCCACGCTCGTCGCTCGCGCTGTCGTCGTTGCCATCATCTTCGGAAACGGGGTCGGTCACCTTGCCACAGTAAGCGGTGACGACAACGCGCTTGCGCGACCGTGGCTATTCAGCTGAGCGGACGGCAACCATCTGCCGGCCACCTTCGATGGCATTGGCTGGGTAGCGGTACTTATCGCCTGGGACATCGAGCGAGTCGCGGAACAACGTGATGGCCACCAACAGAGATTCGTCGCTCATCTCGGCGGCCATGATGAGATTCACCGACGGCTTGAGATCTTGGTACTGGCTGATGATCGCATGGGCCACTGCCTCGCCGGCGGTGTGCTGCTCAGGAAGAACTGAAGCGGCGCCCTTGGCGGCACGCTTTGTTGGCGCTGCGCGCTTTGCTGGAGCTGCCTTTGCTGGGCTAGCTGGAATTAAGGCGTTCGCCATGGGGATCCCTCGTGTTCGCTCAGGTGAAGACTCTGGCGGGGAGGCCACAAGGCCGTCGCGAAAGATAGACCCAATCTACCTGCTGAGATGTCCCAGAATGCGTGAAACGCCAAACCGAAACGGTCGCGGGTTTCCGGCGGCTTCAACCAAAGGTCCAACACAATCGACAACAGTGACCGATGCCCTGGTTGATTGAGCACTCGCTTGAGCCGCCCACGCAGTCGTTGTGCGATTCTGTACGACATGGAAATGAGCGACGTCTACGCGGCGTGTCGAAACGAACTGATCGAACTCGCCGGGTCAATCTCTGAATCGCAGGCGGGCGCCTTGCTCGCTCCTACTCCCCCGTGGACAGTGCTCGACGGCTATCGCCATCTCGCCGGAGTCTGCGCCGACTTCATCGACGGCCGCTTAGACGGCGCTGGGTCGCCCGAGTGGACTGCAGCACAGATTCAGAGTCGGCAGTCGCTGTCGTTGGCCGAGGTATGCGCCGAATGGGTGACCACTGGACCGATGTTCGAAGAAGTGGTCGCACAGATGGGGCCTACCATCGCGTTCCTCACGTTCGATGTGTGGACGCATGGCCACGACATCCGCGCGGCAATCGGTGCCCCCGGCAATCGCCGCGACCCACGCGTTCGGGTGCTGGCCGACGCAGCGCTGAGCATGTTCGCCGGACGATACGAGTCATCGGGTGCGCCGACGTTGCTGATCTTGGTAGATGGCGAGCAATACCTGCTGGGGCCAATCGGATCAGAGCCTGGCGCTACCTTGGGCACATCGGCGTACGAGTTGCTGCGCATGCTTTTTGGCCGACGCAGCGCGGCTCAGATTGCCGCAGCCAACTGGACCGGAGACGCGGCCTCGGCCATCGCTGCGTTACACATCTTCGACCTTCCCGCTGTCGACATCGTCGACTGACCTAGGTCGGCGTGGCAGCGCGCTCAGCGCTAGAGGTACTCGTTGGCGGCAGCTTGCACCGCTGCCACGATTGGCTCCCACGGCGCATCGGCTTGGCGCGTGATGGTGACAAAGTTGTTCACACCAAACACCGCAGCAACACCACCGGCAGCAAAGACTGCTTCGGCGAAATGATGACCCGCGGCTGCCTCAGCACTGGAGAAGTTGATCGACGACGCCAAGGTGACGTCGAGCGTGAACTTGGTCGCGTTGGGGTTTGGAGTCGGAGAAGGAGAAGCAGTGGCCACGCAGCGAGCGTACGGTCTAGGCGTAGGTGTTACGCAGCTTCGACTTTTCGACCTTGCCCATCGCGTTCTGTGGCAGGGCATCAACAACATGAATCTGCTTGGGCACCTTGTACGCAGCGAGCAGCACCCGCAGGGCGTCACGCAGTGCTGCAACATCGAGAGTGGCTCCGTGGGCTGCGACAACCACGGCGACAACCGCCTCGCCAAAGTCGGCGTCGGGCACACCGATGACCGCGCTACACGCAACACCAGGTTGCGCGTCGATGGCTTCCTCGATCTCTTTTGGATACACGTTGAGCCCGCCGGTGATGATGAGGTCTTTCTCGCGCCCCACGATGGTCACGTAGCCGTCGGCATCGATGGTGCCTACATCGCCGGTGCGGAAGAAACCATCGGCGGTGAACTCGGTGGCGTTGAGTTCGGGTCTGTTCCAATAGCCGCCAAAAACATTTGGTCCGGTGACCTCGATGTCGCCGATCTCGCCGATGGGCTGCGCCTGATGGGTGTCGGGGTGAACAACACGCAGTGACACGCCGGGCAACGCGGGCCCAACGGTGCCGGGCTTGCGCGTGCCGTGAAGTGGGTTCGATGTGAGCATCGAGGTCTCGGACATGCCGTAACGCTCGAGGATCACCTGACCGGTGCGCTGCTCGAACTCGATGTGCGTGCTAGCCAGCAGCGGCGCCGAGCCGCTGATGATGACCCGTGCTTCGCGGCACGTGTCGGCGCCGAAGCGAGGGTCGGCCAACAGTCGCGTATAGAACGTGGGCACGCCCATCATCACCGTGCACGACGGCAGTTGGTCGAGCACGACATCTACCTCGAACCGAGGAGCAAGCACCATCGAGCCGCCACCGGCGATGGTGCAGTTGGTAGCCACGAACAAGCCGTGCACGTGAAAGATCGGCAACAGGTGAAGCAGACGATCGCTTGACGAGAAACCCCATTCGGAAGCGAGTGTGAGGGCGTTAGCCGTGAGGTTGGCGTGACTCAGCACGGCGCCTTTCGGGCGACCAGTGGTGCCACTGGTGTACACCATCGCTGCATGCGAATCGGCGGTTGGCACGAACTGCGGAGACGTTGCTGGCTGGTTATCGATTGCGGCCAAAGAGTCTGCGCCACGGCTTGCATCGATGAGCATCAGCGGCAGCGATGAGCGCGCCGCCGCAAGCGTTGGATCGGCGATGACCAGAGCTGGCGATGCGTCGGCGAGCAGATAATCGAGCTCGGACTCGGTTGCCCCAGGATTCAACGGAACCAAGACAGCACCTGCACGAAGGCAGCCGAGATACACAATGAGTGCCTCGCTCGACTTGGGTGTCTGCAGCGCCACTCGATCACCAGGACTCACCCCACGAGTCGCCAGTGCGTGCGCCACCTGTGCTGCTCTCGACCACGCTTGGCCATAGGTGTACGACGAGAGCCCCTCGCAACCTTCGATGAACACTGCATCAGCTGACGAGCGATGCTTCTCGAACAACTCGACCAAGGTGCGCGCTGTACTCATTCTCGGCCTTCTTTCGGGCTGGTTACGTGTGCCATGACCACGCCATTGAGCGTGTCGATCTCTGGTTTCAAGTAGCCACGCGATCAGGCCGAAATGGTACCTTGGCGTCCTACTTCTGGAGGCCAGATATGAAGGTTGCCTTAACCGTCAACGACTACTTGCGACGTGCGAGCCAGGTGTATCCCGACCGCATCGGATTCGTCGACGAACCCGATCAGCCTGCAGCCGGATGGGGCACCGCCACCTATCGCGAGATGGCCACCCGCTCAAACGCACTCGCCGCCGGACTCGACGCGCTTGGCATCGCTCAGGGCGAGCGCGTTGCAATGTTGAGCCATAATTCGGCCCGCCTGCTCACAGCGTTCTTCGGAGTCAGCGGCTCAGGTCGCATCTTGGTTCCCATCAACTTCCGCCTCGTGGCCGAAGAAGTGCAATACATCGTGAACCACTCAGGGGCGCGCATCTTGCTCGTCGACCCTGAACTCGAAGAGGCGATGGCATCGGTGCAGTGCGAGCGCAAGTTCATCATCGGATCCGAGACCGACGCCCAACTCATGCGCTTCGATGCGCAGCCACTGCCGTGGTTAGCCGACGAAGACGCCACCGCAACCATCAACTACACCAGCGGCACTACAGCGCGACCAAAGGGTGTGCAACTGACCCATCGCAACCTGTGGATCAATGCGGCCACATTTGGTTGGCACATCGGCCTCTCCGACCGCGATGTATATCTGCACACGTTGCCCCAATTTCACTGCAACGGTTGGGGCCTCACGTATGCAGCCACCGGTGTCGGCGCGCAACACATCATCTTGCGCAAGGTCGACGGCGCCGAGATTCTGCGGCGCATCAAGCAATACGGAGTCACCATTTTGGCCGGCGCCCCTGCGGTGCTCAACATGGTCATCGAAGCTGCCCGAACGTGGGACGGGCCGATCCCCGGTAGCGGCACCGTACGGATGGTTGTGGCCGGAGCCCCGCCGCCCACCCAGACCATCGAGTTGGCCGAAACACTTCTCGGCTGGGAGTTCGTTCAGATCTACGGCCTCACCGAGAGTTCACCATTACTCACGATCAATCGAGGCCGCGCCGAGTTCGACGAGCTATCACCGAGCGAGCGAGCACAGCGCCTCGGCCGCGCTGGGGGCCCAGCACTCGGCATCGAAGTCACCACCTCGCCCGATGGCGAAGTGATGGCTCGCGGCAACGTCATCATGGGTGGCTACTGGGATCAGCCGGTTGAGACTGCAGCTGCCATTCGTAGCGGCGACGATGGACGCGATTGGTTCTACACCGGCGACGGTGGGTTCCTCGATACCGAGCACTACGTCACGATCTCTGATCGCAAGAAAGACGTCATCATCTCGGGTGGCGAAAACGTGTCGTCCATCGAAGTTGAAGATGCTGTGTTCAGCCACGCCGAGGTCGCCGAGGTAGCGGTCATCGGCGTCCCCGACGAAAAGTGGGGCGAGCTCGTGATGGCATTGGTTGTGAAGACCCCAGGTTCAACACTCACCGAGGCCGATCTCATCTCCTACGCGAAGACAAAGCTCGCCGGCTACAAGTGCCCAAAGCGCGTCGAGTTCCGCGATGTCCTTGCCCGCACCAGCACCGGCAAGCTGCAAAAATTCAAGCTGCGTGAGCCCTACTGGGCCGGCCATCAAAAGGGTGTCAACTAGCGCTCTGTCGTCCCGGTTGACATGGTGTTTCTGTGAAGTGTGAGCGCACGTCGACCGTGCGCTCACACTTCACAGAGAACAACGTCGGCGAACAAAATGCTCACGAATCAGTAAAGGTGAGCGCCGTTCGTGCCGAAGAAAGAGTATGTCCCGGTTCCGCCTGGCCCTCGCTGTTACTGCTCTTTCAACGATGTCGATCTTCTCGCTGTGCGTGATCGACACCTCAGCGCTGGCTGCCCCTGCTGCTACATACGTCGTTCGCTCTGGCGATTACCTCACCGGTATCGCCGTCAAAGTTGGCGCGAATGTCAACGATCTGCTGAAGCTGAACAACCTCAAAATCACCAGCGTTATTCACCCCGGCGACACCCTCTTGGTGCCGGCAAACGCAGCAGCGCCGGCCGCGAAGGCACCCACGAAGACCCCCGCAAAGCCGTCTGCCGCGAAGGCCGTTGCCCCCGCGGGCACGGTGTACGTCGTGAAGCGCAACGACTCGCTCAGTGGAATTGCGATGACGCATGGCGTCGCGCTCTGGGCATTGCTGAAGGTCAACAAGATGACCGTGACAAGCTCAATCTTCCCGGGCACCAAGCTGACGCTTCCGGCTGGCGCCGTGGTAGCCGCCGCCGCCACGACGACGACGACGACACCTACGACCAAATCCGCTCCGAGCACAACCGCACCGAGCACAACCGCACCGACAACCACAACCCCTGCCACCACGACCCCAACCACCGTGGCACCCGCCGATCAGCCGCCGTCGATCACCACATTGATCGCCTACTTGCAGGCCCAGGCGGGCAAGCCGTACCAGTTCAATGGCGAAGGCCCCGACGCATTCGACTGCTCCGGACTCGTGACGGCCGCATACCGTCAGATCAACATCTCACTGCCTCACCAGAGCTTGGTGCAGTCCACCTATGGCACGGCCGTCGACTGGAAGACCGAGCCCATCAAGGCAGGCGATCTTGTGTTCATGTATTCGTCTGCAACTCCTGGCGTGATCGGTCACGTTGGCGTGGCGATCGACAGCACCACATGGATTCAGGCCGCTCGCACGGGCACACCGGTGCGGATCAGCGCAATGCCAAGCCTCGACAAGATCCAGGCAGTTCGCCGGATCGTTCAGAAGTAACTGACACTCGCTGCTAGCCGCGAAACAGCTCCGCTACTTCTGCGGCCCGACTGATGGTGGCCTCGGTGATGGGATCAAGCACCAGCTGCACGTGATCGATACCTGCTTCACCCACGGCGTGCAGCGCATGGGCCATCTGCATGGCGGAGCCGGTGATGGCATTGTGGCTACCACGCCGAGGCGCATCGGTACCGAAGTCGAGCAACAGCGCCACCGACTTCTCGAGCGTGTCGAAATCACGACCGACACGAGCGCACGCTACGCGCAAACGCTGAAGCACCGGCGCAATGAGTTCGGGACGGTTGTCGAACTCGGCGAACCACGCGTTCCATGCAGCCACGTGCGCAAGGGTGATGTCGAGCATGCGTGGACCCATGGATCCGATCATTAACGGCACGGGGCGATCTCGTTGCGATGCGGGCAGCAGAACGCACTTATCCAGTTCGTAGAACTCGCCGCTGGTTGTGACGGTATCGCCGGCCAAGAGCCGACGAACGATGCCAAATGATTCTTCGAACCGAGCCACACGTCGTGAGAACGGCAAGCCCATCGCATTGAACTCGGTGGTGTTCCAACCCGAACCCACGCCGAGCGTGAGACGCCCACCGGAGATCTCGTCGACTGTTGAGGCCATCTTGGCCAACACCGCAGGGTTGTGAAACGGCAGCGAAGCAACCAGCGGCCCAATCTCGATTCGTGATGTCACTGCTGCGATGGCAGCGAGTTGAGTCCATGCTTCCCATGGGCCACGCTCGTCGCTGCCCTCGCGGTACAGATAGTGATCGCCGACCCACAACGAATCGAAGCCAGCATCCTCGGCAAGCACGGCCATGCGTTGAACCTCGGGCCATCGCACGACTCGTTCGACCTCGGGCAACTGCACGCCGATTTTCATTGCGATGTGATTACTGCTGACCCATTGCAACGCGCTGTTCGGCCACAGGATCGCGATACGCGCGTCCGATGCCCTCAATCACGACCCGGCGAAGTACCGAGTGGTCGATCGCAAATGCACCTGCGTACGCCGGGGTAACCGATGCACCGCGCTGATGGCCAACGGTGAAGCCATCGACGCCATAGCTAAACGGCGTTGTGCGCGCAACGTGGCCCTCGCCCACCGGAACGTCGTCGTAATACAGCGCGATGTCGCCGGTGTATCGACCCGTTGGGGTGAACACCACCCGCGCCGAAATGCGACCCGCTGGCAACGGCACACTGGCCGAGATTGTGGTGATCTCGGCGCCGAGGCGATTGTTCACATAATGCAAACGACGGTTCTGGATGTAGACCGCGTAGCCACCCGATGGACCACCGTGACACACGAGGGCACCATCGATGTTGGCGTCGGCCGCGATGTCGAGTTCGGCGATGATATGGAATCCGCGGTTGCGAAGGTTTGGAGCAATGTTCTCGGGAATGCTTCCGATACCTGGGTAATACACGTAGGTGTCGTGGCGATAGCGAGTGTCGCCAAACTTGGCGGGCTGGTTGTTGAGCGGCAGCACCTTGAACTGCTCGGCTTGCTGCCACCACATCTCAATGAGCTCGCGCAGCTTGTCGGGATTCTCGGCCGCAACATCGGTTGTCTCAGACACATCGTTGGCAACGTTGTAGAGCTCCCACTGATCAAGATCGAACGGCGCGTGAGAGTCGCGACCATCGCCGTAATCAACCGTGAGCAACGGATGGAAGGCAACCGCTTTCCAGCCGTCGTGATAGAGCGCACGCGAACCAAACATCTCGTAGTACTGAGTGATGTGCTTCGATGGCGCCGCTGCGTCGTTGAGCGTGGAAGCAAAGCTGACGCCCTCGATGGGGCTCTGCACCACACCGTTGATTTCGGTGGGAGGCACGATGCCAATGAGCTCGAGCAAGGTAGGGAACACGTCGATGGCGTGCACGTACTGATGGCGTGTTTCGCCAGTGGCGGTAACACCCTTTGGCCAACTGAAGATGAGCGGATCGGTGACGCCACCTTCGTGGGTCTCGCGCTTCCAGCGTTTGAGCGGAGTGTTGCCCGCCCACGCCCAGCCCCACGGGTAATGGTTATAGGCGTTGGGCGTGCCGAGGTCGTCGATGCGGCGCAGGTTCTCTTCGAGACTCTCGGGCTCGAAGTTGAAGAAATACATCTCGTTGAACGAACCGTTGGGCCCACCCTCTGAGCTGGCTCCGTTGTCACTCATGATCATCACGATGGTGTTGTCGGTCTCGCCGAGTTCTTCGATGAAGTCGAGCACACGACCAATGCAATGATCGGTGTGCTCGAGGAAGCCCGCGTACACCTCCATCATGCGCGCATACAGCCGACGCTCGTCGGCCGACAGTGAATCCCATGCCGGAATCCATGCCGGACGCTCGCTGAGCTGAGTGCCCGCTGGTAACAAACCCGACTCGACCTGACGGGCATAGACACCGTCGCGCCACTGATCCCAGCCGTGATCGAAACAGCCGCGGTACTTCTCGATAAAGCTCCGTGGCGCCTGATGCGGCGCATGACATGCGCCCGGGGTGAGGTACAACATGAACGGCTTATCGGGCGACGTTGCGCGCAGATCTTTCATGAACAAGATCGACTTGTCGGCGAGATCTTCGGTGAGGTGATAGCCCTCTTCGGGTGTGGCCGGCGGATCGACTTGATGGTTGTCGAACACAAGGTCGGGATGGAACTGATCGGTCTCGCCCGCCATGAAGCCATAGAACCGCTCGAAGCCGCGCCCAAGCGGCCAACGATCGCGAGGGCTACCCATGGTCATCTCGGTTGCAGGAGTGAGATGCCACTTGCCCACCGCAAACGTTGCGTAACCGTTACGCACGAGCACCTCTGACAAGAAGCCATTGGCGTGCGGAATAGACGCGTTGTAACCCGGGAATCCAGCAGCGAACTCAACAATGCGCGCCATGCCGTTGCTGTGGTGGTTGCGGCCGGTGAGCAAGCATGCGCGGGTAGGCGAGCACAGCGAGGTGGTGTGGAAACTGCTGTAGCGCAAGCCATCGCCAGCCAAACGATTGAACGTTGGCGTCGCGATGTCCGAGCCGTAACAACCGAACTGGGCGTAGCCGACATCGTCGAGCAGCACCATCACAATGTTGGGTGCATCTTTCGGCGCCTTGGGCAACTCGGGCCACCATGGCGTGGAGTCTTCGTACGTGCGCCCAATAACCCCCTGAAACTCAGCATCGGTCATGAGCTACTCCTTGCCTGAAATCGATCTGTCACGTTGGGCAGATTAGACCGGCGCGTCGCGTGCGGCTTGCTTGGAGTGGGCAGGCTCAGGGCTTCAGTTCGGTGGATGTTGCGTCGATCGATGAATACGGCAAACGCGAGAAGAACAAATCGGCCTGACGCGCCAGCCGACTGATGGCGACATAGTTGGCCCCAGCGCCAACCACAGCCCCGATGCCAAGTGGCAGCGCAGTGCCCAACGCTATGGCGCCGCGTCGCGTGCCGTAGCGACGAACGACCAATCGACTCATCATGTTGTTCGCCGCGCGAAGCGTGGCGATAGACAGCTTCGAAGGGTTCACATCGCTGAGCCCTGCGCCGAGTTCGTTGGCCACACCGGTAAGTCCCTGACGCGCCGTGCTGCCAAAGATCAACACGGCCATCACCCATGCCTTGCGCTCGTCGACTGTGGGCGTAGGACGGCCATGCAGCGCAGCGATGGTCAAGATCAGATCGCCAGCGCGCGCGGTGAACCACGAGAGCTCAACCGTGGCCGCCATCAGCGTGGCTCCGGTGCCCACCAACGGCGTAGCGGCCGCCATGCCGGCGGCAGCGCCAACCGCGGCGAGCTCACGTGCGAATGACGCTGACAGCGCGTTGAGTTTCTCGGGACGGATGCCGTCGGGTAAAGCCGCCGCGCGCGCGACCGCGGCCTCCCATCGGGCGCTCGTGGCGGTCTCGATGCCAGCCATCATCGACTTGGCAACAGCCTCAGGGTCGATGGCGTTGATGCGCGCCTTGATGCTGTCAGCGATGTCTTGCACTCGTCGCCCCGCTGCCATTTGTCCTTTGTATCACCACCCATTGCGCCCATGTTGCCCAACTCAGATTCACCAACACGCGTTGTGCTGTACTTCTCACCGTGACGTGGTTCAAGCCAGCATGTGTGGGGGGCGGCGCAGCGATTTTCGCGGGCACCGCAACGTGGATCTACCTCAAGTCGATCACTGTCGATGACGGCCTCGAGGCACTTGTCTTCTTGCCCATCCTCGGAATAGCGATGGTGGTGATCGGTGCGATCGCCGGGCGGCGCGGATTGCCCTGGTCATGGCCGCGCTCGGCCTCGCTCGGCGCATCGGGCGTGGCCTTGATCGGTCTTCTCGGGCTCGCGGCGAAGCGACAGGAACTGCGGCTTGCAGAAGCCTCAATTGCAACCACAGCATTCGTCGCAGCGTTCGCGATGACCGGGTCGATTATCGGATGGAGCCTCGGGCAAGGGTGGCGATCTCGGCGTCGCCCACCGCCGCTGCGCGACTGAACCATAAACCGATTACGAGTCGTACTTGCGCCGTTGATCGCAGTCAACGAGACTGAGCAAATGTCAATCCTCACCGAGCCAATTCACACCCTCCAAGGCGCCGCCACATCGTTGTCAGCATTTGAGGGCAAGACCATTCTCGCGGTGAACGTCGCCTCGAAGTGCGGCCTCACGCCTCAGTACACCGGTCTCGAAGCGCTGCAAGAGAAGTACGCAGCAAAAGGGTTTACGGTCGTTGGTTTCCCCTGCAACCAGTTCGGTGCACAAGAGCCAGGCTCGGCCGAAGAGATCGAGACATTCTGCTCAACCACCTATGGCGTCACCTTCCCGATGATGGAAAAGATCGACGTCAATGGCGACACCCGCCACCCCATCTACTCGGCGCTCACCAGCGTTGCCGATGCCGAGGGCCACTCGGGCGACATCCGCTGGAACTTCGAGAAGTTCCTCATCGCACCAAACGGCGCCGTCACTCGGTTTAGCCCAATGGTGGCCCCCGACGACGAGACCCTCGTTGCCGCGATCGAGGCCAGCCTCAGCGCGTAAGCGCTGCGTGTGGGCCAATGTCACCCGGCGAAGTGACCAAAGGCCCTGTTTGCGCTGAGACCCTCAGGCGTAGCGTCAACTCAAATAGATCGGTCCTCCGACCGACTCAGTTGAGGGGGCTGCATGCCGCACATGAGCGAAGCCGAGTCGAATAACGCGATCGCAGATCGCTTACCGGCTGTCACCCCGCTTGGCACCCCACTCGACTGGGCCTGGCTCCGCGGAGCTCCCAGCGAATGGGGCGTGCACCCAAAGCCGGGGCCGCGCGGGCTCACCATGAACGACATTTCGGTCGGCACCTATGGCGATGTTCCCGAGCACGCCCAGCGGCGGAGTATGGCCGGACGCGGTTCAACGGTCGAAGGCGATGTACCCGACATGGGTTACATCCTCAACAAGAAATCCGACGTCTGGGCAGACAACGTCCGCGAGTTGTACGAAGAGGCCGTCGCTCGTCAGTGGTCGGCCACACGCGACATTCCGTGGGGAGACCTACGCGAGTTGCCATCCGATATGGAACACGCTGTGTGTCAGGTGTTCACCACGCTGACCGAGATCGAGATGATCGCTGCTGACCTGCCGGCCAAATGGATGTGGCGGATGAACCACGACTACCTCGAAGCAAAGATGTTTCTGTGCACGCAGATCATGGATGAAGCCCGTCACGCCGAGGTGTTTCGCAAACGAGCACTCGCCAATGGCGGTGGCCTGCTGTATTCGCGATCAAGCGGAGAGAACCTGCTGCGCTCGATCCTCGAAGCCAAGACCTATACGCAGGCAACGGCACTGCTGCATTTGCTCGGCGAAGGCTTCATTCTCGACATCTTCCGGATGGGCGAGTTGATCGCACCGTCGCCAGTAGAGAAGAAGATCTTCCGCATGGCAATGCAAGACGAAGCGCGTCACGTTGCCTACGGCACGATGCATCTGCGCTACGCGGTTGAGAACGATCCCGATGTTGCTGAAGAGATACACGAAGCACTCGATCATGGCGAAACGCTGCTGGCAACGTTTGGCACCAACGCCGACTTCGGATCGGCACTGGCATACCTGCTCGGCGGCGGCGAGGAACACATCGAGACCAAGGGGTTCCCGCTGCAGGAAGAGATGCAGCGCCATCAGTTCACGTCGTATCTCTCTCGCTGCGAGCGCGCCGGAATCAGTCGCGTTGCTCGCACCAAGCTTCCGCTCGACCTGCTGGGCATTGACCTGTCCAAGGTTCACGGCGCACCGGCCACGGCGGCATAAGTGGACAACACAACCGCAATAGACGCCACCTCACTTGTGCTGTACGAGCACCTCGCTCGCCGCATGAACCACCGCGAAGAGCATTTCCGCACCCTTGGTGAAGCCGACATGACCGTGGCCATCGTGGTGAAAGCGCCCGACTACAACTTCACGGTGCAACTCGTCTTCGAAGAACTGCGTTGCGCAGGTGTCGATGTGGTGACTTCAGACGAGGCCAAGCTTGCCGACTTTCAACTCGTGGGAGACCTGGCATCGTGGAATGCGATGTTCGACAACATCGTTTTCAACGGCGCCGCTTTGGGTGACTTCACGATCAACAGCTTGGCCCTGCGCGGTAACCGCATCAGTTGCGAAAGCGCCGACCCGATGGGCCTCGACAAATTCAGCCGATTCAACCAGACGCTGCAAGATTTCCTCGATGGCGCAGCACACCTTGACCTCACGAGGAGCACAACATGAACCCCCCGCTTTGCTCGTCATGCAATCAGCCGATCGCCCGAGCCCTTGACCTGCCCTACGGGTGGTGGGAGTGGAACGGTCAGCGCTACGTGCTGCACACCGCTTCGCAAGGTGTAGATGTTGCGCCGTGGGTTCACGCCGATTGCATGAACCAGCTACGCGGGTTTCATCCGGCCGATTACACAGTGCTGGGCTGAGCCGCATTCGGCCGGCCGACATGATGGAGCGGCAATCGTGAGCCACAGTGTGCTCGAAGATCTTTGCATCGGTTGTGGGGCATGCGACTACTCATGCCCCACCGGCGCGCTCACCAAGACCGACAGCTTTCTCGGCTTGTTCGTCATCGATCCGTTTACGTGCGACGACTGCACCATCTGCGTCGACAAATGTCCGGTGGAGGCCATCGTTCATGACCCGGCGTGGCCCACGTGTCACGGGTTGGGATGCCCGCTCACGTCGAACCGACTCGCCGATGTTGAATGCGCCGTGTGGCAACAACGATGCCCAACCTGCGGCTCGACACTGTGGCGACACGGCGATGGCGCGTGGGGTTGCAGCACCTGCGATCAGGGCTCTCGGGTGCACTGCCCGAAAGATCGCATGCTGGCCATCGGCGATAAGCCCACCGGCGCGGGCGAGGCCTCACCAAGCGCGCACCCGGCCACCTCTTAGTTGCCGAAGTCCCAACCATCGCCCTTGGCGTACTGACCGAGCACGTTCTTGGCAATGAGGATCTTGTGTACCTCGTCGGGGCCGTCGGCGATGCGAAGGGTTCGTGCTCCCATGTACATGCCCGCAAGCGGAAGATCGTTGGAGACGCCGGCCTCGCCCCACACCTGAATCGCACGATCGGCGACTCGTGAGTAGGCAGCTGGCACGAAGATCTTGATGGCCGAGATGTCGGTGCGTGCGCCTTGCAAGCCTTGATCTATCTTTTCGGCGGCGTGAATGGTCATCAGACGCGCGGCCTGAATGTCGATATAGCTGTCGGCGATGAAGCCCTGCACGAACTGCTTGTCTTGCAACAGGCCGCCGTGTACCTCGCGGGTAGTAGCGCGCTCGACCATCAGGTCGAATGCCCGCCACATCTGACCAATTGAGTTCATGCAATGGAAGATGCGGCCAGCGCCGAGACGATCTTGCGCAGCCTGGTGTCCCTCGCCGACGCGACCCAGTGCATTCGCGACGGGCACACGAACATTTTCGTAGCGCACTTCGCAATGGTCGCTCTCGGAGCGACCCCACACGCCAATGCCGCGCACAATGTTGACGCCTGCTGTGGCCGTAGGAACGATGATCTGCACCATCGGGCCGACCCGGGTGCCTTCTTGGCCTGGCTCGACCACACGACACATCACGATGAAGAAGTCGGCGTCGATGCCGTTTGAGGTAAACCACTTATGGCCGTTGATCACGAAGTGATCGCCATCGACAACTGCGTTGGTGGTGATAGACCGCGGATCGGAGCCGGCGTTATCGGGCTCGGTCATCGAAAAGCCCGACTCAAGCGTGCCATCGATGAGCGGCAGCAACCACTGGCGCTTTTGCTCTTCGGTGCCGTACTTCACGAGCACCGATTGGTTGCCCGAGTTCGGAGCAACCACACCGAACAATGACGCAGCGCCCATTGCATACGCGAGCACTTCGTTCATGTAGGCGTGCGCCAAGAAATCGAGGCCCATGCCGCCATATTCGGCTGGAAGGTGCGGCGCCCAAAGGCCAGCCTTCTTCACCTTCTCTTTGATGTCGGCGCGAAGCTGCAACACCTCGGTGCGATCGTTGAACGATTCGCCAGCTCGACGCTCGGCCCACAGCCGACCCTCGTTGGGCAAGATGTCGTTGTTCACGATCTCGGCGGTGCGCATACGAATGTCGTTGATGCGCTCGTCGATTGTGCTGATGGGTTTGCAGTTCATCGTCATATGGGGGTCCTTCGTTGTTCGTTCGGTGAGTATGGGTGCGGTTAGGCGAGCGCTGGCGCGAGATCGAATCGGATGGGTAGTCGCTTGAGGCCTCCGACAAACACAGTCTTCATCAACGCAGGATCGCCATTGAGTTCGACATGACGCAAGCGTGGCAACAGCTCGGCAAAGAGTGCCTTGAGCTCCATCCGGGCCAACATCGCACCCAAGCAGTAGTGCACTCCGAAGCCGAACGAGAGGTGCTTGTTAGGGCTGCGGCCGATGTCGAAGGTGTATGGGTTCTCAAACACGTCTTCGTCACGGTTTGCCGACGGATACGAAAGCAACACTGATTGGCCGGCCTTGATGGTGCGACCGCGGAGTTCGTAATCGACAGTGGCCGTGCGCATGAAGTGTTTCACCGGAGTGGTCCAGCGGATCATTTCGTCGGCGGCAGTAGCCATCAGCGAAGGGTCGGCCTGAAGGCGCGCCAACTGATCGGGATTCTGGATCAGGGCCAGCATTCCGCCCGCCATCGCAGACGACGTGGTGTCGTGACCTGCCGTGGCCGCGATGATGTAATAGCCGATGGTGTCCATCATCGCGAGTGGGTCACCATCGACAGTTGCATTTGCAATTGCCGAGGCAAGGTCGTCGGTGGGCTCAGCGCGGCGCGCTTCGGTGAGCGACGAGAAGTAGATCAAAAAGTCTTGCACCACTGCGAGAAGATCGGCGGGATCGCCACCGCGCTGCATTTCTTCGTCGGCCGAGCCGAACATCTCTTGGGTGAGCTTGAGCATGCGGTCGTAGTCGGTCTCGGGCAAACCAAGAATGGACAAGATCACGTTGAGCGGCATCTGCATGCACACGTCGCGAGCGAAGTCGCATTCACCGTTGAAGTCGAGCATGCGATCCACAAAGCGACGCGCCAGGCCGCCGAGCTGGCCATCGAGCTTGGAGAGATTCTTCGGCAGGAACCACTCGGAGGTGACGCCACGCAGCTTGCGATGCTCGGGTTCATCGACGTGGATGAGCGTGCGAACCAGGTCGCCAGCTTCGGCGCGGATTCGGTCGTCTTCGGCCGTACCCAGCAAAGGCCGAGGCGCATTCAGAAAGATCTGGTGCTTTGTCTCGATCTCGAATACATCGGCGTGTTTGGTAATGGCCCAAAAACCGTTGAAGCCGAGGCCTTCGCCTTCGACCCAGTGCACCGGATCTTCCTTGCGCAACAACGCACACGATGCCTCGAAACGGGCTTCGTCGGCGTAGGCGCTGGGATCGACGAACACGTATCCGGCGATGTCAGCCATCTCACTCATGGTGTCTCCTGCGATGTAGTCGTCGCGAGTCTCGCCCCCGGCAGGCCCCCCATCCAAACCGGGTCGCTGAGCACTCGGAAACAATTACAGAGCATTTTGGAAACATCGCCGAGCATATGCACAGTAAGTTCACACGCTGGGCTGAGGGGCCCATCGCAATTTGGAGGAATCGTGGATTCTGGAAATGTGACGTGGATTCTGGTCAGCGGCGCGCTGGTGCTGTTTATGACACCCGGTCTGGCCTTCTTCTACGGCGGCATGGTGCGCTCGAAGAACGTGCTCAACATGTTGATGATGAACTTCTGGTGCATCTTGGTCGTGCCGCTGTTGTGGGTCGTTGTGGGCTACTCGCTCTCGTTCAACGGGAAAGGCTCGATGCTCGGCAACTTCGGCCGAGCGTTTGGTCGAGGGTTCGATTTCGGCGGCATTGAGCCTGCCGTAATGATCTTCTTGGCGACGTTCGCAGCCATTACTCCGGCGTTGATTTCGGGCGCCGTGGCCGACCGCATGAAGTTCGCCGCATGGGCCATCTTCGTACCCATCTGGAGCCTGCTGGTCTATGTGCCCGTCACCTATTGGGTCTTTGCTCCAAAGGGTTGGCTGCGAGCGCGCGGCTCGCTGGATTTCGCTGGCGGAACCGCAATCCATGTGAACGCCGGCATCGCCGCGCTGGCCATGATTTTGGTGCTCGGCAAGCGCAAGGGTTGGCCACGCGATGGCGCTCCCCCACACTCAATGCCACTCGTGATGTTGGGCACCGGCATCTTGTGGTTCGGCTGGTTCGGCTTCAACGCCGGCTCGGCCCTAGCCGCCAACGGCGTCGCCGTGCAGGCGTTCATCAACACGTTCCTCGCCGCATCGGCGGCGGGTCTGGCATGGGCGCTTGTCGAGCGCATTCGTAACGGGCACTTCACCAACCTCGGGGTGGCCTCAGGCATCGTTGCTGGCCTCGTTGCCATCACCCCCGGCTGCGGCTACGTCACCTCGATGTCGGCAATCGCCATCGGCCTCATCGCTGGCGTTGTCTGCTCGTTCGCAATCGGCATGAAGTTCAAGTTTGGGTTCGATGACTCGCTCGACGTAATCGGCGTGCACCTTGTGGGCGGCCTCGTGGGCTCGCTGCTCATCGGTTTCTTCGCCGACCCAAAGGGGCTGGGATTCGACTTCACCCCCGGATTGTTCTTCGGCGGCAACCTGCAGCTGCTCGGCGAGCAGGCACTCGCTAACGGTGTCACAATGGCGTATTCATTCGTCGTCACATTCGCGATCGCCAAAGCTCTGAATGCCACGATGGGCATTCGCGTTACGGCCGACCGCGAAAGCGAAGGCCTCGACGTGACCGAACATGTCGAGACCGCATACAACAACGCTGAGCGCACTATGGGCCGCTCACACTGATCGGGGAACAGCTATGAAACTCATCACAGCAATCATCAAGCCGTTCAAACTCGACGATGTGAAAGCCGCGCTCAAGGCGATGACCGTCGAGGGCATGACCGTTACGTCGGTCGAAGGCTTCGGTCGCCAGGGCGGCCACACAGAGATGTACCGCGGCGCCGAATACCAAATCGACTTCATTCCGAAGATCAAGATCGAGGCAGTCGTTGCTGACCACGATGTGGCGCGGGTCGTCGAGGCAATCGTCGAGGCAGCGCGTACCGACAAAATCGGAGACGGCAAAGTGTGGATCACGCCCGTCGAAGGAATCGTGCGCATTCGCACAGGCGAACGTGACGACGACGCAATCTAAACCGCTCATGCGTCACACGGCGGCGCCACGCTGACATGGCCTTCGCCGCACTTGACCGAACAGAACTCCTCGCCGACACCACCCTGCGCGGCGCCGACTTTGCCAAGGCCCACGCCGCCGTTCTCGACCGGTGGTTGGTCAGCATCTTCGATGAGATCTTCGAGCGCGAACGCGGCGTAGCACTGGTCGCTACCGGCGGTCACGGACGAGCCGAACTGTGCCCATTCAGCGACCTCGACCTGTTGTTGCTGCACGACGGCGAACTCAACCCCGACCTCGCCCAACAGTTCTGGTATCCCCTGTGGGACGCAGGCCTCAAGGTGGGCCATGCGGTGCGTTCGTCACGCGACACACTGCTGCTCGCCGACACCGATCTCGCCACGGCCACATCGCTGTTGTCATTGCGACGACTCGCTGGCAACATCGATCTCAGCGACAGCCTCGCGGCCGCGGCGCGGTTCAATTGGAAGAAGGGCGCCAAGAAGTGGCTGCCGCAACTCGCTGACGCAGTCGAAGCGCGGCACACCACCTCTATCGATGTCGCCTATGCGCTTGAGCCAGACCTCAAAGAGGCTCGCGGCGGTCTCCGCGATGTGCACGCAATCCAATGGTCGCTCGCCGCGCTCGATGCCGACAGCGGCGAAGCATTTGACCAACTCGCTGTGCCCACCGGCCACCAGATCGGCCGCCAACAACTGGTGCAGCACTACAACACGCTGCTGGCCGCTCGCGTCGAGCTGCATCGCGCAGTTCGTCGACCCGGCGACCGACTTCACTTGCAGAACCAAGACGAAGTAGCCGCCCGACTCGACGACGACAACGCCGACGTGTTGATGGCCCGAATCTCATCGGCGGCACGCTCTATTGCGTGGGCATCAGACGAGCACTGGTTCGACCTGCGCCGAGACCTCGCCGGTCGCTTCTCGCGCGGGCGTCGGCGTCGCCACATCGGGCAGGGCATGGACATGGTCGATGGCCGCGTCGAGCTCGCCGACAACGCTCCACTCGATGAGCTCTCCGTGCTGCGAGTTGGTGTTGCTGCTGCCACCGAGCGAGCGCGCATCGGACCCACCACGCTCACCCGTTTACATCAGGCTCGCGATATTCCACTCCCCTGGTCTGTCGAAGCGCGTGAACTTTTCGTTGCTCTACTGGCCCGCGGCGACGATGCGGTACCAGTGATCGAGACGCTCGACATCTCAGACCTGTGGTGCCGCCTGCTGCCCGAATGGGAACCCAATCGGTGCCGTCCCCAACGCAACGCGTATCACCGCTTCACAGTCGATCGCCACCTGCTTGAGGCAGTTGCACGCGCTGCCGATCTCTGCGATCGCGTTGAGAGACCAGACCTGCTGTTGCTCGGCGCATTGCTACACGACATCGGCAAGGGCTATCCCGGCGACCACACCGTGGTGGGCATGGGCTTGGTGCACGACATCGCACAGCGAATGGGCTTCAACGACGACGACACCCAGACCTTGGTGTTGCTGGTCGAGCATCACCTGCTGCTGCCCGACATCGCCACACGACGTGATCTCGACGACCCAGCAACCATCCGCTGGGTAGCTGCCTGCTCGGGCACCATCGAGCGACTGCACCTACTGGGCGCACTTACCGAAGCCGACTCAATCGCTACGGGCCGCTCGGCGTGGGGCGCATGGAAGGCAGGGCTGGTCTCAACGCTTGTCGATCGCGCCGAGCATGTACTCGCTGGTGGCGAAGTAGAAGATGTCACCACATCATCCGAACGACTCGCCGTGAACTCCGAACTCATGGCTCGCTACTCGGCGGTCTCGGCTCCGCTGATCATCACCGACGGCAACGAACTCACCTTGGTGTGCGGCGATCGACACGGTTTATTCAGCCGTGTGGCCGGCGTGTTAGCGGTATGCGGACTCGATGTCTCCGAGGCTTCAGCTGCAGGCGAGAACGGCGTCGTGCTCGATCGGTTCAGAGTCACCTCGGCATTCAGCAAAGAGATTTCGTGGACCAGGGTCGAGCGAGAGTTGCTGCGTGCGCTCAATAGTCGCATCGCAATCGAGTCACGCCTCGCCGATCGGGCGCGCAGCTATCGCCGTCCAGTTGAGGCACCGCATTTCCTTGAACCAAAGGTGCGCGTACTCAACGAGGCATCGGAGAACTACACCGTCATTGAGGTCACCGGCCCCGACAGCATTGGCTTGCTGTATCGACTCACGCGCACCATCGCCGATCTCGATCTCGATATCGCCAGCGCGAAGGTGACCACATTGGGCAACGACGTGGTCGACGCGTTCTACGTGCGCGATCAGCACGGCAACAAGGTGACGTCGCCTGAAGATGTCACCGAGATCACGATGGCACTCACCCATGCCTTGAGGCCGATTACTTCAACCCGCTCGTAAGCACCGTGGCCAGCGGTGGCGCGGCCGAAAGGCTTAGCCGAAGCGGCCAGTGACGTACTGCTCGGTTCGTGAGTCGCCAGGAAACGAGAACATGCGGTCGGTGCGGCCGTACTCGACCAGAACACCCGTTGGCCGATCGTTGTCGGCGTTGGCCTCGGTGCTGAAGAACGCAGTGCGGTCGCTGACGCGGGCCGCTTGTTGCATGTTGTGGGTCACGATGATGATCGTGTACTGCTCTTTGATCTCTTGCATGAGGTCTTCGATACGCGCTGTTGCGATGGGGTCGAGCGCCGAGCAGGGTTCGTCCATCAGGATGACATCGGGTCGCACCGCAATGGCACGGCCGATACAGAGACGCTGCTGCTGACCACCCGACAATGCCAGCGCCGACGACTTCAATCGGTCTTTCACTTCGTCCCACAGCGCAGCGCTGCGAAGCGACGTTTCGACGATCTCGTCGAGTTCGGCACTGTCCTTTACGCCACCGAGACGCGGCCCATAGGCCACGTTGTCGTAGATGCTCTTGGGAAACGGATTGGGCTTTTGAAACACCATGCCAACGTGACGGCGCACTTGCGTTGCCGAAATATTGGGGCCGTACAGATCGAGGTCGTGGTATTGAACGCTGCCACTCACAATTGCACCCTTGATGGTGTCGTTCATGCGGTTGAAGCACCGCAGCACAGTGCTCTTGCCGCAGCCCGACGGGCCAATGAACGCCGTGATCTCGTTGGCGCGAATGTCGAGGTTGACATCTCGAACAGCGGTGAAGCCTGAGTATGTGACCGAGAGATTGGTGACCCGAAAGACCAATGATGCAGCAGCGGGAACACCCTGCGCCTGATCGGCGGCCATGCCCCGCAAGGCGTCGCCCGAATGCTCGGTTGCTGGCACGTTGTCGGTCATGACGTGGAGTTCTTGGCGAATCGAGCCGACAGGGCCCGAGCAACAAACGTGAACATGAACGCAACAATGATCAAGGTGAGCGCCGCACCCCACGCGCGCTCTTGCGCTGTGGGGAAACTCTCTTTGGCGTTGGCGTAGATCTGCAATGACAACGACGTGTTGGTGCCCGAGAACGGATTCCAGTTGGTGCGCTTAGCAGCGCCAATCGTGAAGATCAACGGAGCGGTCTCACCCGCTGACCGAGCAACAGCCAGCAACGAACCACTGATGATGCCCGACGCCGCCCGGGGGATGACAACGGTGAGTGTGGTGCGGCTTGTTGTGGCGCCCAAGGCAAGGCTTGCGTCGCGCAGGTTCTGCGGAACAAGGCGCAACATCTCTTCGGTGGATCGCACCACAATGGGCAGCATCAAACATGCCAACGCCAACGCGCCGCTAAAGCCGTTGAGTCCGTCGACTCCGCGAGGCACCACCCAGAACACGTAGATGAACAAGCCCATCACGATGGATGGCACACCAGCCATCACATTCGAGAGGAAGCGAAGCGTGCGTGCAAACAGCGAGCGCTTGCCGTATTCGTTGAGGTAGACGGCGCCAGCAATACCTAGCGGAACAGCGATAGCCGTGGCTGTTGCCGTTGCAACAAGTGTGCCCACAATGGCGGCCTTCATACCTGGGCCAGGGCGCCGCGGCGACAACTGAATGTCTTTGGTAAACCACTTGGGGAACTCGCTGGCCACGATGGACCAACCTTTGATGACCACGGTGGCAAGCACAAAGAACAACACGACAGCAACGATTGCTACCGACATGCCCATCAGCGCCGTCATCACCGAGTTCTTGACTCGACGGCGCGTGCTGACCGTGGTGAGATCGGTCAGGAATAGGGAGGCTGGCGCAGTGCTAGCAGACGGTTCGAGCGCAGCGGTCACGATTCGCCTCGCATGCGCTTCATCGCTCGGTTGACCACGAGAGTGGCGATGAAGTTGACGAGCAACGTCATCAAGAACAACGTGAGGCCCATCGCGATCAGCGCGCTGCGCTTGGTGTCGCTGGTGGCCTCGCCCCACTCGAAGGCAATCACCGATGGCAGCGAGTCGCCCGGCGAGAACAAGTTGGCGGTGATGGCCGGCGACGAACCGATGACCAATGCCGCCGCGATCGTTTCGCCCATTGCCCGACCAAGTCCGAGCATCACGGCGCCCACGATGCCGCCAGCCGAATGGGTGAGCACCGCACCGGTGATCATCTCCCAGCGCGTGGCGCCGAGCGCAAGCGCGCCGTCGCTGTCTGTGGGAGGGCAGGTCAAGATGACCTCACGCGAGATCGAGGTGATGATCGGAATAATCATCAGGGCCAAGATCAAACCCGCTGTCATGAACGTGCGGCCAGCAGACGCCTTACCGAAAATGCTGCCGAGAACCGGTATACCGTGCGACCACGAACTGAGCTTGGTGAACACCGGCACCAACTTCGGTGCCAAAAAGATGATGCCCCACAGGCCGAATACCACTGATGGCACTACGGCTACGAGGTCGATCATCGCGACGAGTGGCCGTTTGAGCCAACCCGGCGCCAGGTGGGTAGTGAAGAGGGCAATGCCCAAGCTCACCGGCACTGCAAGCACCACTGCGATAACGGCAGTAACAGCGGTGCCGTAGATGAAACTGAGCGCACCAAAAACATTGTCGGCTGGCGCCCAGCGACGCTCGGTGAAGAAGCTGAGGCCTTCGGTGCGAAACGCCAGCGACGATTTGCTAGCAATTGTCCACGCGATGAGTGCGAGAATCACAGCAATAGCTGTGCCGCCAATCAGCGTTGCTCCACGAAACGTGCGATCAGCTAACTGTTTGTTTCCCTTGAGGTCATCGAGAGTGACAGCCATTGGCACCTTCCTGCGCATGTGCTTTCGCGATCATATGACACCGCAACCTTCGCCAGAACGAACACGAGACCGGGCCCATACGGACCCGGTCTCGCTGTCGAATTTTGAACGATTAGGCGCCGATTTTGGCGATGTTCTCGATGGCCTTCAAGCGCAGGCTCTCGGGCAGTGGTGCGAAGTCGATGGTCGGAGCAAGCTTTTGACCCTCGTTCAACAGGTAGGTCAAAAAGCCGCGGATTGCTTCGGCCTTGGCCGGATCTGCCTGGGTTGTGTAGGCAATGATCCATGTCTGCGCAGCAATTGGGTAGGCGGCATCGCCGTCGGCCCAACCCAAGAAGTAGGTGAGGTCGTCCTTGATCGTGACGCCCTCAGCTGCGGCCGATGTGCCTTCGAGTGTTGGTGCAATAAACTTGCCGGCCTTGTTCTTCACCGATGCAACGTTGAGACCGTTGGCCTTCGCATCACTGAGGTCAACGTAGCCAATGGCGCCGGTGGTGCTCTTCACGATCTGAGCGACTCCGCTGTTGCCGTCACCGGCCTGTGTGCCTGCTGGCCACTCAACTGTCGAGCCGCTACCGAGTGCCCATGTGCCGCCGGCGTCTGGGCCAACAGCAGCCTTGAGGAACTTGGTGAAGTTGTCGGTGGTACCCGAACCGTCGGCACGGCGTGCGGCCACGATGGCCTGATCTGGCAGCGTGACGCCTGGGTTGTCGGCTGCGATAGCAGCGTCATTCCAGTTGGTAATGGTGAGCTGGTAGATGCCGGCGATGGTGGCTGGCGACAACTGCAACTTGTCGACGCCGGGCAAGTTGTACGACATGGTGATCGGTGCGATCACGGTTGGTACGTACACGAAGTCGCCGCCTGTGAACTTGGCGATGTCTTCGGCCTTCACGACACCGTCGGTGCCTGCGAAGTCGACGACCTTCTGCTGCAGGTCTGAGCGACCCTTGCCGGATCCGCCGCCGCCGTATTCGACGGTGAGGTTAGGAGCGGCAGTCGCGAGGTTGGCAATGGCTTCGTCGTAGAAGCTCTTGGGGAAGGTTGCGCCAGAAGCAACGAGCGAACCCGACAGCTTCGAGTAGTCGAGGCCTGCGGCCACCGTGGTGGTGGAGTCTCCAGCGGCAGAGCTCACCGGAGTTGTTGCGGCAGTGGTGTCTTTGGTGGAGCTGCTGCTGCTTGAGCAAGCGGCGCCGATGAGCGATAGGGCGAGGACGCCAACGACGGCACCTGTACGCCTTCTTGAAGTGTTCACGTTGTTTACTCCTTGATTGGGGGATCTGAGCAACCTCAACCGTAAGTAACGAAGGTGGCCACTAATCGCTGAAGAGATGAACTGCGCATGAACTGCAGCCCAACTTGCGACATCTACCTCGTGTTATGAAAACCGTCAAGGTTCGCATCACGGAACAACAATCAAACTGCAGCGGCGAGACAAGACACCTGCCGTTCAGATAGTCGGCGGCGGGGCGGCCGATTTTCTTCGCCGCATGCGCAACACAATCGCGGCCACGAGCACGATCAATACACCCAGCAAGACCGATACGGGCGGCGCAAATGTGCGCGCCGTACCGTTGGCAACTTGCAACACACCGAGATCGGTGACTCGCGATGCTTCGACTGCCACCGAGGTATAGATCATCATGGCTGCGGCGACGTGGGCTACATCGGCGGTCATTGTGATCTGCTGGCCTGGAAGAAGTTCGGGAACCGCGCCAACAGACACCGTCTGCTGGCCAACTCCGAAGGGCCCTTTCAGCGTGGCGCGGGCGGCGCCCACCACACGTACGTTGCCTCGGTTCTGAATGTCGAACGAAACCTGTCCGACACCGCCTGCCGGGTTCAGCGCGTGCCGATAGGTGGTATGTACCTTTGAGACCGAGATGTCAACAACGGTGTCACCGGCAACCCTCATGATCAGACGTGTGCTCACGCGACGATCAATCGTGACGACTTGCTTGCCGGGGTCCGAGGCCAGGCTTTCGTTGCTGGCAAACACGGCGCCTACGTGATCTCCGGAGCGGGCCTCGGATGGAATACGAATTTCGAACGCAACCATTGTCTGAGTGTGCGCTGCCACAACTACCGAGTCTTGAGCGAACGTGACCCACGAGCCAACATCGCCAGACAGTTGCTCGCCTGACCGGTACTCGATTCGACCGTCGACATTGTTCACGGCATCGGCACCGTACAACCGAAACGTTTGCTGCATGTCGCTGAAGTTGGACAATGTGACTGCGTCGCGGATGGCTGCTCCGCGCTCAGCGGCATACGACAATTCGGTTCGGCCGGGCACACCGGCAACGACAGTTGTCGACTCGGGAGTAAGGGTCCAGCTGTCGGGTACCGCCGACGACTGCGAGGGGTCGATAGGCGTTGAAACAGGATCGGGCAAGGGCGCCGGCACCGCAGCCCATGCGGGCGTTGCCGCCGCATTCGTAGCTGCGAAAGCGAGGCTCGCGCAGAGCATTACCGCGAGATATTTCACTGCCCGGCGGAAACCAACTGCTCGACCTCGACATCGGCGGAGTCGGCCGCCGGCTGGATAGGCGGGGCCAGCAAAGCGCGACGGCGCATGCGTGCGCGGATGACGAAATAGGCAATGTCGGCGATGAGCACAACCAACAGAATGATGAGCAGCCACGGGCGATGACGCGTGGTGACCGGCGTGGTGACCGTGGGCCCTGCACCCGATGCAGCGACTCGCCACTCGAAGCTGCCAACGGTTGGTGAAGGAACTTGAACAGTAACGATTTGCTGCCATGTCTGCGCTGGCCCGATTTCGCCCGGGTCATCAAGCGCCAGCGATGCAATCTGATCGGTAGCTGAGCGCCCCACCCAACCCGAGAGCTTGACCCTGTGCAAGGGCTCGGTCTTGAGGTTCTTTACGGAAACGGTGACCTGATACTTCACCGAGCCGCCAAGGTTTGATCGAGCCCAACCAAACAGGCCGTCATTGACGACACGGGTAGCAACCGACACCGCCATCAGTGGAGCATCAGGGTTCGCAGCATCGATCACCTTCTCAACGGGATGGTCGGTGATGACAAGTGGAACGACCGCAACCTCGTCGTTGGTCGAGCTGGAAACCCGGACCACGCAGGGGCACGGCACGGGCGGAGCGCCTACGGGCATCAGCGCAAAAGTAGGCGCATCATCGCGACTCATATGCACGCCTTCACTCGCAGCCATGTCGCAGTCAGAGGATCCGCGACGAGCTTCGTTGCCACAAATTGAGATCGAGACGAACGGCGCCTTGAAGCCGTCGAGCGTGAGCCGGATCTCCTCGCCAAGCGCAACCCGAGGGTGATTGACCGTAACGATCGGACTCACGATGGACGACGAAGCCGATGCGTTGGAGACAGGAAGCATCAGAGCAAGCGCGCCAACAACGGCGAGTATCGCCGAAGACAACAAGGCGCGCGTGCGAGCGTTCACCGCTGCTGATGCTCGAGTTCGCGGCGGGCTTCGTCGGCGCCGCCCAGAGACGAACCATCGGCGTCATCGAGGCGACGTGCGCGCGCACGCACCGCCAAGACGGCCAATGTGAGAGCGAGCAACGCCAGCAAGAACGCGAGCGGAGGAGCAAACGAGGTGGCACCGCCTTCGGAGCTGCCGGGCTTGTCGGCACCCTTGCGTTCGAGGTGAACCGTAGTGAAGTCGAACAACAGCGCCGGCACTTTGGTGACCTCTTGAGTGAGCGTCACCTTTTGGCCTGGCAAGAGCTCGGCGATATCGGGCAGGGTGACCTTGCGCTCGCCGATACCGAACAGACCGCCGATCGACACCGTTGGGGTGCCGCTCATGCGAATGTTGCCGCGGTTCTCGATGGTGAACTTCACGGTCGCTGAGCCGCTCAGCGGGTTGGTGGCCTGATGGTAGGAGCTGTCGACATTTGCGACAGCGAGATCTGAATTGATGGTGCCGTTGACACGAATGTACAAGCGCGTGCCGGTACGTCGATCGAGGGTCAAAATGTTGCCGGACTCGCCGGTGCCAATGGTTGGGCTCGATGCAACGACGGCGCCCACGTGGTCGCCTGGCACTGCATCGACGGGCACCTTGATGACCATTTGGATGGTGGAGGCTTTGCCCGGAAGCACGGTGATGTATTCCTGATCGAAGGTGACCCACGTGCCCACATCAACCGGCGGCTTCGAACCTTCGAGCGTTGCGAACTGACCCTGTTCGTCGTTGTATGCGTCGGTGGCGTACACCTTGAATGTTTCGGTGACGTTGCCGTAGTTAAACACGGTGACTGAGTCTTTGATGAGCTCACCAGCGTTCGAGAAGTACGACAGGTTGGGGCGGTTGTTACCTGCGCCCGGGGTGAGGTCGCTGCCACCTGGCGAGAGCTGCCAGCTCTCAACAATCTGAGGATCAGACGGCTCAATCGGTTGCGCTGACGAATCAATCGGGGAAGGCGTTGGCGGCGCTACTGCGGCGGCCGAGCCGTGGGCAAGAGCCGGAGACGCAGCAAAGGCCACCGCTAGAGCGGTGGCCAGCAAGACCGAATGTCGTCTGATTTTCATGGTGTGGTGTGTCGCCTTCGGTAGCAGTCTCTGGCAGTGGTGTGGGGCGGCCGAAGCCACCCCACACCACCATCACAGTTTGGGGATTACTTTATGTTGTGTTTGTTCTGAATCAGAGTGCTGAGATGGTCAGCGTTGCCGAGTACACGCCGTTGTTGGCGGTCACTGGGATCAGCAGCTTGAGGCGAGCATCGAGGTAAGCGATACCCAAGCCCAAGTTTGGCTGAGCCGAAGCGAGCACCTTGTCGGTGGTGAGACCCGAGGCGAACGCTGGTGCAACGGTTGAACCAGCAACAACTGTCTGGTCGTAACCTTCGAGTGTGACACCCGAATCCAAGGTCTTGACCGGGGTCCAGCCGAGGTAGTTACCGCTGAAGGTGTTGGCGCCGCTGGCGAAATCGCTGACCTTGCCGTTGAGCACCCAACCTGCGTCGGTGTCACGGGTGTCGACGATTGCGACCTGGCTGATGCGACCATCGGCCTTGAAGTACTTGCCGGCTTCGGTGCCCGAGGTGATCAACTTTGCGATACCCAAGTTGAGTGCGCAATGCGTTGGGTATGTGGGGTTTGGTACCTGGTTGGCATCGACTGGGTATGGGTACTGGCTGAATGCTGGGTCAGCAACCGTACGGCCGTCGTTGATCGTTGGCGCAATGCCGGTACCCGAGGCTGGCAACGCTGGGAGCACTGCATCGAAACCGAGCGAGGTCGGCTCCGCTGGCAATGCGCCGTAGTTGGCGCAGGTCTGGGTGAGCACCAAGCCGCCGACTGGGCGGGTAACTGTGATGTCCTGGGTCACTGTTGTGAACGACTGCGATGCTGCCGCTGTGGTCGCCCCAAGGGCAAACAGAGGGGCGGCCCAAACTGGGGTCACAACGAAGTTGTACAGCGGTCCGGCAGGAGCAACGAGCGTGTAGGTCAATGCCGAGACGGTGAATGGCGAGCCCGCGATTGGCGTGCCAGCAACATCGACAGCCACTGAGTACTGGCCCGAGACAGGAACGGTCGTAGGAGCGTTCCAGGTCAAGGTGACCTGACCGGGGGCAGGAACTGTTGCCAAGCCGGTGACGGCTGGGCGCTCGTTTGGATCAGCAGGCGTTCCGACAACAGCGTTTGATGCAACGCTGGTACCGGCGGCGTTGGTCTGTGTGACCGTCACCGAGTAGGCCGACTTGTTCACGAGACCCGTGAGGGTGAACGCACCAGCTGAGCCAACAGCAGTCACGGTGGGCTTGCCCGCCGATGTTGCAGTGACGGTGAAGCTGGTGGCTGCTGGCGTAGCGGCAGGAGCCGTGTACGTGCCAGCGAGGGTGCCGTTACCTGATGTCAATGGGCTTGCAAGCGTTGGAGCACCAGGCACCACGAATGGGCTGAAGCTGAACTGAGCTGGGCCACCCGTTGCAACGTCGGTTGTGACGTTGATGGTTGTCTGCCAGAAGCTGGCGGTAGCGCCAGCCAAGGTGCATGCGTAACCAATCTTGTAAGCGCCAGCGGCGACCGAACCAGCGGCAAAGGCCGCGAAGTCGTAGGTCGAGATGCCCGTGATAAGGCCCGTGGTGATAGCTGTGTTCTTGTTGATCTGTGGCGCACCAGCTGTTGAGTACAACGGCGAGGCAAACGTGTTCGGTGCCACAACTGCTGGGCCGGTTGCGCCGTAAGTCAGAGTTGCAGCGTCGACTGCGTTTGGAACGATGAACGTCTGCCACTTGTAGCCACCGACTGCTGTGTCACCGGGGCACACGGCGCCCGATGGAGGCAGGATCGTGAGGGTGCTTGCGCTGTTGCCGCTGGTTGGCGAGATCGTCGCCGCGCCAGCTGCTGCAGTGCCAGCCGGCAAAGCCGACGCAGCAGTTGAGATGAGGCCCACAGAGGCAACGGCGATAACCGTCACCCCGGCGATGAGCCGCTTGATATTTGTATGCATGAAGTTTTTCCTTTGAAAGAAGTAGTGAGAAAAGTTGTTGTTGGTGTTCAAGATCAGATCTGACCGACGGTCAGGCTGCCCTTGAGGGTGGTGTCGCCACAGGTGCTGATGGTCTGGAAGCCGAACTTGGCGATGGTTGCACCGTTGGTGCACATGGCCGAGGTGCTGCCGACGAACAGGGTCTTCAGGTCGCTGTTGCCGATTGCGCTGGCGATGACGGCCGTTGGGAAGATGTTGTAGACGTTGCGGCCATAGATGGTGCTGGCGTAGAAGGTTGAGTTCGGGGCCAGGTTTGGTGCGGCACCGGTGACTGGCGAGGTGATGACTCCAGCGCCGTCGTCGATTGAGCCGATGCCAACGGTGGCTGGCGGTGCGCCTGGAGCAACGAGGTTCGACTTAGCGATGAACGAGCCGGCCGAGAAGCCGATGATGACCTCAGTACCAGCGGTTGCAGTGTCGGCGGCGTCCCCACGAGCCTTCAACGCATCTCCGCTGTTCTCTTCTGCACGAACGCCAACGCCGAGCAAGTTGTTGCACTCGGTGGTAGCGGTGTTCTCTTGCGTCGTGGTTGCGGTGGTGACCGTGTTCCAGAACTTGTAGGTACCCGAGCTGGTCTGGATGCCGCAAGGCAAGATGCGAACGCCACCGATGGTGGTTGCACCAGTGGTGAACAAGGTCGTGAGCTGTGCACGAGTCAATGTGGTCACTGGGCTACCAGCGGCACGGTAGTAAGCGAAGCTCACACCGTCACGGCCGAATGGCACGTAGGTGAGGTCGGTACCGACGTCGCCAGTGGTTGGGCCAGCCGACGAACGAGCGAAGTCAACGAGACCCGAAACGTCCTGAACGCCACCGCAAGCGGCGTTGCCGTACTTGGTGCCGTCCTGGGCGCGGCTGAGAGCGTTCTTACCGGCGCCTGAACCGTTTGGACGAGCGAACGTTGGGCCGCCGACCTTTGGTGTGATGCAAGCATCAGCAACACCGGCTGGTGGAACGGCGTCGAACGAGATGACCTGACGGTAACCCGATGCTGACGAGCTCTGGATTGGCGTGTAGTTCACGCCGTTCGTGAAGCCGGTCATGGCGTTCATGACGTCTTGGGTGGTGTCGGAGCCGACGCCTACCGCAGCGGTGAGCTGCTTAGGGTCTGCCTGTGCCGAGCCACCAACGAATGTGGTGCCAAGTGTGGCGGTCATCGCGACTGCAAACGCAAGTCGCTTGGTGTGAGCTGATTTCAGCATGGTGTGGATAGATCCCTTTCAAGTGACGGAGTGTCGGATTTTTTATCCCGACGGCTGCGACTATGACAGGGCAACTTGGCGGCAGGTTGTCCACCAGATGAACGGATCAAGATCTGATCAAGGGTTCATCTGGCGGCCACCAAACAGACACCTTGCGGCTATCCAAAACGACCTGTCACGTAGTCGTTTGTGCGCGAATCCTGAGGCGATCTAAACATCGCATCGGTCGGACCGTGCTCGACGATGACTCCAGGTGTTCCCTGCTCAGCGAGGAAAAATGCGCATCGGTTCGACACACGCGCAGCCTGCTGCATGTTGTGTGTGACGATCACAATCGTCACCTCGGAGGCGAGCTCCATCACGGTCTCTTCAATACGACGCGTAGAGGTCGGATCGAGTGCCGAACACGGTTCATCCATCAGCAAAACGCGTGGCCGAATCGCAAGCGCGCGAGCGATGCACAGGCGCTGCTGCTGCCCACCCGAGAGTCCGCCACCGGGCTGACGCAAACGGTCGCGCACTTCGTTCCACAGGCCGGCCTTGCTGAGGCACGACTGCACAATTTCGTCCTTCACCTCGACGCTGGCTTTGACCCCGGTGAGGCGAAGGCTCGCTACCACGTTGTCGTAAATCGACATTGCGGGAAACGGATTGGGCTTTTGAAACACCATTCCGATTTCACGACGGGCGTCGGTGAGTTTGCTGTTGGGGTCGTAAATGTCGTGACCATCGAGCATGACCTCGCCTGCGAGCGACGCCGAGGGGATCATCTCGTGCATGCGGTTCAAAATTCGAAGGAAGGTCGACTTGCCGCAACCCGATGGACCGATGAGCGCAGTGACTTCTCCGGCGCGCATGTCGAGCGACACGCGATCGAGCACCTGATGGGTGCCGAACCAGGCCGAGATATCGCGCGCATGGAGTCCGGCGAGCGGAGCGCGTTCTGCAGCGGGGCCCACCGCAATCGACTGGTTGTCACGCTTACGCATTGCGAACCAGCGCGTTGACTGCTTCGGCGCTTCAACCTTTGGCATGGCCGCCGTGGGCGCAATAGCCGGAGCCGCCAACGGCTCTGGAACGAACAACGGCCCGGGAACAGGCAACGGCTCTGCGGCAGCCAACGAGGCCAACGAGTTGAACATCGCTAACGACTCGGCATCCTCATCGGCTGGGGTAATGAGCACCGGCTCGGTAATGGTTGCGGTTTGCTCGACAACACGCGACTCGGCCTGTACACGCTTCTCGACCGATGCAAAGGTTGCAAGTGCGCTGCGGAACTCATCGACGCGATCGGCAGGAACGGTGACCCCAAAATCAGCGATGCCCGGCACCACGAATACGGTCCATGGATCCTGCGCACCGTGCACGAACGCTTCGAGATCTGACGCCAGCCACGACCACTCAATGTCGCCTTCGGTTGCCATAATCCGACGATTAGTGACGATAACGCGAGCCCCGTGGAGGTCGGTGACCACGGCGTCGGAGTCGTGCGCATCGCCGCGAACCACTTGCACGACAGCCGAACCGGCGAGCGAGACGAGCTCGACTTCGGACCCGTTGACGCCACCACGATCCTGTGTTGTTGAAGTTTGAATCGACTCGAATGTCACAGCACGTACTCCTTGATGGTCACAACAGATTGGGCAGCAAACGCGCTGCCTCGCCAGAAACACACAAACCAACCAGCAGCAGTGCCGGCAAGAACACCATCCAAGCCTGAGCACGGCCCCATCGGTGCCACGCCCATGCCGCACCGATAGACAACGCGATGAGCGCCTGCAACCACAATGCGAGCGCCCACAAGGTGCGGGTCTCGCCGGCCATCAAACGCTCTTCGGCAGGAAGGCCCGCTGCGCTGATGAGCCGCGCTGGCCCCACAACAGCCTGACCATTGAGCTCGGCATCAACGCGAAGCACGCCCTCTGGAAAGAAGGCGCGGCCTGCAGCGGTGACCAGCGTGAGACGAGCAGCACCACGAGCCGCAACAGGCGGCACTGGGTCGCCGTCGCGACGCACGGCAATGACATGGAACGTGAAGTCAGCGCCTTGACCTGTGGTGACCTTGATCAATGCACCATCGGTGAGTTCGGCGATACGCGAGAACGGGCCACCAAACGCTGCCCGGCGACCGAAGATCACACTGGTTCCGATCTGCCCCGGCAAGGGCGTGTCGCGACGATGACCGGGGCCATGCAACAACGCACTTGCGCTGGTTCCTTCGCCAACTACCTGACGGAGTCCGATCGAGGGGATCTCGATAAATGCAACCGGTGTGCCGATGGCGAGCACCCGCCCCGCTTCAGTGGTCGGTCCAGTCGGTGCCGTGCCATTGGCCAGCTCGGCTCGAAAGCTTGTGAACGCCTGACGTTGCGCGGCGCTTCCCTGCAACGAGCTCACGAAAATGAGCTGCAGCAGCAACGTGGCCGTCAGCGCGAACAGCAGCACGAGACATGCCCGCACCAACTGCAGCCGCGGCGACAACGGCGGAACATCGCCGCGCGTGGTCGAACTCACGCCTTGCGTTGAACGAGACAACGCAAGGCGTCGAGGACTACCCGATCGCCGCATAAAGGTCACTGCAGTCATCGTGACTCGTGCGCGAGCACTCTGATTGGTCGGCCAAAGAGAATGGCCATACGTCCACAGACAAGGACCATCAACGCCCACAGCACCATCAGCATCGGCGATGTGCCGGTGGATGGCAGCGAGCCACCCGTGATGCCACTTGAGCCGACCAACGTCGACGTGGTCGTGACCCCAGCCGAGCCGGCGACAGTTGTTGTGGTCACTACTGGCTTCAACGTGCTCGTGGTAGTCGTCGTCGGAGCAACCGTCGTGGTCGTCGTCGGCGCGATCGTCGTGGTCGTCGTCGGCGCAACCGTCGTGGTCGTCGTC
>Ga0194055_10000210_pt1 | contig 45716 bp, 28 predicted proteins | sample SepL449m_MetaG_FD_155482 | JGI IMG/M metagenome (GOLD analysis project Ga0194055, IMG submission 155482) | Anoxic zone freshwater microbial communities from boreal shield lake in IISD Experimental Lakes Area, Ontario, Canada - Sep2016-L442-9m | ecosystem: Environmental > Aquatic > Freshwater >... | reverse complement strand
TTTTTGTTGGAGAAAGTAAAAGGAAAAATAATTGAGGAAGCGCAGTTAAAGCAGTATGATCCCGAACTTTTCTCGCTCAAGAATTTAAATACCCCGGAAGATTTTCAGCAAGCTTTAAGCGAATTTCAAAAAGTCCAATCCTAGTTGTAAGAAATCTTAGAACAAGAATTCTTGATATCGGGAAACTTGTGTGTGAATAGCCTTCATTTTAAAGTGTTTCTTATAAATCTTTTAGCAACTCATGCGAGAATGTTATTGTAGTTATAAAAATACCTCCTCATTGGCTTAAAACTTGCTTCCAAAGTTCATATCTTTGAAAGTATCGAAGTTTTGTTTTTATTTTGATGATTTTATTTGTAAAGTATAAAGGGTTAGCTATAGAAATAGATTAATCGTTTGCTAGTATGTTTTTAAGAGCATTAAAAGTTTTGCAGAGTCGATGTTTGTTCATTACGAAATTTAAGCGATTTCTGAGAGGATAAGATGGCTCAGGTTTTTCCCCGTTACGCAAATGTTTTGACATGGATAGTGATTGCTGGCGTGGTGCTGGGAGCTTCAACCTTGGGTATTGCTGCCATGGTTTTTGCTCGCACTCCGTATGCCACTCATACACAAATTGCTTTATCCCAACCCATTCAGTTTAGTCATGCTCATCATGTGACTGGCTTGGGCATTGATTGCAGGTATTGCCATACTTCAGTGGAAGAATCGGGGTATGCAAACATTCCACCAACCAAGACTTGTATGAATTGTCATTCGCAGATTTGGGTTGGGTCGAAGATGTTGGAGCCCGTGCGCGAAAGTTATCGCACAGGGAAATCTTTAGAGTGGAACAAAATTCACCGTTTATCTGACTTCGTTTACTTCGATCATAGCATTCATGTGACCAAGGGTATTGGTTGCGTGTCGTGCCATGGTAGGGTTGATCAGATGCAGGCGGTGTACCAGAATGGCACCCTTCTGATGGAGTGGTGTTTAGAGTGTCATCGTGCGCCTGAGAGGCATCTTAGGCCGCGCGATCAAGTGTTTAACATGGGTTTCCAGCCTAGGGATTTGAATCAAGCAGATGGTTCGCCTCATACGCAAGCCACTCTTGGTGCAGAACTTAGGAAGAAATATGATATCCGTAGTCTCATCGAGTGCTCAACATGTCATCGATGAACATGAAAGAAAAACCAGTTATGGACCTGGAGTCTGTCTTAAATAAGCTCGAGAGCTCTGAGGGTAAACAATACTGGCGCAGCTTGGATGAACTCGCTCAAGGCGAAGGCTTCCAAGAGATGATCCAGCGCGAGTTTCCCCGGCAAGCTGCCGAATGGACCGATCCTGTAACCAGGCGGCGTTTCCTCACCCTTATGAGCGCATCACTTGCCCTTGCGGGTTTAAGTGGTTGCAGGCCCCCGGGTGGAAAAATTGTTCCCAACATCAAAGACCCCGATGGTGTAATTCCCGGGAAGTCGATGTTCTTTGCCACCGCTATGCCTTTAGCGGGCTATGGCACAGGTTTGCTTGCGGAAAGCAATCAGGGCCGTCCCACTAAAATTGAAGGTAATGTTGATCATCCTGCAAGCTTAGGTGCGACCGATGTGTTTGCCCAAGCTTCGGTTCTTGGTTTATATGATCCAGACCGCGAAGCTGGACTAACCTATGTTGGTAAGCCCAAATCTTGGGATGATCTTGTTGCCAACTTAAAGGCTGAGCTTACGAAGTTGCCCAAGGGCAAGGGTTTTTATCTGCTGACAGAAACCATCACTTCGCCTTCGCTTGTGCATCAGATCGAAAATGAACTTCTTAAAGATTACCCTGAAGTTACTTGGGTTCAGCATGAACCCGCAGCTTCTGATAACGGTATCGCAGGCTTGACGACCGCGTTTGGCTCTGCATTGCAGCCATTGTACTCGGTTGAAAAGGCTGATGTTATTTTGTCGTTTGATGCAGATCTTCTAGGCCGTGGCCCTGCACATCTGCGTTACACCCGCGAGTTTTCTAAGCGTAGGGATTTGGAAAAGCTCGATAGTATGACCCGCCTTTATGTTGTTGAAAGCACACTCACTAATACGGGTGTTAAAGCCGATCACAGGCTTGCTCTACGAGCAATGGAAATCGAAAGGATGGCGTACCTAGTTGCATTCCATCTGAAGATTGAAGGCGTTGCTAAACCCAAGGGTCTTTCTGCAGATGCTCATTTTTGGGCTGAAGTGGTTGCAGATGATCTCTCGACAAAAGGCAAGGGCACTACTCTTGTAATTGTGGGTGATGAGCAGCCTGAATCGGTTCATGTGATCGTTGCTGCTATCAACGATAAGCTTGGAAACATTGGTAAAACAGTTTCCTACATTGATCCAGTGCATGCGCGGGCAGGCGAAAGATCAAAATCGTTGCGTAGCTTGGTTGATGATATGAATGCGGGCAAGGTGAAAGCCTTGTTCATTTTAAATGCCAACCCTGTTTATAGCGCTGGTGCAGATCTTGGCTTTAAGGCTGCATTCGATAAAGTGCCCCAGCGATATCGCATGGGTCTTTTTCATGATGAAACTTCGCGCCTTTGCCATTGGCATATTCCAGATTCTCACTTCCTTGAATCTTGGGGTGATGTGCGTGCATTTGATGGCACCGCTACTGTTATTCAGCCTTTGATTGCTCCGTTGTACTTTGGGCATAACTTCCAAGAGTTGCTAGGCGGGCTTTCTTCGAGGCCTAATCGTGATACCTCTGCGATAGTCAAAGATTTCTGGAAGAACTGGTACGAAGCACCTGCTCAGACTGCGCTCCGAAGTTCAGTTCCTTTCGAAAAGTTCTTCCGTAAGTCGCTTCATGATGGTTTGGTTGAAGGCACCAGAGCCCTTACCAAACTTGTCAAATTGCAGGTCGAAGCAGTGGCTAGCACGATCAAGAAATTCGAGGCTTCTTCAGAGTGGAAAGAGGGTTCCAAGGATAATCTTGAAATCACTTTCAGGCCTGATGAATCTGTTTTCGATGGTCGCTTTGCCAACAACGGCTGGCTCCTCGAAATGCCCAAGTCTACCACCAAGATTACTTGGGATAATGCTGCGATCATGAGTTACCAGACCGCCCTTGATTTGGGTGTGTCTTTAAATACTGAAAAGCGCCCTGAGTTGACCGATGGTGTTTATCGTTCACCTGCTAAATCCTATGGGTTTACCGGGGGCGAACATGGTAGGGCTTATGTCGATACCATCAAACTTACCATTCAAGGCCGAGACTTGGTGCTTCCTGTTTGGGTTGTTCCAGGCCATCCTGATAACTCAATCAATGTTCAACTTGGTTATGGTAGAGAACGCGCAGGTAAAGTTGGCACCCGCGATGTTGGTGCAGATGTTTACAAACTGCGTACCTCTTCCGAACCTTGGTATGCACTTGGTTTAAAGGCTGTTACCACGGGTAAGCAGCATGTTCTGGCGTGTACCCAGAGTCATCATTACATGGAAGGTCGTCATTTGGTTCGCTCCGGTACCGTTGAAGGGACCAAGGAAGATCCAAACTGGGTTGAAGCCATGGGGTCTGGTGGCGAGCATGATGAACATGCAGGCCATGATCATAAGCCAGGCGAACACAAGCATGAAGAACACAAGCATGAAGAGCATGGCAAAACCTCATTGAGTTTGCTGCCCGAGGCAGTCTCTGAGAAATATGCTTACAAACAACACAAATGGGGCATGATCATTAACCTGACCACCTGCACGGGTTGCACCGCTTGCGTGGTGGCTTGTCAGGCGGAGAACAATATCCCCGTGGTAGGCAAGATGGAAGTGACCCGAGGTCGTGAGATGCATTGGATTCGCATTGATCGATACTTCGAAGGCAATCCACTTAAAGCCAATTCACTTAAGGCGCATTATCAACCCATCCCTTGTATGCAGTGCGAAAACGCACCATGCGAACAAGTTTGCCCCGTAGCAGCTACTGTTCATAGCTACGATGGCCTCAACGATATGGTTTACAATCGTTGCGTGGGAACCCGCTATTGCTCTAATAACTGCCCCTACAAGGTGCGCAGATTTAACTTCCTGCAATACACCGATTACGCTTCTGTTTCCATGAAAATGGTTAACAACCCTGAGGTTACGGTTCGAAGCCGTGGCGTTATGGAAAAGTGCACTTACTGTGTGCAGCGTATTCGTGCTGCAGAGATTGAAGCTGAAAAACGAGGCAAGCTTAAAGCTGAACGCGAAAATCGTGATCTTGATCGTGCCAAGGATTGCCAGATTAATGATGGCGAAATTGTAACTGCATGTCAGGCGGCCTGCCCTGCGGAAGCGATCATCTTTGGTGATCTGGTTGACCCTAATAGCAGGATAGCAAAACTGCAAAAGAAGGTTGCCAAAATGAACTACAGTATCTTAGAAGAGCTAAACACCAGACCGCGCACCACCTATTTGGCGGAAGTGCGTAATCCCAACCCCAAGTTGGAAACCACTGGAAAGGGACACGGATAAGCCATGGCAACTGAAGTTTCTAAAAAGGGACCAGATCTTCGACCAGATCCACAACCCCCGATGGTTGGCGGCAATCATACTTTTGGCACCATGACGGAAAAAATCACGGATGTCATTTTTGCAGCCACACCCAAAGGTTGGATTGTTGGTTTTGCAATTGCATTCATGATTCTCCAGGTGCTTCTTGTATCACTCACCTATCTGATTTACGAAGGTATTGGTATCTGGGGTGTTAACATCCCTGTGGGTTGGGGCTTTGATATCGTTAACTTTGTATGGTGGATTGGTATCGGCCATGCTGGAACCTTGATTTCTGCGATCTTGCTACTCTTTAATCAAACTTGGCGAACTTCGATCAATCGTTTTGCTGAAGCCATGACTTTGTTTGCGGTGGCTTGTGCGGGCATTTACCCTTTGGCTCACATGGGTAGGCCATGGTTTGCTTACTGGTTGCTGCCTTATCCGAACACGATGCAACTTTGGCCTCAGTTTCGCAGTCCTCTTGAGTGGGATGTGTTTGCTGTCTCCACTTATTTTTCGGTTTCGCTTATGTATTGGTACATTGGTTTGGTGCCTGACTTTGCCTCGGTCAGAGATCGTGCTCCCAATCAACTTCTGCGTATGATTTATGGGATTTTATCTTTGGGATGGCGTGGTGGTTCGATGCACTGGCATCGTTACGAAACCGCTTATCTTATGCTTGCTGGTTTAAGCACCCCTCTTGTGCTTTCCGTTCATACCATCATTAGCTTTGACTTTGCAGTGGCGAACTTGCCTGGTTGGCATGCCACCATCTTCCCTCCTTACTTCGTTGCGGGTGCTGTTTACTCAGGCTTTGCAATGGTTATCAACCTTGCTGTGCCCATCAGGCACTTCTATGGCATGAAAGATTTCATCACCGACAAACATTTGGACAACATGGCAAAAATCATGCTTGCAACTGGTTTGATGGTGTTTTACGGGTATGGGGTTGAAGCCTTCATGGCTTATTACAGTGCCAACGAATTTGAACGCGACCTCATGATGAAGAACCGTGTATTCGGTCCTTATGGTTACTTTTACTTTGCCCTGATTTTCTGTAATGGTTTGATGCCTCAGGTCCTTTGGTTTCAGAGGGTGAGATCTAATGAAGCTGCACTCTTTGTAATTTCTTTGGTTGTTAATGTTGGTATGTGGCTTGAACGATTTGTAATTCTTATGAGTTTGCAGCGAGACTTTCTGCCTTCTTCATGGGGTCAATACAGCCCGACCTTCTGGGATATCAGTACCTATATTGGAACCTTTGGTTTATTCCTAAGTTTGTTGTTCCTTTTCTGCAGGGTTCTACCAATGATTTCGATTGCAGAAATGAAACATTTACTTCCAGAATCGCATGTTCATTCGCACAAGGATTCGCATGATCATTCAGATTCCGCACATGGAGGAAGCCATTAATGGATGCTCCGAAGACTAAAATATATGGTTTGCTTGCAGAGTTTGCGACACCTACGGAGATCGTGGATGCTGCAAATCATGCTCGAGAAGCAGGCTACACCGCAATGGAAGCCTACAGCCCTTTTCCCGTGATGGATCTGCATGAAGCCGTTGGTTTCAAGCGTACCATGTTGCCCACATTGGCGTTTTTCGGTGGGTTGACAGGATTTCTTACAGCTTTCACCCTGACTACAGTTACTTCTGGTGGTGCTCCTTCATTCGTTACGCCCTTTATACCCGACTGGTTTTACTACCCGTTGAATATTGGTGGCAGGCCTTTGAATTCATGGCCCGCATTCATTCCTCCCGAGTTCGAGCTTACGGTTTTATTTGCTTCTATCACCTCGGTTTTTGGCATGTTATTGCTTAATGGCTACCCAAGGATTTATCATCCTCTATTTAATGTTCCAAGATTTTCGTTGGTAACTTCAGATAGGTTTTTCTTGTGCATCGAAGCTAAAGATTCAAAATTTGATCTGCAGGGAACCAAGCAATTCCTTGAAGGATTGCAACCGTATGAAGTTTCGGAGGTCCCAGAGTAATGTTTAATTCAATCAGACTTTACCTTATTGGCTCATCGCGCATTTTAAATCTTTCCATTGCTGCATTCATTGCTGCCGGAAGTTTGGGTTGCGGGAAGCAAGACATCGGTTGGGGTTTCTACCAGCAGATGGCTGAGCAACCTAAAATCAAAATGCATAATGCTTTCGCCTTCTTTACGGATGGCAGAGGTAGCAGGCCTTATGAAGAAGGTACTGTCGCGCGGGGTATGCTTCAGGAAAATGAGCACCTCTATTCCGGACTTAAAGAAGGTGGCACTGCTTCTGCTTGGAAAGATCTTAATCCTTCCAAAGAACCGATGACATTAGTACAAGCCAAATCTCCTTACTATGAAACTTTCCCCATGGAAGTTACGGAAGAACTCATTCTTCGTGGCAAGGAAAGATTCAACATTTATTGTTCGGTATGCCATGGTGTGACGGGTGCGGGGAATGGCATGATTGTTCAACGCGGTTACCTTCCACCTCCTAGCTTTTATGTTGATCATTCCCGTGGGTTGAAATATCTCACCGGTGCGGCAGTGCCTTTGCCTGAAGCTCCCGAGGGATATTATTTTCAAGTGATTACGCATGGCTACGGCGGGATGGGTAGTTATTCGGCGCAGATTAAACCCAGGGATCGATGGGCAATCATTGCTTACATCCGTGCTATGCAAGAAACATTTGGAAAGACGGCAGGCCAGGCTGTGGCCCAAAAGGAGGCCAAGTAATGGCTACGATTACTGATCAAGTAAGAAGCAATATGGCTTTTGTGCAAAAGTTTTCTTTTGGAATTGGAGTCTTAGGGCTTGGTGTTTCTGGTCTTCTTTTAGGGTTTAACAGGAAAGAATTCTTTGAATCCTATTTGATAGCATACATTTACTTCTTTGCGATTGGCTCTGGTAGCCTTGCGCTGTTGATGATCCAGCATGTTGCAGGCGGTGCATGGGGATTTTCGATTCGTAGATTACTTGAAGCTGGTAGTCGAACGCTTTTATTGCTTGCGGTGCTTTTTGTGCCTTTGCTTTTTGGGTTAGCAGACCTTTATCCATGGGCCCGACCTGATGCTTTGAAAGATCGAATCATCGAGTTGAAGTCGGGTTACTTGAATGTGCCTTTCTTTCTGATTCGACAGGCGATATTTTTCTCCATCTGGATAGGCTTGGCTTATGCCCTTACTTACTTTTCCAAGAAGGAAGATGAGACTGGTGATGAATCCATCGGTTGGTGGTTTAAGGCTCTTAGCGGACCAGGCCTTGTTGTTTTTGCTGTTACCGTTGGTCTTACCTCAGTCGATTGGGCTATGTCTGTTGATGTGCATTGGTATTCTTCGATGTATCCTGTGCTATTTGCTTTTGGGTGTATTTTAACTGCGATGATTTTTCACATCGTTGCAATGATTTTACTGTATCAGGGTGGCGATCTTGAAAAGTATCTGACCAAAAATTACCTCAGAGACTTTGGTAGTTTCCTTCTAGGCTTTATTATTTTCTGGACTTATCTAACTTTCTCTCAGTTTTTGCTTATCTGGTGCGCCAATCTTAAAGAAGAAGTTCCTTATTATGTAAACCGAATTTCTGGCGGTTGGCAGGTTGTGACCATCGTTCTTGCCGTTGGCCATTTTGCCCTGCCATTTTTGTTTCTGTTAAGGCGCGAAACCAAGCGTGTTCGCAGCAGCCTTTTTATGGCGGCTTGCTTCATGTTACTTATGCGGTTTGCAGATTATTTGTATCTTCTTGGGCCTAGTTTTAGCCCCAAGCACTTACACTTTGCTATGAGTCAGGTAACTTGTCTTCTTGGTATCGGTGGGTTATGGCTTTCGTTTTTCATTTACCAGTGGAACCTTTACCCGCCTATTGCTGCTCGTGACCCACGAGCGCTAAAGGAACCGGTTCATGGTGTGTAGGTTTATTATATCTGTGAGTTATTTGAAGGGTGGTTGTTATTATGGAAACTAAGGATCAGATAAAAGCCAATGTTGAGCATACCGATGTTAATTTTAAAATTATCGTGGTGGTTGGTGTTATCCTAGGTTTATTGGTAATGCTGGGCTTTTTCGTAGGTCTGCATGTGTTCGAATTTTTGGTTTCTTTCGAAAATGCCCGAAAGGTTTCTGAATACCCTCTCGTTGCCAAAGATATAACCGACAATCAAGCAGCATTAATGGCTTCTATCATCAAAGAAGCCGAAGTTGATTGCATGGATCGAAATAAAAAGACTAATTTGATCAACCCGAAGAATGAAGCAGAGAAAAAAGAACGCGAAGCAATTCTTGCAAAAGATCCTGTCTTTAAAGAAGCCAAGGAACAGATTGAACTTACTTTTGCTAAGCGTCAGGATAATAGAATTTTTACTACCGGATATTTTAGGCCTGCGCATCCCGGCCCCGCCTATGCTGACGCCGATATCAATTTGTACAATCAAGGCACTAGCAAAGCTGCAAGTGATGCAGCGATAGCCAAGGGTGATAAATCGAAAATCATCGTCTCTCGGTTAGAGGGTATTGATCCTTTGCGCCCGATGATGAGTGGTATTTCAGGTTGGCCAACTTATGCGAAGGTTACAAAGGCGGTTGGAGATGACGAGTTAAACAGGCGTGATATTAATTCGGGTATCAAGAGTTTTGCAAAGAAGTACATGGAACAGAATAAAGAGTTCCATGCCAAGAATAAAAGTTCGGATTTAGATAGTAAGGATTTTATGCCCAGTACTTCTAGTGCTGGTAGAAAGCCCCAGGGGAACTCTAAGTGAGGAACTGTTTCGCTAGCCTTTGTTTGGTTCTAGCCATTGGCTTGCCAAATGCTTTTGCAGATGGTTCATCTGGATTGCGTGGCACTGCTCGTGGGCCAGGCGATATTGATGCGAAGGTTGGTTTACCCAAAGAGATCCAGGATAAAATTGGGATTGATCAAAAGTTGGGTGGTCAGGTTCCTTTGCAGTTAGAATTTGTAGATGAGTCGGGCAAAACGGTGAAGCTTGCAGATTTCTTTACGGGTGGCAAGCCAGTTATTTTTGTACCTGCTTATTATCGTTGCAGGCTGATTTGCAACCGGGTTCTTGATGGGATGTTTGATGGGCTTAAGAGGATTGATGCAAAGTTCAGGCCTTCAGATCATTTTGAAGTTGTAGTGTTAAGCATGGATCCGACCGAAAATGCAGAGCATGCGGGTAATAAAAAAGAATCCATGTTATCAACCTTGGGCAGAAGAAGGTCGGTAGGTGGTTGGCATTTTCTAACGGGCTCAGAAGCTAACATCAAGCAAGTAATGGATAGTGTTGGATACCGCTATATTTATGATGAAAAGCGATCTGAATATTTACATGCAACGGGAATTATGATCCTGACTCCTGAAGGAATTGTATCTCGTTATTTGATGGGAATTCGGTATATGCCCACGGACTTGGAACTTTCGCTTGTGGAATCATCGAAGAATAATATCGGGACCCTTGCAGATCAAATTAAATTGCTTTGTTATGCCTATGATCCCCGTAGCGGTCAATATAATCTAATCGTTATTAGGATGGTTCAGGCAGGTGCTTTGGCAACGATTTTTAGTATTATCTTTTTCTGGTTTTGGTCTCCGCTGGTGGGATTGTTTCGAGGCTCTGAAAAAGTTCGTGTTGTAATTAAAAGTGCAGAAGTTTCTGCAACGGATGTCCAGCCAAATAGCGTTGGTTCATCCCATGAAAGGCAGGCGTGATCTTCATGTTTGAAGAGTTTAAGTGGTTACCTGATCAGGCATCAACCGTGGCTCCGGAAGTCGATATGTTGATGCTTTTCATTGTGGTCGTAACAGTGCTCATCACCGCATTGGTGACTGTTCTTACCCTTGGGTTTGCAGTAGCTTTTCGAAGAAAATCGGAAAGTTATATTCCCGCTCCTTGGTTTGGTTGCATTCCACTCGAAATAGGCTGGACTCTTATTCCTGTGGGCATTTGTTTGGTCATGTTTTCATGGGGTGTTAAAGTCTATTCCAATATCGTTATTCCCCCTGCTGATGCCATGGAAATTTATGCAGTTGGCAGGCAGTGGATGTGGAAAATCCAACATCCTGAAGGCCAACGCGAAATTAACGCTTTGCATGTGCCTATTGGCAGACCTGTAAAAGTTACTCTTACATCTGAAGATGTTATTCACTGCTTTTCAATTCCAGCATTTCGTGTTAAGCAAGATGTTGTGCCAGGCCGTTATAGCAGCCTTTGGTTCCAAGCAACCAAAGCAGGCACCTACCAGTTATTTTGCTCTGAGTATTGTGGTACCGAGCACTCCCGCATGATTGGTAAAGTGATTGTGATGGAAGAAGCCGATTATCAAAAATGGTTGTCTGAAGGTGCTGAAAGTGGTCAGGCTCTTCAAGGTAGAAAGCTATACACCAAGTTGCAATGTGTGACCTGCCATACGGGCAATGCCGAGGCGAAGGCACCAAACTTGGAAGGCATTTATCGCAAGCACATTCCTATTTCCCATGTTGATGGTGTGAAAATAAAAGAAGGTACCAAAGTATTTGCAGATGATGCTTATATTCGTGAGTCAATTCTTTATCCCAATGCTAAGGTTGCGGCAGGTTGGGAATCGATCATGCCCACCTATCAAGGGTTGGTCACCGAAGAAGAGTTGTTGCAGGTAATAGCCTACATCAAGGCGCTAAATCAGGGGCAGACGCCGCCACGAACCGAGGAGACGCCTACTCCTGCTACCATTCAAAATAAAAATCCTAACAAGGAGGCAAATTAATCATGGCTACTGTAGGTCTTGAATCTAAAACTTTTGAAAAGTTCGCAGATGTTGTTGGACATGAGGATGACTCAAATTATCTTAGTCACGATCATAGTGTTTTATCATGGTTATTTACCTTGGATCACAAGCGTATTGCTTTGCTATACCTTGTAACTATTACGCTGATGTTTCTTCTGGGTGGTGTTTTGGCAGGTGCGATTCGCTTGGAGTTGTTGACTCCTAAGGGTGATTTTTTAACTGCTGATACTTACAACAAGGCGTTTACCGCGCATGGTATCATCATGTTGTTTTTCTTTCTGATCCCTTCCATACCTGCGGTGTTGGGCAACTTTCTTGTTCCACTTATGATTGGAGCGAAGGATGTTGCTTTTCCCCGATTAAATCTTTTCAGCTACTACCTTTACTTTGCAGGAAGTGTAATAGCTTTAACCGCATTGCTTTTGGGTGGTGTTGATACAGGTTGGACTTTTTACACGCCCTTTAGTTCGACTTATTCAAACTCTTATGTGATTGTGATGGCGGTTGGTTTGTTTGTGGTTGGTTTTTCTTCCATCCTCACCGGATTGAATTTCATCATTACCGTTCATCGTATGCGTTGCCCAGGGTTGACTTGGTTTCGCCTGCCTTTGTTCATTTGGGGTATTTATGCAACCAGTGTCGTTCAGTTGCTGGGAACTCCTGTTATTGCTGTAACCCTTGGTCTGTTGGGTGTTGAGCGAACTCTTGGTGTGGGTATCTTTGATCCCCGCTTGGGTGGCGATCCGATTCTTTTCCAGCATCTTTTCTGGTTCTACTCGCATCCTGCGGTTTACATCATGATTCTTCCTTCGCTTGGTGTGACCAGTGAAGTTATTGCAACCTTTAGCAGGAAGAATGTTTTTGGTTATCACATCATTGCTTTTTCAAGCATTGCGATTGCAGTTTTTGGTTTCATTGTGTGGGCACATCATATGTTCACCACCGGGATTTCTCCTTATGCAGCAATGGTTTTCTCACTGCTTACTTTTTCAGTGGCTATTCCTTCTGGTATTAAAGTTTTCTCTTGGCTTGCAACGATGTATGGTGGTTCCATTAGCTTTGGTACCCCGATGATTTACGCATTCGGGTTCTTGGGATTATTTACCATTGGTGGTATGACTGGATTATTTCTTTCCACCTTGGGAACTGATATCCACCTTCATGACACTTACTTTATCGTTGCGCACTTCCATTACATTATGGTGGGTGGTGCAATCATGGGTTATATGGCGGCCATTCATTACTGGTGGCCTAAAATGACCGGTAGGTTGTACTCTGAATTTTGGGGCAAGCTTAGTGCTGGCATCACTTTCATCGGTTTCAACTTTACTTTCTTTCCTCAATTTATCCTTGGTTACCTTGGTATGCCACGAAGGTATTATGAATACCCAGATGAATTCCAAGTTCTTAATGTTTTCTCTACCGCGGGTGCAACCATTCTTGCGGTTGGGTATTTGATGCCTTTGGTCTATATGCCTTATTCATTCTTCTTTGGAGAGAAGGCTAATTCCAATCCTTATGGTGGATCCACTTTGGAATGGACTAACACGACTTCGCCACCCTCGCCCCATAATTTTGAGAAGACCCCTGTTGTTACTGAAGAACCCTATCATTACCATGGAAAGGAGGCCGCGGTTGTCAGCCATTAAAGAAACCGTGCAAGACCACGGCCAGCATCATCACAAAGATTTAGCGCATCACTTTGATACGCTTGAACAACAACACGATGCCAATACCCTCGGTATGTGGGCATTCCTGTTGACTGAAGTTTTATTCTTTGGCGGCTTGTTTGCAGCTTATACGATTTATCGTTATAAGTATTCCGCAATGTTTGAAGAAGCCAGTAACCATTTGGATATCACTCTTGGTGCAACCAATACTGTTATTTTGATTCTAAGCAGCTTAACCATGGCACTTGCTGTGCGTTGTTCTCAAACAGGCAATTCGCTTTGGACAGGCAGATGGTTGCTTATCACCATTGCTTTTGGTTTGATGTTTCTTGGTGTTAAGTATGTTGAATGGAAGCATGATTATCATATTCATCTGATGCCTGGCAAGGATTGGTCAGGCAAGGATTGGTGGCATTGGCAATACGCTAAGAAGGCCAAGGATATGGAAACAGAGGCCCATAAAAATGGTTCCGCTGAACATTCTTTACCTAATAGAAAAGATGTCCTTGCAGATAACGACCCAAGCCTTGGAGTTCGAGGCATTCAAGATTCCCAGCAAGCTAGGCTTTTCTTCCTGCTCTATTTCTGCATGACGAGTCTCCATGCATTGCATATGCTTGTGGGCTTTGTGCTTATTGGCATTATTGCGTACTTTGCCTATCAGGGAGCTTACTCGCCTGATTACTATTCCCCTGTCGAAAACATTGGTCTTTACTGGCATTTTGTAGATATAGTCTGGATCTTTTTGTTCCCGTTGCTATATCTTTTAGGCGCCCATATGGGGCATTAATTTTAAGGTGAATTATATGGCTACTACAGAACACTCTACTCATCAACCTGCTGCACTCTCACTGTATTTACTTACATTTGGTATGCTCATGTTTTTGACGTTGCTTACTATCTTTGCTGGGTTTCAAAACTTTGGCATGTGGAGCACTCCGATCGCCTTGGGTATCGCAGCCGTTAAGGCAGCACTTGTTGTTGTTATTTTCATGCATGGTTACAGCAGTAGCCCATTGACTTGGATAATTATCCTTGCATCAATGTTCTTTCTGACCATCATGCTCGGCTTAATGCTTTCAGATTATGTAAGCCGTGGTTGGGCCATGTAATCACGTTAGCTAAATAATAAAAGAAGCCTTGGGAGTTAAACTTCCGAGGCTTTTTTTATTTGCAGATGTGGAAAGAGTTTACCGCATAACTGCGGGAACGCCGTTCTCTGATACTAATGATCGAATGATATCCCATTCTTTTTCAAGTAACCCTGAATCTGCTTTGTGCCAGCAGCGCAGAGCGAGTTTGGCATAATCATTTGATTCATCTTTTCTGCCTGTAACTTCGCATAATCTGCGTAAGCCAAGAGCGGCATGCACACTACCAGGGTCATGGGCAAGTGCTTCCAAAAAAGCTTCTTCTGCTTCAGCAAAATCTTTGTTTGCGAGAGCGATAAGTCCTAGCTTTTCCATAAATATCGATCCATTACCCCAAGCATGGTGGGAGTAATCGTTTTTGGATTTATCGATAGCGCGTTTAAGAAGTCGGGCACCTAATTTGTACTGCCCTTGTGCAGCGAGCATTAATCCCTGCACTTCCCAAAGTCGAAACTCCTGCTGTTTTTCTTTCTTGCCTGTAGCCCATGCTTGTTGCAATGATTCGACCCAGGGCATTGCACTTTCGGGGTCGTTTTGCGCGAGGTGAAGAATTGCCAAGAGATAGGATGCGGTGTTTTTTTCAGTCTTGAGGAATTTCTTCGCCTCCGTGTCTGCAGCTTTGTAGTCTCTGCTTGCCAGTAGAAACTTGAACCAAGCGACAGAGGGCTTGCTTTTATCGGGGCGAATATCATTTAAGGCTGTTGCTTCTTTGAATCTGCCATCATGCGTAAGCGAGGATAACAAGGTTTGCACATGATGTTGGAACTGATGATCTTCGGAGGGTTTTACATTCATTTCTTTGTGGTAAGCAGTTTCAAGTTGAACTGCCTTGGTGGAGCGATCACTGGTTTTGTCCCATTTCCCGAGGCGGGTAGCGAGGTGGGCTTGCATATGGTTGGCATGGTGAATGCCTGGGGAAGAATTTAAATACCCTTCGGCATGGGGCCATCCAAGAGCGGGGCGTTGTTGACCTTCGTAAAAATGGATGAGTTCGTGGTTGGCGCCTGGGTGGAGCGGATTGATTTTGAGAAGAGCCTTGTAGAAGGGGGTGGAGCTTGCATTACCACCAAAGGTGGAATAATTACAGGCTATTTGTGCTCGAGTGAACCAAAGTTCTTGATCATCATCGTATTGCGAAAGTGCCTGGTCGATGATGGTTGTAGCGGCTTTTTGTCTGGCTTCACCAGCAGCGGGGGGATTTTCGTTCAACCCATATTCCACTAAAGTAGCTTGTAATAAAGCTTTTTCGTTGGGTGCGGCTTTTTCTTCTAAACGCTTTGCGTCTTTGATCACTTTGGTTGATTCGCTCTTTTTGCCCCATCGATCTAAAGCCTTGGCTAAACCAATATGAGCCATGACACAATCGGGATCGTGCTTCAAAGCGGTTTCAAAACTGCGTGCTGATTCCATCCATGCATACGAATACAGATAGGCCAACCCTTGATCATTAAACGCTTGGCATAGGGGCGAGCTGGTGTAGATGCGGTAACGATATAAGCAGAGATCTTTTTCCACTCGGGAAGGTTTAAGCTTGGTGTGGGCCAAGTTTTGATCCTTTGCATTTGCAGGAGTTTGATCCTTTGCATCTGCGTTGATGGATAACACGGAGGCGAGAAAGAAAGAAATCATGTTAATAATACCTTAAAAAAGAAGCCCCGGAATAATTCGCCGGGGCTTGTTCATTATTCAAGCTGCGGCTAGCATTATGCTTTAAGCATTTCATCATGGCGCATTCCACTTGGAGGGAGGTCTGCTTTTCTGCAATTAGCTAGTGCTGATTTAGCACCTGCATGTTGCTCAGCATCGTTGTCTTCCCACTCGATGCTGACAGCCCCATCATACCCTACCCGGTTAAGTTCCACAAAAATTTCTTCGAGGGAATTTGCATCGCGGTCGGTTCCGGGGGTGACGAAATTCCAGCCATTTGTCCAATGGCCCATGGGGCGATGCCCACCAAGCCTGCCTGCCCTGCAATGTTCTTTCATTACTTGAACACCTTTAACATGGGCGCAATGGATTCGCTCAGCAAATTCCCGGATGAAATGAATCACCGAGACATTCTGCCATTCCATGTGCGAGCCATCGAGGTTGAACCCAACCACGTTTTGATAACCTGCTTTATCCATGGCCTTGAGGTAATCGTTTGCGGATTCGAGATCGCCCATGGCTCGTTCGCTTGGGTGGCACTCGAGGTCGAAGGTGACACCATATTTTTTGCATGCATCTAATACTGGCGCAAATCGTTCCACTAATAGTTCGAGGCTGGTGTCCCTTACATCAGGGATATTGTAGCCCCCGATGCTGCCTGGAAGAGGTGGGAACAAGAACCAATGGCTCCAGCAACCAGCGGGTGACCCTACGAACCCTGGGACAGCAACTTTTCGGTTCTGCAATTTTCCGAGGTAATGGGCCAGCCTTACGATGTTGATCAAATCGGTGCGAGATTGATCCTGAACCAGTTTCGCAACATCGGGTGGAACATAATAGGGATCGGTGCGGGGTGGGTTGTTGCCCTTTGCACGCCAAGATTTATAAGCTTCGACAGCTTCGCCACCAACAAATTGGAGGGTTTTTGCAGAGGGCTCGTCACCAAGGGCCTGACCTTGAAGGTGGGATGCAACGGTGAAAATTTCCAAGTTATGTTTCTTGGCCAAATCGACTCGTTCCTTGGCATAGGCTTCCGCCCCTGCATCGGTGGAACAGCGGGCGAGATCAAGTTCCCAGCTTGCTTCTTCCCAGCCATCAAAGCCGGATTCTTGGAGGAATTTCACCCATTCAGCAAAAGGGACATTTCCGAATTGTCCACGGACCAAGCCGATTTGATGATAGGAGGATTTGCCAAAGCGGTGTTTTTCAGTTTGCTTGTGACCCACATTCAGGTTCCTTAATTAAAGTAACATTAAGACAGAAAGCAGTTTGAATATAACTTTTTCAATCGTTGAAACAATGATAAATTTGGTGCAATGGGTTATTATCGGGATAATTTTCCCGATTATACAAATTCTGAAAGAGATGGTTTAACCATTAACAATGGGATTAGTTGGTGCCAAACCAATTGTTGCCCCAGGTGGTGTGAAGGCTGTCCAGATATTTAGCCCAGCTTTCTGGAGATCGGTAGCGTGGGTAGGGGATGGGCCTGAGGGGCTTACCTTCGTTTCCTTGGATGATTTCGAATTTACCAGGCCCTATGATTTTCCCAAATCTTGGAACCATATAGGTATGGAGCGTATCTTTGTCGATTTCAACAGAACCGCCTGGCGCTGCATAAGTTCGGCCTTTAATTGCTTGAAGCACTTTGTCTGGTTCAAATGATTTTGCTTCCCGTACTGCTTGAGCCCATAAGTAAACACCATAGTAGCCTGCTTCCATGCTGTCATTGACGATGGTGTCGTTGCCTAATTTTGCCTTTACTTTTTCGAGGAAGGCCTTGTTTTGTTCTGATTCAATGGAAGGCAGGTAATTCCAGCCTACAAAATCGCCCGTGCAACTTTCAATATCGAGTTCTTGAAGGATTTCGGCACTGATGTGGAAAGACAAAGTTGGGATGGTTGAACCTTTGATTCCCTGAGCTCTAAGAGCGCGGAAGAAATCGCGGTTGGCATCGCCTGTAAGCGTGTTAATGATAAGGTCGGGTTTTGCTGTGACAATGGCTTTGATTACTTCATCAAATTTGAAATTGCCTTGATTCAAGAGTTTTTCGCCTGCAAGAACAGCCTTGATATCTTTATCTTCTTCTTTAATTTCTTTAAGTTGCTGGGAAAGAATTTCCGAAGCGACCTTCGAATAAACGCTGTTGACACCAACATGAAACAGCTTTTTAAACTGCTTTTTTTTGTCTGGATTGTTGATCATGTGGTTGAAGGTGAATTCAAGTTGTTGATTGGGTGCAGCACCTAGATAGACCACATTAGGGTTTTGTTCCAACCCTTCATAGGAAGTGGGGTAAAAAAGAATGTTGTTATGTTGATTGAAAACACTGAGGCATTCTTTTCGGTCGGTGGAATTCCAGCAACCAAAAATAGCCTTTACTTTTTCTTGGGTGATGAGTTTTTCTGCTTGGGTTGCGAAAGTAGCGGGGTTGGATTGTCCATCAGATTCAAAGGCAATAATTCTACGGCGTGAAATAGGGACACCTTTGTCGGAGTATTCTAGAACGCCACCACTTTCGTTTATTTCCGCAATTGCCATCATGGTGAGATCTTTGACATTTTTGCCTGTGGTTCGCATGTAACCTGTGGTGCTATGAAGCACACCAACTTTGAGGGGATCGCCAAATTTGAGACCCCCCATGCCGTTGGAATTAGTATCAAAACTGCTAAAGTTGAATGCGAGGAGCCCAAGGTTGATGATGACCGCTAAGGCAAACAGGCCGGTTTTCCAGTTTAGATACCATGGGGTTAGAGTCGCTTGGTAGCCTTGACCAGGCAGATTTGGCGTGGGCAAAGCGAACAACCCTGAACCGTTTAGATTCACACTTTGCGTATCCACTTTGTCGATATCATCGATTATTTTGATCAAATCGTTGGCAGAAGCGATACGCTCTGAAGCTTTTTTTATCATTAAATTGTGAACAAGTTCTGCAACTTTGGTTGGAACTGTTTTGTCAATTAAGTTGAGTGGTTTGGGTTCGTGCAGCGCAAGTGCATTCATGATCTTTAGGGCGTTATCGCCTTTGAATGCGAGTTCGCCACTTATCATTTGATAAAGCACACAACCCATGCTGAAAAGATCGCAGCGAGAATCGAGGGGCAAACCGCGTGCTTGTTCGGGAGCCATGTAGTGGGGGGTACCCATGATCATCCCAGATTCGTTGCTATCTTCTTCAGTACCACTTATTGCGGTTGCCAAGCCGAAGTCGAGAATTTTCACCCTTTTCCAAGGCCTGCCTTGGCCATCCGATTCGAGCCAAATGTTGTCGGGTTTGATATCTCTGTGAATTAAGTTGGTTTCGTGGGCTGCAGCAATGCCCAAGGCAACTTCCCGAATGATGCGAAGCGACTCATCGACAGGAATTTTTCCATCTCGATGCAGCTTGGAACCTAGGGATTCACCCTGGAGAAATTGCATTGCAAGATAGGGCACATTGTTTTCGATGCCTACTTGAAAAACCGTTGCGATGTTGTCGTGGGGGATTGCTGCACCGGATCTTGCTTCTTGCAAAAAGCGCTTGCGATGATCCTCTTTGATTGCGATTTCAGGTTTCATTACTTTAAGGGCAACCTGCCTGCGTAAGAGTGTATCTTCCGCTTCAAAAACGAGGCCCATGCCACCCGCGCCCAATAGCTTAATGATTTTGTAGCTTCCCAACCGGCCTAATTCATCGGGGCCTTGTGGAGAAGATAAAAAGCTTAACGATACTTTGGTGCCTTCGGGTGATATTTTAAAATCAGGTATCGAACTGCCATCGCTGTTGTATGCAGTCGTTGCCTGGCCTTTGGTCCCTAGGAATAGGTGATCTGTTTCGAGTTCCAGCTTTGGCATGGAATCGGTATTTCGGGTAACCGAGTTGCTTTCGGTATTGGTTAACTCACCGGAAAGATTAATGCTGTCATCGGGCGAAGTGCGGAGCCTGAGTTTCGCTAATGCCCTTTGGCAATACACGCAAGACTCAACATGCTGACGCAAGCCAAGGGAAGTCCACTGCGACAAATTGCCCTGCAAAAGTTGTTCGAGATCCCGTTTCGGTGGGCAGGTTTTTTTTTCTTCCAAAATATCCATGCATCCTCATCAAGGGCTTTGCTATCCATAGCTGATTCTAAAAGACACAATAAAACATCGATCTAAAACTAAGTGTTCCTATATAAAAGCTTTGTATTTTAAATTGTAGGCTAATTGTTTAATATACTGCTATTCGCCCTTCTTTCAATAAACAATCGGGAATGGGGTAAAGTTTCGCTAAATAAATATAACATAAATATCTATTTTAAATGTTGCATTCTTATTGCCCCAATAAAAAGACTGTTTTTTTCAATATTCACCCTTTAGCTTGGCTTTGTTATTTAAGTTAAAAACCACATTATTTGAAGCTTTCTTAGGTAAAAAGCGTAAGATTTAACTAATTGAGCGACTAATCTGATCCTTTGTTGAATAACTTGTGTTGAATGATATTTTTTGGGAAACCCAATGGCTTCATGGTTTCTTCATAATCCTGTTTTCCTAATATTATTACCTGTATTGGTGATTCCGTGGCTTAATTTTTCTAAAAACGCACGGGCGCTGACTTTCCCCGGTTGTTCTTTATTTCAAAACGCACCACTACCTAAAACTAAAACAAAGCGTGTAAGTGAAATCTCTTTAACACTTTGCCTTTTTTTTCTTATTCTTGGCTTGGCTCAGCCTTCAAAAATTATCAAAAACAGTTCTGTTAAAATAGAAGGTTTGGCTGTTGAACTCGTTCTCGATATCAGTGGCAGCATGGCTGAGAGTTTGACTTCGGAGAGTGGTCAGGCTATTTCAAGGCTAAGTCTTGCCAAGGAAAATATCCGTACTTTTTTGCAGGGCAATAACTCTAAAGATCACCCTAATTCTTTCAAGCGTAATTATGAAGGTAGAGCTGGCGATTTTATTGGGCTGGTGGCTTTTGCTTCCCGTGCCCAGTTGTTTGTACCATTAACTTTGGATCATTCCGCTTTTTTATCGGTGCTAGACAAATTAGAACCCAAAAAAGTTCCGGGCTCTTCTGAAACCAATATCTCGGATGCCCTGGTTTTGGCTATCGATAAATTGCAATCCCTTCCTGATCAGCGAAAGTTAATTCTTCTATTAACTGATGGCGAACAAAATGTGGTTTCTCCCTTTTCGGGTTTGAATCCAATCGATCTTGCAACCCTAGCTGCTAAACTCAATATTGCAATATATACTCTTGATGTTGGTTATCCTGCGGGGGATAAGCTTTTTGAAGACACTGCTTCTTCTGAAGAAAAAGAAAAGCGAAGGCAGGCGCAGGAGGGTTTAAGGCAACTGGCCCAGATAGCTAATGGCTTAGTGTTGAATGCTTCAGATGAAAAAAGCATGGCAGAGGCGTTTCAGAAAATCGGGCACTTGGAGCAGCAGTCGCGCTTGTCCTTATATTCGAAACCCTCACAAAACTTTTACCCATGGTGCTTTTTCGCATGTCTGCTTTTTTGTGGCTTGGGCATCTTTTCACCTGCTAGTTGCTGGCAAAGGATTGCATAGCTCATGAATAATATATTTGAGCATCCTTGGTTGTTATTGGGCTTGGTTCCCTTGGTTTTCGTTGTGATTGCGTTGCAGCGAACTCAAAAAAAACTTGTAACAAGCCTGGCGATGTGGGTTCCTCTAGGAAGTATCAGACCCATGTCTTTGTTTTGGTTTATCAGGCAAAATCTTTGCTTGTTGGGTGGCATGTTACTTTTGGTTATTGCAGGTGCTGGCCCGTTTTCAAATCATAAAGCCAGTGGATTGGAAACAAGGCATGGGTTGGTTGTCATTGCATTTAAGAATGATGGGAAATCATCCCCCGCTTCGATTAATTTGCAGGCGAGATTACTTTCGCAAATACAAAAAGAACATTTTCTAAGAGAAGGTGGCAGAATAGGATTGATGCCTTATGGCGGGGAAAGTGAACTTTTTTGCCCACTGACTTTAGATCCGGAGTTTTATGAATATGTGGTTTCATCATTAAAGAGAGTTTCTGTAGAAAGAGCAGCGCCTGATGCTTTGGGTGGGGTTGGGTCATTGGGGGAGGCTTTAAATAACGCTATTGAGACATTGCAAAATCAAAATCTAAATACTAAGCAGATAGTTGTTGTTTTATTTGAAAATCAGGATGGTGTGGGATCAGTTCAGGAAGCTTTAAATCTTGCTGGTATCCCTGATGAAATCGGGTTGACATTGGTATTTCCTGAGGCCTCTAAGGTTCCCGTGGACCTTCGGGTTTATTGTGCTGGAAAAAATGCGGAAACGGTGGCACTTGATTCTAAAATTATTCCGGATGGCCGTGTTTTAGAAGTGTTAAAAAAACGTGATTCTAGTGGTGTATCTTTTCAAGATGATGGAGTGGTTTTTGTTGCAGCGCTTGCCTGGTTTGCCTTTCCTGGTTTGCTTTGTCTTTTGATTGCTTTTATGTTTCCTCCCAATGTTTTGGGATTGTCGTTTAAAATAGCAAAGCGGGGCGATCAATGAGCCCAATTATTATTACCTTGGTGCTTGCAGGAGTTTTTTTTCAAGGTCAGGAAGATCCTGAGGTTGTGCAGGGCATCTTATTGTTTGAAAAGGGTGATTTTAAAAACGCCCAGCGATATTTGGCCAATAGTCTTCCCCGGGCCCGCGATGTTGCTCAGGCCTCTTGGTATTACTCTTTAGCTAATATTGCGATCTCTAATAATGTTACTTTTAAAGAGAAGGAAGCGCTTCTTGTTACAGCTTCGGGTTTGATGGAAAATCTTGCATCATCGTCTTCGATTTATGCAGTAGGTGCAGCGATTGGTTTTAATGATTGTGTGTTGCAAACCTCCCGGATTCGAAGTTCTGATTATCTTCTTAAAGCCAATGAATTACTCAAAAACGCCTTGAAAAAAGCACCGATTTCTGATTTGGATTTGATGCGAATCAACAAAAGAATTGCCTATAACACTTTTTTAATTGCGCAAGGTGATGCGCCCAAGGGTGAATCTTCCCAAGGAAAATCAAGTGGTGGTGATAAGAAGCAGGGTGATAAAAGTGCGCAATCGAAATCCGCAGAGGATAAAAACAAGGGCGGTGTTTCTGATAAGGAACCAGATAATTCAAAAGGGAAAAAGACGGATAAGAAAGCAGAGGGATTGACGGATAAAGTTCAGGCGGGCGCGGGGAATCTTGATCTCGTTCCTTACCGTGGTGGATTGCAGGGTATTAATAAGGAAGAGGCGGGAAAAATGATTCGTGATGCTGCAAAAAAGGTAAGGCAATCTGCGGGCGGGGATTCTTCTAAATGAGGATCACGAAAACCATTTTTGTTGTCACTCTTTTTTTCATCCTAGGTGCTGTTTCACATGCTGCTGATGGCGAAACCGTTTTGGCTCCTTGGTTTCCTAGAAATCTACCTGATGGAGTGCAATTTAGTGGTGCGGTAGGTGCCCGATTTCGTATTAGCACTTTAGTTAAAGAAGTGATTATCAACCCTGGTTCTGCGTTTGATTTTGAAGTTGATATTCAGGCGGTTGGGAAGGTTCTTGTTCCGCCTGGTGAATTGGATTTTGCAACGATGTTTGGGGGCGATACAACTTTTAAGGTGGAGGTTTTGCCTGGATTAACGCAGGCTGGGGCGAATCGATGGCGTTATTTTTGCAGGCTTTGGCCTTTGAAAGAGGGCAAGTTAGTCATTCCTGAGATTCCTTTTGCCTACATCAATCCGGACATTCCATGGTTTAAGAATCAGTTGATGTTAGATTTTTCTGATTTGATTGGAGTTGAGGTTTTGCAAAGGCAGATTTTTCCGGTTGCTTTACGGGGGCCAGAGGTTGTTTTTGATGTTGATGGATTACGAAAAACACCTTGGATGAACTCTGTAAAAGGGTTTGGTTTTACAGAATTTATCTGGATGTTTTTTACTCCTCCTTTTATTGGGATTGCGATTTGGAGTGTTGCAAAATACCGCACTAGTATTGAGCTTCTTAATGCGAAAGGTCGTGCCTCATGGGTGCTTGAAAACCTGGTTGTTCTAAAACATAAAACGGATTTGCTTCAGGTACAGGGTGTATTTGAATTGATGCAGGAATATTTTCATTGCTCCTTTGGCTTATCCGGAGTGGTGACCAGTGCTGAGATTGTAAACGGGTTGTTTGCTAAGTTCTTCAATCAGGATGAAGCAGAGCGATTTGCTAAGTTTTTTAGTCATATTGAAACGCTTAAATTTAATCCCGATCTTTCAAATAAAGATTGCGATATCGTTGGTCAGGCAATTGTTTGGATTCGCATTTTGGAGGTTCGCAGATGAACCTTGGAATGCTGGTTTTTATTTCTTTGGTTTTTCCTAACCAACATGCGCAGGAAGATTTTGATAAGGCCCGGGATTATTACAATCAAGGTTTGGTTTTAAGGCATGATGCGACCCAAGCCCGCCCACTTTTTAAGCTGTCTTCTGTGGCCTTTAGAAAATGTGTAGGCCATTTGCCTGAAACTCCTGTCTTTTTTCGCGAGTGGGCTTCAGCAGAGTTATTGGCAGGCAATCCCGCTCATGCTTTGATGGTTTCTAGGCGGGGGTTGCGCTTGTTTCCTTGCGATGCTTCACTTTTGAAAATCAACTATTGGCTTCTTCATGAATTGAATCTTGACGAAGCGCCAACTGCCTCTTCGGTTCAAGTTTTAGGGTCGCGAAATATTCTTTTTATCATGGGGGCACTTAACTTGTTTGGATGGTTTGCGATTTTTCTAACTCGAAGCAAGCTGCGAAAAATCGGTTTTTTTATCGTTTGTGGTTGTGTGGTTTACGCTTGTACAGTTATTCCAAAAGCTAGAGGTAAGCTAGGGTTTGCTTTTAATGCGATTGTAGCGGAGAGGCCTCTTTACCTTAAAGTTGGTAATGAATCATCTTACCCTAATCATTCCGGCCTTGCATTAAAACCAGCAACTCAACTTAAGATCTTGGATCATCAGGATGATTGGTTTTTGGTGAATACTTTGGATGGGAGATATGGCTGGGTGATGGCGGATGATATTTTAATTGATTTAGGCAATTAATAATTATTGCTGTTATAGCTTGCATTTCTTTATTAGAATGAGGAAGTCTGAATTTCTAAGCCCGGAATGGATTCGAGGAGTATCTAAAGGTGTCAACGGATAAAATAGGCGAATATTTAAGTCAGTTTAACCATGCTCGTAAACAAATGGTGGAGCAGTTAGGCCGGGTTATTATAGGGCAGTCGGAAGTCATCGATCAAATCTTGGCAGCAATTTTCACCAAGGGGCATTGCTTATTAGTGGGTGTTCCCGGTCTTGCCAAGACCCTTATGGTTAGTTCTTTAAGTCAGATTTTGGATGTTTCATTTCGCAGGGTTCAGTTCACCCCTGACCTTATGCCTTCGGATATTACAGGGACTACGGTGCTGGATGAAAAAGAGCCCGGGCGAAGAGAATTTCGCTTTGTCAAAGGCCCTGTCTTTACCAATATTCTTCTTGCGGATGAAATTAATCGAACCCCGCCTAAAACCCAGGCAGCACTTTTGCAGGCGATGGCGGAAAGGGAAGTCACTATCGGGCAGGAAACGCATAAACTCCCCGATCCTTTCTTTGTGATTGCAACGCAAAACCCGATCGAGCAGGAAGGTACGTACACCCTTCCCGAAGCACAGCAAGACCGTTTCATGTTTAATATTTATGTGGGTTATCCCTCTTTTGACGAGGAAAAGAAAATCCTTACACAGACCACCAAGGATGAAGTTCACGAGTTAACCAAGGTGTTGAGCAGTAAAGCGATTATCAATTTGCAAAAGTTGGTGCGTGGCGTACCGGTAGGTGATTATGTGGTGGATTATGTTGCCCGGTTGGTGCGAAGTACACGCCCTGGATTAGATGCCCCAGATTTTATCACGCGTTGGGTGGATTACGGTGCGGGGCCTCGTGCTGGCCAGTTTTTAATTCGTGCAGGTCAGGCATTTGCTGCTATGGACGGGCGCTTTAGCGTGTCTATAGATGATATTAAGAAAGCTGCTGTTCCCGTTCTTAGGCACAGAGTCGGGGCAAACTTTCAATCGCAAGCCGAGGGCAAGCGCAGTGATGATATTGTGAAACAATTGCTGGCGCATATTGGCGAGCCTGAAGTTTCGAAGTATGATCGTGGAACGGGCAGATCCAAGCCCACTTCGCCCATGAAAAGGCCTGAGTTTTAGTTCATTACCTTCCTATGTGATCTGTTAATTTCAAGGAGAATATAATGTTTAGTTTTGGCATAAAAAAGACTTGCATCTTTGGGCTAGGAGTTATAGGGGCTGGGTTGTCTATTTACTTGCTTAATGTTGATGAAAAGGCTATTGCTGCTGCTCCTGATAAGCCTGATTTTGAATTCGCATTGCCCAATAAGTCTTGGATGAAGTCTGATGCGGAACAAGTTCCCATCGTGTTTTTGAATCGCTCCCAAAATGCTGCAGAGTGGGATAAACTTACATCTTTTTGGAATGAAGGAACCCAGACGGTTGCGGATGTAATTACGGGTAAAAAATCAGAGATGGCTGTGGTTAAAATCAAGGTGCCTCTTGGCTTGACTCAAAACCCACCGGTTCCTGTTGAAAATTCCATGACGGTTGCCAAGTGGAATCTTGGTAAGAAGATTTATTTCGATACGATTATTTCTTCAAATAATACTGTTTCCTGCGCTTCCTGCCATAATCCTAAAATGGGTTTCACAGACCAATCTATGGTGTCAATTGGTATCAATGGCAAACTTGGTGGTATGAGTGCTCCTTCGGTTTATAACTCTGCGTACAACTTGGCGCAGTTCTGGGATGGCCGTGCCCCAACCTTGGAAGCTCAATCCCAAGGGCCTCCTCAAAACCCTTCCGAAATGTTTGATGGTAAGGGTAATGCGTGGGATGCAGCGGTTGAAAGGTTGCGAGCAAAGCCCGAGTATGTTGCGATGTTCAAGGATGTTTTTGGAACCCTGCCCACCCGCGATGGTGCTGCAAAAGCCATGGCTGCTTATGAACGCACCGTTCTTACTGGAAATTCGATTCATGATCGTACTGAAGTTGCAATGCGAAAAAGAGTTGGAGAAGAAGAAACAGGCAAGTTCGAAGTGCTTGCAAAGGATTATGAAAAAGTCTTATCCGAAGCAATTGCTGCCAAGGATTCCAGCGCTTTAGAAGCACTTGGCGTAAAGGGTGCGGATAAAGCTGCTACTTCTGAACTGGCCCGAAGCATTAACAACGGAAGGATTTTGTTCAATGGCAAAGCTCGTTGCAATGGGTGCCATGTTGGCGATAGTTTTTCTGATAGCCAGTTTCATAATTTGGGTGTGGGTGCCAAGGAAGGAAAGTTGCCTGAAGGTATGTTGGGGCGATTTGGAGCTCAGCCAACGGGTCAGAAAAATCCTGAACTTGTAGGTGCTTTTAAAACTCCTCACCTTCGTCAGCTTCTTGCAACTGCCCCTTATATGCATGATGGCAGCCTAAAAACCCTTGAAGAAGTCGTTGATTTCTATGAAAAGGGCGGTAATGCGAATCCCTTCTTGGATGTTCGCATGCGTGATTATGCCAGCGAAAAAGCCTCGGGGCCCAAGGCGATCAAGCCTTTGGCGTTGGGCCTTACTCCTTTTGAAAAGAAGGATTTGGTCAACTTCATGAAGGCGTTAAACGGCGAAGTTGCTGAAGCGATCGTTGTCGATCCTTCCAAGTTTGCTAAATAGTTATCAGGTTTAATTGAGGGAGGCATTTCATGGCTGGATGGTTCAGGGTATTTCTGTTGCAGGAAGAGGGCCCCGAACCATTTAGGATAATGGAATGCCTTCAGTCGTTGATACCTGAAGTTAAGGGTAAATTTCGGACTGATGAAGATGGCTGGTTTCAGTTGATCCTTTCCCACTCTTCAGTTGGGGAATTGATCTTGGATCATTTTCTAACTTCCGAAAAAGGTGTTCGCGCAGAGATTAATACCTGGGCTGCTTGGCTAGAGAGCAAACAGCGGCTTGATTTAATGGAACGAATCATCCAAGTTAAGCAGATTTTCTCTTTCGAAGTTACTCCCGAGATGGAAGATAATGCTTCAGATACCCTTGTTTTTAAGCGTATTGCACTTGGATTAGCTGCTTTGGCACAGGGGTTTGTTCATATTGATGCCATGGGTTTTTTGGAGCCTGACGGCACTCTTTTGATTGAAGATGAAGATGCCATCAGAGCGGATTTGAAATGAACTCTTCCGAAAAATTCCTCAAGCCTGAAGTCATCAATCAAGTTTCGAGGCTCGATTTACGCGCCAAGTTTATTGTTGAAGGGTTTCTTTCGGGGTTGCATGCCAGCCCTTTTCAAGGCTTCAGTGTTGAATTCTCCGAACATCGCAAGTACGCACCAGGCGATGATATCAAAGACATCGATTGGAAGGTTTACGCCAAGACTGAAAAATATTATCTCAAGAAGTTTCAGGCCGAAACCAATATGATGGGTTACCTCGCAATCGATCAAAGCGCTTCGATGGGGTATACCTATAGGCAGGATCTAACTAAGTTTGAATACGCAACATGCCTGGCGGCAGCGCTGACTTACCTCATGATCAACCAACAGGATCCCGTGGGGTTGGTCACCTTTGGGGAAAAGCTTAAAGCTTGGTTGCCACCTCGCAGCAAAAGAACGCAGTTTTCTTCGGTGCTTTCGGTGCTTTCAAAGCTGGTACCAGAGGGCATTACTGATTATGGTTCATGCATGAACCAGCTTACTTCCCTTATTAAAGGGAAAAGCTTGATTATGATATTCAGCGATCTTCTTGCTGATCCAGAACCGATCATTAAATCAATCCACCAGCTTAGGCATCGCGGACATGAGATCATTCTTTTTCATATTCTTGATGAAGCGGAAGCCAAGTTTCCTTTCGATGGCATGGTTGAATTTGAGGATGTTGAAACCCCCACTGTGGTTACCGTGGATGCCTATGGCATGAAGGATGATTACCTTTTAGCGGTCAAGCAGTTTAGGGAAAAATACAAGGATGAGTGTTTACGCAGTGGTTGTGATTATGTTGCGATTGATACTAGTGTAAATTTTGACAAGGCATTGATGGAGTATTTATTACAAAGGCAAAGGCGGTTTTGATTCCTGTTTTTGTTTGGGTTGCCCTTGTGGAAGTGAAAAGTTTGTTGAGTTAGAAAATTACTTGAACCATTTCTAGGATCTTGAACCATTTACCGGTAGTATATCGTTTGAGTTCGTGTGGGTGCCCCTTCGCTTAAGTGGTTTTGCATATGGGTTTTGTTCACGGATATTTGCTTGCAGGTTTGGCAATGGTAGCGTTGCCTGTGCTTTTCCATCTTCTCATGAAGCAAAAGCCCAAGCGTATCAAGTTCCCTGCAATTCGATTTCTTCTTCAAAAACAAAACAAAAACCAGCGCAGAATGAACATCCAACACTGGTTACTTTTACTCTTACGCATGTTGGTGGTGGCTTTGATATGTCTGGCGTTATCACGACCCAGAATCACCATGGGCGACTTTTCGTTTGGCAGGGATCAGCAGATTGCTGCGATCATGATTTTTGATACCACGCCAAGCATGGATTATAAAATAGGCGATAAAACCAGGCTTGAGGAAGCTCGCTTTCAAGCCAGTAAGTTCCTTGATGAACTTTCCCCCGATAGTAAAATTGCTGTTCTCGATCTTGGTGCGAGTCTTGAAAATGCCAAGCCAGGCGCGCAAGAATGGTTGCCTGGCAGAAGGCAGGTCGAGCAAAAACTTGCAGAATTAAAAACCCATCCTGCAGGAACAACTCTCGCTTCTCAGGTGAATTATGCCTACAGACTTTTGCAAACACTTGGTGAAGGCGATGGGGTGCCTCCTAAGTTTGTTTTTATTTTTTCAGATCGAACCAACCAATCATGGAATGGAATGGAGGGCGGTGGCGTAGTTATCCCGAAGGATGTTTCCACTGTTTTCATCGATGTTGGTGAAGATAATCCTGCAGAGCTTGCGATCGAAAAAATGACGGTTGAGCCTGCAGTAGCAGAACCGGGTGGCCTTATTAAGGTAAGAATGTTTTTAAGATCCACAGGCATCGATCATAAGGCTTTGGTAAGTTGTTCGATCGAAAACCTGCCCGCTGATATGAAGATTGCCGACAAGAAATCCTATCTTTGCCCGAAGGGTGTGGCTACCGAGGCCTTGTTTGAATTGCCTGTGCCCAAGATCGAAAATTTGGAAGCTGGGCCACAGTATTTTCAAGTGGTTGCGAAGCTCGCTTCCACCGATGCTTGGGATGCCAATGATAAACGCTATGCGACTTTTCAGGTCAGGCCAAAGCCCGGTATTCTTATTCTTGCAGAAGATACCAAATCGCCTCGCATTATACGGGCTGCATTTGATGCCCTAGGTTCATTTAAATCGGAGACGAGAGTATTGCAGGGCGTTCCCAAATTGGATGATCTTTCTTCTTTCAAAACGGTTGTTTTGTTTCAAGTTAACAAGTTGGATCCTGTTGTTTTGCAGAAGTTAAATGCTTATGTGAAGAATGGTGGGGGATTGGCGGTTGTGCCTGCACCGGGGCTGAATTTAGAATCTTATGGAACTCCAGAGGCTAAACAGCTTTTGCCTATAACTTACACCTCGTTTGAGCGAATTCCTGCAGGAAAGCAGGGGTATTGGCTAGGTGGGTTCGATAACGCCAATGCTCTTACTGCGCCTTTTAAAGATTGGATTGCATCTGCTGACCCGGATTTTAATCGCCCGGAACTTCGCCCTTTTGTATTGGGCCGTTGGAAAGTCAAGCCTTCGGAAGATTCCAGTATTCTTGCAAGTTACATCATTGATGGTGCCCTTGCGGATGCTGCATTGATTGAAAAAAGCGTGGGCTCTGGCAAAGTTGTTGCGTTCACCACGCCTCTTGATGGTAGCAAGATGGAAGGCAATCGGTTTTACAATAACTACTGGCAGGATTCTTCTTTTGGTTTGGTGCTTTTGGATCGTACTGCGAAGTATCTGGGGGGTGAGAGTCGCTTGCCTGAGATGCAATTTTTATCGGGTCAGCCCGTGGTCATTGGGTTGCCTGCGCCGCCTTTGAAAACTCCATTGCAGCTTCGTGGCCCGGGTTTGAGTGCTGCGGAGAGTGTGATTAATTTGGGGGAAAATCGAGGCCCTTTGGTTTTGAGGCAGGCGGTGCAATCCGGTAATTATCAACTGCTTGATAACAAAGGAAAAGAGCTTTCCTCTTTTAGTCTTAATATTGCTGCGGAGGAATGTTATCTCGAAAAGATTCCGATTGAAAAGGTGGAAGAGTTATTTGGCAAGGGATCGGTTGTGCCTTTGGGTAAGGATGCAGATTTGACCGAGCGTATCAGGCAGAATTATAAACCACCCTTAGAGTTGATGCCTTGGTTGCTTTTGCTGCTGCCTTTTATTCTTACGATGGAGAGTTTTGCTGCGAATAAGTTCTATAAGAAGGAACCGCTTCCTGCATGAAAATGCCTTTGTCTACATTTGATTTGTGGAGGTCTGCCCTATGGATTGGGTGATCGATCCGCTATGGCCCTGGTCGACTGCAATGGGGATGCTTGGGTCACTACCTTTGCTTTCTGTGCTAATGCCTTTGTTGATAATATTGGTGGTGGCGATAGGCTTACCGGTGGTGTTTCCTATGTTGGTGAATCGGGGCAGCAGGGTAATTTTTCTGGTGGGTGGGATAATATTAGTGGGTCTTGCGATGTTATGGACAGCATTGCAGGGTGCGCTGGGCGGTGGTGGATTGGTGGTAGGTTTTCGAGCGGTAGGTGGGTTGATGTTTTTCGCCCTTCCTGCGTTGCTTGTGGGCATCACGATTTGGACTTACATTGGGATTCCTCGGGCTACTACTTCTAGGATAGGAATAATCCTTTTTGTAAGATTGATGGCAATGATGCTGGCTTTTTTGGTGGCTTTCAGGCCCTCGCTTGCGATCTTTGACAAGCAATCGGTTCGAAGCATCATTTATCTGCTTTTGGATTCTTCAGAAAGCATGACGATTCTTGATGAGGCGGATCAAACATCCCGTTGGGATCATTTGCAGCAGGTGTTGAAAGATAACGACCCACTTTTAAAAAAGCTTCAGCTTCAAGATACCGAAGTGAAAGCCCTTCAGTTTTCTGCCCAAGTATCAGATTTTGAACTTGAGAAGCCTGGCCTTCCTTCGGGCAAAACTACAGATATTGGTAATGCACTTAAAGGAATGGTTGACAGAACGGTTGGGCAAGATAAATTCCGCGGGTTGTTGCTTTTTAGTGATGGTGCAGACAATGGAACTTCGAGGCAGCCTGCTCTTCCTTTGGCTCAGAGGTTGCGCGACCTCTCGCTGAATGTTCATTCGTTTGCTTTGGGAAAACCTACTACAACTGCGGGGCAGACCGATCTTGCGCTTGTTTCCATTTCCACTGAACCGACGCCTACTATTCCGCTCGGGGGTGAGATCAGTGTGAAAGTCAGTTTAAATGCTCCGGGGTTTGAGAATGCCTTGGTGGGTGTGCGACTGCTTTTGGATGGAGTGCCTGTGGTTGCAAGGATTTTTCAAGATGATGCTGAAGTAAAAATTGCAGGGGTGCCCGGGCAGACCATTCAGCTTAAGCGGGCAGAGGGCAATGAAATTTTGATCAGGCACAGGCCTCTTGGCACTTTGGGTGAGGTGAAGGTTACGGTTCAGGTTGGCGATCCGAGGCGTGATTTTATGCCTTTACCCGGGGAAATCAGCGCTTCCAACAATCAAATTGATACTTATGTTACGGTTGTTAAAGAGGGTACTAGAGTTCTTTTGGTCGATAAATTGCGCGCTTGGGAGCCTCAGTTTATTTGCGATGCCCTCGGTAAGGATTCTAAAATCAGTCTTTTCCCGGTTTGGTTGCGTGGCAATGACAAGCCCGATGACGATGTTCGGGATCTCTTTCGTTTTGAACAGCGCAATTACGATGCCATTATTTTTGGCGATGTCACCGCAGCACAAGTGAAGGTTTTGGGGAATAATGTGCTTGAGCAGATCGAACGCATGGTCTTTGATAAAGGCACCGGGTTTTTAATGTTGGGCGGTTACAGCACCTTCGGCAACTCCGACTGGAAGGGCACTCCCATCGAAAAACTTCTTCCCGTTATGCTTGATGTTCAAGGGCAGATTGATGCACCGGTAAAAATGGTCCCAACCGATGATGGGTTAAGAAGATATTCTTACATCCTTAAAATCTCTAATCAGATCGCGGGCGCTCAGGGTGCTTGGGCCAAGCTTAAGGAGTTGGATGGTCAGACCAAATTAGGCAGTTTGAAGCCAGGCTTATCTTCCGTGCTTGCTGAATCCGATAGCAAGGAACCATTGCTTGTGACGCAGAATTACGGGAAAGGTCGAACCTTGGCTTTTGGTGCGGATACTTCTTACAAATGGATTCGCGATCCTGAATCCAAGCAAAATCATGCACGATTTTGGGCTCAGATGGTTCGCTGGCTTGCCAGGCAGGAAGAGATGGAGGGCAGTGTTCTGGTTATCCCGGATTCCAGACGCATACCCGCTAACAGTGAGCTTGGGTTCCGGGTTGCTCTTCGTGGCAAGGATGGTAATGAGTTGGAAGCAGGCAAATACCAAGTTCAAGTGTTTGGCCCTGATGGTAAAGCGGTTCGTGTTCCAACTTCTAAAAAGGGTACGGAAGAGCGTGGTGTCTTTTTAAACTCTGAGTTATCTGGTGAATATAAGATTGAAGTTGAAGCTGAGGGTAAGGACCCGAGTGGCGAGGTGATTGCGGGCAAATCTTCTGCGCGCTTTATGGTATATGATGAAGATCTTGAAATGACTCGAAGAGCTGCTGACCATGAGTTGTTAAAGAAAATCGCAACTGCGGGCGGTGGAACTTTCCAGCGGGTTGAGGAATTGAAAACTTTTCTGCAAAAGCTAATTAATGAACCCCCTCTGACTGAAAAAGCAGGAGGTAAATACTATCCCGATTGGAAATCGAACATCGGGTCTCCGATTTATGCTTTTATCATGATCTTTTTTGTCGCCATCGTTGCTACCGAGTGGTTGCTTCGTAGGTGGTGGGGTTTGGTCTAAGAAAAGCTAGAATATTTGAAATTTCTCGGCCCCTTGCCTTTAGGCTGAGTGAAACGCACAAATCTGCATAAATTGTAGCTTTAAACCTATATCATATAACGCTTTAGAGCGATAATTAGCCCTGTGTTGATGATCCTGTTCGAGGGGCTTTTGGAGGGTTGTTACGGTTGTAGCGAAAAGATCTTGGCATTCCTGCAAATGCCTTGTGGAAGAGTGCACTATGGGGCGTTATGATATTAGCTTCCAGTCAGGGTTGGCTGGAGCTGCCAAGGATGGCTAATGAGGCCAGGCAGTCCGTTTGTTTTCCGTAACTTTGTGGGGAGGTGGCGGGGTGTTTAATTGCTCAAAGGGTCTTCGGCGATGACGATCAGGCCGCAAGATCTGGGTGACCCGTCTTTCCGTAGTGATCTGGGTCTCGAATACAATTATTTGGCAGGTGCGATGGCTAATGGCATTGCTTCGGTCGAATTAGTTGCAGCAATGGCACGCACAGGCATGCTTGGTTTTTTTGGTGCTGCGGGCCTTTCTCTTTCCCGCGTTGAAGATGCAATCCATCGCTTAAAATCTGAAGTTCCCAACAAGCCTTTTGGCTTTAATCTTATTCACAGTCCCAATGAGCCTCGTCATGAGATGGCTATTGCAGAGCTTTACATGCGTGAAGAAATCCGCTTGGTGGAAGCTTCCGCTTATCTTGATTTAACTCTGCCTTTGATTCTTTACAGGCTTCATGGCATATACCGTGATGCCAAGGGAAATGTTGTTACTCCAAACAGGGTGATTGGAAAAGTATCGCGCATCGAGGTTGCTACCAAATTCTTCAGCCCTGCCCCAGAGCGATTTGTTCACGAATTAGTTCAACTAGGAAAGCTGACTCCAGAGCAAGCCAAGCTGGCTTCTTTGGTTCCTGTTGCTCAAGATGTCACTGCTGAAGCTGATTCTGGCGGCCATACCGATAACAGACCTGCAATCACACTTGTCCCTACGATCATTGCATTGCGAGATCGCTTACAAGCGCAGTACAACTACTCGCAACCATTGCGGGTTGGTGCTGCGGGTGGTATTTCGACACCAGCATCTGTTGCAGCGGCATTTATTATGGGCGCTGCTTATGTTGTTTCAGGTTCGATCAATCAATCATGTGTTGAATCAGGTTCTTGCCCAACGGTTCGTAAAATGCTTGCTGAATCTGGGCAGGCCGATGTAGCGATGGCCCCCGCAGCAGACATGTTTGAAATGGGTGTGAAGGTGCAGGTTTTAAAGCGGGGTACCATGTTCCCCATGCGGGCTCAAAAACTTTACGAAACCTATAGAGAATATGCTTCGATCGAACTGATTCCCGCGCCCGAAAAAGCGCAATTAGAGAAGACGATCTTCAGGACTTCCCTCGAAGAAATTTGGGAGCAGACGAAAGAGTTTTTCATCAAGCGAGACCCCGAACAAGTGACCCGTGCGGATAAAGATCCCAAGCATAAGATGGCTTTGGTCTTCCGATGGTATTTGGGCCAATCCTCACGATGGGCTAATTCAGGCGAATCGACCAGAGTTGTCGATTATCAAATTTGGTGTGGCCCTGCGATGGGGGCTTTCAACGAATGGGTCAGGGGTTCTTTCCTAGAGAAACCCGAGAACCGTAAAGCTGGTATTGTTGCATTGAATCTCTTGCATGGCGCATCGCAATTGATGCAATTCCGTATTTCCTCTTTACTCGGTTTAGCTAAGCAGGGAAGCCCTTCTCCTGTGCCTGTCGAATTCGAAAAACTTAAAGAACAACTGGGTTATGCGGGGGTGAGCGCATGAGTGATGCAACTCCCAAAATGAAAATGGAACCATTGGCCATCGTTGGAGCAGGTTGTTTCTTTCCTGGTTCTGAAGGATTTGAAGCTTTCTGGAGCTTCGTGAAAAGTGGTAAGGATGGTATTACCAAAATTCCCGCTTCTCATTGGAACCCCGAAGATTACTTCGACAAAGATCCTAAATTTCCTGATAAGGTTTATAGTCAGACCGGTGGGTTCATCTCTCCTGTTGATTTTTCACCAGGCGACTTTGGCATTGCCCCTAACAACCTCGAAGCTACTGATACATCGCAATTACTCGGCTTGATGGCTGCTAAGCAGGCGCTTGAACATGCTGGATATCAATCCGGTATTGGTGACCCAAAGCCCGGCTTGAAGCCTTTGGATCGCTCGCGTGCCAGTGTTATTCTTGGTGTTACTGGTACTCTCGAACTCGTTATTCCCCTTGGCGCTAGGCTTGGCCATCCCCGCTGGCGCAAGGCGCTTTCAAAGGCTGGCGTTGATGATGCCACCACTCAAAAAATAATCGATGACATTAGCGCTTCGTATGTTCCTTGGCAGGAAAACTCCTTCCCCGGACTATTGGGAAATGTTGTTGCGGGTAGAATTGCAAACCGCTTTGATTTCGGCGGCACCAACTGTGTTGTCGATGCTGCATGTGCTAGTTCGCTTGGGGCTTTGCATCTTGCGGCACTAGAGCTTTGGTCGCATCGATCCGATATGGTGATTTCGGGCGGGGTTGATACCTTTAACGATATTTTCATGTTCATGTGTTTCAGCAAAACTCCCGCTCTTTCTCCCACAGGCCATTCACGCCCCTTCGATGCAGAGGGCGATGGCACCGTACTAGGCGAAGGCCTTGGCCTTTTTGTTCTCAAGCGTCTTTCTGATGCTGAAAAAGCTGGCGATAATATTATTGCAGTGCTTCGTGCGGTTGGTACTTCAAGCGATGGAAAGGGAGGCGCTGTTTATGCACCCCGCGCTGAAGGCCAAATGAATGCGCTGCGGGCTGCCTACCAAGAAGCGGGCATCTCCCCCGATTCCATCGATATGGTTGAAGCCCATGGCACTGGCACCAAGGTCGGTGATGCGACCGAACTTTCCTCGCTTTTGAAAGTGTTTCAGGAGTCAGGCAAAAAAGGTTCTTGGTGCGCGGTTGGGTCTATCAAATCTCAGATCGGGCATACGAAAGCTGCTGCGGGCGCTGCTGGTTTGCTTAAAGCTGCTGCTGCTCTTTATAATAAAGTCTTGCCTCCTAGCATCAAAGTGCGAAAGCCTCTTGAAGGCATGAACCGTGGCAAAGGCCCCTTCTATTTCTCTGGCCAAAAGCGTCCTTGGATTGCAAACCCCAATCATCCACGCAGAGCCGCTGTCAGTGCTTTTGGTTTTGGTGGCAGTAATTTCCACTGTGTACTCGAAGAATATCAGAAGACGAAATCGCAACCCGATTGGGATGGTAATACGCAGATTCTTTCGCTTTGCGCTGCTTCCAAAAACGAACTGCTGCAAAAGCTTGATGCCTTGAATGCTCAACCCAAGTGGGAACAATGGCGCAGAGATTGCTTTAAGTCGCGTTCGAGTTTTGATCACCGCATGGATTGGCGCTTGTTGTTAATTACCCGTAAGGGCGAATCCGATATCGCGCAAGTATTGCAAAAAGCTCGTGAATCTTTGGCGCAGTTTCAGAAAGATAAACCTCTTCCCCTTGGTGTTTTCATCGAGCAGGGGCAACACTCGGGCAAGCTCGCTTTTCTTTTCAGTGGTCAGGGTGCACAGTACCCAGGAATGCTTCTTGATCTTTCCTGTATGTTCCCCGAAATGCTGGATGCCTTCGAAAAGGCCCATGCGCTACAACTAAAAAATCAAGCAGAAGTAACCTTGCTGGTCGATCTGATTTATCCTCAGACTACCTTCGATCCCAAAGAGGCAGAACAGGATCTTTTGCGCTTGCAAGACACTTTAAACGCACAACCCGCTTTGGGCGTAATTGAACTGGGTGCAATGAAGGTTCTTAGTCGCTTTGGCTTGACTCCCGATTTAACTGCAGGGCATAGCTTTGGTGAGCTTGCTGCGCTCGCTTGTGCTGGGGCTTTCACGGATGAGCAGTTTCTTGACCTCGCATTTCAGCGTGGCAAATGCATGGCCCATGCCTCAACCGGAAATGGCGGCATGATTGCAGTGCTTGCGCCTGAAAAAGATGTCGCAGCTTTGTTTCATACCAACGGCATTTCTTTGGTTCCTGCCAATCGAAATACTTTGAACCAAATTGTTTATGCTGGGCCTATAGATCAGATTGATCTTGCTGAAAAAGTTCTTGCTTCCAACGGGTTTAAAGCGAAGAAGCTTCAGGTTGGTGGCGCATTCCACAGCCCGATGGTCGCCAATGCTGAGCAACCTTTCCTTAAGTTTATCCAATCGAACATTGTGTGGAATTCAACTAAGGTTCCTGTTTACGCAAACTCGACTGCCTCTGTTTACCCAACGGAAAATGTTGCTGCGAATAAAGTTCTTGCAGGCCAGTTGGCGAAAAGTGTTGAGTTCAGCCAGATGATTTCTGCAATGCACCGCGATGGAGCAACCATTTTTGTTGAAATCGGGCCTGGCGGCAGACTAACAGGCTTGGTCTCTGAAATACTTAAGGGCCAAAAGCATAATGCGATTTCGCTTGATGCTAGCCAAGGAAAGAAAGCAGGCGAGTACGATCTCGCTGCACTATTGTGCAAGCTTAGCGCCTTGGGCCTTAAGGTAGATCTTGCCCAGTGGGATAAGAGCTTTGTTGATGCACCGGTTGAAAAACCAGGGTTCACTGTTGCGTTGACCGGGGCCAATTATGTTCGCACCAAAACTGATAAAGTGGAACCCAAGACGCCAAGTGTTCCTAAAGTTGCGCCTGTGTTTGTTACGCCAGTGAAAGTTGTTGCAGAAAAAGTGATCGAAACTAAAGTTGTATCTCCATTAAGTTCATCAAGGCCGCTTGAAAATCCGAAAATTATAACCCCAACCATGACCCCGCAAGTAAATCAGGAAGTGAAATCCGTACCGATGTCAAATAGAAATATTAATTCAGAAGGCATAGGTCGTGTGCTTGATGTAACTAAAGCAAGCCTCGATATGCTGCAAAAATTGCAAGAACAATCCTCTCAGATTCACAAGATGTTTCTGGAAGGGCAGGAATCTGCGCAACGAAATTTGCACGCTCTTATCCAACAGCAGCAGATTGTTTTGCAGGCCTCCTTGGGTTTGAGCACTGCGATGCCTCAACTCAAATTCGAACAAAAAGTTCAACCCGTTGTTTCCTACACCCCTGCACCTCAAACTACTTTTGTTCCTCAACCTGTTGCACCTTATAAAGCACCAACAGTTGCTGCACCTGTTGTAGTTGCTGCACCTGCGATTGTAAAAACACAAATTGCACCTGCCCCTGTAGTTACTGCCCCCGTGGTTGCTGCGCCAGTTGCGACTTCGATTTTATCTGCCCAAAACCCTCCCCCAATTGGGTCCATCGCTTCCGTTTTGATGATGGTGGTTTCTGAAAAAACTGGCTACCCTACCGAAATGCTTGAACTCGATATGGCTTTGGATGCAGACCTTGGCATCGATTCCATCAAGCGAGTCGAAATCTTGGCAGCAATTCAAGAGAGGTTGCCCGAAGCGCCAATCGTCAAACCAGAACATCTTGGCTCTCTCAACACTCTGCGCCAAGTTGCGGAATTTCTTCTGGGATCTAAAGTTGATGACATTAAAGTTGAAGTTAAAAATAGTGCGCCAGCAGTTGTTGCTGTTGCGCCTATTGTGGTTAGAAAAACAAGCTCAGCGGAATCAGTTTTGATTCAGGTTGTTTCTGAGAAGACTGGCTACCCAACGGAAATGTTGGAACTCGACATGGCGTTGGATGCTGATTTGGGAATTGATTCGATCAAGCGGGTGGAAATACTTGCAGCAATTCAAGAAAAGTTGCCCGAAGCGCCGGTTGTGAAACCCGAACACTTGGGAACTTTAAATACACTCCGCGAGGTTTTGACTCATCTTGATGGTGGAGGTGTTGGTCAAAAAGAACCGGCATTCGAGGCGCCCCCCGCAAAAAAATCATTCAGCCAGCCTTCGATTCCTACCGGGCTTGACCGGTTGGTTCCTAGGTTGGCTAAGGTGGCTGGCAACCACGGGACCTTCAGTATTGACAAACAAATACTCGTGACAGGTTCAGATGCGGAATTATCGATCGAAGTTTGTAATGCTATTATTAAACGCGGATTCAAAGCTGAAAAAATCGGCTTGAATGAAGTGATTAATGCCTCTTGGGATCGATTGGGTGGGCTCATTATCCTCTCCTCCCCTTTGCATTCAAACGAAGATTTTCTTTTGAAATCTTTAATGGCTGTGCAATCGGTTGGCAAAGCATTGCGCTCAGAATCTTCATCATCAGGCTCCATACTTTTTGCTGTTACGAGGCTAGATGGGGCATTGGGTTTTGAATCATTTGCAGAGGATCGCAATCCTCTTGATGCTGGTTTGCTTGGTCTAGTGAAAACCGCATCCCGCGAATGGCCCCTTATCCGTTCCCGTGCCATCGATATTGATCCACGCATTGGTATCACTGATGCAGCAGAGAAAATCGCAGACGAAATTTTGTTTCATGGGCCTATTGAGGTTGCTATCAATTCTTCGGGAAGAAGAACCATCCAGCTTGATGTTACTAATGTCGAGCTTTCCCAGACGGAATCAAAACTTGAAGGAAAATTAGTGTTGGTTACCGGAGGGGCCCGGGGCGTTACCGCAGCATGCGCCCAGGCGATTGCTGATCTTCATGCACCTTCAATTTTAGTTTTGGGCAGAAGCCCCGAGCCTACCAATGAGCCCGATTGGCTCATGAAGTTGCATTCGGAAATGGAAATTAAGAAAGAACTTGCAGCCCGATCTGGAGCAGGTCTTTCGCCCAAAGCCATCGGCGAACAATGTAAGCAGATACTTGCGAATCGCGAAGTTAGAACGAACTTGCAAAAGCTTGGTGCAAGTTGTTCTAAGGTGCTTTATCGCTCGGTAGATATTCGCGATGCGGCATCCGTTGCCCAGATTCTTGCTCAGGTTCAGGCTGATTTAGGGCCTGTTTGTGGCATTATTCATGGTGCTGGGGTTTTGGCAGATGCCTTGATTGAAGATAAAACCGCTGAACAATTCCAGCGCGTTTTTGCAACCAAGGTCACTGGATTGCAAAATATACTTTCTAGTATTGATGTTCATAAGCTTAATTTCTTGGCAATGTTTTCGAGTACTACTGCTCGCTTTGGTAGAACCGGTCAGGTTGATTACGCCATGGCTAATGAAGTGCTCAACAAGATGGCGCAGAAGTACTCACGGCTTTTGAAAAACACCCGTGTTGTCTCTTTCAATTGGGGCCCATGGGAAGGCGGTATGGTTGGCGAGGGTCTGAAAAAACTTTTCCTCAAGGAAGGCGTTGGGCTCATCCCTTTAAAGGAAGGGGCAGCCTTGCTAGCGTGTGAATTACTCGCAACTAATTCTTCTGTTGAAGTGAGTGTGCTTGCAAAGGGTTCTTCTTATCCCCGTGAGGAAGTTCCTGCCAAGCTAAAATCAGAGGCCCCTGCACTTCTTACTTTTGAACGCAGACTCGATCTTTTAGAGCATCCTTTCCTCGAACATCATGTGATTGATGGCAGGCCAGTGTTGCCAATGGCAATTATGCTGGAATGGCTTGCCCATGCAGCCTTGCACGAGAATCCGGGTTATCAATTTCATGGCTGTGATGACTTTAGAATTTTACATGGTGTGATTTGTGATCAGCCCGAAGCTTTGCAATTGCGTTATCTTTCTGGGGTTCCGCGGGCCACTTCGAATGGCCTTATTATTCCTGTGGAAGCGCGAAGTTTTCGCAGTAATGGCAAAGATGTATTGCACGCTAAGGCAGACATTCTTTTAGTTGAAGCACTGCCTGGTTCTCCTGCAAATCTTCGATCCATCACCGCCCCAAAGGTCGAATACTTGATTGATGATCTTTACCGCGATGTTCTTTTTCATGGCAAGATGATGCATTGTTTGGAAAATGTTGAAAGCTGTGGCGAACGCGGAATCACATGCTGGGTAAAGGGCGCGCCTGAACCTTCCGAATGGATAAGGCAGCCTTTAAGGCAGCGTTGGATTCTTGATCCACTGGGGTTGGATGCGGTTTTGCAAATGATGATTGTTTGGACTTCCAAGATGCAGAGCATGGGGTCGTTACCTTGCAGAATTGGAAGCCTTCGATTGTTCCGGAAACCAGTCTTCAACCAAAAGCTTAAGGCTGTATTGGAAATTCGCAAAGCCAATGAGCTTCATGCAGTTGCAGATGTTGATATGATTGATCCGGTGTTTGGTGTGGTCATGCGTTTGGAAGGCGTTGAAGGCGTTTTAGATGCATCCCTAGCCAGGGCCTTTCGCAAAAATCGACTCGGAAAACCAGCCACAATCTAGACCGGGTTTTGCATGAACAACACAAAGCATAGCCCAGGCAGTCCTGATCACTCTTTCTTTTCTCCAATTGCCATCGTCAGCGCTGGTTGCGTTTTTGCAGGTTCACCCGACCTTGAATCTCTTTGGCAGCTTGTTGCTTCAGCGCAAAATGCTTCGAGCGAGGTTCCTTCTGGGCGTTGGGTTTTAGACCCCGCAACCCTTCGTGCTGATTCGATGGCGCAAGCCGACAAGGTTCATACCACCAGAGGTTTTTTTGCTCAGGTTCCCGAGCGTAATCCCGAAAAATATCCCTTGCCCCAAGAGATACTTCAGAAGCTCGATGCGGGTAGTTTGTTTGGTTTGGAAGCTGCTCATCAAGCTTTAAAAGGGAAGATTGAAAACCTTGATCGCCAGCGTGTGGGGGTGATTTTAGGGCATATTGCATTGCCTACCGAGGGCACCTGCAAACTCAACCTACAAGTGTTGGGGAAAGTTCTTTCAGAAGCTGCAGGGCTGCCCGTTCCCGAAGAATGCTTGGGAGTTGAGCCATCATGGTTATCGCAACCCGCTGCACTTCCCGCTAATCTTATTGCCAAGGCTTTTAATCTTGGGGGGCCTTGCTTCACTTTGGATGCAGCATGTGCTTCCAGTTTTTATGCACTGAAACTCGCATCGGATGCCCTTTATTATCGAAGAGCGGATGCGGTGCTCGCGGGGGGCGTTTCTGGTGCGGATAGCCTTTACACTCACATGGGGTTCAGCCAGCTAAGGGCTTTATCTATGTCGGGCAATTGCAGACCGTTTGATCATCGTGGTGATGGTTTGATGGTCGGTGAAGGTGCAGGAATATTTTTGCTCAAGCGCTTGCAAGATGCAATTGAAGCTAGAGATGAAATTCTAGGAGTGATCAGGGGCATAGGCCTTTCGAATGACATCGGGGGCGGCTTGCTAGCCCCCAATAGCGAAGGCCAATTGCGTGCAATGCGTGCAGCATATCAGCAATCGGGCCTCAAGCCTTCGGATATCGATTTAATTGAATGTCATGCTGCGGGTACCCCGGTTGGCGATGGGGTTGAATTTTCTAGCATGGCTGAATTATGGAAGTCAGAATCCTATAAAGCTAATCAATGCGTTATAGGATCTGTAAAGTCGAATGTTGGGCATGTGCTTACTGCTGCGGGTGGGGCGGGGCTTGCCAAGGTTTTAGTTGGTTTAAATCGTCAGCAACTTCCACCTACCTCAGGTTTTGAAGCTTGTTCTTCATCGATCAAAATGGATTCTTCTGCATTCCGGGTTTTGAAAACAGCGCAGCCTTGGGAAAGAAGGCAGGCAGATATTCCCCGCAGAGCAGCGCTTAGCGGTTTTGGTTTTGGTGGCATCAACGCTCATGTTCTTGTCGAAGAATGGATAGGCCAGAAACTTCAAGTTGCAGAGCCTCAAACAGAACACGGCCCACTTGCAGTTGTTTCGGTTGCAGCCAGAAACGCAGGCGATATTAGCACAGAGCCTTTCTATCAGCGGGCGATAGGGTTTGGCAAAGTTGAAGTCGAACCTCTTGTAAATTCCTGGAATGTGCAATCATCAAAAGCAATTGCTGCGGATCTGCCCAATAATGTGACTCTAAAAGGGAAGCCTAAAAAAGCAGTGGAGTTGCCACTGGATGCGTTTCGAATTCCGCCTAGGGAACTTGAGCAGATGCTTCCGCAACAGGGGTTGGCACTCGATACCGCACGCGAAGCACTTGAATCCATGAAGTTCAAGGAATCTGATTTCCAAAGGATGGGAGTCTTTCTCGGAGTAGGCCTTGATTTGAATACGACAAACTACCACTTGCGTTGGTGGTGGCTTGCAAACAATCGAAATCCTGAATATGCCGATGCTGCAGGCCCTGCATTGAATGCAGATCGAACCATGGGGGCACTTGCAAGTATTGCAGCTTCCAGAATCGCCCGTGAATACAGGGTGGGCGGTGTTGCGTTTACGATTGCAGCAGATGAGAACTCGGGGTTAAGGGCGCTCGAAATTGCATGGGATTCGTTGGTGTCTTTTCAGATCGATAGTGCCTTGGTCGGGGCTGTGGATTTTTGTCTCGATCCACGCATGATTGTCCCTCTTGCAAAAGAAGGTAAACTTACCGATGCAATTCTAAATCCTGCTTTAGCTCTGGGGAAGACCGGCGTTATTCCGTCTGATGGCTCTGCAGTTCTTGTTTTAAAAAGGCTTGAAGATGCGGAAAAATCTGGTGATACCATCCTTGCGGTACTCCGGGGCATCGGCACTTTTAAAGACCCGATCGCTAAAGGAATATCAGATAAAGCCTGTAGGACAGCAATGGAAAGTGCCTACCTTTCCTCGGGTATTCATCCCGCAACCATTCAATATCTTGAATCGAATTCTTCGGGCCTAGAGCAGGACGACGCTGCAGAGGCCAGAGCTCTTGGCGATTTCTTTTCCCCTAGGCAGGTGCCCGGTCAAGCGGTGCTTCATTGTGCCAGGTTTCAACTTGGTTGGTCGGGGGCTGCAACAGGTTTGCAATCATTGGCAAAAGCTTGCCTTTGTTTAAGCCAGAAAGTGTTGCCCGGAAATTTTCTTGAACAACCTGAACTGGATCGCAGATATGAGGATGCCCGATTTCTAGCAGAAAATTTCAGCCCAACTCCTTGGCTTCGAAATAGGGAAGATGGCCCACGCAGAGCAGGGGTTAATTCTTTGGGCAGCGATGGTACTTGGTTTCATATTTTGCTTGAAGAGCCCGAATCGGAAGATAACATAACACCGCCCAATCTGGCTGCATCAGCTTTCTCTGAAGCACTTTTTGCAATTTATGGACACGATGCCTCTACTCTTGAAGCTAATCTCTTTCTTTTAAAACAATTTGCTTCAGAGGGAGATTTCCCCTCGTTGCTTGCTTTGGCAAAAGCTTGGCATCAGAAAAATCTTGCTTTAGCTGATTCGCCCTTTGCGTTGTCTTTTGTCGTTTGTAATCTTATCGAGTTTCCTTTGATCATTGAGGCAGGGTTCAAAACCTTGAAGGGCGAGCTTCTTGATTCTTCTGTTGCTGACAGGGTTTTTTATAGTCGCAACCCGCTTGGCAACGAAGGTAAGGTTGCAATAGTTTTTCCAGGTTCGGGTGCGGATTTTCCTTCGATGGGTGCTGATCTATCGCTTCGCTGGCCACAGAGCCATCTTAATTACGACAATAATAGTCTTAAATTAAGAGCGCAGGTTCTTCCCGAGTTTTACTGGCAGGGGAGGCCGTTTCGCCAGCCGTTGCCTCATGAAAGAATCATGGCGCAAGTTTCGTTTGGGTGCACTACTGCAGAGATCATGCGGCTTGCACGTATAAAAACAGATTTGGTTTTGGGTTATAGCTTGGGTGAATCAACCGCATTGGTTGCAATGGGTTATTGGCCTGACCGCGATGGGCTTTGGCATGCGCTTGAAGGATCGACTCTTTTTAAAGAAGATCTTGTAGGGAAACGGCAGGCAATCGCTCTTTCTTGGGGAATGGAACCAGGGCAGGTTCCTGATTGGCTTGTGGGATTGGTGGAAAAATCCCCTGAAGATATTGAACCATACCTAGTCGATTTTGACCGTGTTTATTTGCTTATTATCAACAGCCCGAATGAATGTGTCATCGGCGGAGATGCGACTCAAGTCAAGAAGCTGGTCAAACAATTGAACTGCAGATTGTTTCCTTTAAGCACTGAAACTGCAGCGGTTCATTGCGAAGCTGCAAGGCCCATTGCTG
>Ga0194055_10000209_pt1 | contig 45737 bp, 52 predicted proteins | sample SepL449m_MetaG_FD_155482 | JGI IMG/M metagenome (GOLD analysis project Ga0194055, IMG submission 155482) | Anoxic zone freshwater microbial communities from boreal shield lake in IISD Experimental Lakes Area, Ontario, Canada - Sep2016-L442-9m | ecosystem: Environmental > Aquatic > Freshwater >... | reverse complement strand
TAATTTTAAAGTCTAGGCAACAGTGAGGTTTTTTTATGAAAAGAGTACTGGGAATCATTCTAGGTGGTGGAGCCGGAACAAGACTTTACCCTTTGACTAAGTTACGTGCTAAACCGGCAGTACCCCTAGCTGGGAAATATCGACTGATTGATATACCTGTCAGTAATTGTATTAATTCGGAAATTCTTAAAATATATGTACTAACGCAGTTTAATTCTGCTTCCTTAAATCGCCATCTCAGTAGAACCTATAATTTCTCCGGTTTTAGTGATGGTTTTGTAGAGGTTTTGGCAGCTCAGCAAACTCCCGAAAACCCCAATTGGTTCCAGGGAACTGCTGATGCGGTTCGCCGTTATCTTTGGTCTATCAAGGAATGGGATGTAGATGAATATGTCATCCTTTCAGGAGATCATCTCTATCGCATGGACTATAGCCTATTTGTCGAAAGACATAGAGAAACCAATGCTGATATCACGCTTTCTGTGGTTCCCGCTGATGAAGAAAAAGCCTCAGCCTTCGGCTTGATGAAGATCAACGAGCAAGGTAGGGTAGTAGACTTTATGGAAAAACCCAAGGGAGATGACCTCAAAAAGATGAGGGTTGATACCACTATCCTTGGACTATCACCTGAAGAGGCTCAAAAAAGTCCTTATATAGCCTCTATGGGTATATATGTATTTACCAAAGAAGTCTTAATTCATCTTTTAGAATCCAACCTGGAGCAAACTGACTTTGGTAAGGAGATTATCCCCTCTGCGGCCAAAGATTACAATGTGCAGGCCTACCTTTTCAAAGACTATTGGGAAGATATTGGAACAATCAAGGCCTTCTATGATGCCAATATGGCTCTAACCAAGCAGCCTCAGCCTCCTTTTAGTTTTTATGACGAAAAGGCGCCCATCTATACTCGTTCTCGCTATTTGCCGCCCACTAAATTGCTCGATTGTATCGTGACTGAATCGATGATCTCCGAAGGTTGTATTATCAAAAACTGTCGTATATCCCATTCAGTCTTAGGGATTCGCACCCGTATTGAATCAGATTGTCTCATTGAAGATAGTTTGATTATGGGTTGCGACTATTATGAACCCTTTGCTGAAAGGACTGCCATTTTGGAAGAGAAAAAGACCCCAATTGGTATCGGCTCTGGCACAACAATCAGAGGAGCAATTATAGATAAGAACGCACGTATTGGCAAAAATGTCTCTTTAGTCAATAAAGACAGAATAGATGAAGCCAACCGAGAAGAAGATGGTTTCTATATTCGCAACGGTATTATTGTAGTTCTTAAGAATGCCTGTATTGCTGACGGTACGGTGATCTAAAAATGAACAGACTCAAAACAAGCAAGCCTAGTTGGTTTGTCCGCAGCGATCTTGACGGTTTTTTTGGACTGGCATTAGATAATCTAATACAGATCTTAGTAATTGTCAGTCTAACTCAAGGGGTTCTACAATTTCCCTCTGAGATTGTCTACGGGCGAGTCCTACCTGGCGCTGCTTTGAGTCTGATGCTTGGCAATTTTTACTACAGTTGGCAGGCTTATTGTCTAGCTCAACAAGAAGGCAGAGATGATCTAACTGCCCTACCTTATGGCATAAGCACAGTAACCATCTTTGCCTATATCTTTTTGGTGATGTTGCCAGTGCGCCTAGATGCCCTATCTAAAGGATTATCTAGTGAACAAGCCGCTGAGCTTGCTTGGCAAGCTGGAATAGTGGCCAGTTTAGGCTCTGGCTTTTTAGGATTGATTGGCTCTTGGTTTGCCAATCACCTCAGACAATTCACCCCAAGGGCTGCTCTTTTGTCTACCTTGGCAGGGATAGCCTTGACTTTTGTGACAATGGGCTTTGTGCTTCGTACCTACGCTCATCCCTTGGTTGGGATTGTACCTTTTGGCGTGATTTTGCTCACTTATTTTGGTGGCTTTAAATTCACCCTACCTGGGACTAGAATAATTATCCCTGGAGGTTTTGTAGCAGTTATCTTGGGTGTCATCTTAGCTTGGACTACTGGTTTGGCTCATTGGGATAATAGACAATTTCAACAGGCAATTGAACCAGTAGGGTTTCACATACCTACTCTCTCAATAACTCAAATATGGGCAAGTGGGGAAATATTTTGGAATTATCTGAGTATTATCCTGCCGATGACGCTGTTTAATCTAGTCGGCAGTTTGCAAAACCTCGAAAGTGCAGATGCGGCTGGAGATAGATATCCTACGGTTTCCTCCTTAGCAGTAGATGGAATCGGTAGCATTGTAGCTGGAATGTTTGGTTCTTGTTTTCCGACAACTCTCTATATAGGACATCCAGGCTGGAAAGCTATGGGAGCAAGAGTTGGCTACTCATGGCTCAGTGGTTTAGTCATGGGTCTGCTCTGTTTGACTGGGGCAGTTGGAATTTTAAACTACTTGATCCCTATCGATTGTGGTATGTCGATAGTACTTTGGATAGGAATTGTCATAGTGAGCCAGAGTTTTACAGCAACCAAAAGTGAACATGCTCCTGCTGTAGTAGTAGGAATGTTGCCAGGAATTGCTGCCTGGGGCGCCCTGATTATCAAAAATGCACTTCATGTAGCAGGTTTAGGAACTCCAGAGCGTCCCTTTAGCCCAAATTTAGTAGCACCTTTTGAAAAATTAGATACCTATATTGAGGGCGCCTTTGCTCTAGAGCAGGGAGTTATTTTTTCGGCAATGATTCTTGCTGCGATGACTGTCTACATTATTGAGCAAAAATTTAGCATAGCTGCCTTCTGGGCTCTAGCAGCTGCTATTTTATCTTGGATAGGTCTATTACATAGTTATCAATGGACAATTGCTGATACTGTCATTCATTTAGGCTGGGGATCTGGAGCTCAATGGGCTATTGGCTATAGTCTCTTAGCCTTGCTTTTACTCTATGCCCAGTGGCAATCCAAATCAAATTAGGTCTAAACTCTAGGAAAAAATACTTGACTCTCAAGCACAAAAGTCCGACAATTATAGATAGTAGATTAGTAGCAGTCTATATTTGGGCCTGCAAAGACCAAAAGTTTTAGTATAGACCGTAGTAAAACGGAAAAGAATGATAAAAAGCGAAAACAAACAATTGGCCAAACTTAAAACGATTGGTCATTGTGATTTTGAGCCCGGAGATCTTATGATTTTCGGGCCCTTAGCTACGTTCAAATCTATAAAAACCCAAATTTAAATTTTGATTCACTGAATAATATAGGAGTCTTTCTTTTATGTCTGTCCGTCTATATGTGGGTAATTTACCAAAAGAATCTGTTGAGCGTCAATCATTACAGGATCTCTTTGTTGATTTGGCTGAGGTGATCACCATCAAAATCATTAAAGATCGCAAGACCAACAAATGCAGAGGTTTTGCCTTTGTTACAGTACCTACAGATGAAATTGCCGATCAATTTATTGAAAAATATAATGGTCTGGAATTTATCGATGGCACCTTAAAAATTGAAAAAGCACTACCAAGAGTCAAAGGTAAGGGCAAAGAAGAAGAAGAAGGTCTTGTTACAGAAGAGCTTGAAAATACTGAGCAAACTGAAGATTCAGCTAAAGCAGAAGTCACCAAACCTAGCCCAGCTAATGGAGAGCGCAAAAAAAGCAATAAAAAACAACGCCCACCAAGAGGCCAGCAAAAACAAAGCGAAGGCGCCAAGTCCTACAGTTCTGATGATGGCAGTATCCAACCAGATCCCCGTTGGGCTTCTGAACTAGCTAAACTCAAAGACATGCTCTCTACTCAAACTGCAAATACCTAATCATTGTTTTTATTTAAGGGAGATGCATAGATGAGTGATGTAGTTCAGTTAATGAAGCAGGAAGTCGGCAAGGCTGCTGCTCTCAAGGTTCAGTCAAACTCAGTTGTGGGCTTGGGTACAGGTTCAACCACTGCCTTTGCCATAGAGTATATAGGTAAAAGATTAGCTGCCGGCGAAATTTCTAATATAGTAGGTGTGCCCACCTCTTTCCAGGCAGAAGTACTTGCCAAAAAATATGGCATACCCCTAACTACTTTAGATGCGGTAGATCATATCGATTTAGCTATTGATGGGGCAGATGAAGTAGATCCGCAGAAAAACTTAATCAAAGGTGGCGGGGCTGCTCATACCAGAGAGAAAGTCGTTGACTCTTTAGCAAAAGTATTCATAGTGGTAGTCGATGGCAATAAACTAGTAGATAAATTGGGTTCTACCTTTTTATTGCCTGTAGAGGTGATTCCTATGGCAGTTGCACCAGTGATGAGACAATTGGCCGCCCTTGGTGGCAAACCAGAGCTGCGTATGGGTATTAAAAAAGCTGGCCCTGTAGTCACAGATCAAGGAAACCTTGTAATTGATGTCAAATTTGACTCAATCGATCAACCAGCTGAATTGGAAAAGACCATCAACAATATCCCCGGTGTTCTTGAAAATGGACTTTTTGTAGGAGTGACAGATCTTGTCTTAGTTGGAGAAATAAAAGATGGAGCTCCAATAGTTAGAGAATTCTAAGAGAAATTACCCCTCATAATCTTTGAGGGGTTTAAGTTTTCCAGAAAAATTGCCAACGAGTCCAAAGACTCGTCCAAAGAGCCACTATCAAGGTATAAATTATTCCCTTAAATAAGCCAGCTAAAGCGTTGCCATGAATCCATTGAGCAATGGGCTCTTCCCAATGATTTAATGAGAGAATTGGCCATAAAAGGTTGCCAAAGCTGACATAGGCTAACATAGGATTTTTACCATTGCTGATCAATATAGATAAATAGGAACCTAAATTGAGTAGATTGATGGCAATTAAAAAGATCATCAATAGAAAAATAGCCAAAGCCATAGTCACAAAATAATAACTAAAGGTAGCTGAATCTTTTTTGATACCACCTTGAAGTGGCTCAAAGGATAATCCTACTATGAGGCAATAGATAGCCCAACCATAGAGACGATTTAGTACTATCTCTATTGAATTGCCTGGATCTTTGAGCAATAAAAAGCAAGGTAGTATAAGTAGTAGGATCAATATGCTCATCAGCCCAAATTGCCTAGTATAGAGACCGTATAAAACAGAAAGTATTAAAGATAGCAAAGATGCAATTAAGATTATCAAATTAGATCTTTTCCATTTGGCTTTTGATTGGCTATTATTTTGAGAAAGCCAGTCTCCTACAACTGTTGCTGGAAGTGCAATAAACAAATATTTTAAATAGTCAAAATTAAATAGCCAAGGCAGTGGAAAATGTTTTAAAAATTGTGTATTCCATCCTCCATTATTAAAAGAAATAATCAAAGCAGATAGAGGAAGTAAAATTAACAAGCGAATCTCTGGATTTTTTCTAGTAAATAGCCAAATCAAAGAAGTAAAAAATACAAGATTAGCTAAGACTAAAAGGATAATATCACTGCGGTAGAGAGAAAAAGCAGGATATTTATGATCTTCTAAATATTTAAGCCTGCTCAGTAGAAAGATACCACCACTCCAGCCCAAAATATTTATTAAATATTGCAACTTTTTTGGAAAATACTTAGGCAATTGTACATACATTAAAAAAAGAAGGACATAGCCCAACAGTGCCAGTAACCATGTGTATTTTCCCGGATCAGGATTAATTACTAAAGGACGAAAATGCTGAGTGATAATAGCAAAAGAGAACAACAAAAAACTTCTTTTACTAATTTCTCCAAGAATTTTAAACAAACTTTGTTTTTTTTCCAAACGACGAGAAAGAGCAAGAGGAATGGCGCAGCCTAGGGCAAAAATAAAGCAGGGAAAGACCAGATCAACCCAAGAGATACCCGCTAGATTTGGATTAAAGTGATAAGTTGGAGGAGGTTCTTGAGCATGGTACATCCAGCCAGGTAGACTCCCATCAAAAGGGATAGTACCTGAAAAAACCATCCCTAATATTGCGATTCCTCTTAGGGCATCTAGAGCTTCGATGCGGTTTATCTTATTTTTTTGGGCGATCAAAACCAGCTACCTCTGGCTTGAGCCTGTAATTTATGTAGAGAAGTTTCACGATTGACAGTAAAGCGAGAAAGACGATATTTATCCTTATCATGCAGAGGATGTAGAGCCCGGCTATTGTAAAGATAGCTAGATTGGTAATATTTAGCAGTCAGTTTGGCAACTTCATCGTTGGTTGCACCAAAAGGATAGGCGAAATGATTAGCTACCTCCTTGCCATTATCAACATCTTCCACACAGGCTTTGAGATCTTTTTGGGCACGAGAGAGCTCACTTTGCGCTTTTAAAAGAGTAATTTGAGTTAAATTCTCATGGTTTTGTCCATGTGATTGGAGATCATAATAGCCTTGGCTATAGCCTTGGCGAAGATCTTCGCAAGTAGCATGATTATAGTTACCTTCTTTGCCCATAAAACCAGGATTGATGAAGAAGACTATTTTAATCTTCTTGCCGTAGCGCTGTTCTATTTCAGGTAATATCTCCATCAGATTGTTGTGAGCGCTCTTATAGCCATCATCAAAACTCAACATAATTGCTCTGTCTTGATCATGTTCTGGTGGAATAGCTTTGCGCTGGGGGCTTAAAAAATAATCATAAAGCTCTTGACTAGATAAAAACCAATACTTTCTTTGGGCCAAATCCTCAAGAAATAGTTTGAGTTGCTCTTTGGAATAATCAAAGTTTCTGATATTAGCAGAAGGAGTATTTTGATCATAAACTCCATGAAAACCAAATACAGGTACTTCCAAGCTAAAGGTCTTAAAGATAAACCAAAAAAACAGCAATCCTACTAAAAAATCTATAACTAGCTTGAGACGAGGAGAGATTGAGAATAAATTAAACATTGCTCTTGAATTTATTTCAGAGAAGGCGCTCTGTTGTTGTTAGGATAAACTACCAGTATTTGCATCAAAGGACATGTTCTTTTCTGCTTGGTTTGAGCATGAACTTGGTAGACCATATTTTGTTCAGTATCTAGAGCTGTTAGCCAACCACTGCGGGGATGATAGACCCCAGTCTCTATTGCTATCCAACCCATCCCACCTACAATCTGACCAGATCTGACCTTGGGAAAGGTAAAGGTAATTGTATGGCCAGTGACAATGAGCTTATCTGGAAAATAAGGCTCAGAGATATTATGAAATTCTTCCCTAATCCAACAGCACTGCTTCTCGGTTTGTTGTTCAAGCCTTAAATTAGGATCAAGACCTGCATGAACTAGAAAAATATCCCCTAAATCAAGGTAAATAGGTAGGTTGCCCATCCACTCTAGATGTTCTGGGGGTATCTTGTCATTGTAGCTCATCATAGTAGTATAACCACCCGCATACATCCAGTTCTGAAAGAGATCCGGAATTATCCTACCGCTGCCGATGGCATCAAGCAACATTTGTTCGTGGTTTCCCCTTAGACATTGATAGTTGTTTTCTATGACTAAACGAACTACTTGCGCACTGTGAGGACCCCTATCTATCAAATCTCCCAGAAAATAGACTTCATCTTCCTCAACTGGGCTGATGAAATCCAATAAATAAGAGAGGGCTTCATAATGTCCATGTACATCGCCAATGACAATTTTTCGTTTAGGCATAGTTTAAATATAAGTATTGTTTTTTTACTTCTTTTTGATTAGCCAATTGCGCTGAAAAAAACGACTCAAACTAGATCCTTCTAGTGGTAAGTAAGTGGGTCTTCCATGTGGACAGGTTCGGGGGTGTTGAGTCAACATCCACTGTTGCAAGATTGTCTGCATTTGCTCTAGAGAAAGTGGCGTTCCATTGCGTATTGCGCTGCGACAGGCTACCGACACCTGGGCAGCATCTAAATCTCCTCCTAAACTCAATTCTAATAAAGATTTATGCAAGTCTTGCTTTAAAATCCGGGGTATAGTCCGCACAGCCCAAAGAGCCTGACCAAATTGCTCGATAATTAGACCGATGTTTTGCAGTTGTTTGACTTGTCCTAGAGTGAGATCTTTTAAAATAATGGGCTGATCTAGTTCTTGAAGTTGCCAATTTTCTTTGATTTGTTCATAGAGTACCCTCTCATGGGCAACATGCTGCTCAACTAACCAAATTCCATCTGCATGTTCAGCAACAATATAGGTATTATGTACCTGGGCTACTGCTTTCAACTTGATAGTAGTTTGACTAGATGGAGAATCTAATTGGTAATTACCGGAATTTTCTGCAAGTTTAATCATTTGTCTTACTGGAGCGGGATCTATTAGATCTTTTTGAGTAAGACAGAGGGCTTTTTTTAAGCTATCATACAGACAATTTTGCCAGAATTCAATACCATTGAGATATATTTGTCCTTTGGCAGGATGACGATTCCAGTCAATTTCGCCAAAGGGAATCTGGCAATGAACAAAACAAAGTGGAAAACGATCTTTAGGCAAGGTTCGGCTAAAAAAGTCCATGATAACCTCTTGCAAAGCAGGGATATCGACTATGCGACCATTGATTGCCACTTTTACCCAATCTGCCTTAGACCGGTGGCAACGATCCGGCAAGCCAATAGTCAGGTCGATATTGCCCGTAAGATTATCAGGCGTGGTTATGTTTTGGCTAAATTGTTGAAGATCTCCTGGCTTGATTGATTTAATGATCTGAGTGATGATACCGCTAGAGTGATTAGCACAGCTAAGATTGAACCAAATTTTTTGATCTTGCCAAAATTGCCAAGTGACATGGGGATGAGTTAAAGCAAGATTACAAGTAATATCGTTAATTGCTTTTAACTGTTGTTTTTTATTGGACAAGAGAGCTTTTTGACGCAGGGGATATCTGGCAAAAATGTTCTTGACAGTAATTTGAGTACCCGGTGCCATAGCCACAACTTCCTGGGCTACCAATTCTCCTTGGTGATCATATTTGACTTTTAAACCGGTACCATCTCTAAGGCGGCTACTGATTTCCAGTTCTGCTATTTGAGCTAGGCTTTGGAGAGCTTCACCGCGAAAGCCCAAAGTTTTAATTTGCCATATATCTTGGGCTTGATGGATTTTGCTGGTGCTATGGGCTCTGGCACATTCAAGGAGATCTTCGGCGCTCATCCCCCGACCATTGTCAACCACTCTAAATTGCCAATTTAAGCAATCGAGATATATTGAGATTCTAGTAGCATCGGCATCTAGGGAATTTTCGACTAATTCTCTGACAATGGCAGATGTAGAATCAATTACTTCTCCAGCTGCTATCAAAGAGATCACTTCACCAGGAAGTGTTAGAATTTTTGCTGCGCTCATTAATTTTAGTGAAGGAAGTGACGCACGCCAGTAAAGAGCATGACTATGCCTAGTTCATTGGCGGCTTTGATTGATTCATTATCGCGCAGAGATCCTCCCGGTTGAACAATCGCTCTGATCCCTGCTTGGGCTGCTAAACGAACAGAATCATCAAAGGGGAAGAAACCATCACTAGCTAGTACTGCTCCTTGCGTCTTTTCTTTGGCTTGCTCTAGAGCTATAGATACAGATCCGACTCTGTTCATTTGCCCAGCGCCAACTCCTAGGGTAGTGAGCTCTTTAGTAATAACAATAGCGTTGGATTTAACATGTTTGACAACTTTCCAAGCAAATAAGAGCTCTTGTAATTGTTCATCGCTTGGCTGATTTGTGGTGACAACTTGCCACTTATGAGGATCACTGACAATATCATCTACGCTCTGGAGTAAAAAACCACCAGCAATCATCTTGAGATTATCCCTGCAGCCTGAAACTAAATCTTCTAATAGCAAAACTCGCAGATTGTTTTTACTGGCTAAAATCTCTTTAGCCGCATCACTACAGTTGGGAGCCACAATACATTCCAGGAAAGTCTTACTTAAGGCTACGGCGGTATCTCCATCTATGGCTTGATTGAGAGCCACTATACCACCAAAAGCTGAGATGGGATCTGCATTAAAAGCCTTGAGATAGGCTTGAGATATGTTTTCACCTAGGGCAACTCCACAAGGATTGGTATGTTTTAAAATTGCTGCTGCAGGTTGATTACTGGGAAATTCTATAATCAAACGTCTAGCTGCTTCTAGATCTACTAAATTGTTATAGCTTAACTCTTTGCCCTGAAGTTGTTTGGCCGCTGCCCAACCAGTAGGAATATTGCCAGTGCGATACCAATTGGCTTGTTGATGAGGGTTTTCACCATAGCGGAGCGTTTGAACTAATCGTCCTGAAACTTGCCAATTTTCAGTTGATTTTTCGGCGAAATAATTGGCAATTGCCCAATCATAGGCTTGAGTTTTCTTAAAAGTGGCAAGAGCCATAGCATGGCGAAATTCAACAGTTGGCTCACCGCGGCTGAGTTGTTCTAGATAGGGCTGATAGTAGATAGGATCACATAAAACAGTCAGATGTTCAAAGTTTTTAGCGGCAGCCCTCAACATTGCAGGCCCGCCTATATCAATTTGCTCAATAGCTTCAGATACATTAATTTCAGCTTTAGCAATAGTTTGCTCAAAAGGATAGAGATTAACTACAACTAGATCAAAAGCAGGGATATTTTGCTCTTGCATCTCTTTAATATCTTCAGGTCGATTTTTTCTTCCTAAAATACCGCCGTGGATACGCGGATGAAGAGTTTTAACCCGTCCACCTAAAATTTCTGGCGCTTTGGTGTGTTCACTGACATAGGTAACTGGGATTGCTGATTCTTTTAAACTTTTGGCTGTTCCACCACTGCTGATAATTTCAAAACCAAAGTTCTCTACCAGTTGCCTGGCCAAATCTACTATTCCAGTTTTATCAGAAACACTCAAAAGTGCTAGACGTGCCATTAGCTTTTAGGCTCCTTGTTAAAATTATTGACCTTTAAAAACATCTTACCCTTAATTGGTAGTGCTATTTAAAATAGCAAGATAAAAGGATTTTTTAAAATCTAGAGAGAGAAACTTGGCTGATTGATTCTGCCAAGACTGCCAATGTTGTAAATTATTTTTCTGCAAAATATAAGATAGAGTTGGCGTTGTTTTTTGGGGATCTTGCTGCCAAGTCTGTTTTAAAAATTCTCTCAATACAATATTGTCTTGAATATCACCCAAGATAGTTTGCACTTGAGTAACCTCTTGTAGATAATATTGATATTCTTGATTGGCTTGTTGCTCGAATAGCTCTAGATTGTAGCGAAGTTTTTTCGCTTGTTTGCGTAGAGCATGAAGGGATAGCTCATATTGCTCTGATTTTTGGTAAGAAGCTGGAAAATACCAAGTAGGATATAGAAAAAAATTACTAATTTGAGGTAGCAAGATATCTGGCAGTACAAGATTAATATTAACTTGATCTATCTGGGTATAGCTAGGATCATCTAGCCATTTTTTCAGCTCTTGTTTTAATTGAATATATAAATTATCTGAGAAGAGTTTTTTTACCTTTTTATAGCAGTATTGGCGATCTTGTTTGAGTGATTTGAATACTGGATCTAGATGTTTAATTTCCTGATTGGGAATTTGATCAACTAGGGATTCTATCATTTCGCTCATTACATCTAGATCTCTGAGCTCTCCTAGGATTCGGGAAATTTTACCAACTCTTGCAGCGCTGACTTTTTTTGGCAATTGCAGCACCAGTCCAAAACCATCTATAGCACTTCTGAGCCTGCGCATACCCACACGCATCTGGTGGACTTGCTCAATGTCTTGATTGGCTAGAACTCCATTTTCATGTTTGACAATTTTATTGAAGTGCTTAGTAATTGCATGATACGCCCATTGAGAGAGAGTATTCATTGTTTTAATTAATACATAAATCTAGTTTTATTCTAACATTTGGAATCTACCTACAATAGCGCTGCCACATCCCTTGATAGGCCGATTCCATCTGTTTGCTGAAGAGTTGAGCATTCCAAAGGGGTGAATTTTGCCGATTTTTAAATAATTTCCAATGCACCGTGGCTCTTAATTGCTCATTTTGGCCAAATCTAACACCCCACTCTATATACTCTTGGTGGGTATGGGCAATTCCTTCACTGATACCAGCATTGAGCATAAAGCTGTAACTATTGCGCGCGGCAAATTGTTTTCCCACTAAAGTTACCAGGGGTATCCCTAGCCAAAGCGCTTCAAGGGTAGTTGTTGCTCCATTGTAGGGGTAGGTATCGAGAATTACATCGGCTATAGAAAGATTAGCTCTATGCATTTCTTCAGAGGGACTAGCACCCAAAAAGCGTAATCTTTCAGAGGCAATATCTTCCTGTTGGGCTAGGTTAACAAAAAGCTCTTTGATAATTGCAACATCAGCTAAACCCTTTATTAGAAGAAAACTATTAGGAACTTGTTTTAATATTTGAAGCTGGATTCTAATAATATCTGGATGCCGCTTCATCCCCGTTTGAGAGCTGAAATAGACTAGAGCATCCTGGGGAATATTGAGCTGCGCTCTTGAAATATTCGCCGATGCTATTTCAAAACCATCTACCGCTATATAGGTTTGCGGCAAGAACCATAGTTGCTCTTGGTAATATTGCTGAGCGTTTTGTTCCACTACGTAGGGATCGACAATGAAGTAATCAATATTGGGTATACCCGTTGCATCTAAGCCTAACCAGGTTGCTTGAATAGGCGCGCTTTTAAGGGCCATTACAGCGCAGCTCACAGGCCTAGTTAAACTATCTAGGTCGATGAGAATATCAACTTGATCTTGCTGAATTTGCTGGGCGATTAAAAGTGGTTCACTAGGCAAATTGTAATATTTATCCACATTTTGCTTAAACCAAAATTCAGTAATATCATCTTCATTTTGTTCAATTACGTATAGATAGATAAAATAATTTTCTCTGTTGTGATACTTAAAAAGCCAACGCGAAAGCCAGCCAACTGAATTTCTACCCAATGTGCTAGAAAGATAGCCTATCGTAGGGTATTTTTTCTGTTTTCTTTGCTGCGTAATAGGATACCTAGTAAAACCTAGCAATCTATTTATATGCTTTTCAAAATAGAGAGATATTTTATTTTGTAGATTACGATTTGTTTGAGGGCAATCTTGAATATAGGGAAGTTTTGTAACCAAGCTGACAAACATTTCTTGCACCAGAGGCTCATTTAGATCTAACTCTTGGTTGAGCAAGTTGCTAAGATCTTTTATATATAACTCATTTATTTTCTCTATATTTGACCAATCCCCAAGCTTAAGCATTAGATCAAGCAAACGATAATTGGCATAAAGTTTTGCTAATTTAGTTTGAGCTTTTCGCTCAAGTAACTTAATAAATTTAAGGGCATTGTCATAGTCATAATTTAACCAATAGAATTCAGATAAATTACTTATTATATAAAGATCATCTGGTCTAATTTTTAGAATACTTTCACAGATTGCAATAGCTAATTTACTATTATTGTATTGATTTGCTATTGTCAAAATTGATGAGGAAATTTCATCTAAAAGTTTTGGATCATTTTGTAAAACAGTCAATTTAGACTCTAGGATTTGATTAATCTGAGCTAAATTTAAATCCTCAACTGTCAATTGCTCTAATTCAAGTCTTGCCAAAAGTTCACTAATAGTAGATGACCAGTCCATACACTAAATCTTGGTTTGAATTGTTTAAGAAACTGCTAAACTTAAATAAAAAAGTATTATTTCACATAGCCTCATGCTCGCAAAATGCAACTCATCAGACAATATCAAATAGATGTATTATTCCATATTACCAAACTGAGTAATCTCAAGCGTATTCTCGAATATGGTTTACTTTGCCATAAAAAGGCACATAACAAAATTAATAAACATATCTTTGACTTGTCGGTCTCGGATATCTCAGATCAAGATGTTCAAAAAATCAGAAAAGACAAACTTCTCAATCAAAAATCACTGCATGAGTATGTATGTCTTTACTTGAATCCGAAAAACCCCATGCTTCTCAAAAGAAAACAATGGCAACAGGAGTTAATCATTCTTGGTATTGATTCTGAGCTATTGACCGCTGAAGGAGTATACTTTTCCAATGGCAACGCTGCGGCCTATAATACAGAATTTTATAATGATCTAGAATGCCTTGCCCTAATCGATTGGCATATTTTGCGCAGTGAGCAGAGCTGGGCTGAGCATCCTGATGGCAAAAGAATCAAATGCGCTGAGGTATTAGTTCCTTTTACAGTATCGCCAGAGAAGATAAAACAAATATTCTGCTATAATACTGAACAAGTTCAAATCATTGAGCAAATCCTCCAGGAGCTTGATGATGAAAAACTTATCTCCTTGGAAGTAAATAAGAATTTGTTCTTTTAGCCTTCATTAGTATGGTTGAATATAGCCACAGTAATGTTTTTGATGTCTCGGCTCAGACTATGGTCAACACTGTAAATTGTTTTGGGGTCATGGGCGCTGGTTTAGCCTTAGAATTCAAAGCTCGCTATCCCAAGATGTACGAAGAATACGCGAGGCTATGTAGAAAACAAGAGGTGAAAGTTGGTCATCTCTGTCTCCATCAAGCAGATGAAAAATTCAAGATCATCAATTTTCCCACAAAGAAACATTGGAAATACCCTTCAAAAATAGAATGGATAGAAACAGGTCTACAATATTTTTTAGATAATTACCAAAAATGGGAAATTGAATCAGTTGCCTTTCCCAAGTTGGGCTGTGATCTTGGTGGCTTAGATTGGTCAGATGTCGACAAACTTATGAACTTTTACCTCTCACAAATTGAGGATATTGAAGTCATTATTTGTCTAGATGAAGCTGAAGATCAAGGAATAGTAGCAAAGATGCTTGAAATGATCAACGATCCCCAATGCTGGCAAGATCAAATCAAACCTAATTATCATCAAAAGCTGCAACAATCTTTACCAATTAAGCGATTTAAAGATTTACAGCGATATTTTAAATCAAGTGATTATATAAATATATTTAATAAATTACATGAATTAGCATCTGAGGAAAAAATTTCCCCTGACCCTAGCCAGGCAAGGCTAATGATAGTTAATATACTTAAAGAGCTGGATATTCCTACTGAAAAGATGCTTGAGCTAACTTGGGGTGATATTGTATTTGGTCATCTTTGGTATTGTATTAAATTTCAAGAAGATAATCCTGTACCTATTCCGCCAAATAAATGGAGCATATTGAGACAAATTAAGGGTGATTCCAAAGAATCTAGCCTTTTGCTACATGATCTCAAAGATCCTCAAAAGCGAATCAAAATTTCTACTTTAAAAAAATTGCTTGCTTGCTCTACTGCCTGATTCATACCAAACAGTAGAGCGCATTGATATTAGACTACTTGTCTTCTAACATGGCGAGAAGGAATCCAGCCACCATCTTTTAACTGAGTCCAGTCATTATCATGATTACCAGAGAGCAATACACTTTGTCCATGATCTAGATGGCCAATCACCATAGAGGAAGAGTTGGGTTGTGCATGAATATCGACTCTATTGCCATCGGTTTCAACTAAGCCATGGTACTCTCTAACATCCAAATCAGTATCATAACTGGCTGCAACAGGACGTTCTTTTTTGCCCAAAAATAGGAAGGGGATAGCTAATAAAGGAAGCAAGAGCAACCATTTCCAGGGGAACCCTTCTTTTACTTCAGTTTTGGTTTCTACAACTGGGCTAGGTGTAGTAGCAGTAGCAACTTTATCTTCACCGATAGCAGCTCCGGCAGTCTTGCTATATCCACAAGTCAATTTGGCAGGACTTCCATTTTTACTTAAGGTAAGTACAATATTGGCTCCATCTGTACCTTTGGGAGTGACGGAAACTATGTTCTCAACTTTGAATCCCTTATCAACAGCAGACTTTTTACAAGCTTCTTTGGCTGTGTTGGCTAATTCAGCAGATAGGGTTTGAGCATGGACTACTTGGCTCAAGGAAAGAGCGCTGCCTAGTAGTAGGGGAAAGACCAGTAATGTTTTATTTTTCATCTTTTTAATTCAATTAGTCAAATCAGAAACTTTCATCTTAAAATATACATTCAAATGTAATAAATTGCATTATTTTAAGAAATTAGTTAATCTATATAGTCTTTATTTCTCAGGCAAGTGATCTAGAAATCCTCGAAGTTTATTTGTATTAATTAAGCCTGGCATTATTTTTGGGGACATATCTGTACTCATCTGCTAATTCTTTTAGAAAAGATATTTGAGCCTCTCTAAGATCTACATCAGGGTTAGCACTCAAAATGAGTTGCATAGCTTCTTGATAAGAGGAACCTGACTGAATTAAATAAGCTGCCAACATTGTTCCTGTCCGTCGTCTTCCGCTGGTGCAATGAATAGCTACTGCCTTTGCTAGATTATTTTGCTCTTCAATAAAATCTCTTAGTTCTCTAATTTGTTCTAGAGTTGGGGCAGTGCCTCCTTTGGTAGGAGACCAGAGATGAGGAATACCTATCTGTTTATATAAATCTATGTTGGAGGGATCGTCCATTACAGAGACAACAGCCCCAATTCCCATTTTCTGCAACACAGGTATTTCTTCTGCTAGAGGTTTACGGACCCCTGCTAATTTATTGGGAATTACCCACCAGAGGTTATCGGAAATTGACTGAAATATATCTGAGTTTAAGTCTGTCATAATTTTTCCTTAAAAAAGATTGAATTAATTTAATGTAGTGATTCAGTTGGATTTAGGTACTAAGAAATATCGTTTTTCAAACCAAAATGCTACATTGACCAAGCCAATTAAAGCTGGTACTTCTATCAATGGACCAATGACTGCGGCAAATGCGGCACCTGAATTAATGCCAAATACGGCTACAGCTACAGCAATTGCCAATTCAAAGTTATTTCCCGCTGCTGTAAAAGCAACACTGGCAGCTTTAGAGTAGTCTGCTTTAATTCTCCATGCCATGTAAAAGCTGCTAAAAAACATGATTATAAAATAGATAATCAAAGGAATCGCTATACGCACTACATCAAAAGGAATCTGGAGAATTAAATTTCCCTTGAGGCTGAACATAACTACAATTGTAAAAAGTAAAGCAATAAGAGTTATAGGGCTAATCTTAGGGACAAATTCTTGATGGTACCAAATTCTGCCTTTGGCTTTAACTAGAGAGAGCCTTGTGAGATACCCAGCAATAAAAGGAATACCCAAATAGATAAAGACACTCTTGGCAATTTCAGCAATGCTCACATCTACCACAGCGCTCTTTAGTCCAAATAGAGGAGGCAAAACTGTAATAAAAAACCAAGCAAAGGGACTATAGAAAATAACCTGAAAGATACTATTAAAGGCAACTAGTCCAGCGGTATATTCAGTATTACCTCTAGCTAAATCGCTCCAGACAACGACCATAGCAATACAACGAGCTAACCCAATCAAGATTAGTCCCACCATGTATTCTGGATAGTCACGCAATAAAGTAATTGCTGGGAGAAACATGACAATAGGACCTATCACCCAATTTTGCAGCAAGGAAATTCCTAGTATCTTGCTGTTGCGAAAGACATCTCCTAATTCTTCATAGCGCACTTTAGCTAAAGGTGGATACATCATAAAAATCAAGCCAATTGCTATTGGAATGTTAGTTGTCCCTATCTGAAACTGGTTGATTATTTTATCAATAGCCGGGAAAAAGTAGCCGATAGCTACCCCAATGACCATCGCTAGGAAAATCCACAGCGTCAGGAAACGATCTAAAAACGAGAGTTTTTTTAGTGTATTTGTAGCCATGCAAGTATTTAAAGTGTGTTGTTGGGCTTAAAAGTTACTTATATATAGAATATCGCAGTTGTAGATTAAATCAAAAAAAATTGATGGATTAAGTTTTGTCTTCACAGATACGAGGCGGAAGAATTGGGCTAAAACGGCGGAATTGAGCTAAATACTCTTCTAAAACGATTAACTGAGCTAAGTTGAGCCTATAGTAAGCCCAACGTCCTTCTTGTGTAGATTGGACTAGCCGAGCTTCTTTTAAGACTTTAAGGTGAAATGAGAGCTTTGATTGATTTATTTTAAGTGCCTCGCTGAGATCACAAACACAAAGCTCTTGAGAGCGCAACAACTCTAAAACCTGAAGTCGGATAGGATCTGATAGAGCATGAAAACTAGAATCAAGATTTGTTGATGAGGTAAGAGCAGTTGATTTCATCAAGATTTATTGAAATGTTATCTATGCTAACTATATCAGGGACAAGTCTGAGATGACTATTGACTTACAACCGGCGAAATCTTCTGTTCAACAGTAGTTAAAATTTCATATTGAGAATTGCTGTTTTCTGGGTATAGTTTGCAAACGCTAGCACCTAATGGGTTAGGATTATTGAGAGACTTAAATATATTCTCGAAGCGAACTAAGATATTAAGGCATAATTATGAGTGAAGAAAAGAAAAGTAGTGACAAGACACTAGATGCTATGCGCCATTTCTCTGAACAATATGCTAAGCGTACTGGCACTTTCTTTTGTAGTGATTTGTCTGTAACTGCTGTTGTAATAGAAGGACTAGCTAAACATAAAGAACAATTAGGCGCACCCTTATGTCCCTGTCGACACTATGAAGATAAAGAGGCGGAAGTCAAGGCAACCTTTTGGAACTGTCCTTGTGTACCAATGCGCGAACGGAAAGAATGCCATTGTATGCTCTTTGTGACAGAGGATAATCCATTTGTTGGAGAGGAACAACGCATTACTTTAGACTACATTAAAGAAGTATCAGAGAATATCCGAAAGTCCTAAGACTAGAGGCAAAATTGGTATTACCGAACATATTCTGGCAAGGAATTGAGCAATTCAATCAACGCCAGTTCTACTGCTGTCATGACACATTAGAGTCTATCTGGCTAGAATCGTCAGAACCTGATAAGACTTTCTATCAAAGCATCTTACAGATTGCTGTTGGCTGTTACCATCTAGAAAGATCAAACTGGAAAGGAGCTGTTACCCTATTGGGTGAAGGGATCAAAAAATTAAGAGATTACCAGCCTTCCTATGAAGGGGTTGAGGTATGTGAGCTTTTGGACAGTAGTTTTCTACTACTTAAGGAGATTCAACAAATCAAGCCAGAAGATTTAGCTAAGCATTATCCAATTCTGGCAAGCCTTATACCAACAATCGGGAAAATTTAGATTAATATTCTAGACATACAAGAATGAAAAAATACTATTTTACTATCGGAGGTTGGCTGGTTCTGCTAGGAGGGCTAATGAGCTCATCAGTTATGGCTCAAACAGCCCAGAGTAATAGTCCACTTACTGTAAGGTCTGATGTCCAAGAAGCCAATTCCCAGACTGGGGTAGTGACTGCCAGGGGAAACGTTCAAATTTACTATCCAGCTCGAAAATTACAAGCCACAGCAAATCAAGCTCAATATTTTAGTAAAGAGCGCCGTTTGGTTCTCACAGGCAATGTCTATGCTCTCCAGGAAGGAAATAGTATGAGGGCAGAGAGTATGACCTATTTAATTGATGAGGGGAAGTTTGTCGCAACGCCACACAATAGTCAACAGGTAGAATCAATTTATCTTGTAAAAGATAATGATGAAAATGCTAGACAGACCAAAAACCCTAAATGACACTTGTTCTAGAGAATATCCATAAATCATATGGCAAAAGAAAAATTGTAAATAGGGTCAACCTAAGAATAGAGCCTGGGGAGATAGTTGGCCTATTAGGACCTAACGGTGCTGGTAAAACTACAACTTTTTATATAGCTACAGGATTGATCAAACCAAACGAAGGGACAGTATGGCTTAACCGTCAAGATGTAACCCAAGTTCCACTTCATCAGCGTTCTCGACTAGGTTTGGGATATCTAACTCAACAGGCCAGTATTTTTCGACATCTTACTGTCAGAGAGAATATTGAACTGGCACTTGAGCAGACAAATGTTCCACTACGCCTGAGAAAAATCCGCTTAAATCAGTTAATAGAAGAATTTCGCCTAGAAAAATTTGCTCAAACTAAAGGTTCTCAAGTTTCAGGTGGGGAAAGAAGAAGAACAGAACTAGCTAGAGCTCTGGCGGTAGGATTAGAAGGTCCTCAATTTCTCTTGTTGGATGAACCTTTTGCAGGAGTTGATCCTATTGCAGTAGCCGAAATACAGAATCTGATAGCTCAACTAAAAGATGAGAGAAAAATGGGGATTTTAATCACCGATCACAATGTCAGAGAGACTCTAGCCATCACTAGCCGCTCTTATATTATGCGTGAAGGACAGATTTTGGCCTCTGGCAATTCCTCAGAGCTTTACAGTAATAGCCTGGTAAGGCAATATTATCTAGGCGAGAGATTTCAATTATAGTCACCATGAAAAACAAAGAAGGAAATTGGTACGCTGCAATACCCGGGTTTACTATCATGGATCGCTACATAACTGTTGAGTTGTTGTTGCCGTTCCTCTTTGGCATGGGGCTATTTACCTCTTTGGCGCTCTCTATTGGTACGGTTTTTGACTTAGTTAGAAGAGTCACCGAATCAGGTTTGCCGATGTTAATAGCTTTGCAGATATTAGTCTTAAAACTTCCAGGCTTTATAGTTTTGGCATTTCCTATGTCAATGTTATTGGCAGCTTTGATGGCCTATAGTCGTCTTGCCAGTGATAGTGAATTGATTGCCCTGCAGAGCATTGGAGTCCAGATTTATAGAATGGTTGTTCCGGGTCTTATTTTGAGTCTGCTGGTCACAGGGATTACCTTTTTGGTCAGCGATTGGGTAGCACCGGCGGCTAACTACCAAGCTACCGTATCTTTGGAAAAAGCTGTAAATCAAGATAATCCTAACTTTACTGAGAGAAATATTATCTATCCTGAATATGGTAAAGTTCATCACCCTGATGGCAACGAGGAAACTTATCTCAGTAGGTTATTCTATGCGGATCAATTTGATGGAAAAAAAATGCAGGGATTGACAATTCTTGATCTCTCTCAAAAGGGCGTAAACCAGATTGTGTCAGCGGAATCTGCCACATGGAATATTGCCGATAATCGATGGGACTTTTACAATGGAACTATTTATCTGATTGCTCCAGATGGTTCATATCAAAATATTGTTCACTTTGCCCATCAGCAGCTCGAATTACCCCGCAATCCCATAGACTTTAGTTCTCGAGGAAAAGACTACGGCGAAATGAGTATAAAAGAAGCAAAGGATTACCTCAAGATAGTAAAACTCAGTGGCAATGAAAAAAAAATTCGCAAATTAGAAGTACGCATCCAAGAGAAAATAGCTCTTCCTTTTATCTGCCTAGTTTTTGGTTTGATAGGAATGGGATTAGGACTTAGACCCAAAAACAACAATAGAGCAACTAGTTTTGGTATATGCGTAGGACTAATTTTTGCTCACTATCTAGCTTCATTTTTGACTAGTTCTATGGGCATATGGGGTATTTTACCCCCTGTAATTGCAGCTTGGCTCCCCAATATATTAGGACTAGTAGCTGGAACTTTACTATTAATTCAGTCTTCTCGTCTGAATTAAATTTAGTAATAAGATAAAAGAGTATTATGAACAAAAAGATTGTCGACAACTCAGAAATTTCATTTAATTATCAAACTAAAACTAAAGACCGTTTACTCGGCGTTGATCTATTTAGAGCTATTGCGGCCTATGGTGTTGTGCTAATACATGGTCTTGGAAGAATAGAACGCTCTGAGTTTACTATAAACACAGTTGTGAGCTTTTTTGATATGTTCTCCGTGCCATTTTTTTTAACAGCTGCCTTTTTTTTTAGTCGAAATTCACTATTATCAAATGATATTAAAAAATTTATTGTTAATCGTTTTGAAAGAATTATGTTACCATATTTTGCCTGGAGTTGTGTCTATGTTTTGGCTCGCTTTGGGGGGTATTTAATAGGCGATAGGTCTTCTTTTGAAAAATTGATATCAGATCCAATGCGTTTGGTTTTCTTTGGAGGGGCTTCAGTGCAACTCTACTTTTTGCCTATGCTATTTATTGGTACTCTCGTGGGACTGCCATTGACTAGACTAATAGGAAAACTCAACAACAATATAATATTAATAATTTTACTTTTTTTACTGAGCTTTTTTAATGCCGAAACGATAGCTTATACAGCTCGTAGCTTGGTTCTTCCTGAGGCAATTATTATCAAAGATATAGTATATATTTCATCTTCTGATCATCCATTAATTTACAATATTGTTAGATTGATTTTGATGAATGTAAGATTTATATTTAAATGCTTGCCATATATCGCATTTAGTTTATTATTTCAATCCAAATATTTCAATGATATTTTTTCTAGGCTAATTAATTTCTTGCAGAAAAAAAGATATGAGAAAATAATGCCATATTTACTTTTTTTGTTTATTATTGCACCTTTTGTTTTGCCGATATTAACTAATAAAATAAGGATATCGTTTATATATTATCTATCCATACCATACCTATTTTTTTTCTATGCTATATATATCTCGCCTATAATTTTCCAAAAAAAATATTTAAGCTTTCTTGTAAATAAATTGAGTTACCTTAGTTTTGGGATTTATCTATCCCATGCATTAATAACTCAGAGTTTTGTGCCAATCGCCATCAAGTTATATCCCAATATTATTAATACTCGTCTATCCCTTGGAATCTCTCTAATATTTGCTTTAATTATATTTCTACTAAGTGCTGGATTAACATATCTTTTGACTCTAAATAAAAAACTAGCTAGGGTTTTTCTTGGTCTGTAGAAAGATACTCAATTGATATTTTTTATTGTTGCAGGTAATTCCTCGGGATTAAGAATTAAAAAATCTGGCTGATATTGTTGTAGTATTTTCGGTGAATTAAAGCCCCAGCCAACTGCAACTACTTTGATTTTGCTTTTTTTAGCTGAGTTTATATCTCTAGTCTCATCACCAATATATACTACTTCAGATGGCTTTACATTTTCTGCTTGAACTACTTTATTGATAATGCGATGCTTGCCAAATAAAGTTGAACCAGAATAGATAAAATCAAAGTACTCACTGAGATCATTATTAGCCAGAAAGGCTACCACGTTATCTTTTAGGTTGGAACTAATAATTCCTAGCGAATATCCAGATTCTTTTAATTCTTTCAAACAGTCGGGAATACCTTGGATAGGTTTTAAAGATTGAACATGCTTACCAAGCTCTTGCATGAAACGTCTCAAGAGAAAAGGAATTTTCAAAGGGGATACACCAGAGCGCAAGACCACATCTCTCGAACTTAGGTTTTTTAGCTCTTCGAGATCATCTGGGGTGATTGAACGATAATGAAATTCTTCGGCCATTTGATTGGCAATCTTGAGGGACATTTGATGAGTATCAGCTATGGTTCCATCAAAATCAAAAAGGATAATTTTAATTGTCATTGTTAATTTGACAAGTTAATTTGACAACATATTTATTTAATTAATAGCATGATTGACTATGATCTAAGATTAGCACGGGCATTGCGTCTTATCATAGTTGCTTTGATTCTTCTTAAAGCAGAACCTTGGGTTTGCTTTTGCCACTGCTCATCAGAAATAGTAGCTAGATCGCTTAGCTTTGGAGAGAGATTTTCTGGATAAGGATTAAACCCATCGATATCTGTCACTTTGGCAAAACTTTGATTCCAAGGACAAACATCCTGACAAATGTCACAACCTGCAACCCATTGCTCTAACTTTGCTGAGATTGTAGATGGAAGTTGGTCTTCTCTATTCTCTATTGTATGGTAAGCAATACATTTAGAGCTATCTATTACATAAGGCTCTACTATCGCAGAAGTTGGACAAGAATCAATACATTTACTGCATGTTCCACAATGATTATTAGCAGGCAGATCAGCTTTCAGGGAAATATTGATCAGTACTTCACTGAGAAATACCCAACTGCCATATTCTCTGGTAATTAAATTACTATTTTTAGCAATCCAGCCAAGACCAGCTCTTTGGGCCCAGGCTTTCTCTTGCAGCGGACTGGTATCTACACAAAAACGCGTTTTAATATTTTGATCTTGCGCTTCAAGCCAAAGTGAGAACTGTTTTAATTTATTGCGTATTATTTTATGATAGTCAGCGCCCCAACCATAGCGCGAAATCTTACCAAAGTTGGGGTCTTGGCAATGCTGATGTTCTGTATAGTAATTTGTAGCTAGGACAATCACCGAAGCAACATCAGGCATATATTGTCTTATGTTACGTCTATACTGGTTTTCCATCCAAGCAAGATTATCATGATAACTAAGTGAGAGCCATTTTTCCAAATTGACCTGTGCGCCATCTTGGTGGTCTTTCTTGGCATCAGCTATACCTACTTTGTGAAATCCTAACTCGAGCGCCTTTTGTTTGACTTGGCTACTAGTGAGCACCTATTCATTATCAGATTTAACAGGTTGATTATTTAGGTCTATTTTAGGTACTATGCCGGGTCTTTCGGCATTTTCCCAACCACTGGGCTTACTGGAATTGTACCAAGCGATTGAACCAATTGTTACAGCTGCAACAAATCCGACTACATAAACAGCCACAAAATAACTGGGAAATTTGTTGGCAACGGCCAAGAGCTCTGTTGGGAATAACATAATATTCTATTTGTCTAAACTAATTTTTATTTATCTTAACAGAGAGCTGCCCTGTAGCAGTTGTTTTAGCCGGAGGGGGATTTTTGAAGCCTTGATCCATAATTTTGGAAATTTCTTGGATCATAGTTTTGCCTGCTACGTCATTGTAGGGTCTCTCCACAAATGCAACAGCTATGTAACGTTTGCCATTAGGCATATTGACAATACCGGCATCTCCCAAAATGGTACCAATATCGCCGGTTTTATGGGCAATCTCACTATTATCAGCAAGTCCCTGTGGTAAAAGAGTTCTAATCTTGGTTTCACTGAGAATTTTGATGATTCTATCGCGCGATTTGATAGAGAGTAAATCTCCTTCATTAATACGATAAAGAAGTCTAGCAAGATCTCTAGCTGTGGTTTTATTAGTTCCTTTAAGATCTGGCAGGGGAGATTTCAAATAAGTTGAGGACATTGCCCAGCTATTTATCCTTCTGTTTAAAACCTCTTGGCCACCTAGTCTTTTGATCAGCATGTTTGTAGCTGTATTATCGCTGATCACTATCATTTTAGTTGCAGTTTCTAAGGCAGTGAATTTTGTATTTGGCTTTTGGTACTGCATATCGCCAGAACCTCCAGCTATATCAGCTTGATCCATAGTTAAATTTTCATCAAGGCGGATTTTGCCAGAATCGACGTCTTGAAAGAAAGCGTACAGAACAAACGTCTTGATGGTGCTGGCGGCAGAGATTGCCTTCGTACTATCAATATCTACGTAATTGCCATTATCAAGATCTAAAAATAAAGCATATGGTTTTAATTTTGGTGAGGCCTTAGCTAAAAGCAAAATTTGATCACGCAAAGGAAAAAGTTCTTGTTTGAGTGGTAATTGCTTTTGATCGCCATTAGATGCTTGGGGATCAAGGCTAACTGTTTTATTCTGAGATAAAACTTCGCTTTTAACGGTTTCTTTTGTAACTTCTGCTGAAGAAATCAAAGGAATATTTGTCGGTTTAAAAGTTGTCAGTATGCTTGAAGCAATGGCACTTAAACTAGCACTTAAAATGCCAATTCTTACTAGCCAAATAGTGAATAGAAATGGTGAAAAAGACGACTTAATTTGTCGAATTTTGGCTGGCTTAATTAGAGAAAAAGTACGAGGAGCCATAGATTTACAACAGATAACTTACTGAAAAACTAAAACAACTATTATTGAGACTTGTCTAATTAGATTTTTGTTGCACATACCAATCAATTTGTCTTAAAATTCCCCGAAGTGATGTTACTTCCTCATTAGTCAGTTGAATTTTATTAAACAGACGACGTAATTTTTCCATCCTTACAGTAGCTGTGTGGGGATATAGATAGCCAATTTTCAAAAGAGTTGATTCTAATTGTTGATAATATCCTTCGACAAAATCTATAGAAGCTAGATTAGCTAAATCATAATTTGAGCAAGTTTGCTGAACATTGGCTAAATTATAAAGCTCATAAGCGCAGATTCCTACTGCTTGAGCGAGGTTGAGTGAAGGATAATCAGGATTAGATGCTATAGAGACAAAGCGCTGGGCGCAGTTTAATTCAATATTGGAAAGTCCACGATCTTCTGGTCCAAAAATTAAAGCTGTTTCTATATTATCTTCTAGTAACCAGGATAAGCCCTCGCGAGGAGAATAGAATTCAGTTGGCGTACTTCTGGTTCTAGCTGTAGTAGCAATTGCTCTTTGTACCCCCTCTAGAGCGCTTGGCAGATCTGGTAGAATCGTTGCATTGTTTAGGACATCTTGGGCATGCATTGCCATTTTAAGGGACTCTGGCTCAGTATGATCACAAAGTGGATTAACTAGATAGAGTCGAGTCAATCCCATATTTTTCATAACTCGGGCGATGGAACCAACATTGCGCGGCCCTGCAGGTTGTACTAAAATTAGGCGAATATTATTGAGGAGATGGTTTGGTTGGGACATTGGGAGAGATAAAAGGACTAGGAGTAACAGAAGGAAGTGCTTCTCTTTTTAGTGCATCGTTAGCAGTTGTAACAGCATCTTGAAAACCAAATGACCAAATTGTAGCTGCAGCCTGTAAGCGGCTTACTACTTTTTTAGGTTGGAGTAAGACTGTATAACCAAAGACACGACGCAAATTAGAGGCTTCGCCATTTTGGTAATCCACATAGAGTGGACGCCATGCCTTAGAGTCAATCAAATTGGCATCACTAAATCCCCAACTGCTCTTGAGTGTTTCCAAGCTTGCTAGAGGAAAAGGCTTGCGATAGTCTAAAGGTACTTTCCAAAGAATCAAACTTTCTCTAGTTAGGGGAATATCAGGGCTCAGTAGCAGCGCGCTATTATCTCGCGTGAGGGTTGAGGGGAGAATACCAGCTTCAGCTAAGCCTTGGATCAAGGGATAGTCAGGATCATTATTGGGTAAATCTTTAAAAAGAGGAATACCATCACCAGCAGCTGGCTTTATTTGTAAGCTAGGTTGATTACTATATATCCTATTGTTGGCCTTAACTAGCCAGCGCAGGTATTCCCGGCGCGTTATTGGCGCATTTAGATCGATACCAGGTTCAATAATTCCCAAATTGGTCAGATCATCAATATAACCTTGGGTTGCTGCAGGGACTTTAGGAGTGCTTACTACAGTAGTTTGTGTTGGTCTAGGTGTCAGATCAATTAATGGAGAAGAACTTGTTAAGGGAGTTGGTATTGTTTTGTTTTGTAAACTGGGATCGGCAGTCAGACGAGATTCCAATAAACGATCTCCACTACATGAGCTCAGAAAAAATAATAAAAGTATATAGATTTTAGGCAAGTGATCTTTCATTTGGCGCTGAAGCTAGTAAACAATCTGGTGATTTTTTTCCATAGGTATCCTTTGATTCCCTTAAAATACTGCTCAAAACGATAGTTAAAAAGAATATCTAGTATTTCTTGAGTAGATAAGTATTTAAGTGAATTTACTCCTTGATCTATTCTAGCGTCACTGTATTGTAGATAGACTTTGCGAGAGAGTTGCTCTGATTTTCCCCAGCTAGAGCGGTAGATATTGAGCATCTGCTTTTGATAATCAGCAAAATCCGTAATCTGACCTGCGAGGTAGCGCTCAATTGCCAAAGAAGCTATCTGCGCTCCATCCATAGCATGCCTAATTCCTTCGCCACCAAGATAATTAACAGTAGAGACAGCATCACCTATGGCAATAATATTATCTCGATAGTAACAGTCTCTTAAACCCAAGGAATATTCAATAATTGAGCCATGGGTTTCTAGCAGATGATAATCGATAGTCCCAATATGATCTCTAATAATCTGATCAATATAATATCTGAGCGATTCAGTTTTTTCTACTATATGATGTGGTTCATCTATTTGGGCTACCCCAACTTTTAATTGAAAATTGTCCATAGGAAAAATCCAGCCATAGCCTTTAGGGCTCCAATGATGCCCAAGAAAAAAAACAAGATTTTCAGCATAAGGCTCATATATCTGGGATGGAACTTGAATTAAGTACTCTATACCAATTGCTTTAGAAAATGTAGGTCTTTTATTTTTATTAGGATAGAGAACCGAGCGGCTATAACCGGTAGCATCAACTATCACCTTGGCTTTGATCTGGGTAATTTCTCCTTTTTTGGCTCTGAGAAAAACAATATTCCCCTGACTTTGGTAGCAGCGATAGCCTAAATAGACTTCTCCTCCTTGCTCTTTAACTTGTTGAGCTAAAAATGCTCTCAATTTTGCAAAATCAAAAACTACTCCTAAAGCCTCACTAGAATGCCATGATCTTGTGATTTTGCTGGTTATAATTTCTAGCTTACGCCAAGGAGTAGCTACGACCTCTGGTGGCAGATCAAATTTGGCTAAGGTTTCTAACGGGGTAGCCGCGCTGGAAAAGTTATTCTGCTCAAAGCTTTCATTCTGCTCCACTAAAAGCACGCTATAGCCTTTGCTGCTTAATTTTCTAGCACAATATCCACCAGCAGGGCCAGCTCCAACTACGACTACATCAAATTCTCTCATCTTCTTAAAGTCAAAAGTTCAGAAGGCTTGAAGGCTCCTTTTTCTGTGATTATTGCAGTAATTAGTTCAGAACTTGTTACATCAAAAGCTGGATTATAAAAATCAACTCCAGCACTCGGGCAGATCAAGGTTTCACCTACATGAGAGATTTCTGAGCTATGGCGCTGTTCAATTGGGATTTGTTCACCTGTAGCTAGGCTAAAGTCTATAGTTGATAGCGGAGCTGCTACATAAAATGGAACATTGTGCATTTTAGATATCACCGCTAGACCATAGGTTCCTATTTTGTTAGCTGTATCACCATTGGCGGCGATTCTATCTGCTCCTACAACTACTGCATCAATCATCCCCAATTTCATGCAATGCGCGGACATATTATCGCTGATTAATGTCACAGGAATACCCTCTTGAGCACATTCCCAAGTTGTTAATTTTGCTCCTTGCAGTCTGGGTCTGGTTTCATCGGCAATTACCCTTTCTAACCTGCCTGCTGACCAAGCAGCTCTTATGACTCCCAAGGCTGTCCCGTAACCAGCCGTAGCTAAGGCGCCGGCGTTACAATGGGTCAAAATAGTCAGTTGCTTTTTTGTTTGAGGTAAAATCGCCAGACCTTCTTTGCCTATTGCTAAACATGTTTCAAGATCTTCTTGATGGATTGTTTGGGCTTCTTGAAGTAGCCGGCTTTTGATCGTTTCTACATCCCCAGTAGTCTCATTTGCTACTTTCATAACGCGCTCAATGGACCAAAAAAGATTGACCGCAGTTGGCCGAGTTTTTCCCAACATTTCGGCTATGCTTCCCAACTCTTGCAAAAAAAGTTCCCTATTTTCTGTAGCAATATCTCTTGCTCCTAAATAAATACCATAAGCTGCTGATACCCCAATTGCTGGGGCACCTCTAACTACCATGGTTTTAATCGCCTGGGCCATTTCGGAAGCTGATTTGATGGGCTTAAGGGTAAATTGATTGGGTAAGAGTGTTTGGTCAACTAGATAGACCAAATCATCTTGCCAAATGATGGGATTAACTTGGGAAGATATTGTCATATTGTTATTTTTTCAATAATTTTAAACTACAATTTTAAACTGTTTCAGGTTTAGATTTTTTCCAAATCCACCAAGCAGCCAGGCAAAGAGTGCAGTTGCCCAGTAGGGTAGTAGCTGCTTGAACTGTGACTAGCCAATTGAGACTTTCATCATTGTCAAAAAAATGCCAAGTGCAGGCGCACATTGCGCTAATTAGAGCAGGTAACATACCATAAGAAAGGGCATACCATGCGGTTTTACCAGTTCTTTGGGCATAGGTCCAAACTAGACTAATTGCAGCAATCCATTCTAGAACACTAGAGATATGGATTACCCAGGTAGGTAGTGAAAGTGCGTGCATTATTTGGCTTTCTGGCTATTTTCTAACCACTCCATCACCTTCAACCCAAGTATTGTATTATTAAATCGATCAATTTCTCTTACTCCAGTCGGACTAGTTACATTGACCTCTGTCAAATAGCCGCCAATAACATCAATACCTACAAAATAAAGCCCATCTGAGCGCAATCTTGCACTTAAAGCTGAACAAATTTCATAGTCCCTTTCGGTGATATCTACTTGGGCAACTCTGCCGCCTACTGCCATATTGCCTCGAAATTCTCCACCAGTTGGAATACGATTGATAGCTCCAATGGGCTCGCCATTGAGCATTATAATCCGTTTGTCACCTTCTACTGCAGCAGGTATATAAGTTTGTACCATTACAGGTTCTTTATTTTGTTTGGTGCTAATTTCAACTAAAGAGTTGATATTGCGATCTCCTTCGGCAAGATAGAGAATACCTTCACCGGCTTTGCCATGGAGTGGTTTTAAAATTGCCTGGCCATGAGTTTTGACAAAATCACTGATAATTGAGCGATCTTGGCTAACAATAGTTTCAGGCATTAATGAAGGAAATTGTAAAGTATACATTTTCTCATTGGCATTGCGTAATCCTTCTGGACTATTGAGAACCTTAGTTTTGCTAGGATCTACCAAGTCTAAAATATAAGTGGCATAGAGATATCCCGAATCTACTGGTGGATCTTTGCGCATCCAGATAGCATCCATCTCTTCTAGTGGTAACCATTGTGGCTCCCCTAATTCGTACCATTGCTCAGCTATTACATATTTTTGATCTAATAACTTGACAGGCACTAGATTTACTGGAGTTAGAAGAGCATGAGCTTTACCTTGAAGCACTGTTAATTGTTCTATTTGAGTGAATAAAACTTCATGACCTCTCAATTGAGCAGATTCCATCAGTGCCACACTTGTGTCATGTCCAGGATCTAATAGCTCTATTGGATCTATGATGAATGCTAGTTTCACGGATTCTGCGCCCCACTGTAATTGAGTTAAACTGTTAAAAGATGATCTAATTGGCCTTGTGCTTCTAAAGCGTGGATGTCATCACAGCCGCCAATATGCTGGTCATTTATAAAAATTTGGGGCACACTACGACGGCCGTTTGCTCTGATTGACATTGCATCTCTAGCTTGTTCATCTCCATCAATAACGTATTCAGTGTATTTTACTGATTTTTTATCTAGAAGAGCTTTAGCTCTAATACAGTAAGGACAAGTTCTCCATGTGTATATCTCAACTTTTTTGCCGGCCATTGTAATTGAACCATATCTGTGATTTGTTATATTAATTTTACCGGATTAGGAAAAGATGAAAAAAATTATCGTAGCAACCCTTACTTTATTGGGTTTTATTCAATATACTCAAGTTCTTAAGGCTGAAAACTTAACTCAATTAACCGAACTGCTCTCTTCTAACAATTGTATTGGCTGTGATCTCAATAATGCAGGTTTAGTTGGGGCAAATCTCAGCCGAGCTCGTCTCAATAAGGCCAATCTGAGCAATGCCAATCTCAGTGGAGCCAATTTAAGTAAAGCAGATCTCAGTGGTAGTAATCTCTCTGGCGCTTCACTCAACGGTGCCAATCTCATAGGGGCAAACTTAACAGGGGCAAACTTAACTGGAACTGATCTTCGCTCGAGCTATCTTACCGGTTCAACTATCTCTGCCATACAGTTGCAAAGCGCTTATATCCAAGGAGCTGTAGGTATTCCTCAATCTGCTGGAACCAAAGATCTTTTCTATAGTTGGGGAATGATGGAGATGAATAAGGGCAATTATAAAGGGGCAATAGACTATTACAATAAATCTCTAGTGTTAGATCCTTCTATGGCAAAATCCCATTTGGGAAAAGCTTTTTGCCAAATGAGGCTTGGGGATTATCTTGGGGCAGTCTCAGAAGCCAAAATCGCCGGTAGAATCTTTGAAGAGCAGAAAAATACTGCCGGAGTTGAATCTTCCCAAGATTTGATTAAAAGTATTGAGATTGCCAGTAAACCTGCTGAAGTTAAGCCGCCTGAGCCTAATTTTTTGGATTTTGTAGGAAATCTTGCTGTTTTTGCTTTACAGTTTGTTCGTTTTTGAGCTGAGGCTATTTATGTTCTCACGTCAGTCTTCTTTTCGTGGCATCCTGCTCTCTAGGTTATTATTAGTTAGTTTACCAATTTTATTAATCGGTATATATGTAACTTACATCAAAGCTTATTCAGCTTTCTTGAATTCAGCAAGATATACTTTGACAGGAAAAGCTATAAGAAAGGCTGACAATATTAAAGAATCTATTTATTATTTGAAAAGTAATTTGCTAGGAGCAAGTTCAAGTTACATATTTCAAGAGCCAATTAAACCCAAATCTATTTATCAAGAATTTATCAATGAATTGACTAAGGAATTAAATAGAGAATCAGTAAGTGATATTTATTGCTTTAAACTTACTCAATTTTCTAATAATCAGATTATTGCAAATAACTGTCATTCAGATATAATATTTTCGCAAAAAAATCATTGGGTCTCTGCTTCAAAAAGAAAATACAATATATCTTTGAGCAATGTTCATATCAGCACAATTAGCCTGAATCAAAAATATCCTAATCAGCTCTATTTGAATTTTGCGACCCCGATTTATGATTCTAAGGGGAATATTAAATTTATTCTAAATCTAGTAGCAGCTATCTCAGAATCTAAAAATAGCCAACCTATATCTGAATTAGATTATTCGGCTATTATCAACGAAAAAGGAATCATTCTTGCTTATCCTGATCAAAGAAAAATTGGTAACAGTATATATTTTGGTAACTATGAGCAACGTATGGCAATTCTTTTAAATAATGCTATACAAGGACAGAAAAATTTTATTCATTTAATCTCTAATGAAAAAAAAGGTAAAGAATTGATTGCTGGCTATAGCTCTATACCAAGTCCTATCACTGGGGAAGAAAATAAAAAATGGGTGATTTTAGCACTTTCTCCTCTATCTAATGTGATTGAACCTTTAAAGGAAATACAAGCAACTTTGTTTTATATGGTCTTTACCCTCGTTGTTGCTAGTGTTTTGGCAATGCTCTACATGGCATATGAATTGGCTAGTCCCATAGAACAAATCAGAGACTATGCCCTTAGTCAAAATAATCTCAATTCTCGGGAAGAACTTCCCAAAGATGTGGGAATTAAGGAATTTGATCAATTAGCTGTTGCTATCGAAGATATGTTAAATCGTTTGCAAAAATGGGGAGAGGAGATCAAATCTGCATGGCAAGAGGCAAAACAAGCTAACGAAGTGAGAAATGAGTTCCTAACTACTATATCTCATGAGTTGAGAACTCCTCTTAACGGTATTATTAACTCAATTAGAGTTGTCAAAGACGGTCTTTGTAACAATATTGAAGAAGAGAGAGAGTTTCTTGAGCAGGCGGAACTCGGAACTATTCACCTTTCCAAGATTATCAATGATATTTTAAATATCGGCAAAATTGAGGCTGGAAAAATGAATGTATTCTTTGAACCAGTTGATTTACAAGGGAGCCTCACTGAAGTTATCAATCTACAAAAAGCTGCCATTCAACAAAAAGGTCTATATCTAAATGAGCCTTGTTGGGAATCCAAAGTGACTGTAAATGCTGATCCTGACAAACTAAAACAAGTATTTATTAATCTTATCAATAATGCTATCAAATTTACTGATAGAGGGGGAATAAATATAAGCTTCGATATTGATGAGCAGAACAATTCAGTTATAGTAAAATTTCAAGATACTGGAATAGGAATTGAACCTAAAGACCAGTCAAAGCTTTTTCGCCCTTTTGTGATGGTCGATGGTAGTACTACTCGCAAGTTTGGCGGTACTGGTTTAGGTTTGGCTATTTGCCACAATCTGATGCAATTGATGGGCGGCAAGATTTCTCTTTTTAGCTCTGGTGCGATGAAAGGGACTACTCTTGTAGTTACCTTACCACTTCTTAAAGTTACTCCCTTAGAGCTAAATCATCTAGATATATAAAATGACCCTAACTTATTCCCAAGTTTCAGTATTTATCTTTAAAAAGGCGTCTCTTGCTGCTGCTTGCTGGGATGCTTTTTTAGATTGTCCTCTACCTTTTCCCAAAATCTCCCCATTTAACCAGACTTGGGCTTGAAATCTTTCTGGATCTCCTTGTTGGGAACTGAGTTCTTCAACTCTATATTCTGGCAAACGTTTATAGTTTAATTGGGACCATTCTTGCAGGGCATCTTTATAATTTTCTAAAGCTGGATCTTTTAAAATCTCTCTACTTTTATCTTTTAATAATGAATCTAACCAAGGACGAATTAAGCTCATATTATTAGTACTTAGATAAAGAGCTCCTAGGATAGCTTCAAACATCTCAGCTAAGCGCGATGATCTACCACTGCTATCTTTAGCGCTTTGTCCTGACATCAGGAGAAATTGTTCCAAACCAAGAGCATCTGCCCATTGAGCTAGGGTTTTATCGCTGACTAATACTGAGCGAATTGCAGTAAATTGACCTACATTGGTCAGGGGATACTCTTCTAGTAACAATTCTGCGGAAATCAAACGAACTACAGCATCACCCAAAAACTCCAGTTGTTGGTAATTCTCAATTGGGGAATAACTTGGATGTGTCAAGGCTAAATCAAGCAGATCCCACTTGATGGATTTGTCATCTTCTAAACCTAGTCTTTGCAAGACGCTCTTTAGTTGTTTTCTTCTTACTGGATCGTTATTATTCATAGAGACTGAGAATTTAATGCAGTAATTCTACAATATCTCACTAATTATTTACAAACTATTTTTAATATTATTTTTTTATTTATATATGCTGTATATAATATATAAAATAGCACGCATAGCATATATAGTTTTATGGAAGAAATTTACCAACCAACAGTTCCGATCAGTGTCCGAGTCAACCCCAGTCAGTGGCAAGAGTTTAAAATGCTTTGCCGCAGAGAGGGAATCACGAGCGCAACTGCGGGAATCAATATTTTGATATTGGCCGCGCTTAAAAAAATAGTTTCTTTGAACGAGCTTGAATCTCTCAATAAAGAAACAAATATACTTCAAAATGAGCAAAATCAGCCCCAATCTATGCTCAAAACCCTAGAAGAATTAAATCAAAAGGTAAAAGCTCTAGAAGAATTAACCCAAAACAATATGAATAATAATATAGCCGAAGATCTAGCACAAGTTAATCAAGCGCTGAAGCTTTGCAGTATTAGACAAAAGGGAAAAAGATTCTACCTGAGAGCTACATTGCCTTTAAAACAAGGAACAGGCAGAAAAAGCCAAGAGATTCGAACAGGTGCTATTGCCAGCAAAGAGGGATTAAGCATTGCTCAATCAAAGGCTAAAAAGCTTGAATCTGACTTGAGCTTAAGTAAGTTCCAATGGTCTGATTGGCTTTGAAAATAATAAGATAATATAGTATTATTGCTTTAGTTACGGAAAGAGCTATTATCGTAACTAAAACTTATGTATGCTAACAATATCTGATTTTTCTAAACCTCAAAACCCTTATCCACAGGATGTTTTAGAGATTCTCCTCTCTGAGCGCCGCTCAAAAAACACCCAAAAGGCCTACCTGGCGGATCTGAGAATATTTTTTGGCTTTATCGCCCCTGATGAACCTTTAACAGCTAGTTTAGTGGCTCGTTTTTTGCAACTTAGCCGAGAGCAAGCCGTGATTTTGGTCTTGCGCTTTAAAGCCCATTGCCTGGAAAAAAAGTTAGCTGAAGCAACGCTCAATCGCCGATTAGCTGCTATTAGAGCTCTAGTGAGTATGGGTCAAACAGTGGGAGCTTGCGGCTATAACCTAGATGATATTAAAGGAGAGAAAGTCCAATCCTATAGAGATACTACAGGGGTGGAAGTAACAACTTTTACTCAATGTTTGGCCAAATGCGATCTCAATACTCCTAAAGGAAAAAGAGACTACGCCCTATTGCATTTACTCTGGTCCAATGGATTGAGAAGAGGTGAAGTTGCTAGCTTAAAAATAAACGATCTAGACCTAAAGTCAAAACGTTTGAGAATTTATGGTAAGGGATTGGGAACGCAAGCTCTATGGGTAGATCTCTCTCAAGCAACAACCTCGGCAATAGAGCGTTGGCTATTAACCAGAGAACTCCTTACAGAGCAATCACCCATATTCAGTAGCCTTCATGCAGGTTATAAAGATTATCCTTTGACTACTACAGGAATATATAAGATCGTTGAGCAGTATTTTAAATTGGTCACTAGCAAGCACATCTCACCCCATAGAATCAGACATAGTGCCATAACTGCCGCTCTGGATCTTTACAATGGAGATGTGAGGAAGGTCCAAAAATTCTCCAGACATAAGAGCATCGAAACTCTAATGATTTACGATGACAACCGTCAAAATTCACAAAAACAAATCAGCAGATCTCTTAGCGATCTATTAGGTTAATGTATGTACCCTCTTATAAAATCGTTGCCATAGGCGCATCGGCTGGAGGTATTAATGCAATATCAAAAGTATTAGCTTGCTTGGGTAGTAATTTTCCTGTAGGTATAGTCGTAGTTCAACATTTGCCAAGGCAATACCCATCTTATTTAGCTCAAATATTTGAGCGCATAACCACACTGACGGTTAAAGAGGCAGCAAATGGTGATCTGATTAGATCTGGATCGGTATTAATCGCACCACCAAATTATCATGTACTGATTAATTCCAAAGGCGTAATTGCTTTGAGCCAAGCGGCCAAAGTTAACCATGTCAGACCTTCTGTAGATGTTCTATTTGAATCAATAGCCCAGAGCTACCAACAAAAAGCTATTGCCATAATCCTTTCAGGTACAGGGATCGATGGCAAATCTGGGGTTTGGGCTATTGCTGCCAATGGAGGTAAGGTAATAGTGCAAAGCCCCCAAAGCTCTCAGTATAAAGGAATGCCTGAAGCGGCAATTAGTACTAAAATAGTTGATTATATTGTGCCATTAGATCTTATAGCTCCTACATTAGAGGACTTAGTATCCAAATGAACCAAAATCAATCAGATGACCACTTTGAAGAGCTGTTAGATTTTCTCAAAACTAATAGAGGCTTTGATTTTACAGGTTATAAAAGATCTAATCTTAAACGCAGAGTTCTCAAACAAATGAGCTCAAGGGCAATAGAAACTTTTAGCGACTATCTAGACTATCTAAAAATTCACCCTGAAGAATTTTCTTTTCTGTTCAATACAATTTTGATCAATGTCACTAGTTTTTTTCGAGATCCCGATACTTGGAATTTTCTGCAAAGTGATGTTCTGCCCAAGATAATCCAAGCCAAAGCGCCAAATGAACCACTCAGAATCTGGATAGCAGGCTGCGCGAGTGGAGAAGAGCCCTACAGCTTGGTGATGATTCTAGCTGAACTTTTGGGAAGAGAAGAGCTTCGCAATCGCGTGAAAATATACGCTACCGATATTGATGAAGATGCCCTTAATAAAGCGCGCAGCGGTAGCTATGAGCAAAAAGCTGTAGATTCTGTAGCGGAAAATTTTCAAGAAAAATACTTTGAGCAGCAGCAGCATAGTGAGAAGAGATATAACTTTTGCTCTGAGCTTAGAAGAGTTGTTATTTTTGGACGCCACAATCTCCTAAGCGATCCCCCTATTTCCAGGTTGGATTTGTTGATCTGCCGCAATACCCTGATGTACTTTAATAGCAGCACGCAACAAGATATCCTCAGAAAATTCTACTTTGGACTAAATAATTCTGGAATATTAGTTCTAGGTAGAGCGGAAATGATTCTCAACAAGAATAATCTTTTTGTTCCATTTGATGTTACACATCATCTTTTTAGCAAAAATGAACCTACAAATTCCCTAAATCGTAATCTATCATCGATCATAAAAGAATCAGCGCAAAATAACCAATACCTCCTTGATGTGTTCCGTCTTATGAAGATCTCCTTTGATCAACTTTCCTCGGCTCTCATCATCCTTGATTCCAAAAATAATTTACTACTAATCAATAAATTAGCTCAATCAATGTTTGGCCTAAATTCAAATAATATTGGCCAGCCCCTAAAAGATCTAGAGATATCCTACCGTCCCTTGGAGCTAAGATCTCTTATAGAACAAGTTTCCAATACAGGCTATCCCCTCAAAATAAACAAAATCTCTCATAATCTGCCAGATGGCATCCTTTGCTACTTAGATGTTCAGATAAGCTCAATCAAAGATACAGAATTATTAGGAACAAGCATCTCTTTTAGTGATATGAGCGCATACTATTTACTTCAAAGTGAACTAGAGAGCACCAAAAAAGATCTCCATCAAGTGAGCGAAAATCTGCAATCTAGCCATGAAGAGCTCGAAACCACCAACGAAGAGCTTGAAACTATCAACGAAGAGCTGCAATCTACCAACGAAGAGCTTGAAACTATCAACGAAGAGCTGCAATCTACCAACGACGAACTGCAAAGTATCAACAATGTGCTGCGCATTAATAGTAAAGAGCTAGATCAAAGCAACCTATTTTTAAGTTCTATTTTAAGTAGTTTAAAAATCGGGGTGATAGTAATAGATTTGCAATTTACTATTATGATTTGGAGCAAAAAAGCAGAAGATCTCTGGGGTCTTAGGTTTGAAGAGGTCAAAAGCAAGAGCCTCTTTAGCCTGGATATTGGCTTGCCTATTGAGCGCCTGCGAGAGCCAATTTTAACTTGTCTAAACCAAAGCGATCAAACAGGAGAAATCATCTTAGAATCAATCAATAGAAGAGGCCAATCAATCTTATGTGATGTATCACTAAATTGTTTAATTGGCAAAGATAAAGAAAATATTGGCATAATCATACTAATGAAAGATGAACCCATACATATTCAACTTTAAATTTCAGGTCTCCCAAGTCAAATTAAATCTATTGAGCAAAAATATAGATGAATTATTATTACAGCCAGAGCTTTTAAAAACAGTTCTAGAAGAGCTCTCGATGGTTCTAGAAGAACTGCAAGTACAACAAGAAGAACTACTAGCAAATCAAAGTCAACTTGAAAGCTCGTATCGATTTTATCAAGAGTTCTTTGATTGCGCTCCTAATGGTTACTTGATCACCAATGAAGAGGGAGTGATTGAACAGGTCAATCAAAGCGTGGCCAATATTCTCAAGATACGTCAGGATTTTATAATAGGCAAGCCCCTGTCTATTTTTATAGCCCCAAGTGATCGCAATTTATTTTTTAGCCAGCTCAATAAATTTCTTCAATCTGAAAAACTTGCTAAATGGCAGCTCAACTTAAGAACCAGGCAAGAGCAAATGATCCCAGTGAACTTACAAGTTTCCAAATTAGAACAAGAAAATGGACCTCCCAAGCTGCGCTGGGAGGTCCAAATTTAACCTACAAAAAAAGAAAAACTAGACAACAACAGTTTTCTTGCTAGAAGAAAGTTCTCCTTTAGCGTACTTGGCAGCGTAGTCATCCAAAGAGATCTGTTTGATTTTGCTAGCATTACCAGCAGTCCAGAACTCTTGATAGCGATCAGCGCAGATTTTCTGCATATATTTGATAGAAGGCTTGAGGAAGTGACGAGGATCAAATTCAGAAGGCTTGAGCGCAGCTGCTTCACGGATAGCTGCAGTGAAAGCTAAACGGTTGTCGGTATCAATATTGACTTTGCGAACACCGCATTTGATTCCTTTTTGAATTTCTTCAACAGGTACACCATAGGTCTCAGGAATTTCTCCACCATATTGGTTGATCAACTCTAAAAGATCTTGAGGAACCGAAGAAGAACCATGCATTACCAAGTGAGTGTTAGGCAATAGTTTATGGATTTCTGCAATGCGGCTGATTGCCAAGATTTCCCCAGTTGGTTTGCGAGAGAACTTGTAAGCGCCATGGCTAGTACCGATAGCAACTGCCAAAGCATCGACTTGGGTTCTTTCAACAAAATCAGCGGCCTCAGCAGGATCAGTGAGCAATTGCTCTTTAGAAAGGGTACCTTCAAAACCATGGCCATCTTCTTTATCGCCTTTACCGGTTTCTAAAGAACCCAAACAACCCAACTCACCTTCTACGCTGACGCCAATAGAGTGAGCCACTTTAACTACTTCGGATGTAACAGCAACATTGTATTCATAGCTAGCAGGAGTTTTAGCATCTGCTTCTAGAGAACCATCCATCATGACACTGCTAAAGCCGTTGCGAATAGCAGAATAGCAAGTTCCAGGGCTATTGCCATGGTCTTGGTGCATAACAATGGGGATGTGAGGATAGGTTTCAATTGCTGCAGTGATCAAATGACGGAGGAAATTCTCTCCGGCGTACTTACGAGCTCCACGAGAAGCCTGAAGAATTACAGGGCTATCGGTCTCATCTGCAGCTTGCAAGATAGAGAGGATCTGCTCTAGGTTGTTGACATTAAATGCTGGAATTCCATAATCATGTTCGGCTGCGTGGTCTAATAACAGCCTTAAAGGTACTAGTGCCATAACTTTCTCCTAGATTTCTTAATAAAAACGTCAGCTAGCTAAGTTTTCTTTCTTTATTGAAGATCTTAAGATAAATTTTACATTTTTGATCAAGATTTTTTCTAGAGTGGGTTTAAAATCGAACAAGTCAAGCTGATCGAGTCAGAGAGGGCAAATGAAAATTGGTGTGCCTAAAGAGATCAAAGATCAAGAATTTCGTGTGGGACTTTCCCCCGATAGTGTCAAAGTCCTTATTGGGCATGGTCACCAAATCTATATTGAAAGTGGCGCTGGGACTGGCAGTAGCTTTAGTGATTCAGATTATCAAGCCTCTGGAGCGATTATTCTAGATAATGCTCCAGAAATTTGGCAGCAGGATATGGTAGTCAAAGTAAAAGAGCCGCTAACTGCTGAATACCCTTATCTTAAAGCTGGAGGTCTTCTTTTTACCTATCTGCATTTAGCTGCCAATCGAGAACTTACCAGCAAACTAATAGAATCAGGAATCACTGCCTATGCCTATGAAAGCGTAGAGCTAGCTGATGGTCGATTGCCGCTTTTAACCCCAATGAGCATTATCGCCGGGCGCTTAGCTGTCCAATTTGGGGCGCGATACCTCGAAAAACAACAAGGAGGTAGGGGGGTTCTTTTAAGTGGCATTCCTGGGGTAGCCTCAGGGCAAGTAGTTATCCTAGGCGCAGGAGTTGTCGGTACAGAATCTGCCAGAATTGCCCTCGGAATGGGTGCAAGAGTCACAGTATTGGATATCAATCCGGAGAGACTCTCTTACCTGGAAAACATCTTTGGTTCGCAAATAGAACTGATATTAAGTAACTCAGCCCAAATAGAGGCTATAGTACCTCAAAGCGATCTATTGATAGGCGCGGTATTATTGCCAAACCGCAAAGCGCCAACTTTAGTTTCCAGAGATTTGGTCAAGCAGATGAAAGACGGCTCGGTGATTGTCGATGTTGCCATAGATCAAGGCGGCTGCGTAGAAACACTAAGAGCAACTTCTCATTCTGCCCCAACCTATATAGAAGAAGGAGTTGTACATTATGGCGTACCCAACATGCCAGGAGCAGTTCCTTGGACAGCAACCCAAGCTCTCAACAACAGCACATTGCCCTATGTCCTCAAGTTGGCACAAAACAATACTGAAGATTCATCCCTAATCAAGGGTCTCAATGTGCGAGATCACCAGTTAATTCATACAGTACTAAAAGAGATCTTTATAGATCTAGCTTAATGAGAGCCAAAAGAATAAATACGAAAACGTGCCAGCCCAAGATCCATACTCACAGGACTATTGCCAACTGGTAAGGCATAGAGTCTAAATTGATAAGTTCCCGAAGTGGAAGGATTTTGGATAGCCTCTAGAGAAACAGTAAAATCAGTGCCAGGGAGGATAGGTTGAGCGAAAGTGACAGTTATAATGCGCGTGACGGGGTCTTGCTCAACAGAAGCAATTTGTATTTGAGGACCTCTCGAATTAGGTATACCGATAAAAGCAATAGTATCAGGCAAGCTAAAAACAACTTCCTCTATATTGGGCTGTGGCTCAATCAAAATTTTAGCAATGGCTGTGTTGGATTTTCGTGGCAGTGAAAATTTGAAATAGTAGTGCGCAGATGGAATATAGACTGATTTGAAGGGGCTTTCTTCTCCATTAAAAGTAGGCGGAGAACCAGTAAAAAAATTCTGCCCCTGCTGAGCTTTTGCTTCTAAAGAAAGACTAAGCAGCAGAAAAACTAAAACAATATTACTAAACCGGAATTTCGCTATAGACATCTTGAGAGATAGTACCTCTACTAGATTTAGGGGGCATCGGCAGAGAATGTGTAGTGTGAAAGTCCTGCTGAACTCTATAGGTCAATCTCTGGGAGACTTGATGAACTATCTTATCAAGCAAACGCTCTCCACTACTTTGGACTAAATGATGAGGCAAGCGATCAATAAACTTGGGAAACTCAACAGCAACTTTAAGATCCAGATTCCAGATCACCCTAGTGGCTTTTGTACTCAAGCAATTGAGCTCTTCTAGTTTCATCGTAGCACGATAGTCAATTTCGTAGCCCTGAGGCGGAGAATCATTAATTGGGATACTGTGCATTAAATAGATCTGATTTTTTGGTCGATGAAGTACTACTGCCATTTTGGGCTCAATCTCATAGCCAAGGGCTCCAAAATTTCCAATAACAATGAGGTATTGATCATCTCCTAGAGTGACGGTATTCATTGGCTTTGCGCAGCGGCAAAACCAACCCTGATGCGCATCAAGATACTCTGCTACTGTCAGTGGATCACTATGAAGATCCATATAGCCTTGAAAACCAGAACGAAAGATTTTTGGCTTTTTCTCAGTAGATATATCAGAGCGCATCTTGTTAACCTTACAAAACTTCACTATTTTGACAAAAAAATGACATATGGAGTTCACATTGGCTTCCTATGATGTAGTCATTGAACAAAATAATTCAAATTTGTGAGGATACAAACCAATGCTTAAAGCTATTTCTGTTGCAACTTTAGCCGCTCTTTCTCTATCTTCTGTTAGCCTAATCGCTTCTGCTAGTGATAACACTATGATGGCTCCTGCTACTACTAAGTCTGCTGCTCCTGCTGCTACTAAGTCTGCGGCTCCTAAAGCTACCAAAACTCCTAAAGCTACTAAAGCTCCTAAATCTACTAAGTCTGCCACTCCTGCTGCTACTAAATAATAGATAACTTCTCAGATTATTTTTACCCATCCTTAGCGATGGGTTTTTTGTTATTCTCTAAAAATGGCATTGAGCATAGAAACTGCCACAATAGGCGCGCTTACCGTTCGCAAGATGCGATTACCCAAGCTCACTAAAACAAATCCAGCAGCAATAAAAGATTCGATTTCTCGCTCACTCCAGCCACCTTCTGGGCCAATAGCTAGCAAAATTTCTCGCTCTTGTGGAATATTTACTGCTGCTAAATGGGGTATGTCACTTTGGCGCGTTACCAACAGATAAGGCGTGATTCTGGTTAAATCCAGATTAGCTAAGGCATTGGTAAGTTTTACAGTAGGAAAAATTTGCGGAACGATTTGTCTTTCACATTGCTCTGTGGCTTCTTGCGAGATTTTACGCCAGCGCTCAAGTTTAGCTTGGCTTGGATCAAGCAATGTTCTCTCACTGCAGATTGGAATGAAACTTGCAACTCCCAGCTCAGTACAACTTCTAATAATATCTTCAAACCCACTGCCTTTAGGTAGAGCAACCATCAGATGAATTTTTCTCGAGAGCTCATTGTTTTGCTCTAAATGCTCCAAAACTCTACCAGTTTTCTCTTCAAGGGCTACCAGTAAAGATAAACCCCTGCCATCGAGTGCCACAAAAGTCTCACCATCTTGCAGTCTTAGCACTCTCTTGAGATAATGTAGCTGATCGGCAGAAAGACTAATCTGGCTATTTTCTAATTGCTCACTATTGATAATAAGGCGATAAGACAAAGTAGCTTATAAGAAAACATAATGTTAAGGTAGTCGAAGACTAGATTAACATAACAATTACCGTACTTTAATTGAGGTCTTCTATGCAAAATCAAATCACTCTTGATAAAGATATGTATATACAAGAGCAGAATGTTACAGAGTCTCGCCCATGGGGGACTTTTACCACTTTAGAAGAAGGTCCTGGCTATAAAATCAAAAGAATAGAAGTTGAGCCTGGGCATCGCCTGAGCTTGCAGATGCACCATCATCGCAGTGAGCATTGGATTGTTGTCTCGGGAACTGCAAGAGTAGTCTGCGGAGATAGTGAAATCATTCTTCATGCTAACCAGTCTACCTATGTCCCTCAATGTACTGCCCACCGTCTAGAAAATCCAGGAGTGATTAAACTCATCTTAATTGAAGTACAAAATGGTGAATATCTAGGTGAAGATGATATTATTCGTTTTCAAGATGATTATTCGCGCCAGTAATTGAGCTATGTTTGAGGTCACCCCATCAGCCCTACAAGAAATCAAAAGACAACAGTCCTACCGAGATCAACTAGACTTCAATTGTCGCATTGAGGTCAAAGAGGGGGGCTGCTCTGGCTTATATTACTCCCTCGAGTTAACAAGTGAACGTCTTGCCGAAGATGTTGAGCTACAAATGGGTCAAATCAATTTTCTGCTTGCCTCAAAAAGTAGAACTTATTGGGAAAACCTCAAGCTTGACTATGTTGAAGATCTTATGGGCGGTACTTTTCGCTTTGATAATCCCTCTGCCAATATGACCTGTCGCTGTGGCTTATCTTTTGCTTGAAAAACAAAAGAGATGAAAATTTAAAATCTTCATCCCTTGATTGTTTTACTGTTCGACCTCTAAAAGTCGTTCAAGTTGCCAGAGGATTTGGTTACCTTCTCGTCTAACACGATAGACAACCCAGTTCCTCCAAGACCATTTCTCGCCTCTGCTAGTGACTGCGCTGGCATTGATATCCATCAAATCAGCCAATTCGGAACTGGTAATCAGATAACCTTTGCTAGCAATTTCATCAGAAATACGGAGTGTTTCAATGAGATTTCTCAAATGACTAACTCTTTCTTCACGCGAGAGGGAACTTTCTTCACTAAGATTAGGAGAAGTTTCAAACATATTTGCTTTTAAGTCCAAGGGTTCTGCCAATTCCTGCTTTGTTAGGCCAAAGTTTGGAGCAGCTTTTAATATATATTAATAATGCTGCTATTGTTATATTAACTATAATCCACTAGAAAAATCCATCTTTGTAAGCAGATAAATAGCTAGTTAAATTAATTTATGTCTAATTTTTTAAAAACCAATCTAGATCTTAGTAAAATTCGCTATGACGAAAGGGGACTAATCCCAGCGATAGCCCAAGACTATCTAGATGGGACGGTTTTAATGATGGCCTGGATGAATGCCGAATCGTTGCAAAAAACCTTAGAAACCTCTCAGGCGTGGTATTGGAGCCGTTCACGTCAACAATTGTGGCATAAAGGAGCTACCTCTGGACATTTCCAGCAGGTACATCAACTGCGCTATGACTGTGATAGCGATACTCTCTTATTGAAAATTGAACAGATAGGAAATATCGCCTGTCATACTGGTTCGAGAAGTTGTTTTGATGTAAACGATCAACAACAAGAAGCCGCCGATGCCCTCTCTCAACTTTTTGGAGTAATTTGTGCTCGTCGTGACAACCCTTCGGCTCAATCTTATACTTGTAAATTATTAAATGGTGGAGATAACAAAATACTTAAAAAAATCGGTGAAGAGTCAGCAGAGGTAGTGATGGCTTGTAAAGATGACGATCCTCAAGCTATAGCTTCTGAAGTAGCTGATCTTTTTTACCATACCCTAGTAGCTTTAGCTCACCACAATGTTGATCTACGTGATGTCTACGCTGAGTTGTATAGAAGAAGAGGTTAGCTCGAAGATCTGGATCTGTCAAGAAGTTTGTGTCAAGGAAAATATCACAGTGGAAATCTTCCATCAAACTCAATAGCAAATCGATTCAAAGCAGCTTTCCAATCTCTGATAGGCATGGTCCATTTCTTGGAAATATTG
>Ga0194055_10000208_pt1 | contig 45771 bp, 46 predicted proteins | sample SepL449m_MetaG_FD_155482 | JGI IMG/M metagenome (GOLD analysis project Ga0194055, IMG submission 155482) | Anoxic zone freshwater microbial communities from boreal shield lake in IISD Experimental Lakes Area, Ontario, Canada - Sep2016-L442-9m | ecosystem: Environmental > Aquatic > Freshwater >... | reverse complement strand
CCTCGTGCTGTTGGGCGCGGCGGTCATTGCAGTCATAGCCGGATACCGACTCGGTTTTACCGCGCGTGTGTTCTCATGGATGGGTCTCGTGGCTGGACTGGTCATCGGAGTTCGATTGCTGCCATTACTCACCGATCACTTTTCGGGTCGCGATCATCTTCGTGCGCTCGTGATGACGATGGCGGTCATCGTTGTTTCGGTAGGAATAGGTCAGGCCCTTGGACTGTGGATTGGTGAACGCGTTGGCCCGTCGAAACCAAAAGGGTCGGTGGCGCGCTTCGATCGCGCCTTCGGTGGGTTAGCCGGCCTCGTCGGGGTCATCGCGTTGGCATGGCTTGTGCTTCCACTGGCAAGTGCGACACCTGGTTGGGTTTCACAGACGATATCGGCGTCAGTAATTGCTCGAGTCTTGAGCGATCGCCTACCCGAACCACCCGATATGACAAGTGCACTTCGTTCGTTGGTCGGAAGCGATAACTTTCCGCAAGTTTTCGAAGCCATGCAGCCGACATCGGACGTTGTTGCGCCTCCAGAGGCAAGTGGTCTCACTGACGCAACGGCGCGCACAACGGCAAAATCGGTGGTCAAAGTTGAAGGGGTTGCATGCAAACGGATTCAGGACGGGACTGGTTGGGTCGTTGGCGACGGATTGGTAATCACCAATGCGCATGTCGTTGCCGGGGAATCGAATACCGAGGTTGAGCGTGATGACGGCCGCCGACTGCCCGCGACGATTATCGGCTTCGATCCAAAGGGTGACCTTGCGTTGCTGCGCGTCAATCGATTGGATCGAGTCCCTCTGGTGATGAAGTCTTCGATTCGGGGAACAACCGGCGGCGTATTTGGACACCCCGGGGGAGCACCGCTGCGGATCGCGCCGTTCGAAGTTGCCAGGCGTATTGATGCAACCGGTCGTGATATTTATGGTCTTGCATCCTCGCAGCGGGAAGTGCTTGAGCTCGCATCGGCGCTTCGGCCAGGTGATTCGGGTTCAGCACTCGTAGATCAACAAGGCGAGGTGGTCGGCGTAGCGTTCGCAATATCGACTCAAGACTCGCGCGTTTCCTACGCCCTCACCACGTCGCAGGTCTCAGCATTTCTTGCCAGCACAGGTGATCAACCAGTCAGCACCGGTACCTGTATCGGATGACGGTTACTGATGTTGTTTAATTCCAACTCGGATTTTGCGCCGCCATTGCCAACCGAGTTTCCTCGCGATTCATGATTGACCCCCATAGTTGATCGGGGAACTGGGCGAACAGGTCGTCGACGGTCGGATGCACGACAAACCACGCGCCCATCGCAACTTCTTGATCAAGCTGATCGGCGCCCCAACCGGAATAGCCAACGTACATGCGCATTGTCACCAAGGTCGGAGAGATTGCAGACGGTTCCATCGATAGGTCCACCGTTCCAATTTCGCCACCGACGCTGAGCCATCCGATTCCATCGACAGCGGTTGTCGATCGAGCCAAGCCAATGGCAACTGACGACTCAACCGGACCGCCGCTGAATACAACCGCTGGAGGACCAGCTAGGTCAGACCACGCCGGGAAACTCTCGCCGAGCCTGATTCCGCTAGGACGGTTGAGGATCACGCCCAGCGCGCCTTGGGGTCCGTGCTCAAGAATGAACACGATCGTTCGATCAAAGTTTGGATCGCCTAAACTTGGCCCAGCAATCAAGAGAGAACCAGTCAGCGTCGATGGGTCTCGTTGGATGCTCACGATTAAATTATTGTGCATGCATAACGACGGCGCAGGTCGCGACCATGTCATGAACGACACCTAAACCACGCAGGCGTGAGCGAATAGCAGCCGGTGACTAGGGTCTGTCGGGTAGAAGCGAGCCGGCACGAAGGTTCAACCCAAGGAGCAGATCTGTGTTTATGTACGTTGGAGTCCTCATTTTTTTGCTACTAGCGATCATGGTGGTCGTGATTGGGGCCCGACAGTTCAACCGGCCGAAATGTCCATCCTGCGGACTGTCGGTCGATAGAGACCTTGATGTTTGCCCCTATTGTCACCACTCAATGACGACGTAGCGCTCCATCGTTGCAGCTGTACCGCGCTCGAAACTGTCGAGCGAACCAGTCAGTCAAGCTCAATAAAGATGCATTCGCCCGGGCATTCCTCGGCCGACTCGATGGTTGCTTCTTCTTGGCCCGCTTTCACGATCGCTAAACCGTCGCTTCCCCCAGGCTCAGAAAAGATTTTGTCCCCTTCTTTGACGTACGCCAATCCGTCGTCAAGGAGTGTAAAGACATCGGGGGCAATTTCTTCACACAGGCCGTCTCCTGTGCAGAGATCCTGATCGATCCAGACCTTCATGGAATGTGCCGTACCTCTCTTGATGATGTCGTCAGGCCAGTTGACCGACCTGCACTCGTGAACGGTCATGGTATCGGCACTTCAGATTGATACTTGACATAGGCGGGCAATCCCGCACACAGCTCGTCGTTATGCCGCGAGTCCAACTCGCCACCGCGCCGCACATCAGCCGGTGTAGGGTCCGCGAAACCAGGCCCACGAGGTGAATGTCATCGACGAGAACGATTCCGAACGTCAACTGGCGGATTTTGCCGCCGAGATGGCCGAACTGCGAGAGCAGTCTGCGTCGCTGGAAGAAGAGGTCGTTTCTCTTCGACGCAGGCTTCAAGACGCACCAAAGCGGGTTCGGACCCTTGAAGAGCGCCTGCTTGAGTCAAAAGGGCAACTTGCTCAAGCAGTGTCCCAAAACGAGAAACTTTCTTACACGTTACGCGAAGCTCGCGAACACATCTCTGCGCTGCGCGACGAAGTAGAGAAGCTCACGCAGCCACCATCAGCGTATGGAACATTGCTTGGAACAAACGATGATGGAACGGTCGATGTCTTTTCCGGCGGTCGAAAGATACGCGTAGCGGTTCACCCGGACCTCGTCGGCATCGACCTCGTGCGGGGTGCCGAAGTCGTGCTCAATGAATCACTCAATGTTGTTCTTGCCCGCACCCCCGAATTGACGGGTGAAGTTGTCACGTTCAAGGAACTCCTTGACGGTGGCAACCGAGCAATGATCGTTGGTCGTGCCGACGAAGAGCGCGTGGCGGAACTTGCGGACTCACTCAAGGGCCGAAAGATACGAGCGGGTGACTCGGTGCTCCAAGATTCGAGGTCAGGTCTATTGCTCGAAGTTCTACCGCGTCCAGAGGTTGAGGAGCTCGTACTTGAAGAGGTTCCTGACGTTTCCTATGACGATGTCGGAGGCCTCGATAGCCAAATCGAACAGATTACCGATGCGGTGGAACTGCCCTTCGTGCATCAGGACCTGTTCGCTGACTATCGACTGCCTGCGCCCAAAGGAATCTTGCTCTACGGGCCACCCGGCTGCGGAAAAACGCTGATCGCTAAGGCCGTCGCGAATTCGTTGGCCAAAAAGGTTGCTGAAGTCAGTGGCGACAAAGAGGCGCGAAGTTACTTCCTCAATATCAAAGGCCCTGAGTTGCTCAACAAATACGTTGGCGAAACTGAACGCCAAATTCGCCTCGTATTTCAGCGAGCGCGGGAAAAGAGTGAAGAAGGCTGGCCGGTGATCGTCTTTTTCGACGAGATGGATTCGTTATTCCGGACGCGGGGAACCGGAATAAGTTCAGATATGGAGTCGACCATTGTTCCGCAGTTGCTCGCGGAAATTGACGGGGTCGAGACGTTGAAGAATGTCATCGTGATAGGTGCCTCAAATCGAGAGGACCTCATCGATCCGGCGATCCTGCGACCGGGCCGACTTGACGTAAAAATCAAAATCGAACGACCAAACGAAGAAGCAGCAGCCCAGATTTTCGCCCGGTATCTCGAAAGTGACTTGCCCCTCGATGAGAGTGAGGTGCAATCGCTCGGTGGCGGTGATCGTGACAAAGCGGTCAGGGTGATGATCGAACAAACGGTGACCGAGATGTATCGCGACGATGAAGCGAATCAATTCTTAGAGGTCACCTATCAAAATGGCGACAAAGAAATCATGTATTTCAAGGATTTTTCGTCAGGAGCGATGATCGAAAACATCGTTCGAAGGGCGAAGAAACTGGCCATCAAGCGATTGATTGCTCACGGAAATCCAGGCATCTGTGTTGGCGACCTCCTCGCTTCGATTCATCAGGAATACAAAGAGCACGAGGACTTGCCGAATACGACTAACCCTGACGATTGGGCGAAAATTTCAGGCAAGAAGGGCGAGCGCATTGTCTACGTGCGAACCCTGGTCAAGAAATTTGATGCCGATACAACAGGCGGGCGCTCAATCGAACGGGTCGCGACGGGTCAATATCTGTGAGTCCCGTCCCTCGGACTTGATCCGATTTCCCTGAGGCAAGTCTGTAGGCCGGTACAGTTCGCGCGTGGCTATCGCAAAGATTCTTGGGATCGAGACCGAATTTGGCATCGTGATCCGGGGGGTCGACGAGTCCAACCCTATTGCTGCCTCGTCCTTGTTGATCAACTCTTATTTGCATCTAATCGGACATAGTGATGAGCCTTCGGCGCGAAACGTCGGCTGGGACTTCGAAGACGAGTCACCCGGGAATGATGCCCGTGGCCTTGCACCTTACGGAACGATGGCACCTGAGGTCGAGACCCACCTCGTGAACGCGGTTCTGACTAACGGAGCGCGTTACTACGTCGATCATGCACATCCGGAGTTGTCGACTCCTGAGTGTGCCGACGCGAGGGCGATCGTGGTTTTTGATCGCGCCGCCGAGGAGATTTTGATCGAGTCGATGCGCGCGGCGAGTGACAGTTTGCCGGTCGGTCAGGAGCTCGTTATCTACAAGAACAACTCCGATGGCAAAGGAAACAGTTACGGCTGTCACGAGAATTACCTCGTTGATCGAAAGCTGCCGTTCGCTAGAATCGTCGCCAATATCACGCCGCATTTCATCACTCGGCAACTCTTTACTGGAGCGGGAAAGGTTGGCAGCGAAGCACCCGGAGTGACCCATGACCAAGTCCCGTTTCAGTTAACCCAGCGAGCTGATTTCTTCGAAGAACCAGTGGGACTTGAAACGACGCTCAAACGGCCAATCGTAAATACCAGAGACGAACCCCACTGTGATTCAACGAAGTACCGACGTCTCCATGTCATTGTCGGGGACGCGAATCTTTCCGAAGTCGCCACTTTTCTCAAGGTCGGAACCACCGCGATCGTCCTTGCGATGATTGAAGACGATGCTTTACCTCGGCAGTTCACGTTTGCATCGCCCGTAAGTGCACTGCGACAAGTTTCGTATGACTTGACATTGAACGCAGCACTTGAAATGAACGACGGCTCAACAATTCGGGCCATCGAAATTCAGTGGGAACTACTGGAGCAAGCGAAGCGTTACGCCGACACCCACGGTTTGGCGTGTGTCAATGAAGGGGTCGGAGCCGACATCATGAAGCGATGGGAGATGGTGCTGTCAAAGCTCGAATCTGACCCGTTGGCGCTGGCAGACCAAATTGATTGGATCGCAAAGTATCGTGTTCTCAGTGGGTATCGAGAGCGTCATGATTTGCAGTGGGACGATGCTCGACTTGCGGCGATGGACTTGCAGTATCACGATCTGCGACCGGAGAAATCGCTCTTTTCTCGTCTAGGGATGGAGCGGATCACCAATGACACCGAGGTTGCGACGGCTTGTACTGAACCACCTACCGACACGCGGGCTTACTTCCGCGGCAAATGCTTGCAGCGCTGGCCTGACGAAATCGTTGCTGCCAACTGGGATTCGGTTGTATTTGATCTGGGGGGTGATTCGCTCCGCCGCGTACCAATGATGGAGCCAAGTCGCGGAACTGAGGCCCATGTGGGTACCTTGTTAGCGACGTGCACGTCGGCTGCCGAATTATTGGATCGACTCGACACCAGAAACAGCTAATTCGCGAGCAGTATGGCTATCGAAGAACTGATTGGAAGGGGACAACATGCCTGAGCGAGAGCAAATCCGAAAGCCCGCGCCAGCGAAGAAGGATGAAGCGGAGATCGAAGAGACTCCGGCTGCATCCGAAACCGGCCAGAAGATCAAGGCCGAGCTTGATGACCTGCTCGACGAAATCGACAATGTCCTCGAAACCAATGCCGAAGAGTTCGTGCGAAGTTATGTCCAAAAGGGCGGCGAGTAGCACTGCCAAATTTGGATTCGGTTCGTCAATTGCAATCGACTTCGAACGATCGAATCGAAGAAGCGATAACCTTGCACGGGTGACGTTGCCTTTGTTCTCCCTGAACGACGATCCAGGTCCGAGTTTCGCTGAGCTCCTTCGCAAAGTTGGCCTTCAACCACCTGTACCCAGCGGCGCGATTGCAGGTTCGCTGGCCATTACACACGGGACAACATGCGTAGCGATCCGCTATGCCGATGGCGTGGTTATGGCCGGTGACCGCCGAGCAACAAGCGGTAATCTCATTGCCCATCGGGCAATCGAAAAGATCTTTGCTGCGGATCGTTTTTCTGGTGTCGCTATCGCCGGTGCCGCTGGACCGGCGATGGAGATGGTCAAACTGTTCCAGCTTCAGCTTGAGCACTATGAAAAAGTCGAAGCTTCGGCCCTTAGCCTAGAAGGCAAAGCGAACCAGCTTTCGGCAATGGTGCGAAACAATCTGCCAGCAGCGATGCAAGGCTTAGCGGTCGTTCCGTTGTTCGCCGGCTATGACCTCGCTCGCAATAATGGGCGCCTGTTTCAATACGACGTCACTGGCGGAAGGTACGAAGAGACTAGTTTCGCCGCTTCGGGTTCAGGCGGTTCACATGCATCCACCGTGATGAAGTTGGGTTTTCTCGATTCAATGAGTCGTGAACAAACTCTTGATCTGGCAATTCATGCATTGTTCACCGCTGCCGATGACGACTCAGCAACCGGTGGACCAGATTTGGTTCGCGGGATTTACCCCACCATGGCGACAATCGGCGCCGACGGCTTCCAACGAATTGATGAGTCAGAAGTGTCCGAGCGGTTCGCAGCACTACTTAGCGATTTGTCGAGCCGAGAGAACAACCGTGCGGCTCGTTTGCCAGAGACGCCGTCGAATATCGATGGGCCGACATCATGAGCATGCCGTATTACGTCGCGCCGGAACAGGTGATGAAAGACCGAGCCGATTATGCCCGAAAGGGAATCGCCCGGGGACGAAGTCTTGCTGCAGTGGTTTACGAAGGCGGCATTCTGATCTGCGCCGAAAACCCGTCGTCAACACTGCGAAAAGTCAGCGAGATTTATGATCGCATCGCCTTCGCGGGTGTTGGCAAATACAACGAATTCGATCAGTTACGAATCGCCGGAGTTCGATCGGCGGACCTCAAAGGCTATTCCTATAGTCGAGAAGACGTTGATGCTCGAAGTTTGGCAAATCAATACGCAACCATTCTTGGACAAGTGTTCACCCATGAAATGAAGCCTATGGAAGTCGAGATTTTGGTCGCTGAGGTAGGCATTTCTCGCGCCACCGATCAGCTTTTCCACATCTTGTATGACGGAACCGTCATGGATGAAACCGGATTCACTGTCTTAGGTGGCGAAGCCGACGCGATTCGCGTTCGGTTGCAAGCATTGTGGTCCGACAACCTTGACTTGGCGGGTGCACTTCGGGCCGCGGTGGATGCGCTAGCTGGTCCTGATCGGACGCTCACGCCTGGCGACATCGAAGCTGCGACACTCGAACGCACTGACGCGCGCCGTGCCTTTCGGCGTATCGATGAGTTAGAACGCGACGCACTACTGAGCTCATAGGTCGGATGCGACCCCGACTCAGATCATGCGCGGTTTGAGCGGAGCATGATTCAACGCCGGAAGCACGTCGAGCGAGACGCGGCGAGCTTGGCTGTCGTGGGGGTAGCCCGAAAAGATGAACGCTTCGATACCGAGAGCTTGATATGCCCCGATTTTCCGCACGACTTGGTCAGGATCACCCACGATGGCAGCACCGCAACCACTTCGGGCTCGACCAATTCCCGTCCACAAGTTCTCCTCGACAAACCCGTCGCTATCGGCCGAATCCCGTAACTCCGTTTGCCGAGTAACGCCGACCGAATTGGCGTCGAGCGACCGAAGACGAATGTTCTCGCCTTCATCAGGGTCAAGTCGACTGAGTAATCGAACAGCCTCATCTCGGGCGGCTGCCTCAGATTCCCGCACGATGACATGGGAGCGATAACCAAATCGCAGCGTTCGTCCATAGTTCGCCGCACGTTTGCGCATGTCAGCTATCAATTCGATCACGTTCTCCATGCGATCTGGCCACATCAAGTAGACGTCAGCCGACTGCGCCGCGACCTCCCGAGCTTCATGCGAAAGCCCCCCGAAATACAGCGGGGGACAAGTACCGGACACTGTTGAAATAGTCGGTGGATCAATGTCGAAATCAAAATATTGATCATGATGAGAAACGGCGCGGCCATCGAGAAGTTCGCGAATGATGGTCATAACAGCGAGCGTCCGGGCATATCGCTCAGGGCCATCTAAGTCTTGGCCAGGAATATTGCTCGAGATGATGTTGACGGTGAGCCGGCCGCCGATCATCTGATCGAGTGATGCGAGCTGTCGAGCCAATTGAGGTGGCCAGAGTTCGCCTGCCCGGACTGCGGCGAGCACATGCATTCGGTCGAGCATCGGTGCAATTCCACTCGCAAATGCAGTCACATCGATTCCAAGTTGATAGCCCGAAGGCAACAAGATGTTGTCGAAACCGCCTGCTTGGGCGGTGAGGGCGATGTCTCGGCAGTGGTCCCAGGAACTTTGCAAAGTCGGGTCGATCTGGCCGAGATACTCGAAGTCGTCATCGCACAATGCGGCGAACCACGAGATTTCCACCGAGCCATTTCCATGTTCCATATGCGTGTTTACACTAGGCCCATCATGGTTGACGACGTGCGTTATGGAGTCATTGGTACCGGGATGATGGGTATCGAGCATTTGCACAATATCGCCGCAATCGCTGGGGCAACGGTGACCGCGATTGCTGATGCAGATAGCGATTCACTCATCCGTGGAATGCAAGCAATTGTGTCGGATCCAACGTCTCATTCAGAGGCAGAAGTCGTTGGATTCACGACTCATCATGAACTTCTCGAATCTGGGCTTTGCGATGCAGTCGTAATTGCCACTCCCAATCACACCCATTGCGATGTGGTGCTCGATGCCTTGACGTCAGTGCCTCACGTGCTGATTGAAAAACCACTGTGCACTACGGTCGCTGATTGCTACAGAGTCATTGATGCAGCGATTGGTCACGAGGGAATCATTTGGGTCGGGCTTGAGTATCGTTACATGCCAGCGGTAGCACGATTTATCAAGCATGTGCACGACGGCGAAATCGGATCGACACGCATGCTTTCACTACGAGAACACCGATTTCCGTTCCTGAACAAGGTCGGCGACTGGAACCGCTTTAATCGAAACAGCGGTGGCACGTTGGTTGAGAAGTGCTGTCACTTTTTCGACCTCATGACCCTGGTCCTCGGTAGCGCACCCACCCGGGTGTTCGCGTCGGGGGCTCAAGACTTGAACCACCTCGATGAACTGTATGACGGCAATGTTCCTGACATCATCGACAACGCATTGGTGATTGTTGACTTCGAAAACGGGGCGCGCGCCATGCTTGACCTCTGCATGTTCGCTGAAGCGAGTGAACATCAAGAAGAACTCAGTGCAGTCGGTGACCTCGGCAAGGTGGAGGCTTTCCTACCCCAATCAACGGTCAGGTTGGGACTTCGCTCTCAAGGCTCACATGGGGTGCATACTCAAGTCATTCGTGACAGAACCATCGCCTACGAGGGACTCCATCACGGCGCTAGTTTTCTCGAACACATTGACTTTCACGCGGCAGTACGGGGGAAACCGGCACCAGTCGTCACTCTGGACCGAGGCCTCATGTCGGTCGCGATGGGAGTAGCTGCCCAACTCAGCATCGACGAGGGACGGGTCGTCTCGATGGGGGAGATCCTCAGCTCGTAATGTCAGGCCGAATTCGGCGGCAGGGCGAATTCACCAACCGTTCAATGAGTCGCAACCGGAAAAGTACCGACTCTAGACAGCCGCTGCCGGTAGCCTCAGACGATGGAGCGGAGGATCTTCGGGCTTGAAAATGAGTACGGAGTCACCTGCACATTGCGTGGCCAGCGCCGTTTAAGCCCTGATGAGGTCGCCCGCTATCTTTTTCGCCGAGTCGTGTCGTGGGGGCGAAGTTCAAATGTGTTCCTTGCGAATGGCGCTCGCCTCTATCTCGATGTGGGATCTCATCCGGAATACGCGACACCCGAATGCGACTCGATTTATGACCTCATCGTTCACGATAAAGCCGGCGAACGAATCCTTGAACAACTCGTAATTGGCGCCGAACAACGGTTGAGCGACGAGGGCATTCGAGGCGACATTTACCTGTTCAAGAACAACACTGATTCAGCGGGAAATAGCTACGGCTGTCACGAGAATTACTTGACCAGCCGCGACGACGATTTCAGTCGCTATGCCGAAGTGTTGATCCCATTTTTGGTTAGTCGACAAATCTATGCCGGTGCAGGAAAGGTCCTGCAAACGGCGCGTGGCGCGATGTATTGCGTGAGCCAGCGTGCCGAACATATCTGGGAAGGCGTATCTAGCGCGACTACTCGTTCCCGTCCGATTATCAACACCCGTGACGAACCCCACGCTGACGCTGAAAAGTATCGTCGCCTTCACGTCATTGTGGGCGACTCAAATATGAGCGAGTACTCGTCCTTCCTGAAGGTGGGTGCGGCCAGCATCCTGTTGCGGATGCTGGAAGACCCCAAGGTCGTGCTGCGTGATATGACGCTTGAGAATCCAATTCGGGCTATCCGAGAGATCAGCCATGACATGACTTGTCGCCGCCGGGTGAGGCTCGCGAACGGACGAGAGGCGAGTGCACTAGAGATTCAATCTGAATATCTCAATCGTGCCCTCAAATACGCGGAACGCCGCGAGTTGAGCCCGTTTGAAATGCAGGCGTTGCACATGTGGGAGTACTGCCTTTCAGCGATAGAAAACGACCCGCTGAAGCTCGATCGCGAAGTCGACTGGGTGATCAAGTTCAACCTCATCGAGCGTTATCGTGAGCGACACCAATTGCCTCTGAGCAGCGCTCAGGTTGCACTGGTTGATTTGCAGTATCACGACATCAGCCGAGCCCGTGGACTGTTCTATAAGTTGCAGGATCGAGACATGGTTGATCGCATCTGCGATGATGCCGACATCGAAGCCGCCATGGAAACACCTCCCCAGACCACCCGAGCGAAACTCAGGGGAGATTTCATCCGGCGGGCCAAAGAACGCAAACGTGATTACACGGTTGATTGGGTACACCTCAAGCTCAACGATCAAGCGCAGCGGACCGTACTATGCAAAGACCCGTTCAAATCGCAGGACGACCGAGTCGAAAAACTGATCGCATCGCTATGACCATTGATAAATTTGAACGACTTCTGAACCTCATCACCGCGCTGCTCGAAACAACTCGGCCACTTACCGCAATGGAGTTGCAGTCGCGGGTTCCGGGTTATCCCGACAACAAGGACAGCTTTCGACGAGCCTTTGAACGCGACAAGGACGAGCTTCGTGAGATGGGTGTGCCGCTCTTGCTCGAATCAGTACCGGGAGTCGACCCGCCTATCGATGGATACCGCATTGATCGCTCTCGTTACTATTTGCGAGATCCAGGTCTCGAGACCGATGAACTAGCCGCCCTCAACTTGGCTGCGAGTGCCGTTCGGGTGGGCGATGTTGACCAATCAACCGCGCTCTGGAAACTCGGAGGAGTCGATGGCGCTAGCAGTGCTGACCCCACCCTCGATGTGGCGATGGACGCGCTGCCGACTGACCCCCAACTTGCATCGCTGTACCAGGCTTGCTCGGAGCGCCGCGCTTGTACGTTCCTGTATAACGACAAAGTTCGGGTCATCGAACCTCAGGGTGTCTCCTACCAGCGCGGGCACTGGTACTTGACCGGCTGGGATTCTGCGACCGCATCGGAACGAACCTTTCGAGTTGATCGATTTTCAGGTGATGTCACGATGGGAAAGCCTCGATCGTTCGATCGTCGAGAGCGCGCGTCAACACCAGTCATGGAACCGTGGCAACTCGGCGAGGGTGAAGAGCTCGTGGCACGAATGCTCGTCGATGCTGACCACGTCGCATGGGCCGCACGGCAACTTGGTGATTCGATTCCGGTTGAGTACCTCGCTGATGGGTCAGCGATCTTTGATATCGCGGTCGTGAACTGGCCCGCGTTTCGTTCATTCGTACTCACGTTCTTGGACCATGCCGAGTTGCTTGGTCCTGAAACGATGCGCGCTCAGATGATTTCATGGCTCCAGATGGTGGCATCGTGACTCGGCCTGCGACGTCAGCGCGGGTGGCGCGCATGTTGAGCTTGGTGCCTTGGGTAGCGTCGCAGGGCAGTGTGTCCATCGACGAGATTTGTCGAAGGTTCGCTATTTCGCGGCAGCAATTGCTCGCTGATCTGACCACCGTTTCAATGGTCGGACTCTATCCCTATACCCCTGATGCGTTGATTCTTCTGTTCATCGAGGACGACACCGTTTCGATTGAGCTTCCGCAAGCGTTTGATCGGCCGTTATCACTGACACCCGAACAGGCTTTCGCTCTCGTGGGCGCCGGAGCGGCGATTTTGGCGACTCCCGGCGCAGATAGCACTGGTCCGCTCGCCAGAGGCTTGGCGAAGCTGTCAGCAGTCCTTGCCGGGAACGACGGCGTCGCTGGAAGCGAGATCGATGTTCGCCTCGCGCCGGTTTCTGACACCGTTCTCGAACTTTTACGGCAAGCGGTTTCGTCTCGACATCAGGTCACGATTGACTACTACGCCTATGGCCGAGATGAGATAACCCATCGAACCATTGATCCCTACCGGGTGACCAGCACCCAAGGGCAATGGTACGTAAGCGCATATTGTCATCTCGCTCACGATGAGCGACTTTTTCGAGTCGATCGAATCCGTGACGCCAGCGTGCTTGAGACAACGTTTGAACCGTCAATCGAAGAGTTTTCCAGCGAGGTGTTCAACACGAAGGGAGACGACCCTCGTGTCGAACTTGTTCTTTCGGCGGAGGCACGTTGGGTTTTGGAGCAGTATCCAATTGAGAGTTCGGTCGACCTTTCCGACGGATCTTGTCGTGTCACGATAGCTGTGGCTGCGAAACCTTGGCTCGAGCGGCTCTTGTTGAGGCTTGGCGATGATGCCGAGGTACTTTCTGGGCCGCTCGACCTGCGCCAAGCTGGATCCGACGCGGCGGCGAGGGTCCTTCGACGTTACGAACAATCGCAGTGAGCGCTCTGCGGCTCGCGGCCATAGTTCAGCTTTCGGTGATGACGGTTGCGGTCGCGAGTGCGGTAGCCTCAGCAGCCGACTCGCTCACCTCGAAGGAAAAACTGACCGCATGACCTCCGTAGTTCCGCTTCCGGATGACAACGGTCCACCCCAATTGACCCCAGACGAATCAGTTCCGATTGTAAACGATTCCGTGGCAGCAACCTTCGACGATGACGGCGCGAGCCCCACTGGCAAAAGGAATTCATCCTGGAAACGCAGCGCAATCGAGTGGACGCTGGTCATTGTGGGTGCGGTCGTGGTTGCGCTCGCAATCAAAGCCACGTCGATCCAAGCGTTTTACATTCCTTCACGATCCATGGTTCCTACCCTCGAAGTGGGTGACCGAGTCTTGGTGAACAAGTGGAGTTACCGCCTTCATGACGTGAACCGCGGTGACATCGTGGTGTTTGAGCGCCCGGATGGTGAGACAAGCAACATCAAAGATCTCATCAAACGAGTTATCGCATTGCCAGGCGAGGAAGTCACCATCCAGGACAACCATGTCCTTATCAATGGCAAGATTCTCGACGAGCCTTATTTGCCGCCGGGCACAGTGACGGCGTCTGTCGGTTCGTTTCCCTGCCCACCGTCGGATCCCTGCAAAGTTCCTGATGGTGACGTTTGGTTTATGGGCGACAACCGAACCGACTCGAAAGACAGTCGTTACTTCGGTCCGGTCCCTGAGTCGAAGATCGTTGGCCGTGCGTTTTTCCGCCTTTGGCCTTTCGGTCGCATCGCATCGCTCTAGCTAATACTGGGACAGGCCGGAACCGAACTCCGATTAAGCCTGCGGATCCAATCGACTTAAGCACGCGATGAGGCGGTCGGTATGGTCGCTGTAAACGCCATCGATACCCGAATCAAAAAGTTCGTCCATGATGCGTTCAAATTGAACGTCCCATGCGAATGTCAGCCGCTCAAATCGATGGAACAGAGCGACATAGCCTCCGGTCCACTCCGAATGGTGAAGGTTCACCGCATCAATGTCGCGAGATGCCAGTTCGGCTCCGTGGCGTTCCGCTCCTCCGTGCATTTTGGAAAGCCACGTTGAGTGGACCAAATGGAGGGTGGGCCAACGTGAACGCCACCCGCTTAATACCTCGATATCGGGGTGACAGATCCACAACTTGTCGAACGCCGAACCGCCGGCAACAACCGCCGCATGCACGACAGCGTCAATCGCGTCTGGATCCTTTATATCAATCGAGAAATCGAATTCGGTCCCACATGTCTCGTACAACTCTGAGATTGACGGAATCGATTCTCGCAATTGAGAACGATTCACTGACCGCACTGGCTGCCGTCTAAGCCTGCCTCCGCTGAGGCCGTCATGATCAAGAATTGCGACCTGATCGGCAGTAATCCACGCGTCGCTCTCTAGACCAGCAGCGCCGAGGCGAAGTCCAAGCGTAAATGCTTCAAGGGTGTTTTCTGGCGCGTGAGCACTAGCCCCCCGATGGGCGAATGTAAGAGGCGGTTTCCGCATCGATGGCAGACGGGTTGGCACGAACACATCGTAGTGACCTCGAAACCTGAGCCCTAAACATCTGCTGCGCTAGCGGCCATCTCGAGCCAGGGACACATCGAAAACAAGTCCTCAAGGTCGACGATGAAGCGGCCGATTGAATTGGTAGGCAGATAGCTCCAAGGAAGGGAAGGAACGATGGCAACGATTCGAGCGAGTTGTGGCGAATGCGGAGACGTAGAGCTGGATTCAAGCGACTTGAACGTTCTGGTGTGCTTGCACGGCAATAAGAGCACTTATTCGTTCCGTTGCCCGGTCTGCACCGTTACGGTGATCAAACCGGCTGCCGCTATTACCGTCGACTTGCTCGTCGCCTCAGGTGTGCCCTATGAGACGTGGTCGCCGCCAGGCTTTGAGACCGCGCCACGTCTAGCAACGCCAATCACCAAAGGCGAAGTTCGAGATTTCCGCGAGTTCCTTGACGATGACACTCGAGTCTTTGATGCCTTGGCTGGACTTGCAGCGGGGTAAGACCACCTGGTCATAGCATGGCCTCATGGCTGTGTTATGGATCATTGCTCCTGGGTTTGTGCTGGCGTTTTCTCTGGTGGTGATCAAATCTGTTGATGCGATCAAGCGCGGGAATCAAGCGCTACATATCGAACTCGCGGCTACGCAGGCGATGGCTGAAGAAATTGGGTCGGTTCGCGATGTGTCGTCCAAGACCGCCAAAGCCGTTCGCCTGACCAACGACTACTTCGACGCCGTGGGTGATCGGTAGACTTTCTCCATGTTCAACGTAGGTGGTGGCGAGATCATCGTCATCTTGCTCATTGCCTTGATCGTTCTCGGTCCAGACAAACTCCCGAGCGCCGCGAGGCAAGTCGGCAAGTATCTCAACGAATTTCGACGGATGTCGACAGGTTTTCAGGACGAGTTTCGCCAAGCCATGGAAGCGACTCCCGATCCCGAGCCGAGACCGACACCGGCGCCGTCCGGTGAATCCGAATCTGAGACTGCAACTACGATGCAAGAAGGTGGCACCTCGCCCGACGATTCGGCTGAGGCCTAAATTGTCTCGAACGATCAGGCCATGAGCAAGAAACCGGATCCGGGTTCCCAGGCCGAGAACCCTGGCAATAACGGACACATGACGCTGTGGGAACACCTGGCCGAGTTACGCACGCGTATTGTCCGCTGTGTCATTGCGGTGATGGTCGGTGCCGTTGTCGGTTGGATTCTGTTCGGGCCTCTCCTCGATTTTCTCCAAAAGCCCTTCTGCGAGATTTCGCCCGTCGGTCCCAATGGAGTGGCAAGTTGTGATCTGGTTGCGACCGGCCCGCTCGATGCATTCACCCTGCGACTACAAATGTCGATTTACGTCGGCATTGCGCTGGCGATGCCCGTCTTGCTTTGGCAGCTTTGGCGCTTCATCACCCCGGGGCTTCATCCCCATGAGAAGAAGTACGCCATCCCATTTACGGTCAGCGCGTTGTTTCTGTTTATTTTCGGCGCCGCAATCGCCTACTTGACGCTGAATCCCGCGTTGCAATTCCTCATCAGCATGGGTGGGGGAAAGATCACGCCGTTTTACACGGCCGAGAGTTATGTGCGACTGATTGTGTTCATGATGCTCGCGTTTGGTGCCGGTTTCGAGTTTCCCGTCGTCCTCGTTGCCCTTGAGATCGTGGGTGTGATCACTCCCAAACAACTCAGCGCGTGGCGGAGGCAAGCAATCGTCGTCATCGTCATCGCAGCAGCAGTTATTACCCCGAGCGGCGATCCCATCAGCATGCTGGCGTTGGCAATACCGATGTATATCTTCTTCGAAGCTTCAATCGTTATTGGATGGGCCATCAATCGTCGTAAGCGAAAGAAGGCTGAGAAGGCTGAGGCGGCGGGTTCGACGTGATCGTTGATCCGGGTGACTCGGCAGCACGCGTAGATCCGAATTCAGCGTTGCACGATTTTGAACTTGATCAATTTCAGCTCGATGCGATCGACGCGATCGAACGAGGCGAGTCGGTGTTGGTCGCCGCTCCGACTGGATCGGGTAAGACGGTCATCGCTCACCATGCCATTGCGCGTGCGATTTCTCGAGGCGGCAAGGCGTTTTACACAACTCCGATCAAAGCGCTTTCAAACCAGAAATTCCATGACTTGATTGCGCTTCATGGATCTAGTTCAGTTGGACTCTTGACCGGCGATAGTGCGGTGAATGGCGACGCTCCGATTGTGGTTATGACCACCGAAGTGCTCCGAAACATGATCTATGGACAGTCTCCGGCGCTCGAAGGTCTGCAATGTGTTGTGTTGGATGAGGTGCACTACCTGCAGGACGCATATCGAGGTCCGGTGTGGGAGGAAGTGATTGTCCACCTACCTGTCGATGTCCGGCTGGTCTGTCTCTCGGCGACGGTGTCAAATGCACCTGAGCTCACTGAATGGATCAGCACTGCTCGCGGGCCGACTGCCACAGTGCTCGAAACTCGACGTCCAGTGGAACTTGTGAACCTGTATCTCGTTGGAGATCGCCAAAGCGAAACACCACTGTTGATTCCGGCCCTTGTCGATGGTCAAGCGAATGTCGAGGGCGACCGGTTTGATGCGGATATTCAACCTAGAGGTAGTCAACGCCGACGGTCTCGCTGGTACACGCCACGCCGATTCGAGGTCGTCGAGTTTTTGCGCGAACGCCGCTTGTTGCCGATGATGTACTTCATTTTCAGTCGTGCCGGTTGCGACGAGGCGGTCACGAGTTGTCTGAGTGCGGGGTTGCGCTTCACCACGAGTGCAGAACGTCAGCACATTCGCGACATTGTGGCTGCGCATGTGGCGGCCCTCTCTGAGTCTGACCTCACCGTCCTCGGATACCACCAATGGTTGTCGGGGCTTGAAGCAGGAATCGCCGCCCACCATGCCGGAATGGTCCCGCCCTTTAAAGAAGCAGTGGAAGCGTGTTTTTTGCAAGGCTTGGTGCGTGTTGTCTTCGCCACGGAAACGCTTTCACTAGGGATCAACATGCCAGCTCGTTCGGTGGTCGTTGAAAAGCTCACCAAGTTCACCGGCGAGCAGCACGAGTTTCTTTCTGCCGGCCAGTACACACAATTAACTGGTCGGGCCGGTCGCCGGGGCATCGATACTGAGGGGACTGCTGTTGTGCTGTGGTCGCCCTTTGTCCCGTTCGGACAAGTCGCTGGTCTTGCGGCAAGTCGACATTTCAAACTCACGTCGGTGTTCAGGCCGACGTACAACATGGCTGCAAACTTGGTACATCGTTATCCAGCCCAACAGGCACATCACCTCCTCAACTTGTCGTTCGCTCAGTTTCAGTCCGATAAAGAGATCGTTCGACTCGAAGCAAAGCTCGAACGAAATGAGGCCGAGTTACGGCGAACCGAGGCCGAGGCGACCTGTCATCTTGGCGACATTGCCTCCTATGTTGCGATCGCCACGAACCGTTCGCAAGAGACGGGTGGGGCAGCCGACGCAGTACTTGGCGACATCATCCTTTCGTTGCGACCAGGAGACGTTGTTCAGCTTCCGGGCCATCGGCGTGATGCTCCGGCAGTGGTACTCACGGTCGCTAAGAGAAAAGGAAAATCGGTCCGAATTCGAGTTGTTACCAACCACGATCGGGTTCGGACGTTGTCTGCCGACGAATTCACCGAGACTCCTGAAGTTATTGCTCGACTGTCGTTGCCGGTTCCCTTTGCCCCAGATGATCGTGGCTTTCAAAAAGATGTAGGTGCCGAGTTGCGGCTGTATTTGCGCAACCGCGATGCCCACACAAACTCGGTGGGCCGTAGTCCAAGGCGCGACGGCCACAAGGGGAGGCGTTCGCCTAATCGCCAGATCCAATCGTCGAACAGGGCTCTGCATCCGGTCTCAGCGTGTCCTGACATCGCGATGCATCTGCGAGCGGCACGCTTAGTCGAACGTCAAACAACCGAGGTCAATGCGTTGCGTCAGAACATCCGTGGAAGATCAGAGTCGTTGGCCCGACGCTTCGATAAAGTACTGCAGCTTCTCGAGGCGTGGGGGTACTTATCTGGTTGGTCGTTGACCGCAAAAGGTAATCAGTTGGTCAAGATATTCCACGAGTCAGATTTACTGATCGTCGAATCGTTAGAAGCGGGTCTGTTTGATGGTCTCGATGGCGCATCGATGGCTGGGTTGGCTTCCTGTTTCACCTACGAGCATCGCAGCTCGCGAGACCAGGGCGAGCCATGGATTCCATCGCAAGATATTCGAGATCGTATCCGGCAGATCGCACGACTCGGGTCGGAGATCAATATCGATGAACGACGCGCTGGTGTTCCACGCACTCGTCCACCCGATCCCGGCTTTGCTGCCATTGCATACCGATGGGCTGCTGGTGAAGACCTCGAGCCGATTCTGCGGAATGAAGAACTATCTGGAGGGGACTTCGTCCGAAACACTCGGATACTTATCGATCTCCTTCGCCAGATCGCGCTTGCCGCTGGAAATCCTCAAACCGCTCGCGTCGCGCGGCGCGCAGCAAGCAATCTCTTTCGAGGAGTGGTAGCAGCCTCGGCGGTTCCGAGTGCGAACCGACCCGGTGCGCGTGACGGAGCTCCAAGTGATGTGTCTGGATTTGCGACATGACTATCGAACGGGGGAGCGCGTTTGGCCGCGCTGGCGAGTTGAGTCCAGACGGCATAACTGTTCGCAGCGATTCTCAGGCGCGTCAAACAATCGAATCGGCGTGGCTTCTGGATGACCCCTTGCCGGAGCTTGGCCTGCTCGGCGGTGATCTGTGTCGCACCTTAGGGGGCTCGGGGGTCGAGGACCGATTGCGCACGTCGAGCGCTATGCGTTTCCCCATTGATCTCGGAGTGATCGAATTCGGTCGCGAGCGTCACTGTTTTATTGCCCATGCTGTTATGCGCCGACGAGGATGGCTTGGGCGGGGAGTGGTAGCGATGAATGCTCAGTGGCTAGGCGAGTGGGATCTGGGACCACGCTCGCATCCCAATGACGGCCTGCTTGATGTCACCGATGGAGCGGTGCCATTTGGCGAGCGTCGGCAGGCTAGACAACGAGCCAAAACGGGTAGCCATCTTCCCCATCCCGGGTTGCATTCGTCCCGAGTGACATCGATTGATCTGCGATTCGACCGACCTCTTGGCATTTGGCTCGATGGCGCAAAGGTCGGACGTTCCACAGACGTACATCTTGAGATTCAACCTGATGCCTTCATCGTTGTGATCTAGACCGTTCTGATCGAGAGCGAACCATGAGTCGAGCAGACGGATCGGTTTCGCAGAACTACTCTCGGTGCATGGATATAGCCGCCTCGAAAGACCGCCTTATCGCCGAGGTCGATCAACGAGCAGAGATGCTCCTTGATGCCTCGCATCGCATTCACGACAATCCGGAACTTGGTTACGAGGAGACCTACGCCCACGACCTTTTGACCGGCATTTTGCAGGACGAGGGGCTCGATGTCGAACCCCATGCCTTTGGACTCACTACCGCGTTTGCGGCCCGAGCAGGCACGACTGGTCCGACCATTGCCGTGTGTTGCGAATACGACGCGCTACCGACTATCGGTCATGCCTGTGGTCACAACATCATCGCGGCTGCCGGTCTCGGTGCTGGCCTTGCCGCCGCGGCACTCGCCAATGAACTTGGCGGGCGGGTCCTGATCCTTGGAACGCCCGCAGAAGAAGGCGGGGGCGGAAAAGTCCGCATGATCGCCAATGGGGCGTTTGATGGTGTCGATGCCGCGGTCATGGTGCACCCCGCCGGTGCGGAACTCACATCGATGTCGGTTATTGCTGTGCAGCAACTACTTGTTACCTACCATGGCGAGCCTGCTCACGCCGCCGCATTTCCCCATAAAGGGCGAAACGCTTTAGATGCCGCAGTCCTCGGGTACATGAACATTGCGGCATTACGCCAGCACATTCGTCCAGAAGAACGCGTACACGGGATTTTCACCGAGGCTGGCGACCAACCAAACATCGTTCCATTTCGGGCTGCGTCGCGTTGGTATGTGCGGGCCGGAAGTCTCAAGCGGCTCGAACCCCTGAAGACCCGGGTGCTTGCATGTTTGCAGGCGGGTGCGGATGCAGCCGGCTGCACCATGGACGTTGAGTGGAAAGACCTTGTCTACGCCGACATGCGCGACAACGTTCCGATGATTGACCTCTACGCACTCAACGCAACTGCACTCGGTCGCATCCCGGAAGACCCAACTGCATCGCTAGCAGTTGTTGGAAGCACGGATATGGGCAATGTGAGTTACGTCGTGCCGAGCATTCATCCGATGATCAAGGTCGCCCCGGCACACATTTCTATTCATACGCCCGAATTCGCCGAGTATGCCGGTGGGCCCCGAGGCGACGAGGCCGTGCTCGACGGTGCAAAAGCCCTTGCCATGACCATTGCTGACCTGTGGCTGCAGCCGGGCGCGCTGGAGGCGGCTACGGAGGCTTTCCGTGACGAATCTAGGTAGCGAATCAGGAGTCCCTTTGATGGCTTCTTCCATGCCACTAACGGGTTCTGAGGCCATCCGCGGAGACTCGTTGCCGACCTTCTACTGTCGCCGGTCGTGACTGTGTATGTGGCAGAAGAATTTACTGATTCCGAGTCCGATGTCCTTCGGCGTTATTTCACCAACCTCGATGGGCCAGTCTTCGCGCTCGTCAACTTGCCTGAGGTCGTTAAGGGTGCGCTTTTCGCTCGCTATTCCCGTTCGTCGAAGAGTCTTCGTCGACTGTTCCTCGACGAGTTCGTCAACGAGCTCGACATTTCTGGCGACGCAACGATCGATGCAACTGTTGGGTTGCGTCGCGCTGAAGAGCTCTATGACCGCGTGTTTTTCGAATACGGCGATGATTCAGTAGCGCAGCTTGGCGGCGTGCATTTAGCGTGTGAACAAGCATCCAATTTGCTGACCAAGGTGCTCGAGTGGGGACGACTCATGGCCTACCTTGAGCAATCAACGCGTTACATCGCCTATGACGCCAGAATCGGCGGACGTTATCGGTTCCATCGTGACCCTGACGTGTTGATGTCTTCGCTCGGCACTCGTTATGTCGGCGACATGGACCGGATGTTCGATACTTACGCCGACCTGTTGACCCCTATGCAGGATTTTTTCCGGGAACAGTTTCCGAAAGATCCGGCCTATTCTGATTTCGTCTACCGCCAAGCAATCCGAGCGCGTGCCTTTGATTCACTTCGTGGCATCTTGCCGGCGGCGTCGCTATCCAATGTTGGAATTTACGGCACCGGGCAAGGCTACGAGCAGCTTTTATTGCGGATGCGCTCACATCCATTGCCCGAGGCGCGTTCCTATGCGGGGCTGATGCTCACTGAATTACGCAAGGTCGTACCGTCGTTTCTGAAGCGGGTCGACCTTGAGGATCGCGGTGTGGCCTGGAGCAAGTACCTCGGTACGAATCGCGACGCGATGGACGAAGTCGCTCAACGATTGTTTCCCGACACCACACCGGTTGATCCTGCACCATTGGTAAGGCTGATTGACTTCGATCCTGATGCTGAGGTCAAACTCGTGGCCGCAATGTTGTATTCCCACCTGAGTCTTCCTGAGGACCAAATCGAGCGACGGGTGCGGGCGATGTCGGTTGATGATCGCATGGCGGTCATGCGGGCGTACGTTGGCGACCGCGCAAATCGTCGACACAAGCCAGGCCGAGCGCTCGAACGTGCTGGATATCGATTCGACGTTGTCGCCGACTATGGAGCATTCCGTGACCTCCAACGTCACCGCATGCTCACTCTGGAATGGCAGCCCTTGACGCCTCGACTTGGATTTACGCGGCCCGAGGCGCTTGACGCTGCTGGTCTTTCCTCAAGTTTCGACGAAGCGATGGAGCGTTCGTCCGACTTGTACGAAGCAATGGTTGAGCGATTCCCGAGTGAAGCATCGTATGCAGTAGCTCTTGCCTACAAGGTGCGTTTCGTCATGCAAATGAACGCACGCGAAGCGATGCACATGCTCGAATTACGCACTACGCCGCAGGGGCATCCTGCCTACCGACTGGTGGGCCAGGAGATGCATCGGCTGATCGCCGATGAGGCTGGACACCACGCAGTGGCCGAAATGATGCGCTACGTGGACCATTCGCCCGAGCCCGAACTTGGTCGGCTTGAGTCAGAACAACGAGCCGAATTACGACGTGAAGGCAGCTGATCGAAGCCGGCCTGGCGGTGTGCTGGTGGATTTTTTTGCTGTGAAGTCGCACATAAGGGCTCCGCTGTGTCTATCATCCCGCCGCGGGAACTACTCCGGCCTTACCCAAGGAACACATGTCTGACGATGAAGTAATCGACGAGGAATTCGATTTAGCTGACGAACCCGACCTAGATGTCGACGAGGATGCTCTCCTTGACGGTGATCTGGGCGAGGAAGTTGACGACGACGTGTTGTTGGTCGTGGACGGCGAAGCCATCGTGCTTGTCGTTGGCTCCGATGAAGACGACATTGACGATGAGCCATCGCCGCAAGGTCGCAAGAAAGTCGCGGCCGAAGATGACGTTGATGATGACGACGACGTTGACGATGATGACGTTGAGGCTGATCTTGATGCAATCCTTAAGGTTCGCATCGCCGCTCCGGAAGATGATGACGACGACGACGAAATCGAGGTTGCCGATACTCGCGCAGCTGATGCGCCTGATGGCGTTACTCCTAAGAAAGCAAATGAGTTCACGTGTACGGGATGTTTCTTGCTCGTTAATCGCGGTCAGTTCGGCCCGGCTGACAACATGGCTTGCCCAGTAGGCGAGTCGGATTGTCCGGCGATCACCAAGCTACGGAAGTCAAAGAAGTAGATCCCTACGGAGCCGATGAGATGACCGACGACGCCGCTAGGTCTCAGGGGGAGAGTAAATCGCGTGCGAAGTCTCCGATCGATCAGTGGTTCGAAGTCTTCGTTTACGCACCTTTAGGTCTCGCTCTGGATGCACGTCGATTGTTTCCCAAATTGGTCGATCGGGGCCGTAATCAAGTTGTCCTTGCTCGAGTCATCGGGAAATACGCGGTCGAACATGGTTCTACCTCCGCCAGCCAATACATCGAACAAAGCCAGGCGCAAGCTGCGGCAATCTTGCACGCGCTTGGTCTGTTGCCTGAATCTCGGACTGCCGCCGACGAAGCTGATCTCGCAGATTTCGAAGCGGAAGACATTTCATTTTCCGAAGATGACTTCACCGACGACGACCTCATTGGCAATTCTGATTTGTCTCTGGTCGAAACCGATGTGACCGAGGTCGGATCGCCTTCGACCACGAGCGATCGGCCGGTGCCGCTCCATCATGAGCCGCCAACGGCCGATCGCCTTGCCATCATCGACTACGACAACTTGTCGGCATCACAAGTAGTACCGCGATTAGGCGGTCTCGCCTCCGAGGAACTCGAAGATGTTCGTCGCTATGAAGTCTCCAACCGAGGTCGAGCCACGATCTTGAACAAGATTGCTCAATTGAAGTCGGCCTGAATGTTGGAATCAGCACGAGTTGCTCGACCGAGCGACCAGTCTGCAATGGTTGGCCTAGCTGGCGAAGCAATCCAAGAGCTGTCACCCATGCGCGGCGGGCAATTGTGGGCGAATACCCTGGGCCGCACGAGCCCGTTGGACGCTTCATTTCTCTTAGATTCTGAAGACCCAACTACTTTCATGGTCGTTGGCTGCATCGACGAAGTGGTGGTTGGCTACGGAGTTGTTCGTCTGCAAGCAATGACGGATGGCCAGAACCTCGGCGTCATTAGTGACCTGTTCACCCATCCCGATGCACGCGGGGTCGGGATCGGCGAGCTGATGATGAAACTCGTAGTCGAATGGTGTCAAGAACGCGGCTGTATCGGCGTCGATGCAGTTGCGCTGCCTGGTAACCGTGAGACTAAAAACTTTTTCGAAACCTTCGGTCTCAAAGCGCGTGCAATTATCGTGCACCGATCACTTACCAGTGATGCTGATGAACCGCGCACCGCAGAAGGTGACGCACACATCACGATGTGAAAGGACTAGCGACCCTTCCATTCTGGCTCACGCTTTTCGAGAAAGGCTTTCGGGCCTTCCCAAAAATCCTCGCTGCTGGCGAGCCCCATCATCGACTTACCAGACTCCCGGAACGCAGTTTCGTCGTCAAGGGCGGGAAGTTCGAGCATGAGGCGCAGTGTCTCGCGAACGGCGAGCGGAGCGTTAGCTGCGATGCGGCCAGCTAGCACGAGAGCGGCGGCGAGCGCCTGACCGGGCTCCACGAGTTCGTTCACTAAGCCGAATTGATAAGCGCGCTCAGCAGAGATTGGATCTCCAGTGAGGCCAAGTTCGAGGGCAATGTTTCGGGGGAGCACCCGGGGGAGCCGGAACAAGCCACCGGCCGCCGCTACCAACGAACGCTTCACCTCGGGAATCCCGAAGCTTGCATTTGTACTTGCGACAACGAGGTCGCAACTGAGGACGATTTCGGTGCCACCGGCAAGTGCGGGACCATCTACTGCGGCGATGATCGGCTTAGTCCGCGTTCGACTCGCAATACCGGCGAATCCACCTCGTTCAGTTGCGAGTTCGGCGGCATTTCCTTCGTTGATTGCCTTGAGATCAGCGCCAGCGCAAAAGACATTGCCTTCGGCAGTCAGGACTCCGAGCCAAATATTCTCATCAGCTTCGATCTTGTCAATTGCTGCTTCCATGCCTCGAGCGACATCGCCGTTGACGGCGTTCTTCTTCTCGGGACGGTTGATTTTGAGGACGGCAATGCGTCCATGAACTTCGTAGTCGACCATGGATAAACCCTAGTCACTTTCGACGGCATCTAGCCATGTCAGAAACCTGACGCCTTCGTCGATACGCTTTGATCACAACACAGAAGGCGATAGCGATGGCGACTGATTCACGGCACCTTCAGTGCCCATTTTGTGAGGACTACGAGGTAGCACGCCTGTACTTGGCCACCCTTTACCTTGATTCCTGCCGGTGCGCGTCATGCGGTGCGCAGTGGGACGAAGACAGTCTCAGTGGCCACTACCGGGGGAGGGGTGGCCACAGTTCGGCGATTGCCCCGAGACGTTCGTGAACCGGATACCGATCTTTGATCTTGACGGAACGCTGGTGGATTCAGACGAAGCGCTGATTGGTGCATTCGTCGCTTTGGGAGTCAAGCGACAAGACGTAACTTTTGGTCATGTCATTGCCGACGAATGCGCACGATTGGGTATCAGTCTTGATGAGTACATCGTCCATTACGACCCCGCGATGGCCCACCCATTTCCTGGCATCGACGACATGTTGCGGGAACTTGGACGGTGGACCATCTGTTCGAACAAGCATGTCGAATCCGGTTACGCCGAACTCGAACGTCTGGGTTGGAACCCAACCCTTTCGACATTTAGCGATGCATTCACCGGGGCGAAGGACCTTCGCCCTACCCTCGACGCACTTGACCTTGAACCAGCCGATGTGATCTTTGTCGGCGATACAGCCCATGATCGCGATTGTGCACACCAAGCGGGTGTCACGTTCGTATTGGCGGGTTGGAACAGCAGAGTCGTATCTGCTCCTGGCGATGTCGTTGCCTCGCACCCAAGTGATGTCTTAAGCCTGCTCACCTAGGGGCGCAGGCTCGGCAGTTTCAACTGCGGCAGTTTCAATTGCGGCAGTTTCAATTGCGTCGGTTTCGACTGACTCGACAGGTAGTTCAACTACGGGCTCGATAGGTTCTTCGACAACTACTTCTACCGGTTGAGCCGATTCGGGAGCGGCTAGATCAGTTGGCGGAACCGATTGCGCCTCTGGGGGAGCTGGAACCGGCTTAGATCGAGCCTTTGAACCTTTGGATCGGCTTGATCGAGCGGCGGGCGGCTCAACCCCAAACAGGATCGCTATCTGTGGCACTCGGCTCGCAATCTTGCGAACCGCAAGAAGTAGCGGTTCGCCTGGCACTGCCGGAATACCTTCCGCCACGACCAGCAGACGGACGGGAGAGAATGCCAACGCGTCGAGCACGGTCGCATACCGGTCGGGACTGGTATCGGCAGTTAACGCGACATTGGTTGCCTCGGTGAGACTGGTTGCAAGTTCGACCGGCAACGGTGAACCCGCCTTGGGTGGTCGGGAACTGAGACGTAAGGCGCGAACCGTTCGACCGTCCGCGAGCGTCTGTGCGATTTCGGCCAGCCATGCGGCTTGCTCCTTCTCGACCCGTCCAGCTAGCGCGTCTCGTACATTTTGGGCGAGTTCACGACTGACTTCATCACGCGATGCTTGATCGGCGGCAACGACCACTGATCGAAGGTCACGTAAATCGAGATCATCAATGTCGGCCATGGCCGCGTCGGCGCGGTCATGCCATTCCGCCGCACGCAGCCTTGGAAGAAGTTGCTCTGCGATCGAAACGACCCCATCGGGAGTGATCTCTGGAGAGCCCGAAATGCGAGCTTCTTCATTCTGCTTTTCGACTGCTTGGCGGACCGCTGGAATGCCGCCGAGCAGGACTGCCTCAGCAATCGGTTTCTGCTCCTCGGGGAGCGAATTGAGAACTTCGTTCCGGTGGACTCGTCCAGCCCGCAAACGCTTGGGCTTGGGCCGAGCGTCGGCTACTGGCTTTGGCTTACGTGCCGGCCGGTCCGACCGCGCAGGGCGTTCGGTTCGGGCGGGACTACCCGTACCGGTGGTTTCATTCGTATCAGTCCGTGACGGCCGGCGATCGCCGCCAGGGCGTGAACCTCGATCTCCACGCGAGCTGCGAGGACCGCGACGCTTATCGCGGCTACCGCGTTCATCGCGAGGACCGCGTTCATCGCGTCGTCCGCCACCTTTTGGCGCCAACGTCTCAATCACGAGCTGGTCATCGCGAAGCGGAGCCGAAATGATTTCGATGCGTTCGGGCTCGCGCCGTGCCCCTTTTGGGGGAGTGATCGCAGTAATGGTGATCCCTTCGATATCGAAATCAGCCTCGGCGCTCACCACGTCCCCGACTTTCGCGCCTTCGTACAGCAAGCTTCCCTGAAGCTCGCCTTTCGGCTGGCGGGCCGCAGCCTTTCGCCACGTCCACGATCCGTCGTCTCGGCGGCTGGTCAGTTCAACGTCAATCCTGCGAGGCATAGGGGACAAACGTTACCGGAGGCCACGATGTGAAGGCCAATGATCACGTTGACGGCTTGGTGTCGACGCTCGACAGATAGGCAAGAGGAGCGGCGCTCTGCTTTCATATCGTCATGACAACTTCCGACGGCATTCCTGCAGCAATCCATCGAGGTGAAGAAGAACTTCCCTTTATCGACCTTGGCGATGGTTCAACCTTGCAGCTCCTGCAAGTTGACCTCGATGCCGGCTTATGGGTTATTCGTAACCGCTTCAAGCCAGGCATGAAGGTGCAAAAGCATCGACACACTGGTCCGGTTTTCGCGTTCACCCAATCCGGCTGCTGGAAATATGAGGAGTATCCAGAAATCAATCGTGCCGGCTCCTATCTCTACGAACCCGCTGGGTCAGTGCATACCTTGATCGTGCCTGAGGGCAATACCGAAGATACCGATGTGTGGTTTTCGATTACCGGAGCGAATTTGAACCTCGATGCCGATGGAAACGTCGACATGGTGATTGATGCTGGGACGGTTCTCGAGTTCTACCTGGCAATGTGTGAAGCCGAAGGATATTCCCGTCCGAACGTCATCGGAATCTGACTCAACGGTGGTGGCTCAGGCCACAGATTCAGCTGTCGCGGCGAGTTTCTCCAATGTGCGCTCGATTTCCTGCTTCGCGTGAACCGAGCGATCACCAATACCACTTACCATGCGACCCACAACACGCATGGTGCGACCACGATCATCAAGCCAAGTTTCGGTGACGACGCAGCCGGATTCGCTCGGGACAATGTCATAAGCCCACCGAGCAATGGCGAAGCCAAGAGCCGAGACCCGAAACGCGAATGACACACCAGGCTCACACGACGTGACCATCGCGTGCGTCGACCATGTGCGGCTTCCCTGCGCGTTTGTCCCTTTGAATCGAGCGCCGAGTGCTGGCCCCGTTGAACCCTTGATCCAGGTTCCTCCAGTGTTTTCTGGAGACAACTCTGCCATTCTGCGCAGGTCGGAGACCAAAGCCCAGACTGTTTCGGGCGAGGCCGCAATCGGTCGCGATCCCGAAATACTCCGAACAACTTCGCCGATACTTCGATCAACGAATTCGCCCATCAGAACTCCTCGGATTCAGTAATTGCCAGAAAGTGTTGTCGATCGGCATGGTAAGCATCGGAATCAGCAACGATATCTTCAGCCAGTCGCATCACTTCATCCTCGGAGACCGGTCGAAGCGCGAGTCGTGTCACTCGCACAACACCAAAGGCCGACAAGCCCGCGCCCGCTCCGATGCCTACGAGTGGGATCAAACCCCGTGCAAATCGCGCTGCGGTCCGTGCAATCAGTTTTTCGCCAAGCCAGGTCGCAGCGTCATGGGCGACCCTACCGCTTGCCCTCCGTCCTGCCGATCGGCCGTAGCCGGCTGCCTCAGCCAAGTCAGTAATAACTGCAGCGGGATCAGGCGAACGGCCGGCAGCGAGGTACTGGCGGGTGCGCGCAGAAGCAGCAACATAACTCTCGGAAATCTCACCGACTACCGCGGCCATGATCGCGACGGTCGTCGCGGTACCAGCTGAGCCAAAAGCCGCAACTTCCTCGGTCAACGCGGCAAATGCACCACCGGCACCGGCAAGCGCGACATGCCGGAGATCGCTATCACCCGGTACGGGATAGTGAACCGCAGTGACAATGACGACCCGCTCCGCATGGAGAAGTCGACCGGCGACCCGTCGAAGCGAGCGCTCGACGACGTCTCGACGAAATGCCTTCCGTCGGCGCAACCCGGCGACTTCGTCGTAGACATCGGCAGCAATGTCGTTCCACAAGTCACGCAATTCGGACTGCAATTCTTGCGGCAGCGTCGAGTTCCGTAACCGCCGGGGAGCCGCGCTATCGAAATTGATTCGTTGTGCGATGTTCGGAGGTAAATCGACGAGGTCGAGATGGCGACCATCGAGATTATTGCCGTCGCGAGGGTCCCGAGGCGTAAGTCCGCTAGATGCCATCGCTTGACCCTAGGTCGCGCCCTGCTTCCATGTGGTTCAGACGTCGTCAGACGGTTGTCCAGCCTCGTCCGAAAGCGGTCGATATGGTCAGCATGCTCAGCGCAGCGCAGGGGTTAACGAGTATCCTCGGGAAATCGCTCGGTCGCAGTGGCCGGCTAGGGGAGTGACGTGACTGATCTACTTGATCGCCCAGAAGCCCTTGACGATGTACCGACACCCGAAGGTTCAGTCGTGACATCACCACGAGTTGTGCCGAGCATGCCATTGCGCATCGCTCTCGCCTGTTTATTGGTCGCTGGGGGAGTCATCCACTTCGCCATGGTTCCGGCTCACGCAGGGGAGTCGCTCGTAGACGGATTGACGTTTGCTGCGGCGGGGTGGATACAACTCATATTGGCGGTCGCACTGGTCGTACGACCCTCTCGTCGCCTATTGGGCATCACAATCGTGACCAGTCTGGTTTTCGTGGCCGCGTGGGCCCTAAGCCGAGTAGTCGGGTTGCCGTATGGCGCACACAAGGGGATCGTCGAACCAGTCTCAAGTGTTGATCTGCTCACGGTGGCCTGCGAAGTCGGCGCGACGGTGCTCGCAGTGGTTGCGTTAAGGCGTCCTCGACTGGGCGCGACTTGGAGCGACTCGACGCTAGTCATGGCATCAATTTTGCCGCTCATCGTCCTCATCGGGGTTACGTCGGTGGTGACCTCTCCAAGTGCCACCAACCATGCTCACGGGGGAGTTGCTGCCGGCGGACATAGCCATCTCGCGGCCGGAGGCGACGATCTCGGACTCTCAACGCTCACCAATGGTCATGTTCATGCCCATGCGGCAGATGTCGTGCTTGATCAGCAGACCCAGGTGCAACTCAACAAGCAACTCGCTCAAACCAGCCAACTCGCAGTTGCGTATCCAACCGTGGCCGCGGCTGAAGCGGCGGGCTACCACCGGGCGGGGCCATTCACTCCCGGATTAGGTGCTCATTACATGCCACCGGCAACGTCGGTGATTGCGCCAGGCGCAACCGACGAAGCGGGGCTTTCGTCACCCATGTTGATCTATGACGGCATGGAGCCTGATTCTCTGCTCGCCGGATACATGTATCTGGCGTATCAACAAACCGAACCGGCAGGATTTGCCGGGCCAAATGATCACTGGCATTTTCATACCAATGTCTGCATCACGGTGAGTGCAAATGGATCCATCGACGCACCACTTGGTGCCGACGCGGCCAACGTCGATCAGTCAGTCTGCGACCGCTACGGCGGCAGACTGATCGACAACACCGGTTACATGCTTCATGTGTGGACGGTTCCGGGGTATGAATCGAGTAATGGCCTTTTCAGCGACTTGAACCCCGCCATCAAGTGTCCAGACGGCACCTATCACCACATCGAGCTCACCGACTTGGGTATGGCCGACACCACCTGCCTGTCTTGATCAAACGTGATGATCCCGAACCACTGGTAAAAACCGGTCGTCGGGGATGGTTCAGTGAACCGCTGCCATGTCGCCGTTAAACGCCGATAATAACGGTTATGTAAAGTTAGGGCTCCCGGGTCGAGAGTCCCGTTCGGGGCTCAATCCACATCTCCGCTACCGGCCGGGCGTTTTCCTGCAGCCACGACAGCGCTTCAGACTTGCTCTCAACGGTGTCGTCGACCTCCAGATCACGATCGACATCTTCTAACGCTGCTTGCAGGCAATAAAGCCGGCTTTGAAGTTCTTCGAGTTGCGCGCGCGACACGATGAGATCGTCATCACCGAGGCCATGCGTACCCGCAAGTTTTCGAGCCATGTGGGCCTGCTGGCGGCAGCCTTGTCGGCAGAATTGGCGCGGTCGGCCACGCGAAGCATGTTTGGTGAATTCACGGCCGCACCACCGGCACCGATCCCTCACTAGTGTTTTCGTCACGTGACGATATTACCCAACCAAAGGTCGCACTGATGGGATGATCCGCTTCGAACATCACTGGAGCCAGTGCCCAAACGAGATTTAGCCGGTCAATGCGGGAACAACAGCAACTGGTGTTGCCTCGCCGGCCACTAGCCCGGCCTGCACCTCGACAAGGGTCGTCGTGGTGGATGAGGTTTGGCATGGAACTGGGGCGGGCGAAAATGTCACCGGTTGAATCGCGAATTGCTGAGCGATCGCGCCCCAAACGGCCTGTTCGGTTGCCATCAAGTTGGGTGCGTTGTCAGTCCCTGGAAACGTAAATGCGCCTTGATCGGCGACAGGTGCATCACAGCCAAGTTGAAAACCAAGCAGCGAACTCATCGGATCGCCGGAAGCCCTCGTCCAACGCGGCGATGTAGGAGACTCCCCGTGGGTCGCCAGTGCTTGGATTACGAGCGCGTCGGAGCTCGGATCATCGGCGAGGTCACCGAGGAACCCCCAACCACCAGTAGCGTTTTGCATGGCAGCAAAGAACGACAATGGGTCGGCTCTCGGGGTCACCGATATCGCCGCTAGTGCCGTGCTGGCAAACGCCGAACTGTTGGTGTCCACGCCAACGTAGTTCTGTGAATCACCCGCGATGCATGGATCGCCAGGGGCCCGATACGACATCCAACCACCGGTGACCACTGGATCAGGAACCAACGGTGCAATCGTTACGCACTGTTGTGCCACTAGCCAGTCGATTGCCTCCGTCGGGATCGTTTGATTCGTTGCGTGCAATCCCACTAGTGCCATTGACTGACGAAACACGCCGTCATAGGTCGGATCCGTCGATCCGTAGAGGCCTGGTTCATAGACGTCAAGCGTGGTCGACAGCAACTGAACCAAGTTCGCTCCCCCAAAGTTGGTCGGATCTTCGTGTGCTGCCACGACGACCAAAAGCAACAATCCGATCTGGCCAGCATCGGCGATGCCACCGGGATTTGTGACGGCGTTAACGTTGCTTTTGAGCCATGCCACCATGCGAAAAAAGGTTGGACCCTCCACCTTGGTAACGGCCAGTGCCAACGCACTTTCAACGGTTGAAGATGATGCTGGCATCGCATTGGCATCGGCGATATACCCGTCAACGGTTACTTGACTGGCAATCCAATATCCGGCGTACCCAGCCGCGGTAGTCGCCCCAACCGGAACCGGCATTCCGTGCGCGCCTGAGATGTTTGTGACTGACACTGCGAACAACGCAGACACGACCGCACCAATACCGATTAGACGCCTAACGAAAACGTGATTCATGACTCAGGTTCCTTTCGTGGGATTGATCCCCGAGGAACCTGCGCGATGCACAGTGTCCGCAGGCTCAGCCCCGTTTTCCACGACGGTGCGTCGGAGCCATCCAATCCATTGGAAATCCGACTCGTCGCTTACCCCCTTTTGGGGTGCTACGACCTACGGTTGCGGGACAGCGCCGGGATTCGACCGGCTTCCCCTCAGGATCAGAACTCGTTGCGCCATGAGATAACCACAGCAAACATGGGCACGCAAACGGCTCAGTTAAGTAGCCTTCGGCCTCACATCGCAAGAGGTGGCGTTAATGGTTCTACACTTCAACGACTTGGTCCCACTTTGGTGAATCAAGCAATCCTCGCTCACCCAAAAATGCCTGTGAGGCCACTATGACCAAGCCGCTTCCCTATTCATTCCCCGAGTTCGACAACGTCGAAGACCAACGGTTGCACCTCAAGCAACGCCTAGCGGCAGCGTTCCGCCTGTTCGGCAAGTTCGGATTCAGCGAAGGAGTCGCTGGACACATCACCGCCCGGGACCCAGAACTCCCAGACCACTTCTGGGTGAACCCATTCGCAGTTGACTTCAGTTTGATCAAAGTATCCGACCTCATTTTGGTCAACCACCAAGGTGACATTGTTGAGGGCGACTACGCAGTGAATGCCGCTGCATTTGCGATCCATTCACAAGTCCACGCCGCTCGACCCGACGTTGTTGCGGCCGCCCACGCTCATTCAGTCTATGGCAAGGCGTTTTCGTCCTTGGCCCGCACGCTCGACCCGTTAACCCAGGATGCATGCACCTTTTATGACGAGCACGTGTTGTTCGACGATTACACCGGAGTCGTGCTCGATACCGAAGAGGGCAAACGCATTGCGCATGCCCTCGGGGATAACAAAGCGGCGATCCTCCGAAACCATGGCCTCCTCACGGTCGGTCATTCGGTTGACGAAGCAGCATGGTGGTTCATCACCATGGAGCGCAGTTGTCAAGCCCAACTGTTGGCGAGCGCAGCGGGCGAGCCAGTACTGATTGAGCCCGAGGTTGCAGCGCTCACCCAAACGCAAGTCGGTAGTCACCTCGCCGGCTGGCTCAGCTTTCAACCGTTGTACGAGCAAATCGTCCGAGCCGAGCCTGACCTCCTCGATTGATGGCCGATTCGAAGTACGGCGGACAGGAATGGCCCTTGAAGTTTGGGATCTTCATGGCGCCGTTTCACCCCACGGGCCAAAACCCCACCTTCGCGCTTGATCGCGACATCGCTCTCATCGAGCACCTCGACCGCTTGGGTTTTGATGAGGCGTGGATTGGCGAACACCACTCCGGCGGCTACGAGATCATCGCTTCGCCTGAGCTGTTCATTGCGACCGTTGCCCAGCGGACGCAGCGCATCAAACTGGGTACCGGTGTGGTGTCACTGCCCTATCACCACCCATTTATGACTGCGCAGCGAATCGTTCTGCTCGACCACCTCACCAAGGGTCGCGTCATGCTCGGTGTCGGACCGGGCGCATTGCCCAGCGATGCGTTCATGCTGGGGATCGATCCAGCAGTGCAACGCGATCGAATGGAAGAAGCCCTTGACGTCATTCTCCGCCTGTTTCGTAGCGATGAGCCCGTAACCCATGAGTCGGAATGGTTCAGTCTTCACGATGCGCGCTTGCACCTAACGCCGTTCACACACCCTCACCCCGAGGTAGCGGTCGCAGCAATGATCTCGCCGTCGGGACCCCGTGCAGCTGGTCGATTCGGCGTGTCGCTGTTGTCGATCGGCGCAACACAGACCGCTGGATTCGACATGCTTGCCCACCACTGGGATGTTATGGAACAACGCTCGGCCCAATTCGGCACCACTCCGGATCGACAGGCATGGCGTCTCGTATCACAAGTTCACGTCGCTGAAACTTCTGAGCAAGCGTTTCGAGATGTGGCCTATGGCCTTGACGACTATTTCGAATATTTTCGCAAAGTTGCGGCGTTACCAGTCGTCCCCGAAGGCGGTCCCGAAGACCTGGCTGAGCAATTGAATGCCAGCGGTGGTGGGATTGTCGGGACACCCGATGACTGCATTGCGTTGATTGAGACGTTGATCGAACAGAGTGACGGCGGGTTTGGAACGTTTTTGATTCAAGCCCACGAGTGGGCTGACCAAGCCGCCACGCATAAGTCGTTCGAGTTGATTGCCAAGCATGTGCTCCCCCATTTCCAGGGCTCGGCTCGTCGACCGGCCGCGTCCAAGTCGTGGGTGATCGACAATCGACCTACCTTCATGGGCGCGGCTGGAGCCGCGATCATGAACGCCATTGCCAAACACGGCGAGGAACAATCTGCACCGTGATCGCGTCATGGGCTCTTGGGCTAGTCTTACGAAACAACTCAGGCTGATCATCGTTTGCGGGAGAGTTGAGCTGACCTTCGGGCTGGCTCAACGCCGATGGAGCAACCGCCCCGGAATCTCTCAGGCTAAAGGACCGCATTCGTAGGCAACGCTGGAAAGTAGTCGACACCTCTTTTGGTGTTTGCTCACCGACGGGGAAACCTGGCCCCCCTCTTTGCTGAGGTTGCCGGAGAAACTCTCAGGTTCCGTGACAGCGGGGGGCACCACTTCGGTGGCGCGCCTTGTTTCCCGACCTCGAGAGGACTACGTCATGTCATTTACTCAGCACACTCTTGACCAACTCGAGGGGCACGATGACTTTTTGGCGCGACACATCGGCCCCAACATCGGAGACCAGCAAGCGATGTTGTCGGTACTTGGTGTCGATTCACTCGCTGCTCTCATCGAACGGGTCGTTCCCGACAGCATTCGGTCCACCGACAAGTTGGCATTGCCCGATGCAGTAAACGAGGTCGAGACGCTCAAGCGTCTTCAGGATCTCGCATCACGAAACAGAGTCCTCACATCACTGATTGGCATGGGCTATTCCAATACGGTCACCCCGGGGGTGATTTTGCGGAACATCATGGAAAACCCGGCTTGGTACACCGCGTACACCCCGTATCAGCCCGAGATTTCCCAGGGCCGACTCGAAGCGCTTGTCAATTTTCAGACCATGGTTTGCGATCTCACTGGCATGGAGTTGGCGAATGCTTCACTACTCGACGAGGCGACCGCAGCGGCCGAAGCCATGGCGATGTGCCGTCGGATAAACCCGAAACAAGGAAACGTCTTTGTCGTCGACCCCGAGTGTCATCCTCAAACCGTTGACGTGATTCGCACCCGGGCAGTGCCGATCGGAATTGACGTCATTGTTGGCGATCCAGAAGACCTACCCGAGGGGTGCTTTGGGGTTTTAATCCAATATCCCGGAACTTCCGGATTGCTTCGCGATCATCGCACGGCCATTTCCGCCGCACACGAGGCTGGAGCACTGGTGACTGTTGCGACTGATTTACTGGCGTTGGTGCTCGTTCGACCACCCGGAGAAATTGGCGCCGACATCGTGGTCGGATCTTCGCAACGCTTTGGCGTCCCCCTCGGTTTTGGTGGACCACACGCGGCATTCATCGCCACCAGTGATGCGCACAAACGCACACTTCCTGGCCGACTGGTCGGCGTGTCACTTGATGCCGCCGGACGAACCGCATACCGCCTCACGCTGCAAACTCGCGAGCAGCACATCCGGCGAGAAAAAGCCACAAGCAACATCTGCACTGCACAGGTACTGCTGGCTGTCATGGCCGGGATGTATGCGGCCTACCACGGTCCAGAAGGCTTGCAACGGATCGCTGCACGCGTCCACCGACTCACCACGATTCTCGCCGCCGGACTCACTGCGGCATCGATTGAGGTCGAAACACCAACATTTTTTGACACCATCACTGTTCGTGTTCCTGGTCGAGCGAACCAAGTGTGCGCAACGGCGGTTTCGCTCGGGGTCAATTTACGGTTGGTTGACGACGACACCATTGGCATTTCACTCGACGAAACATCAACTCGACAGGTTATTGAGACCGTATGGAAGGCGTTCGGCACCTCCGGAGTTATCGCCGACATCGAACCCTCTGCCGTTTCGGCGATTCCTGACGAACTGCAGCGTTCATCAGATTTCCTCACTCATGAGACATTTAACCGATACCACTCTGAGACGGAGATGCTGCGCTATATACGTCGCCTTTCCGATCGAGACATCGCGCTGGATCGATCGATGATCCCCCTCGGCTCGTGCACCATGAAGCTCAATGCAACAACGGAAATGCTTCCTGTAACCTGGCCTGAATTCGGAGCTATTCATCCATTCGTTCCACTCGATCAAGTCGAGGGATACCTCGAGTTAATCCATGGACTCGAAGCAATGCTGGTGGAGATCACCGGGTATGCCGCTGTTTCATTGCAGCCAAATGCCGGATCTCAGGGCGAGTTCGCTGGCCTCCTAGCAATTCAGGCCTATCACCGGAGCCGCGGTGAACTCCAGCGCCGCATCTGTCTCATTCCCGCTTCGGCTCACGGCACAAATGCGGCGAGCGCGGTGATGGCCGGTCTTGATGTGGTCGTTGTCGCGTGTGATGCCGACGGCAATGTCGATATTGATGATCTGCAGTCCAAGATCATTGAAAGCGACAATGCTCTGTCGTGTTTGATGGTCACCTACCCTTCGACTCACGGCGTTTTCGAAGCGGCGATCACTGACATGTGCGCATTGGTCCATGCAAAAGGCGGTCAGGTTTATCTTGATGGAGCAAATTTCAATGCTCTTGTTGGCGTGGCTCGACCCGGACGGTTCGGGGCCGACGTTTCGCATCTGAATTTACACAAGACCTTCTGTATCCCCCACGGCGGAGGAGGTCCCGGAGTCGGGCCGGTAGCAGTTGGTGCCCACCTCGCCCCGTTTCTCCCGAATCATCCCCTACAACGCGAGGCTGGTCCCGATTCCGGACCGGGTGCGATCGCCGCTGCTCCGTGGGGTTCAGCGAGCATCTTGCCGATCTCCTGGGCGTACATCACGATGATGGGAAACCAAGGCTTATTGGCTGCGACCCAAGTCGCGATACTGAACGCCAATTACATCGTGGCGCGACTCGGATCATATTTTCCGGTGATGCATACGGGGCAACACGACACGGTTGCCCATGAGTGCATTTTGGACCTGCGGGAGATCACCCGTGACACCGGTGTAACAGTTGATGACGTTGCAAAGCGATTGATTGACTATGGATTCCATGCCCCGACGATGTCGTTCCCTGTTCCTGGAACATTGATGATCGAGGCGACTGAGTCAGAGTCCAAGTCCGAGATCGACCGCTTTTGCGAGGCGATGATCGCGATCCGATCCGAGATCGATGACATAGCGAGTGGCCACGTTGATGTCGCCCAAAGTGCGCTTCGCCATGCACCCCACACCGCTGAGGATTTGCTGAGTGATCATTGGGGTCGGCCCTATACGCGGCAGGATGCTGCGTACCCAGTTGCATCAGTTCGCGCTGCGAAATACTTCCCGCCAGTAAGTCGTATCGACGGTGCTTATGGTGACCGCAACGTGTTCTGTAGCTGTCCCCCCCTCGAAGCCTTCGCCTGAACATCAGACTGCAGAGTCATTCGAACTCGGTCCGACCCTATGAGTGGGAAACGAATGGAAGCTTCACCACGGTTGCTGTGACCAGATCGCCGCGAATGTCGATACTGAGTTCATCACCGATTTGCACATCAGGCGGGACGAACGCCAACGCAATCCCGTGCCCGAGTTCGGGGGAGAAATTTCCACTGGTGATGACGCCAACGTTTTCGCCATTCCGCAACACCGACTGATCTGCTCGGGGTGGCCGGCGGCCTTCGACTGATAAACCTCGAAGTCGTCGTGGGATGCCACGCTCTCGCTCTGCCGCTAGCGCGGCATGGCCTCGAAAATCCCCTTTGTCCCATCGCACAACCCAGCCGAGACCAGCTTGTAGCGACGTGATCCCGGGACCCAGTTCATGCCCATGCAGCGGCAGGCCGGCTTCTAGGCGAAGCGTGTCGCGAGCACCTAAACCAGCCGGCACAACACCTACTTCCAGCAACTCGGTCCATAAATCGATCGCACCCGCAACCGGTACTGCGATCTCGAGTCCTTCCTCGCCGGTGTAGCCAGTGCCAGCCACAACCACATCAAACCCATTATGGACAACCGTTGCAATATCGAATCGCTCAACACCGGCAGCAGCCGGGTTAATGAGCCTCACAAGCGAGCGCGCTTGTGGACCTTGCACCGCGATAATCGCTCGAGTCGATGTGACATCTACGATGCTCAGGTCACCATCGCCAGCAAGTGCACTTGTGACACGATCAGTATTCGAAGCGTTCGGCATCACATCAAATACTTCGGGGGCAACCCACCACACAATAATGTCGTCGATCACTGATGCGTCAGCATCGTCAAGGAGATGGGTGTACTGGGCTCGACCAGGGTGGATGCGGCCTAGGTCGTTGGTGAACGCAAGCTGCAAGCGATGAAAAGCATCTGGCCCTTCAACTCGAACTGTTCCCAGATGGCTTACGTCGAACGCAACTGCACCGTGTCGACAAGCCCGGTGCTCCTCCAGAGTCCCGCCGGGATAGCTCAATGGCATGTCCCATCCCCCGAAGGGAACCATTTTCGCATCGAGCGAACGGTGGGCAGCGTCAAGCGGAGAAAGTCGCGGCGTCATCTACTAATCGTAGTTCGGCCCCTGCAGGTCCCGAACCGTCCTAATGTGGCGATGGAGCGAGTGGCCCGATGGCCGACAAGCGCTCGACATGCGAAGCCGCAACCTCGACATCGGGCCGTGATGCACCCCATCCAACTAAGAGGTCAGCCGTCAATGCACGCGCCAAGTGCTGAGCGCGAAACAGGTGGCGATTCAATGGGCCGAGATTGTCGACCAAAAGCACACCATTGAGTGCGGTAATCCAACGGACTACTCGTTCGTGTTGGTTATCCACCTCGAGAATACCCGCGCCGGTCGCCACCGTGAGGAGTTCGATCGGCTCCGCGAAGAGTCGCTCAAGCACGGAAAGCGCTTCTTTGGTCTCGTCTGTCTCGGTGAATGTGACCGGCTCCGAAAGCAACAAGCGTTGAAGGTGAAATTCATCCGCGAAAACCACCGAGGCGGCGGTCAAAAAGCCGCCGAAGGCTTCAAGCTGAACCAGCATCACTAAATCTTCATCAACTGCTTCTGCCTGCAGAAACTCGTCCCATCCGGCACGCGCCATGAGATATGAGGCACGCAAGGTATCGACCGCTTGCTCTTGGAGCGCAGCGAGCAACGCTGACTTCGAACGGAAATAGCCGTAGATGGTTCCGACTGCACAATCAAGTTCCTCGGCAACCGCGACCATCGTGACGCCACGCAGTCCCTCCCGATCAATGATGCGTCCCGCTGCATCAATGAACCGTTGCCGCTTCGCCTCATGGGCTCGGGCAATTCGGTCATCGGCAACCACCCGCAACTGAACCATATTCAGATTATGAACGACATTCATTTCTTGATGGTGGATGCCCAGTTTCCCTCAGGTACGCCACTCTCCTACCCTGACCACATGCCAAAGAGCAAGGACGTCATCGTCAAAGCCGTCACCACCATGCACCGCTGGATGTACAAGGGTTCTAGTGGCCGTATTCTCTCAACGGGAGGAGGCATGCCAGTGGTTGTTCTGACCACCATCGGCCGAAAGACCGGCCAGCGGCGCCAGACCATGCTCACTGCGCCTCTCGTTAATGACGACCGGATCGTTTTAGTCGGCAGCTATGGCGGAGACGATCGCCATCCAGCGTGGTTGCTGAATCTCCGAGATAACCCCGCCGTTGAAGTGGACTCCCAAGGCTCGAAGCGGTCCATGACAGCCCGCATCGCCAACGCGACCGAACGGCAGGAACTTTGGCCCCAGGTGGTCGCGGTCAATCCCGGGTATGCCGGCTATCAGGAAAAGACCGACCGAGAAATTCCAGTGGTCATCGTCGAGCCATAGCCCTCGAGATTAGATTCCTATGGCCGCTTTCATCGTCGTGACTTCAGACCGTTCTGGCCGGAACTCGACAATTCGAGCATCAATTTCGTCAACGACATTTGCAAGGGCCAAGACGTTCAGTACCCCTTGGCCTTTTTGTACCAGATCGATGAGTTCTCCCCCATCGCTGACCAAGACCGCTTGATTACCCTGGATCACCAAATTGGCTGATGCGACGTCTTCGCCCAGGTTGTCCTGAAGATACTGAAAGACCTCTCGCACCGATTCGAGTTTGATTCCTGCGTCCAGCAAGGATTTGATTACCTTAAGTTCAAGCAGGTCACGATAGGAATAGCGTCGTCGACTCCCGGAACCTGTCGCGTCACAAAGTGAAGGACGCACCAATTCGGTTCGGGCCCAGTAATCGAGCTGACGGTAGGTGATCCCTACGATCTCAGCGGTTCGTGCGCCGCTGTAACCATCAGATTTGCTGCGATCCAACATGATCCCTGCTCTCTGGAGTCAACGACGACTCGCGATGGGCCCTTCAATGTCGAAGGTGGCCCGGATAACTGAATGTGAACCTTCAACCTCAAGTTGCGGATAACCGTGGCGTAGTTACATGCATGTGAGGCGAAGGTAGAGGGTAACCAGCGCCACGGCCGAAGTCAACGAAAGCGGGTCGACGCCGATGAGGTCGTTATCAGGACTCGAAATCTTCCGGGTTGACTTGATCGATGAACTCTCGGAACTGCTCAACGACGTCTTCGCTCTCAGTTTCATCGTCAACGATGTATCCAGCTTCATCGATCACTGATTCAGCGACGAACACCGGCGCATCAGCACGCAATGCGAGGGCGATCCCGTCGGACGGTCGGCATGTGATTTGCGTTATCTGGCCACCATGTTCGACGTGCATCTCAGCATAAAATGTGCCGTTCTCGAGCGCAGTCACATCGAGCCGAACCATCATCGCATCGAGCGCATCAAGGAGGTTCCGCATCAAATCGTGAGTCATCGGCCGGGGGGTAGATACCTCATCGAGAGCCAATGCGATTGCGGTTGCCTCGGGACCCCCAATAAAAATCGGGAGCATTCGATTCGCACCCCCGACCTCGCGCAATAACACGATTGGGGTATTGCTCGGGAGTTCAACCCGAACACCGACGATCTGCATCTCAATCACTTCAGCACGATAGCCCGATGCCCAGAAAGTCCGATACCCGGTACCCCGAGAAACCTGAAAACCGCCGACAACGGCCGTCATCATGGAGCGCAAGCCCTGACCGCGTCGAGCTTCGCAGTCAGGTTCCTTCGAGGTGACCACTCAAAGCCTGACGCAACATCGCTGCTCGTAGTTTGCCGCCAAGGCCAGCCAACTCCCCCAACTTGCCAGATGCTTGAAGGCGTGCGCCGGGGTTTCGCTGTTTCAACAATGGCATGACAAGTTGCTCGAAGACCCCAGCTTCGCGTTCAGCGGAAACCTTGTACATACGCAAGTGGCGAGCCTCGACCCCTTCGGCGAGGAACGCTGCGGCCAGTTTGGCGACGATGACTGCGTCCTCGTCGTAATACACCGTGCCACCGAGCGTTCGATTGACAATGAGGCCATACCGCTCGAGGTCTTTCAATGACTTCTCATTCAACCCCGCGACATGAAGAAGCTCATCAGCAGTCAGGCTGACTCCGGTCAATCCCGAATCAAGGATTGAGTTGGCTTCTGTGGGAACGGTTACCGAGCCGAGGAGGCGATCTTTGGATCGTGCCACTGGCTTTGGCGTCACTTCAGGAACCGGTTTCGGGCTCGGTGGAGCCTGCCAAGCAGTCGAGGCCTCGTCGATATCTCCCGAAGCAAGGCGATCTTTGATCACCTTCAAAGGCAAGAAATGATCCTTTTGTTGCCTCAAGATCCAACGCAGCCGTTCAACGTCGGCTTCGTAGAACTTTCGGTAACCCGAGGGTGTCCGCTCGGGGTTGAGTAACCCCTGGCTCTCAAGAAAACGAATTTTCGAAATCGTGATGTCAGCGAACTCTTCTTGCAGCAGGTTCAAAACCTCGCCGATGGACAGATACGTGCGGTCAGTCATCGTCATGAGCGCACGCGCCGCTCAGACTGATCACGTTTCACTGGTGCGGCCTACGAGAAATACCAGTTTGAATTTGCCGATTTGAATCTCGTCGCCATCGACTAGAGGGGCTTCGTCAATTCGTTCGCGGTTGACATAGGTGCCATTTAAGGAACCGACATCGCGAACCCGGAAACCGTCGGCGTTCGATATGACTTCAACATGCCGCCGGGACACCGTGACATCATCTAAAAAAATGTCGCTTTCAGGATGCCGCCCCGCAGTCGTGATCGACTCGTTGAGGGCAAAACGGGAACCGGCATTCGGTCCTCGCCTGATCACTAGTGCGTTTGTATCGCTGCCGATATCGTCAGATTCAGACACGGCATCGCCTGTTTGATCAGACGGGACGATCGGATGAAACGTGATAGTCGTGGTATCGGGAGCGCTGGTTTCTAACACCACACCGCATGACGAACAGAAGTTGGAGCCAACTGGGTTCTTATGTCCGCAATTCGTGCAGAAGTCTTCAGCCATTGCAGTCTCTAATCGTTGATCAAGTCGGTGTAGGCCGCGGCGTCAAGCAAGGCATCAATTGCGCCTGGATCGTCTGGTTGGATGACACAAATCCATCCGATCCCGTACGGGTCTGAGTTGAGTCGGTCAGGATTATCCGATAATTCGGTGTTCACCGCAGTAACGGTTCCTGCAACCGGTGCATAAATATCGCTCACCGATTTCGTTGACTCGACTTCGCTGACTTTGTCATTGGCCGCAACCGTGGATCCAAGTTCCGGCACCTCGACGTACACGACATCGCCCAGCGCGTCCTGCGCGTAATCGGTGATCCCGATACGCAATGCACCATCTTCGAGTCGTACCCATTCGTGGTCGGACGAGTAGCGCAATTCATCGGGGACAATCATGGTTCTTACGCTATCGGATTCCGGAACCCTCAACCGACGGAGGAGGGTTGCAGTATCAATGCACCATCTGACGAATCCGTCGAGCGTACTCCTGGACCAGACTTTGGGCCTCATGATCGGTGCCACCCTCGGCCCAAATGTGGGTTACGGGTTCCTGCGGATCAGGCAAGGCAAGTGCCCAACCCGTTTCATGGATCACCTTGACCCCATCGACCAACTCAACTTGTCGACCCGCGCTTTGCTCAACCAGTGACCGCATCACCATGCCTTTTTGCTCCCAGGGAGTCACTACCACCTCATGGGCAAGGTGAACCTCAGCGAGTCCAGCGACCACCGCCGAAAGCTGAACATCGTGATAGGTCAACAGGTCAAGCACCTTCACAAACGTTGCGGCCGCATCAAACGCCGGCATGAAACCGGGAAGGATGAACCCACCATCGGAATTCGCCGCGAATCCAACCCCAGGCATGGTGGCTGCATCCATCAGCGCTGGGTTGCTCAATTTTGTCGTAACGACCTCATTGCCATGCCCTCGGACCAGGTCGGTCGCCGCCTGGGAAGCCGAAACTGGAAGCGCAACTTTGTCACCCGCAATCTTTCCTGGTAGCAGGGTAAGGATGACTAGTAGTGATTGCGTGTCGCTGAGCACCTCACCATGGTCGTCAATGAGGATCAGTCGCTCCCCGTCCGGATCGAGGACCGCGCCGAGCTGCGACCCCGATGCCTTGACGAGTGCGGCAACGTTGCGAGCATGATTCGCTAGGTCGGCATACATCACCCCGGCGGTCGAGCTGTAGGGATTAACCGCCAGAACTTCGAGTCCAAGTTTCGCAAGCAAGTTGGGCATCACGAACGAAGTCGAGCCAAACGCATAATCAATAACGATCTTGAATCGACTTGCTTGAATGCGCTCAACATCGACGGTGCTCTCAACTGCGGTCGCATAGTGCTCGAGCGCTCGAGCTGCGAAGCCGATGTCCCCGATTTCGCCGGGGAAAACTCGACGGAAGTCCTCACGATTGAAGAGTCGCTCGATTTTGCGCTGAGTATCTTCAGTGATGTCGAGGCCGCGATCATCAAAGAACCGGATAATGACGGACTGCGGGTCGTCGTGCAGTAACCGAATAGTGATTCCACCGATGGTGGCCGGTCGCCGGATGATGAATCGGGTCACCGGAACCGATGCAACTTCAAGATCTTCGACATCAACACCCGCGGCGTTCAACCCCGCCATCATCGAACGTTTGAGCATGCGGGCCGATCGACTCGAATCACGCGAGATGATGACCCGCGATCCCTTCTTCAGCATCGACCCATAGGCCATCGCAACTTTGGTCGCAAATTCCGGAGTGATGTCGACGTTCGCAAGACCAACGATGCCGTCGCGCCCGAACAACGAGCGCGCCCCTCGCGATTCCCAAACGATGGAATCATTCACCGTTGCGCCCGCTTCAACCGTCTTAAACGGGTAGATCTTCACGCCAGACGCAAGTAGCGAATCTTCGCCGATGAAACACTCGTCGCCGACCACGACCCCTTCCTCGGCGCGCATGCCTTTACGTAGATCGCACGACCGGCCGATAACTGCGCCACGGAGACGCACGCCCTCACCGAGATAGGCGTTGTCATTCACAACAGTTCGCTCAAGTTGCGCTTCGCTTCGAATTCGGACGTTGGCGCCTAAAACCGTGTACTGGCGCAAATCAGCACGAGCTTCAACCCGACAGTTGTCGCCAATGACAAGCGGTCCCCGAAGCTTCGCATCCGGATGAACTTCTGCACCTTCTCCGAGCCAA
>Ga0194055_10000206_pt1 | contig 45811 bp, 42 predicted proteins | sample SepL449m_MetaG_FD_155482 | JGI IMG/M metagenome (GOLD analysis project Ga0194055, IMG submission 155482) | Anoxic zone freshwater microbial communities from boreal shield lake in IISD Experimental Lakes Area, Ontario, Canada - Sep2016-L442-9m | ecosystem: Environmental > Aquatic > Freshwater >... | reverse complement strand
CTCTTAATTCACGAATAACTGTAACCTTGATTTCACCAGGGTAATTCATCTGATCTTCAATGGCACGGGCAATATCGTGGCATGTTTTTATTGCCTGCTCATCGGTAGTCCGAGCAGCACTGGCAATAACTCTTAGTTCCCGCCCGGCTTGAATTGCAAATGCTTGTTCAACATCTGGAAAACCACATGCGATTGCTTCAAGTTCTTCTAATCGTTTGACATATTTTTCCAGTGTTTCTCTTCGGGCTCCTGGTCTTGCTGCACTTATTGCGTCAGCAGTTGCAACTAAAACGGTGTAGATATGGTCAACTGTTATATCATCATGGTGGCCTGCAATCGCATGCAAGACATCGGAGTTCGTTTCACCATATTTTCGAGCAAGTTCTGCTCCAATTTTCGGGTGACCACCTTCCATCTCATGATCTGCTGCTTTGCCGATATCGTGCAATAAACCACATTTTCTAGCAAGCCTGCCATCCAATCCCAATTCATCGGCAAGCATTCCAGCAAGAAAAGCTACTTCAATACTATGGCGCAAAACATTTTGACTATAACTGGTTCGAAATTTCAACCTTCCAAGCAAATGAACAAGTTTATCATTCAATGGGCCCATACCTACTTCGTTAAGGGCCTCACGGCCAACTTCCATGATATGTTTTTCCATCTCTTCTTGTGATTCTTTAACCACTTCTTCAATTTTAGTAGGATGAATGCGGCCATCTTGAATAAGCTTCAATAGAGAAAGCCTGGCTATTTCTCGCCTGACACTATCAAAGGCACTGACGACCACAACACCTGGAGTATCATCAACAATTAAATCAACTCCTGTCACATTTTGAAAAGTTCGAATATTGCGACCTTCGCGCCCAATTATTCTTCCTTTAATATCATCATTTGGAATATCAACGGTACTTACAGTACTTTCAACAGAATGCTGGGATGCATAGCGTTGAACAGCCATAGCAAGAATTTTTCTTGCAGATTCCTTTGCTGAATCTTTAAGTTGATCATCATGTTTTTTTAATTTGTCAGCAAATTGCTTACTTAGAGTTCTCTCCAAGTTTTCAAAAAGCATTTTTTCAGCATGATCCCTAGATATACCAGATATATCCAACAATCTTTTTTCTTGTTTTTCTAAGATTTCAGCAAATTTCTTATTTTTGATATCGGTTTCATTTTTACGATCTTGCAATTGATTCTGAAGGACATCGGTTAAGCGCTCTCTTTTAAGCATATCCCTAGCTTTATCTTCAATTGCATCTTCACGCTTTTCCAATCGTTTTTCTTGATCGCGTAAATCAAGTCTAATATTTTCAAAACTTTTATTAAGTTCTTCTTTCCTTCTTAATGTGTCTTCCTTCGAAATCAACTCAGCATCTTTTACAATTTTTTCAGCTTTGGCCTTAGCTTCATTAATTAAAGAATTATTATTGGCATTTAAAATATTAAGCTTGGTACGATAAAAATAAGTAGCAATTGCAAAACCTAATCCAGCGGATGTAAGCACACCAAAAAAAACATAAACAAGTTGTTCAGAAGTCACTTTTCACCTCTATTAATGAAATAAAGGAGGTTTCCGCATTAAAAATGCGAATAAAAAAAGAAAATGATACCTATGAAGCAAAATCTAAAAAACCTATAAAAACAGTAAAATTAACCTTATTAATTAAACCAAGTACTCAAAAATTGTAACAAGCACACTGATTTCAAGGGAAAAATAAGTCCCAATCATTAGAAAACATGCAGTTACAAAACAACCTTTATCAAAAAAGGCCCAATTTATCTAACCTTCACCGCAGGTTTAACCATTAAACTCTTAAATATTAGGTTTTTAGGCACAAAAAAACATAAATGCTTCACAAATACAGATACTTCTTTCTTAAAACCTCACAAAACATAAGTCTTTGGCACACAATGAATTATTATGCAAAAAGTGTGGCTATTTATCCATCATTATTATAAAAAGAAATGGATAAGGTTTACTAATGTAAAAACGACCAAAGCATTATGAACTATATTTTAATGCTTATTGACATTTTATTTTCTAAAAATAAAATAATTATTTGGTCATTGTGGAGATTATTATGAAGACATATATGGCTAAGCCTTCTCAGGAACCTGAGAAACGATGGCTTGTTATTGATGCTGCGGATCAAATTGTAGGCAGATTGGCTGTACAAATTGCTAATTTGTTGCGTGGCAAACATCGTCCTGAATTCACCCATCATCACGATACAGGTGAATTTGTTATTGTTTTGAATGCATCAAAACTTCGATTTACAGGCAAAAAGATAAATACGAAAGTATATCGTTGGTATACTCACTACCCCGGTGGTTTGAAGTCTGCATCAGCTAAAGATTGGCTTGCTAATCATCCTGATCGAATTATCCGTGAAGCGGTAAAAAGGATGATGCCTAAGACTCCTTTGGCTAGACAACAAATTATCAAGCTTAAAATTTACGCGGGTACGGAGCATCCACACCAAGCTCAACAACCTGTTGAATTCAAAGTATAGCAATTAACTGGAGAAGATATCGTGGCTGAAACTAAGTCGAAAAAGACATTTTATTGGGGCACAGGCAGACGAAAGACTTCGGTTGCCCGTGTAAGAATTTGCGAAGGGACAGGAAAGATTTCCATTAATAAAAAAGAATTGGAAGTTTACCTGACTGAAGAAAAAGATCGTCAATTCGTTCTTGGTCCCATAATTCTTGCTGATATGGTCAAGCGCCTAGATGTGATTGTCACCACTAAAGGTGGCGGAATATCAGGCCAAGCAGGGGCAATCAGTCAAGGGGTAGCAAGGGCCCTAAAAACCATGTTTGGGCTCACAGAGACTGAACAAGCTCCTGGGACTGAAGAAGAAGGTGCACCTCTTACTTTAGCAAAAAAGCTAAGAGACTCTGGCTTCCTAACACGAGATGGCAGAATGAAAGAACGCAAAAAATATGGACGAAAAGGCGCTCGCAAGAGTTTCCAGTTCTCCAAGCGTTAATATTTTCGCTAATCATAAAAGAGCATGGATTTCAAAGATCCGTGCTCTTTCCATTTTTCTACCCTTTGAAATATCTCCATAAATCGCTGGCACCCTTGTTTGTATCGAGCCTCAGGCATTGGATATTGAAGCCAATTCAACCAACGATACAAAGAGACAATTGTTCCAAATATATCAAGCTTCCTGCAAACCAAATAATCAATTTCGAAATTTTCAGAATATGCAGTTAAAGCGGTAGTCCACATTGATAAATCATCCCCAGCAAAACTGGATATCATTCTAGCTACATCGACTTCCTTACAATCTCTTCGAAATGCATAATAATCAACTAATCCGCTGGTCCTGTTATTACTAAATAAAACATTTTCTCTCCTTGCATCGCCCCAACAATATTGAATTTTAACTTTAGGCAAAAGAGAAACCCCCAAGGTATCTACCCCTTGCTTAATCCACTTCAAAAGATCAATTAAACTTATAACGGGAATAAATGAAATTGAATCTAAATTAATATTTGAAACAGAGAAGGATTTAATTGCAGAAAGTCGCTTTTCCATGCCGGTCATTAAACCATATTCAGAATAACCTAAACCCATTACCAAATGAAATTGTGCCAAACTTTTAATGCTATGAAGTAAATTGCAGATTAAGGGATCAGGGATATCCCCAGGAAGCCAGGTCGAAAGATCCCAGCAAAAACCACCTTGATTAACAACTGTAGTATTATCTTTGGAGCATATAACTGAAGGAAACAAACCAAAACCGTTACTGTGGATTTGATCAAGCAAGGTGTGAATAAAAGCTAAGGAGTTGTAATCTTCGAAACTATAAGATTTTAAAGCAAATACGCCATTCGAAGAAACAACTTTAAAAACATGGGAACTACTTAAGCTATAACTGTTAGAAATTAAGGAAAAAGTAAATGGATGATTAATATTAAACTTTGAAAGAACACACTCAACAATGTTTTTAAACAACAGTTCTGTAATATCATTGCCTTTTAGAAACTACCTGTTTATCAATAAAATCAGGATCAACAATTTTTGAAATAGAAGCACTATTCCCAGAAGTAGCCATACCTTTTAACAAATTAAGATTAATTATAAGACTAGGCCTTACTCCAAGAACAATAACGATAAAAAGGCATGCAGCAATCGGTAAATAACTGGGGCGAAAAGAAGTATTAATAACTTTAGGCCAAATAGCTGGTTTGAAATAAATACCAGATAAAATTCTTAAATAAATCCATGAACCTATAGCAGCATTTAAAAAAGCAATTATGCCCAACAAAAAAAACAAATTATGAGACCCTTTACTAAGTGGGTCATCCCATGTGTAGGGAACGCTAACACAACCAAAAACAATAAAAAACTTAGCAAGAAAACCGCCGGTAAAAGGGATACCAATTAAACTAAACAAAAACACTGCAAGACATATAGATAAAAACGGATTTTGAGTGCCTACACCTGCAAGATCGTCCCAATCTTCAATTGGTTTATCTTTTGAATCCAAGACATCAAGAACTGCGAAAATTCCAAAAGTTCCAAAGAAGTAAGCGATTAAATAAAAGAAAGAAGCACCAATACCATCAATACCTGTAGTTAAATCAAGTTTAGGAGCAACAGCTATCCCTGCAAGAATATAGCCGGAATGTGAAATACTAGAGTAAGCTAAAATTCTGCGGAGATTTCGTTGGAGAAGGCCGAGAATGGTGCCAATCGTCATGGTAACAGTAGCAAGAATCCAAAATAGAACATAAATATTGTCGAGGGTTTTAGAAGCCCCGGGCAAAGCACCTTGAGCCAAAGCAAAACCAAAGATACGAATAATAGCAGCGAACCCAGCAACTTTTGAAACAGTAGCAAGTAAAGCACACATTCGATAGGTAGTGCCTTGGTAAACATCAGGAGCATAAAAATGAAAAGGCACCATGCTCACTTTAAAACCTAAACCAGCAAGTATTGCAAGCATAGGAATTAGAAAAAGGAAACCAGAGGAGTTATCAATATCAGCGGTAGGTTTAAATCGGTATCCATTACTTAAAGCATCAGAAATCGCAGAAATATTGGTAGTTCCAACGATGCCATAAAGATAACTGAACCCTAGAAGAAGCAATCCGGAGGAGAATATTGAAAGGAAGAAATACTTCATTGCAGATTCAGCAGCTAGTTCCTTTTTGCCGTGTAAATAAAGCAGGACATAAGTGGGAATACTAATTAATTCAAGACCTAGAAAAAGAACAACCAAATCATTAGACATGCCAACAACAGAGCAACCTGTGACTAGGAAAATAATAAGAGCTAGAGTTTCATAAGAATTATCATTTTCTGAGTCTCTCCAAAAAATCAAACAAAAGAACAATCCCATACCAAGAGAAAAGTGTCTAATAAAATTAGAAGACATATCTTCAAGCACATTAATTGAAAATAAAAAGGAATGATCAATTGAATCATGCTTTTTAGTGAGGAGTAACACATAAGCAAGTAAAAAACCTAAGGAACTAATTAAAGCCCAAGGAGTTTTTTTATTTAAAAATGGCCCGACAAGAAGTATAAAACTTCCAAGCATGAATAGCACAATCTCAGGCATCATGTATTGAATATAATCTGTAAATAAAAAAGATCCGCTCATTGATACACCAATACCAATCTAAAAATTAAGGTGACCATTATTTGTCCATTTTAACCAGAGGTAACAAATTGTTTGCCTGCAAATTCAACTTAGCAATCAAATGAATCTCTGGACGAATAGTATCAATCATGGGTTGAGGATAAATTCCAAGAAAAAGACAAAGTAATGCCAAAGGAAATAAGAATAACTTTTCAACGATAGTAAGGTCAGAAACAGGATCTTCTTTTTTAAATACGGGTTCTGAAAGCTTTCCAAAAAAGACCTTCATGACCATGGAAATTAAATACCACGCACCAAAAACCATTCCTAAACTGCATATAGATGCTAAAATTTTACCAGAAACACTGGGATTCTTAGTTTCAAACATACCAAATAAACACATAACTTCGCCGACAAAACCATTAAGACCAGGCAAACCAACACTGCACATGACATAAAAAACCGTAATACCAGATAGAATTTTTAATTTACTTCCAAGTCCCTGAAGATCTTTGAACTTAGTCGTTCCATATCTGTGGTGAAGAATTTCGCAGATAAAGAACAGAGCACCTACATTTAAACCATGATTGATCATTTGAAGATAACTTCCAGTCAAACCAGTCTCATTTAAAGCAAATATCCCTAAAAGGCAAAAACCTAAATGACTAAAACTACTGTAAGCTAACATGCGTTTTAAATCATCCTGAGCGATAGCGCAAGCAGCTCCATACAAAATCGCGACGACAGATAATATGGAAAATAAATAAGTACCAAATTCCCAAGCGGGAACAGGTAACATCGGAACACAAAGCCTAAGGAAACCAAACGCACCAAGTTTTGCGAGAATTCCGCCAAGTACAAGAGTAACGCCCGTAGGTGCTTCATAATAAGCAGTAGGCTGCCAAGTGTGAAAAGGGAAGGCGGGAAGCTTAACCAGAAACCCTGCAGCAAGAAGAAAGAAAATCCATTTTTGGCAGGATGACCAATAATCCAATCTAGCTTTGTTAATTTCAAGATTAGTTTTAAGTAAAGGGTTTAACAAATCTTTATCAGCTTTGGTATCGAAAACTTTTTTATTAAGACCAACTTGAGTGTCATGGGAAACTGTAATCAACTCTGGAATGGAAAAAGTAACGGGTAAATCGTTATTATCATCAAGGAGATTTTGATTAAGAGCAGAAACAAGACTAATTACACCAAGTAAAGTAGCTAAGCCACCACCCAAGGTATAAACAAATAATTTTTTAGCTGCATACTGTCTATTTGGTCCACCCCACATCGCGATAAGAAAAAGAAGAGGAATTAAAGTCAACTCAAAGAAAGCATAAAAAAGAATAACATCGAAAGAAAGAAAAGCGCCAAGGGTTGCAAATTGAAGAAGAAGCATAAATCCGTAATAAAGGTGTGATTTTTCTCGAATAGAATTCCAAGTAGCAAGTACTGACCCGGAAAATAAGATGCAAGTTAAAGGAAGCAGAAAAAGGTTAAGGCCATCAATACCAATAAAAAATCGAATAGCGCCAGCATCAGGTCTACCTTCATAAGGCGGATTAATTCTAATAAGATCAAAAACAGTAACGCTTGATTCTAAAGGAACAAAAGTAAGTTTTTCTTCAACAGAAATAGAATGTTTTTCAAGAAGAGGCAAATAATCCCAGGTAAGTTTAAAAGAGATAAAAAGGTTTAAGAGGAAAAAGCCCAGAGCGAGGTTCCGTGCGAATTTATGTCCTGCATTTCTTACGAAAAGAGTAACTAATCCACCTGCGAGAGGTACCAATAAAAGAAGTAAAACTAATTGACTCATTTTGCACTACATCGATCTTGCTAGGGCTATCAGGAATACAGTCACCGCCAAAATCATCGCTAGGGCATAAAACTGAACTAAACCATTTTGAATAGGGCGAAATAATTGGGCAAAAATCCTAGGGATATGCGCAATCAAATCAACGATACCGTCAAGGATATATTGATCAAAGATTCTTGCACAATAAAAAATCAAATTTAGAGGTGCAATTAAAAGCTTGTTATAAATCTCATCAAAAAAGAATTTGTTTTTGCTGAGTTCAACAGCAAAATTAGACTTCCCAATGGCTTGTTCAGAAATAGTAACATTGCCTGAACCATAAAATACAAAAGCCAAAATCAATCCAGCTAAACCAGCAAATGTTGCAAAACCAACGGTCAGCCAATCATGTGAGTGATGATCTTGAATTAAATAACCAGGAATTTTACCTAAAAATGTCTCTATAGAAAATGGTGTGAAATTAGAAAGACCAAACCCAATACCAAGGGCGAATAGGGATAAAAGCATTAAAGGAAGGGTCATTGATTTAGGAGATTCATGAACTTCGCCATGACATTCCTCGGGAAGTTTTAGGACACCCCAGAAAGTAAGAAAATAGGCCCTAAAAGTGTAGAAAGCTGTAAGAAAAGCAACAAAGATCCCAATAGCCCACATCAAAATATAAAACCAAGGGTAATTCGAAGCTTTAGAAGTTTCATGGATTACGCTTAGAATTTCATCTTTACTCCAAAAACCAGCAAATGGTGGTAACCCAGCTAAAGCAAGAGCCCCACACAAAAAACCAATATGAGTTAATGGTAAAACCTTTCTAAGCCCACCGATGCGCCGTAAATCTATCACATCATGCATTGAATGCATCACACTTCCAGCACTTAAAAAAAGCAATGCTTTAAAAAATGCATGGGTAAGAAGATGAAAAATTGCAGCACTTACCGCCAACATTGGAAGAGCAGAATAAGGATTAATACCAGCCCCCAAGGCCATGAACATATAACCAAGCTGACTCATCGTTGAATAGGCAAGAATTCTTTTTAAATCGGTTTGTGTTAGAGCAATTAATGCTGCCAAGAGACTTGTAAAGGTACCAACAGCAATAACCACCATTTGCACTTCGGGAACGGAAGCAAAGAGAGGCATAAATCTAGCAAGGAGATAAACTCCTGCAGTAACCATAGTCGCAGCATGGATAAGAGCGCTTACTGGGGAAGGGCCTTCCATAGCATCGGGCAACCAAACATGAAGAGGGAATTGAGCAGATTTCCCACAAGCTCCTAGAAACATTAAGAAGCAAGCCAAGCCAACACCTGAATCGTAGTTATCAAGCTTTAGTAAGCCATCAAAATCAAGTCTGTATCCAGAAGAAACCCAAAGAGATGCAAAACCTAAAAACAAAGCCACATCTCCAAGTCTGGTAACTAAAAATGCCTTTCTAGCAGCTTTGCAAGCTGAAGGTTTTTCAAACCAAAAACCAATGAGCAGATAACTACAAAGGCCAACACCTTCCCAACCTGCATACAGTAAAAGAACATTATCAGCGAGAACAAGAATTAACATTGATCCAAGAAAAAGCGAAACAGAGGCAAAAAATCGTGGGTAACCAGGATCAATATGTCCGTGATGGTCTCTCATGTAGCCTGTTGAAAAAACAGCAATGAGTGTGCCTAAGAAGGTAACCATAACAATCATTGCAGAAGAAAGAGGATCCAACCTAAGACTAAATTCAGCTTTTAATGCACCCGCTTTCTTAAAGTTTTCTCCGACCAGATTTGGATCTCCGGTACGAAACCACTCGAAGTAAGAAACTGCAACAGAAGAAGGATTTGCTTTATCACTAGTTTGAATTGCTTTTACGACATCATTAAGAACCATCAAAGACAAAATAAAAGAAATAAATCCTGCAATAATGCAAGGCAAGTGGGCTTGGGAACGAAGAACCTTAGGCCCAATAATAAAAGTAATAAAACCTGCAACAATAGGAAATACAGGGATCATCCACAAATACGCCATAGCATCATACATGGCTTGCATCCTCTTCTTTGGCAGGCCTGTGCCCAGCTACGGGTAATGTAGGCATGGGTTCAATCTGGAAAGTATCAAGCAGCAATATTTCCGGATCTTCATTAGGTTCCAGATCTTCTTCGCGTAAATCCTGCCATTTACTTACATCAAGTGAATTTTTAGCACGATAAAGAATAACAATTAAAGCAAGTGCAATAGCAGCTTCGCAAGCAGCAACAGAAAGAATAAAAAGGACAAACGATTGCCCCTGAAGATTGCCTCTGAACCTCGAGAATGCGAGGAAATTGATAGCAACGCCTTGAAGCATTAATTCTGCGCTTAGAAACATGGTGATCATATTTCTTCTGGAAACAAAACCTATGAGCCCGATACAAAACAAAATTGCGCCCAAGATCAAATAAATTTTCAAATCTAACATTATTATGAACTCACCTTCGTTGGCAATTGGCGAACAATAACAATCGCACCAATAGTGGCAACCAAAAGCAATAACCCAGCCAATTCAACAGCAATCAATTGATCAGAGAAAAGCAGTTTGCCCAAGAATGTTGTATTGTCAGCGGGCATAGCTGGCCTCCCAGATTGATCTTTTCTGATCTTATCCAAGGGCAAACTAGGATCAGCCCCAGAATTACCAGGCATGGCAATTGAAGGGCGCAATAAGGATCGGTATTTTAAGTAATCGTTTCCAATACTTGCAAGAGAAGCGAGTGCTGATTTGATTTCAGCAATATCATCAGATTTATTAATCATCAATGTGCCATTTTTTTGGACATCAACTTCAATTCTTTCAACCCAGGTACCACTTCCACCTAAAGCAATTTTAAGTCTGGTAACAACATTATTGTCACCATTAATCACCTTGGCCTTTAGTTCTGAAAGATCCGTAAGGGAAAGTGCTTTATTGGTATCATCAACGATTCGTTCAATTTCATTACGGGCACCGAGTTGGGATTGCGAAGAGAAAGAAGCATTAAGAACGGAAATCATACAACCCAATAAAATAAAACCCGTAAATGAAGCAAGAAAAGGCTCTCTACTCTCGGAATCAGCTAGATCAGCATTATGCTGTTTAACAAGCATAAGTAGAAAGAGAAAAGTAACAATAATCGCACCAGCATAAACAATAATATTTGCAGCCATAACAAACGGTGCTGCAAGAAGAAGAAATATTCCACCCGTGCTGGTTATTGTTAAAGCAAAGCAAATAGCGCCATGTGCTGGATTTTGTGCAACAATCATAAGACAAGCACCAACAACAGCAAAAAAAGAAAATAAACAAAACAACACAAGTTCGGGGTTAAAGGAATAAGTGAAGAAAATTTGAATAGCAGTAATGATTAAAGCAACTGAACCAACCCCATAACCAACTAGCCTACTAGAACCGGAAATTCTTTTTGGCAAGCAAAAATAAACCGCAAGCCACCCTAAAAGTAGCGAAAGATTTGTCAGGGTAATCCAAGGTTGCTCATTCATTAAAATACTTCCCAACCAAAAACACAGCAAGAATTTAACATAGGGTAAAGCTCTAAGTTTGCATGGAAGAAGAACCAGTTACACCACTCGAGGCAGGTTCACTAGCAACACCCAGCCTACCGTGTGTTGTACGAATAGGATCAGTTCCCATTGCAACTGTCTTATCAAAAACGCTCAAAAGTTTTTCTTTATTAAAAATCATTTCTTCACGGCTATGGCCGGTAAGATCATAAAGCGTAGTAAGTTCAATAGCATCAACCGGGCAGGCCTGTTCACACATTCCACAGTAGATACAACGAAGCTCATCAATGACAAAGACTTCAGGATATTTTTCGCGATCGGGCCAGGGGGAAGGTGCAGCTACGATATCAATACAATGGGCAGGGCAAGCGGTTGAACACATATAGCAAGCAACACATTTAACACGACCTTCATCATCCCGATTAAGTCGATGAACACCACGATAATTAGCTGGCAAATGAGGTCTCTGCTCAGGGAACTGCTGAGTAACAACATCTTTTTTCGGACCAAAAAGCGTACTACCCATATGAGTTAAAGTAGTAACCAAACCTGTAAAGATAGCAGGTAGAAAAATCTGGTCCATAACTCCAAATTCAGGAGATTTAACCCAAGTTATTTCATCAGCTTTCATGCCAACCCCTTTAAATACCAGTAATAACTATCTGCTTGAACTTTCAAGACGAATCTTAGAATCATGTTGAACGGAATACCCTGTGCCATGGCCAAGATAAGGAACCTTGGATTTGGTAGCGTGAGCCGTTGGTTTAGAAAGCCTGATACCAATAAAACCTGACGCCAGCAAAATCGCAAGTGAAACAGGGCACATAAGCCAAATAGATTCCTGACCAATCGGTTTAAAATGAACAATAAACACAAGAACAGTAAAACTTGCCAAAGAAATAGGAAGCATTATCTTCCAGGCAAGGTGCATAAGTTGATCAAATCGAAACCTTAATATAGTCCATCGAATAAGCATATAAAAAATAATGAAACCAACAGTTTTGCCAGCAGCAACTGCAAATTTAAGAGCGATTCCAAAAATCGAAAAATCATTTGGATCGGTAATAAAAGGAAGATGCCAAGCACCAAAAAACACAGTCATCATAAGAAAACTAGTGGTGATCATGTGGGTATATTCACCGAATAGAAAAAGGGCAAATTTCATGGAACTGTATTCAGTGTGATAGCCACCAACAAGTTCTTGTTCAGATTCAGGAAGATCAAAGGGTAGACGATTACACTCAGCGAAAATTGAAGTGGCAAAAAGTACCATTGCCAAAGGTTGAAACAAAACATTCCATCCATGATCTACTTGATGCTGAATAATGCGTTCAAGATTAAGTGAACCGGTTACAAGAACAACACCAAGCACAGATAATCCAAGTGGGATTTCATAACTAATAAGCTGAGCACTCGAACGCAAAGAACCTAGAAGACTGTATTTATTATTCGAAGACCAACCTCCAAGAATTACACCGTAAACGCCAAGACTTCCGATTGCAAAAACGAAAAGAATCCCAATATCAACATGAGGAGCAAGTACAAATTGGATGCGAGAATTATAAACTTTAATTTGTTCTTCAAATGAAACAGATTTTTTCTCCAGGGCACGACTTCTGTCTGCATCAATAACAGCATCGTATTCTGATTTTGTGGAGGGCCAAACAGCAAGTTCATAGGTTGGAGAATTTTGTCTATAATCAATGAGAATAGGGGAAGGACTTGTGGGCCCAAAAGGTACAACGGCTAATGCCATAAAAGCTGTAATAAGAGCGATAGCTGGTGCAATCATGAAAAATATTTTATCAACGTATTTAGGAATCATCTCTTCTTTAAGAAGCAATTTCACGCCGTCGCAAATAGGTTGAAGGATTCCATAAAATGCACGATTAGGGCCAACCCGATCTTGAACCCAAGCGGAAATTTTACGCTCAACCAAAATAAGATAAGCCACTCCGCCATTCAAGCAGCCAAGAACAGCTAATATCAAAGCAACAGTAATTAAAAGCGAAAATTCCAGACTCATTCCAATCCTTTCAAAACCGTGATTCTAAAATCAAGCTAGGTTTACCAAATGTATGCCATCTGATCCAAGTTTACCACCAGCCAATCGAGAAAAATAGGGAATAGATTTAGAGATTTCATCCCTAATATTAGAAGCCTGAAGCAAACCTTTTCTTTCGAGTAAATCCAAATAAACCTGACCATCGGTTCTAACTTGTTTTAATGGGACACAAGCCCAATGCAATTCCTGTGCTAAACCTGCATAGTTAACAAAAGTGCCTTCTTTTTCAGAAAAAGCAGCAGAAGGAATAACATATTTTGAAGCATCAGTGAGGGCACTAGGAAAAAGATCTTGGGTAATCAAAAGTTTAATTTTCTTAAACTGAGAAAGAAGATTGTTATCAAACCAAGAAACTTCTTCACCCTGATACCCAGCAGCAATAAACAAAGCATCAGGTGAATTTTTATTTAAATAATCAGAGATAAGAACAACCTCGCCTTCAAAATGCTTGATAACTTCTTCGATACCTTTTTTGTTCGGACATTTTTCGTTGCGAATGGTAAATTTCACATTTACTGGAACAGAACCCCGAGTTTTTGGATAATGATCATCTTCCCCTACCACGGGGACTGGACCAAGAACCAACTTTGCTTTAGGGGAAATGGATTTGATAAAAGTGGCAAGCAAAAAGCCTTCCTCCACGGTGAGAAAAGGCGAAAGCATGGCAGCAACGCCGGAAGCGTTTTTGGAAGCAACGGCCTTGAGTTCTGATCGCAAGGAAAGCATAATATCTTTCCATGAAGAGATATCAGCACCAGAATCTGATTTTAAATTTGGTTTGGAAATACGGTTGGAAGAATTCACATAATGATAGCCCAAGCGGCCATCATCGCACATGAAGTACCCTTGAGCATTAGGGTTTTCTCGGGGTCGAAGCCTGTAAACAACATTCTTATTTGTATCTAAATGGATGCTACAACCCGTAGAGCAACCAGCGCAAACGCTATCCTGCGTTTTTAAATTCCAAACACGATGAGTATAAAGAAAATCTTTGCTAGCCAAAGCGCCTACCGGGCAAAGATCAACGACATTAGATGCAAGCTTATTGTTTAGAGGTTCCGTGGGGAAAATATCAATTTCAGCATGGCTTCCGCGATTAATAACATGTAACTCGGCAGTGCCTGATATTTCACGGGTAAATCGTACACAGCGTGAGCACATGATACAACGATCAGTAAAAAGGCTGATATTATTGCCTAGATCAGGTTTATTTGGGGGCGTATTTTTATCATCCACCATACGGCTTTCAGAGTTGCCGTAATTATAACTGTAATCCTGAAGTTTGCATTCCCCAGCCTTATCACAAACAGGACAATCCAAAGGGTGATTCAAAAGAATGGACTCAAGAGTTTGAGCTTGTGCGGATTTACTTTTAGCAGTCGCAGTTTGAATGACAGTGTTATCCTTGGCAGGAGTCTGACAAGCAGGTATGACCCTAGGTTGCATGACGACAGTGCCATCTGGTTTTTTTTCGCCAACTTCAACAAGGCACATTCTACAACTAGCAACCACTGAAAGAGCAGGGTGGTAGCAATAATGAGGAATGGTTACGCCTGCTAACTCTGCAGCTTGAACAAGATTTAGTTTCTTGTCGCCAATATCAACAGCTTTATCATTTATATAAACAGTGGCCATCCAAAAGCTCCGATTATAAATAGAACAATTAATGGTGCGACATTTGCAGGTTCAAAGTTCTAACTTTCTTATCACCATTTTTAATATAAGATTCAAACTCACTGCGATATTTTCGGATGGCATTCTTAACAGGCCAACCAGCGCCATCAGCAAGCCCGCAAATTGTGGTACCGGGCATGGTGCCAATTTGATTACCAACCTCTTCAAGAATGTTAAGGTCTTCAATCCTACCATGGCCTTTGCGAATACGATCAATAATTTTAAACATCCAAGCAGTGCCTTCTCTGCATGGAGTGCACTGGCCGCAAGATTCATGGGCAAAAAATCTGCAAATATTGTAAAGAACATCAACGATACTAGTATGGTCATCAAATACCGTAACAGCACCTGTGCCAAGGCCTAAGCAACCAACTTTACCCGGACCATTAAAATCTAACTTGGTGTCAAGTTCAGCCTCGGTCATAAAACCCATGCTGTTACCACCAGGAATAACACCCTTGGCCTTACGATTTTTCCAAACACCGCCACCATGTTCAGAAATCAACTCACGAACCGAAATCCCCATTGGGAGTTCCACAAGTCCAGGGCGATTAACATGCCCACTAATGCAATATAATTTTGGTCCGTAACTTCCAGCATCTCTAGGATTCGCAGGGTCAGGTGGTACGCCAAGTGATTTAAACCAATCAGCACCTAAATCGATAATCTGTTTAACACAAGCAACAGTTTCGATATTGTTAACAATCGTAGGCTTACGAAAAGCCCCTTCAATAGCAGGAAAAGGCGGCTTAATCCTAGGCCAGGCCCTTTTCCCTTCTAGACTTTCTATAAGGCCCGTTTCTTCACCACAAATATAAGCTGCTGCACCTTTATGCATCACCGCTTCCAAACAAAATGACGATCCTTGAATATTTTTCCCAAGTAAGCCTTTGTCGTAAGCCTGTTTTACAGCCCGTTCCATAGCACGGTAGGCATCGCCATATTCATAACGCACATAAATAAAAGTTTTGCTTGCACCCACAGCATAGCTAGTAAGGATTATACCCTCGAGAACTTGATGAGGATCTTTTTCCATTAGCACGCGATTATTAAAAGTGCAGGGCTCACTTTCATCAGCATTAATGCAAAGATAGATTGGGCCTGGATGGTCTTTAGGTAGAAAAGTCCATTTAAGCCCGGTGGGAAAACCTGCGCCACCCCTACCTCGCAAACCCGATGCTTTCACAAGATCAATCACTTGCGCGGGAGACATATCCTTAAGTGCTTTTTTCAATCCAAGATAACCACCATCCGCAATATAGGAATCGATATGATCGCTATTATCTTTTGAGATTCTTTTCAAAAGTACTGGCTCGTATTTTGCCATATCTTAAAATCCTTTGAGCTTTGAATAATTTAAATCTAAAGCTTTTTCCGAATATCATCAATTAACTTGTCAGCATCTGAAACATTATGAGAATGAACATCATTAATTAAAACACAAGGTGCACCTTCGCAAGCTCCGATGCATTCCGCTTCTTCGAGGGTAAAAAACCCATCCTTGGTCGTTTGCCCCGGTGCGACACCCAATTTAGTAATCAATTTATTGAGCAGTTCATCAGCACCACGGAGATCACAGGCCAGACTTCGACAAACCCAAAGCCTGCATTTACCCAAAGGGTTTAATTCCGTTTTAAAGAAACCATAAAAGCTCATGGTATCATGAATTTCTGCAGGGCTAAGTTCAAGAAGGGCAGCAATTTCAACAATTGCTTGTTGAGAAACACAGCGTTCTTGATCTTGAACAAGATGCAAAGCGGGCAAAGTTACAGCTTGTTTTGCAGGATAAAGAAGGATCAAGCTTTTAATTTTTTCAACAATTTCTGGCTTTAATGCGCTCATCGGTCCAACTCCGCTGCAATGATATTGATGCTGCCTAAAACTGCTGGAATATCACTAATTTGGTGACCAACAATCAAGTGCGGGAATAGTGAAAAATGTATAAAAGAGGGTGGCCTGGTTCTAGCACGATATGCAACCCCAGATCCATCCGACACAATGTAAAAACCTAACTCGCCATTAGGAGATTCGGTGGCGGCATAGATTTCTTCTTTAGGAGTTTCCCATTGTCTATTAGTCATATGAAGTTCAAAATGCTGAATCAATCCTTCAATACTTCGATAAACCGACATTTGATTAGGAACCACGAACTTCGAATTAACATCAATATTAATAGGGCCGGAAGGAATGTTCTCAACGGCTTGGGTTATTATTTTGATACTCTGAACCATTTCCTCCATACGAACGAGGAAGCGTGCATAGCAATCCCCCTCGGTTGAGCAAACAACTTTAAAATCAAAATCTTTATAAGCAAGATAAGGCTGGTCTTTTCGAAGATCCCTGGTAACGCCACTCGCCCTTGCAATTGGACCAGTTGCACTACGATTGATTGCTTCTTCTTTAGTGAGAACACCAACGCCCCTGGTTCTATCAACAAAAATGCGATTTCGCTGAAGCAGTTTCATAAGATCAGCATAAGCTGAGTAAAACAATTTGATAAATGCACGAATTTTTGTAATCCAAACTTCATCAACATCACAAAGCAATCCACCAACCCTTGTGTAGCTGGGGTGAAATCTCTGACCGCTGGCGGCTTCAGAAATATCATTAATTTTCTCACGCAAATTGAATGCGTACAAGAATGCAGTAAAGGCGCCAAGATCTAAAGCCGCTGCTCCGCAACATACAAGGTGATCATGAATACGCATCAATTCAGCAAAAATCGTGCGAATATACTTACAACGGGGTGTCAACTCAATGTCCAGTAATTTTTCAACCGCATGATGCCAAGAAATTTCATTAGATACAGGCGAAATGTAATTCATTCGATCAACGATTGTTACATATTGATTAAAATCTAGATGCTCTCCTAGTTTTTCAAAACCACTATGTAAAAACCCGATATCAGGTATTGCATGAACTACTACCTCGCCATCGAGAGTCAGAATTAAACGCAAGGTGGTATGGGTAGCAGGATGCTGGGGACCAAAATTAAGGGTCCAAAGAAACTCCCTTTCGGGCGAACTTGTTTCAGGTATGGCATCAGCCAAAATTAAAGGCATTAAATCCTACTCCAAAATCACGATTCAGAACGAATAACTGGTTGAAAATTATGCCTTTCGCCCATGCCCCGCAATGGGTAATCTTTACGCAGAGGAAAAGCTACAAACTCATCAGGCAATAAAATCCTGCGAAGATCCGGGTGACCATCAAATTCAATACCAAACATATCGTAAACTTCCCGCTCCATCCAATCCGCACCTTTCCAAAGATCATAAACGGAAGGAAGACGGGGGTCAGGGTCATCGAGATGGGTTTTAACAATAAATCTCTCACCGTTTTCAACATTCAAAACTGCATACCATATACCATATCGATGGGTTGCGCCTTGCAGGTGAAGATAATCCGCAGCAGATAAATCAATGAGCATGTCAAAACTAAAAGTTGTTTTAAGGTAACTTAAAATTTCAAAAAGATGTGAAGGCGGAACAACAACCCTGTCATTGTCCCTAAATGACGAAAAATCTAGGCTAATTAAAGCAAAATGAGCAGTTAATTTTTCCTTAATATCAGCAAAGCTCAAAGTAAACCCCTTAAAATCAAACTAAATTGTTCTAGTTGAACTTCGAAAATTAGCAGGTGCTTGAACACTTTGAGCAGGTGACAGGAACTTACTCAGTGGTTTTGGCCCTTCGTAAACATTCCGTTTATCGAACTCTGTTCCAAAAATAGTCCCGGTGTTCGCTATTTTTTCCTGCAGATCTATAATTCCCTGCAATAACTGTTCGGGCCTTGGTGGGCAACCGGGTACATAAATATCAACCGGTATAAATCGATCTATCCCCTGCACCACAGCATATGTATCAAATACTCCGCCACTTGATGCACAAGCGCCCATAGATATACACCATTTTGGTTCAGGCATCTGTTGCCAAATACGCTGCATAACAGGAACCATCTTCATTACCACTCGGCCTGCTACGATCATTAAATCGCATTGCCTTGGAGAAAACCGGAAAGCTTCTGCACCAAATCTAGAAATATCATGTTTGCTTGCACCCGTTGCCATTAATTCAATCCCGCAACAAGCAGTAGCAAAAGGCATAGGGAATAAGCTGTATTTCCTGCACCAGCTTGCAAGATAATCTAATTTTGTAACCACAAAATTATCTTTCAAAAATTCTAGCGCCATTGAAAGACTCCCGCTTTCCAAGCATAAATATAGCCAATGAAAAGAACAAAAACGAATAAAAGCACTTCTATAAAGGCAGGCACACCATAGGACACAGGCAACGAAGCCATTCCGGGTGCATAAGCAGAAACTGCCCAAGGATATAAAAATAAAAGTTCTACATCAAACACAAGAAAAAGAATGGCTATTAGATAAAACTTCACATCGAATTGTTTTTTAGCATCACCAAACGGATCCATCCCAGATTCATAGGGCATGGTTTTTACCGATGTTTTTTTATTCGGACTGAATATGTGTGAAACGGTAAGTGCAGAAATTGCAAAACCAAAAACAAACACCGCATAAATAAAAATCGGATAGTATGTGGAAAGATCAAAATCCATGACCTTAAAGCCTTTTCTTAAATCTAATAACAGTATGTTCCATCATCAAAATCATTATAGATAACTATCTGATTTAAACAAAGAAACATCGATAATATTTAACTAACTATTTAATAACAAATTTTAAAGCAAAAACCATTCTATTTTTTATTTCCACGTGGATGAAACTTGGAATGAATTAATTTAAGTCTATTTCTGTCGACATGAGTATAAAGTTGCGTGGTTCGAATATTAGAATGCCCTAACATATCCTGAACGGCTCGAAGATCTGCTCCTCCTGATAAAAGATGAGTTGCGAAACTGTGCCTAAGAGTATGAGGGCTAATTTTGCCATTCAATCCTGATTTTAAAGCATATTTTTTCACTTGCTTCCAAATAATGATACGGTTTAGTGGTTTTCCTGCTTTACTCACAAATACCATGCTCGTACTAGACAGAATCTTTACAAGTAATGGTCTCAAATTTTGCAAATAATCTTTGATTGCAAGGATTGCTTTTTTACCCAAAGGTACAATTCGTTGTTTTCTCCCTTTTCCTGTACAAGTGATAAAACTTGATTCAAGATGAAGGTCTTTTAGTTCCATGTTAACGACTTCAGATACCCTACAACCAGTTGCATAAAGGCATTCTAAAATAGCCCGATCGCGTAAAAAATAGCGGTCTTCCAAACTCGGCGACTCTAACAAAGTGGTTACAGATTCAGGGCTTAAAACAAAAGGTATTCTTGTCCAAAGTGCAGGAGCTTCTAGCAATTCTACTGACTGATTCGTGCTTTTCTCTTCCAGTCGAAGAAACCGGAAGAAATTTTTCAATGATATTAAATGCCTAGCTATACTTGAATGGGCCAATGCTTTTTCTTTCAAGTACTCTACAAAATTTAATAGATCATCAAGGGAAGGATTCATGCATTTAGTGATTTTCCGCTCCAACGACCATTCAAAGTATTTTTTTAGGTCTCTTAAATAACTGACATAAGTATTTTTTGAAACAGAACGCTCAGTTTTTAAAAAAGACCCGAAAAGTGTTATCTGGGCGTTAAGATCAGCAATCGTTTCTTTAAAACTAGCCATAGGTATCCTATTACTGCTTATAGACTTAAGAAGAATAGTTGGTTAAAATGCTCATCCTTTTTAAGTGCTACTGTAAACTTAAAGCAAAATACGAACCTTAGAACTTAAGATAGCAAAATGCTTTGTTTTTATCGCACTAAACACCGTTAAAACTTGCATAACCCGAATTCCTTTTAAAATACTTCTCATCTTGATAAATATTTTAAAAACGAAACGAATTGCTTTTTGGTTTAATGGTATCTCATAGAAAAAGGGAGAAATATATGAATTACCATGTAATCACGATTGTTGGCGGTTTGCTACTAATGGCTGGTTGTAATCAGCAGTCTCAGCGCCCCAACAACGGCAGTTTTAAACTATTTGGCACGCTTCGCAGCCCAAAAAATTTAAATGACAGCCCACCAACTGCACTTCCAATGCTTACCCCAGCTCCTACAGCTCTTGGACCCGCGCTTACAGATCCTACGCTGCCTATCTACCCGGGTCCCAATGCCCCGATTCCTAATCCATCGCCTGCATTAAATCCTGCACCAAATGGATCTATTTCTCAAAAAGTAAAAACACCTCAGTATCCTGGGTCAGTTAAACTTCTTCCACCAGAATCTGCGGTTGGCCATGCAACATTAAAACCAATGGAAGAAAAGCCAACCGAATCAAAAGAACCGCCAATTTCAAAAATAGAAGGAGAACCTAAAAACCTAATCGGGAAGAACCAACCACTTGATATTCCGGGATATGCCCTAATAAATAACTCAATAGCAATTGGCTTACTACCATACCCGGATGGGATAGATTGGTTAGTTAAAGAAAAATTTAAATCTGCTTTATTCATTCATTCTTCAACACAAGAAACCAAAGCGATCACATCGTTATTTGAAAAACGAGGAATGAAGTTAAATTTATTGCAACTCGAAGAATCAAATATAAGTGCAGAAAGGTTTAACATTGAAATTTCAAAACTTCAAAATTCAACCTTTCAACCAATTTATGTTTTCGATCTGGATGGTTCAATTGCAGCATCTTTTTGGTATGTGTATCTTCAAAAAACAACTTTAAAATCTGAAGACGAAACCTTGAATCAAATAATAAAGTTAGGTATGAATCCAAATAAAACCGAACAAAGCAAAAGTATCTTTAAATCCGCAAAAAAACTAGTGTGGTAACAATGTTACAAAAATCAAGTCCACTCGTACCATCCATATATCCTGGGTCTGTTTATAAATTTACCGACCTTGATACTTATGAAGAATCCATCCTTAATCCAGGGGAAGAATTCATTTATGCAAGAGATGGACATCCTAACGCAATAATTACATCCAATGAAATCACGAAATTGCACAATGCAAATTGGGGTATGGTAACAGGCAGTGGTATGGGTGCTATTTCTGCAGTATTAATCGGTATTTTATCATCGGGTGCAAGAATCATTGCAGGGAAAAGGCTTTACGGACGAACCCTGAAAATTTTAGAAAAAGATTTCACACGATTCGGTGTGCAATGCGACATCGTTGATGAATGCAACCTAACCGAACTTAAATCAGCCTTATCGACACCAGCATCAATTCTTTTTATTGAAACAATAACCAACCCAACTTTACGAGTACCAAATCTTAAAGAAATAAGCATACTGACAAATAAAAATAAAACACTTTTGGTCGTCGACAATACTTTTGCAACGCCATTATTATTCAAACCCTTGGAACATGGGGCAGATATAGTAATTGAAAGTTTGACAAAAATCATGTGTGGGCATAGTGATGTAACCATGGGATATGTAGGTGGGAAACAAGGCCCACAAGAAAATATAATCAAAGCGGTAAAAGATATAGGTTTTCACGCAAGCCCGTTTGATTGCTGGTTAATATCACGAAGTTTAGAAACCTTGGAATTACGATTAAATCAAAGTTGCAAAAACGCATCAGAACTTGCAAACTGGTTAAAAACAAATCATCCCGGAGTAAGGATCGACTTTCCGGGGCTTAAAAATCATGAAGATTTCAATATCTCAAATAAACAATTTGGAACTTTCCCAGGACACTTAATAGCCATCGAAATCCCGAAGGGCAGGGAAGGTGTAAATAGATTTTTACGAACTGCAAAAAACATTCCTTTTTGCCCAAGCCTTGGACATTCCTCTACAAGTGTAAGCCACTCTTGGAGCACATCTCATAGGCAACTTACTTCTGAACAAAAACTCAATCTTAAAATAACTGAAGGCTTGCTACGAGTTTCAGTAGGTCACGAAGGTATCGAAAAGATCATCAAATCGTTTGATGATGGTATAAAAGCAGCACAATCTATTTAGTTATCCTGATTCTTTATTTTATTAGACAAGTAAATTTTTGTGATTTTATCTGTCAATTCTGGCAACCTATCCATCAGCCTTCTCAATTTTCTGGGCTTGCAAGACTGCAATGCATAAAGGGCAAGTAAAGGCATGGCTATGGTTGAATCTACATAAGCAGTCACTGTATCAGGGAGTTGAGATTCATCTACTTTTCCCCAGGTCATAGCTTCCTGAGGAGTAGCGCCACTGAGTCCTCCGGTATCGGGCCTAGCATCGGTAAATTGAATAAAGTAATCATGCCCTTTTTCTTCAAGACCAAGAACTTCTTGAATTTGTGGTTCAGTTTGGAGAATAAAATTTTTGGGTGAACCCCCTCCGAAAATCAAAACGCCACTTTTACCTGTGGTCTTAGCTTCATAAACAATTGCTGCTGATTGGTTAACATCTAGAAGTGGATTAATAGCTAAACCATTTCCTTCAAGCTGTAAAGCCGCAAGATTCATACCAATTGAACTATCCCCTGGAGAAGAGGTAAAAACCGGAACGCCAGCTCGATATGCAGCAGCAAGAAAGCTTTTACCTATGGTGTTTGTTTTTTCTTCATGAGCCGAAAGATACTTACCTGCAAGGTTATGAAATTCGGCAGTTCCCATTGTTTTTTGAAAAGCCTCGCCTCGACTTAATTGGCGGTAAAACAAATCCGTGCCAAGCAAGTTCTCGTAATCAAAAACAATATCGTAAATCCTTATTACTTGGTGAGCTTTAAGTTGATGATCATCTAAACCAGGTCGAGATTGATGTAATTCCATACCAAGTGCAAAATGAGTATCGTGATAAATATTGGCACCTGTACTAACAATCCAATCGATATGACCAGCTTCAATCATAGGAACAATGCAAGACATTCCTAAGCCTGCTGGTGTAAGAGCTCCACTTAGCGCAACTCCAACAACGCAATCTTGAGCCAGCATTTTATCAGTAAAAATTCTACATGCTTCACGAAGACGGCCTGCATTGTAAGAAAGAAAAATATCTTCAATGAGTTTTTTACAAGAAAAGGAATCAACCAAAGATGGCGGATCAATTTTCTTTTGGCTTATTTTTTTGATAAACTCCTGGCATTTATTTTTCTTGATAGTCATACCTTCACCTTTTCAAAACAAGCATAAGCAAATTACAATCAAAGTTTTATTGTTTAAAATCCAATGAAAAAGCTTCCGCTCCTAATGGTTTACCAGTAGCAAACTTTACTAAATCATTCCAAGACATAGATTTCCCTGACGAAAAAACTTTACTACGCATAAACTCACCGACCTTTAAATTTCCCTCGTAAATAACTTCAGATGTTTTTTTACCTGGGTATAACTCCATTGCAATTGCATGATGCACTTGCGAGGCAAAAAGTTCGCCCAACATATAATTATGATAATATACAGGGGCGCTGACGATATGAATTTTACTAGCATAATCAGCAGCATTTCGATTTTCAGGCTTAGCAATACCCTGATATTTAGTCACCAAAGTCCACCATAGTAAATTCAAATCCTGATCTGGATTTTCATACATGGATTTTTCAAAACGAAGCATCACCTGACACCACCTTGAAAAAATTAATAAGCGATGTTTAAGGTTTTTAGATGCAGCAGTATCAAAGCTTTCAGAATCTTCAACTTTTAAACCCATTGCATTCAAAAATGATGACCGCTTTGTCAACCTTTCAAACATCATTGCAACACCTTCTGTTGTCAAAATGTGACATTCCGATCTTAAAAGATAAGGCAAAGATGAAGGGATATTATTATTGTTAGAACTATAAACAGCATGACCAAATTCATGTAAAAGTGTTGAAGCCCAATAATCATCTGGTTTTACATTTGCAAGAACTCTTACATCGCCAGACCTGTCAATATCTGTGCAAAAAGCATGGGGGCTCTTTCCTTTTTTCTCATATAAATCGCTGTTAGCAATTACGCGATCAATGGGAAGACCAATCCCTTTAAAAAACTTCTGGGATAACCCGAGTAAATCCGCTTTTTTAAAAGGACCATCTAAATCATAACCAAAAATAGCAGGGGCTTCTTGAAAAAAAGGATCATGATAATGCCAGGGTTGCAATTGGTTTTTATTTATTCTGTAATTCAATGCTAACTTAGAGTCGATATCATCTTTAATTCTTTCAAAAGGCAAGCGAGTAAGATTATCCAATTCATTAAAAATACCAATTAAATCTTTGCCATTTTGTTCATTTAAAAATAGCTGCATATCATGATAATTAGAAAACTTCAAATGTCGTGCGATTTCATTCCGAGTAATTACAAGTTCTTTTAAATCTTTCTCAAGTATGTTTCCAACTTTTTTACCCGCTTCCCAAGCTTCTTTACGAAGATTGGAATCAACAGAATTTTTTAATATGCCTCGAACATCATTTTCAGTACTTTCTTTCCCCTGAATTACGGGCCGAAACGAATTAAACGATTGTTCAACTCTATTTGATAAAGAAGAAGATTTTTTAAGTAAATTTAAAGGAACCTGTTTTTCCAGATAAATCAAAAACAATATGTCAACACTTCGGGAAAGCAGGGGATCTTTAATTTTTGATTTATTATCTTTTAATAATTTAATCTGTTGAAACAAAGAAGCATTAGATAAAGCCTCATCAATTTTATTTTGAGCTTTTTCTTTTTTTTCAAAAGCTAAAGGACTTCCCGTGGTATTAGCATCCCACCACGCAAGGTTTGCAGCAATCTCCATCGGACGCATCATCAACTCATGTTTTTCTAAAAAACTTTTTGCATCCGCATCAAAATTTTGTTCACCATGCAAGTTATTGTTCATTATTAGAAAACCTAAAAGTACCGAAGATAAAAATTTAAAATTCATGTTAACCTCAGAATAATGATATTTAATAACAGCATTATTATGGACTAAGCATTATGATTCATAAAGCCTTATATGGCAAATTATTATAACATGTTAGGCTTTATGAAATTAATCTTGATTTAATTGGTAACGCCCAAAATGTTTAAATCAGAAAAATCAATATTGCTTGTTGAAGATGACACATCAACCCGTCTTATAATTCAAAAAGGAATATCGAATTGGGGTTTCAAAATATTATCAGTTTCTTCTGGTGAAGAAGCGATTAAAGTAATAAACATGATTACTCCTGCATTAGCATTAATTGATATTTCTTTACCAGGAATTGATGGAATCACCCTTGCTAAAATGCTAATTGAAAAAAACATTAATGCAATTGTTTTAATGACTGCAGAGAGAAACTACTCAAATAATCCAGCGTTAAAAAATCACAAGGTGATATGCAAACCATTCAACAGTAACGAATTAAAAGAAATAATAAAGCAAACCACATTTGTTTTTGATTAACATTTAAGAAATAAATTTTTGCATGAGATATTGTTCGAAATACTTTTTATCAAGTTTTTCGCCAGTGACATTCTCGCAAAGTATACCCGGAAGTAATCTTTTTCCTTTTAGATGAATATTCTTTTTCAGCCATTGGCGTAACTCAGAAAGAACATCAAGATTAAGGCAATTATTGTTCCATCCAATTACTTTTTTAGCTTTTTCAATAAATTGCGCAGCGTAAAGATTTCCCAAAAGGTAAGTAGGGAAATAACCAAAAAGGCCTGCACTCCAATGAATATCTTGCAAACATCCCGTTGCATCATTATCTGGAAACAAATCTAAATAAGTTTTCATCTTAGCTTTCCAAGCATCGGGGAGATCTTTGACGGAAAGGTTTTGTGAAAGTAAATCTTTTTCAAGTTCGTAACGAAAGATGATATGAAGATTATAGGTAACCTCATCAGCATCTACTCTGATAAAACCTGGTCTAACTTGGTTAATAGATTTATGAAAAGTTTCTAGGGGGATATTGGAGAGTTGGTCAGGAAAAAACTTTATCGCAAGGGGATAAATAAAGCGCCAGAATTCCAATGATCTTCCAACTTGATTTTCAAGTAGCCGAGATTGAGATTCATGAATTCCAAGGGAAACAGCTGTTCCGGTGGGCAATCCAAAATGATCTGGATCCAACCCTTGTTCATATAAACCATGGCCTGCCTCATGCAAGACACCAAATAGGCCTGATGAAAAGTCTGCAGGATTAAACCGAGTGGTAATCCTACAATCGCCTGGGCCAATACCACAACAAAAAGGATGAGCCGTGGTATCAAGTCTACCTGCATTAAAATCAAAACCACAATACCCTGCTATAATTTCACTGAAAATCTTTTGCTTTTGTTCGGGATAATTACCCAGAATCAAATTGCGATTATTTTCTTTTGAACAGGAGCGTAATACTTTAATAATCGAATCTTTAAGAGGATAAAAAATAGAATCCAACTCAAGAGAAGTTGCTCCCGGTTCATAATCATCTAACAAGGCATCATAACTAACACGCCCATTCGCAAGACATTTCGCTTCCTGCCTTTTGAGGTCAATGATTTTTTCAAGCCAAGGTTGAAACAATACAAAATTGTTTTGCGATCTAGCTTCTTGCCAAGCCTGTTGGGAATAGACAAATGTTTTTGAAAACTCTTGGACTAAAGTAACAGGGATTTTATTAGCACGGTTAAATACACGAATCCATTCTCTAACATTTACACAAATGTCAGAATCATCTGGTAAATTAACAGACGCAGAGGCAAGCTCAATCAACGCATCGCCAAGCCATGAATCGGTGACAAGGTCATGATGTAATTTTGAAAGAGCAGAATTTTGAAGAGCCCGAAGGTCCGCACCCTGAGGCGGCATATTCGTTCTTTCATCCCAGCCTATTAATTCAGCACAAGATTCAATAACCTTAGCGTTTTTGAAATGTTCCTTTAATTTAAGGTACTTTAATTCAAGATCCATTTGTATTCCAGCTTATTAAGCCATGTTCATATTCATAAGAAACTCAGCATTTGTTTTACATTTCTTTAGCCTAGATACCATTAATTCCATAGCATCTACGGGGTGCATATCTGCTAAAACTCGTCGAAGAGCTCGCACCCTATCAATTTCATCGGGATGCATTAACAATTCTTCTTTTCGAGTACCTGACCGATTAATATCAATAGCGGGCCAAACTCGCTTATCAACCAATCTTCGATCAAGATGAACTTCCATGTTGCCAGTTCCTTTGAATTCTTCAAAGATAACTTCGTCCATCCTAGAACCAGTATCAATCAAGGCAGTTGCAAGAATGGTAAGGCTACCGCCATTTTCAATATTTCGAGCGGCACCAAAAAAGCGTTTGGGCTTCTGCATGGCATTAGAATCGAGACCGCCGCTTAGCAATTTACCACCTGAAGGCGCTTCGGAATTATAAGCACGAGCCAGCCTTGTAATGGAATCTAAAAGGATAATAACATCCTTACCGTCTTCCACCATTCGTTTTGCTTTTTCCATTGCAATTTCACTTACATGAACATGGTCAGTGGAAGGCTCATCAAAGGTGCTGGCTACAACTTCAGCGTTGGCGCTAGCAACAGAACGAACCATTTCTGTAACTTCTTCGGGGCGCTCATCAATAAGAAGAACAATCAAATAAGCTTCAGGATGATTTTGCTTGATAGCTTGTGCAATGCGCATTAAGAGAACAGTTTTTCCAGCTCTTGGAGGGGAAACAATCAAACCACGCTGACCTTTGCCAATGGGAGTAATGAGATCAACAACCCGAGTGGAAAGTTCCCCGTTAGAAGTTTCAAGGAAAAGCCTTTTATTGGGATGAAGTGGGGTTAAATCTTCAAAAACCACGGGCCGAGCCCGCTCATCTGGGGTACGCCCTTGTACAAGCTCCACCTGCATCAATGCAAAATTATCCTGCCCTTCAATAGGCAAACGAATAGGACCTTCAATCATAAGGCCTGAGCGTAAACCAAGTCTGCGAATTTGACTGGGGGAAACATATATATCTTCAGGAGAAGCTAAATAGTTATGTGCTGCACTACGAAGAAAACCATATCCATCGGGCAACACTTCCAAGGTTCCTGAACCTTTGACTGCGTTACCGCGTTCAATCTGTCTGCGAACTACCGAAACAATTAACTGCACACGGGTCATACCAGTGTGTTCGGCAATCCCCTCTTGTTCTGCATACGCAAAAAGTTTAGGCATTGAAAGCCTGTACAAATCATCAAGCCTAGCACCAGTTTGATTCTTTGGAACCTGGGAGTTTGATTGAATTGGTTGATTCGATTCTATACTGCTTGAAGGGGAAGATTGTTCTGTAGATTTGCGAACTACTCTTTTTCTGGCTAAGTTGCCCATCCCTTCGTCGCCGCGTGCGACGGACATAATCTATCCTCCTAAAGGAAACTTTAAATAATAAAAGTGATCCGTGTATTAAACAAGAAGTATTAAACCTGGTGGGCCAATTAAATTAAGTCAACAAGTACCACTGTGCTTCGTTGTTTGGTTAAATAACCAGTTAAAGTGGTTTATCTTGAACAACTATCAATCCAACAAAATTAGATTATAAAGTTATTTGAAAAAATGCAAGTATATTTCTTGGTCTTTTCAGTATTCTTAACACACAATACCCTTAGTTCTTTTATATTTTAATGTTTATCCATGACAATAACTTAACCAAAGTGGCTTAAAAATATAATGACCCCATTAAAACTTTCTCGAGGTAAATGCCTGCCACTCGGGGCAACACAATTAAACAATAGTATCAATTTTGCATTACTTTGCAGACACGGAACAGAGGTGCATCTTGCATTATTCACACTCGATTCCAAAGAACCCATTGCTGAAATAGTTTTACATCCAAGAAAAAGCAGAACAGGAGATCATTGGCATATTGCTGTTGAAGGCCTACCAGAATCTTTCTGCTATGGGTGGAGAGTCAACGGGCCACAATCTCCGGTTCACCGATTTGATCCCGAACACCTGCTTTTAGACCCACAATGCAAAACGATTTCAGGTGGATCGGAATGGGGGGTAAATGATGAATCCATGGCGCACCATACGAGTAGGCTAAGTATCTTCACAAATAACGAAATCCCCCAAATGGAAGACACCCATCTATGTACCCCAATGGAAGACAGCATTATTTACGAAGTTCATGTCCGCGGATTTACCTGCCATCCAACATCTATGACTGTCAATCCAGGGACTTTTGATGCTTTGATAGAAAAAATTCCCTATCTAAAAAATCTAGGTATAACAGCAGTCGAACTTTTACCCGTTCATGAATTCGATGAGAATGATTGCCCCTTTTTTGACCCCGCTACCGGTAAAAAACATCGCAATTTATGGGGTTATAACACTATTTCTTTCAATGCCCCCAAAACTTCTTACGCAAGCGTGGGAAACATTAATCAACATATTGTTGAATTCCGAAAAATGGTTCATGCTTTTCATATGGCAGGAATCGAAGTCATCATGGATGTGGTTTTTAACCACACCGGGGAAGGAAATCATCGCGGGAGAACCTACAGTTTTCGAGGTTTAGACAACTCCACTTATTACATGGTAGACAAAGATGGGAATTACTTTAATTTTTCCGGATGTGGTAATACCCTTAATTGCAACCATCCAGTCGTTCGGGAAATGATTACAAACAGTTTACGATTCTGGGTTGCTGATATGAATGTTGATGGATTACGCTTCGACCTCGCATCTATATTAGGACGAGATTATCTGGGAAATGTTTTAGTAGAACCACCAATCGTAGAAATGATTGCAGAAGATGGCGTGCTAGCTGACACCAAATTAATTGCTGAACCTTGGGATGCTGCTGGTTTATATCAAGTTGGACTTTTCCCTTATGGCAGAAGATGGAGTGAGTGGAATGGCCAATTTCGCGATGATATACGCAGGTTTTGGCGTGGAGAACCTGGGATCGCATCATTGCTGGCAACCCGCATTTGCGGAAGTTCCGATCTTTACGAATCTTCAGGGCGAAAACCCAGACATAGTTTAAATTTTATAACCTGCCATGATGGGTTCACCCTCTGGGATCTTGTAAGCTACAATGTAAAACATAATTTTCGAAATGGTGAAGGAAACAATGACGGATGTTCAGAAAATTTCAGCTGGAATTGTGGTGAAGAGGGCCCGACCAATGACCCCTACATCCTTGGTTTGAGAAAACGACAAGTTAGAAACTTTTATGTCACTTTGTTTATTTCGCAAGGTGTGCCCATGATGCTTGCAGGTGATGAATTCCTGCGCACACAAAAAGGCAATAATAATGCTTGGTGCCAAGATAACGAAATCAGTTGGACAGACTGGTCCTTTCTTGAAAAAAACTCTGATTTTCACCGTTTTACTCAAGAAATAATCAAATTACGGTTAGCACATCCAGCATTAAGAAGACGAACTTTTATGAAGCCTGGAGATGTTGTATGGCATGGTATTACCCCTTTAAATCCTGATTTTTCAACCGACAGTACATTCCTTGCTTTTGCTTTAAATGGTTTAAAAACCGGCAGAGAAACCGATGCAGACTTTTTTGTAGCTATGAATTCTGGAAATGAAGCAGCAGAATGCAAAATCCCTGCTTCCCCAACAGGAAGGCCATGGAAGCGTATTATCGATACAGCAAAAGCTTCGCCACTTGATATTGTAAGCTTCCATGAAGCCCCAAAAATAGCTTTTGAAAGCATTTATCCAGTGGAAGCAAAGTCTTGTTTAGTATTATTATCAGACAAGTAAAAAAGGAATCAGGATTACTTTCTGTTTAATTTAGCACTAGCACGAACGATTGCGCGAGCTCTTTCTTTGAGTTTTGAACGCTCGTTTGCAGTTTTTCCTTCAAGATTAGATTCGATCAGAGCCTTAGCAGAAGTTACATCCAAAGCTGCGAGTTCGGTTGCTCTTGGTGTCAACAATGTAACTATATTTTTAGAGATTTGAACCGTTCCACCTTCAATAAAGAAAAAGGAATCAGTAGAACCGTTACGAATCCGAAGACAACCAAACCCAAGTTTGGATACTAATGCAGCCCGATTAGGCAATATACCCATTTCCCCATCAAACAATGGTATCACCAAAGAATCAGAATCTTGGTCTACCAAGGCTTTCTCGGGTGTCACAACCACACAATGAAGTTTAGTTTGGTTTTCTGCCATGGTTTACTTACCTGCCGCCATTTCTTTGGCTCGTTCAGCCGCTTCTTCAATCGCTCCCACATAAAGGAAAGCCGATTCAGGAAGATGATCCCATTTTCCTTCGCAAAGCTCTTTAAAGCTTCGGATGGTATCTTGCAAGGAAGTAACCTTACCAGGCTTTCCAGTAAATACTTCAGCAACAATAAAGGGTTGGGATAAAAATCGCTCAATTCTTCGAGCGCGGGAAACAACCTGCTTGTCTTCAACGCTAAGCTCCTCAACACCAAGAATAGCAATAATATCTTGCAATTCGCGATATCGTTGGAGGATTTGCTGTACCTTGCGGGCAACACCATAGTGTTCAACGCCAACAACATTTGGATCCAAAATGTTGCTATAGCTGGCAAGAGGATCAACAGCAGGATAAATACCTTTTTCAGATATTTTTCTTTCTAGATAAATAAAGGCATCCAGATGCTGGAAAGCATTTGCAGGAGCAGGATCAGTTGGATCATCAGCAGGAACATAAACAGCCTGAACACTAGTAATAGCGCCCTTGGCAGTAGAAGTAATTCTTTCCTGCAATTCGCCCATCTCGGTAGCGAGTGTAGGCTGATAACCTACCGCACTAGGCATACGGCCTAGCAACGCAGAAACTTCGGCACCTGCCTGAGAAAATCGGAAGATATTATCAACAAACAAAAGAGTATCTTTACCGGTTGCATCACGAAACCATTCAGCCATGGTAAGCGCAGTAAGAGCAACTCTAAGACGGGCACCTGGTGGCTCATTCATCTGGCCAAACACCATAGCAGTCTGGGTAATAACTGATCGATCAGTTTTACCGATCTTAGTTTCTTGCATTTCGAGCCAAAGGTCATTACCTTCGCGGGTTCTTTCACCCACACCAGCAAAAACGGAATAACCTTCATGCATGGTGGCAATACGGGCAATAAGTTCAGTAAGAATAACGGTCTTTCCAAGACCAGCGCCACCAAAGAGGCCCGCTTTTCCACCACGGACAAGCGGGGTCAAGAGATCAATAACTTTAATACCGGTTTCAAAAATTTCTGTCTTAGGAGACAACTCAGAAAAAGCAGGCGGTTCTCGGTGGATAGGCCTTGTTTCGGTAGCTTTAACAGGGCCACGGCCATCAATAGGATCGCCAAGCAAATTAAAAACTCTCCCTAGTGTTTGTTCGCCTACAGGAACAGTTACAGGGGCGCCAGTATCCATTACCTTCATGCCACGAACCAAACCTTCGGTTGAGCCCAAAGCGACGCAACGAATACGATTTCCGCCAAGATGCTGTTGAACTTCACCCGTGAGATGAAGTTTCACATTCTTGTAATCGGAATCAATTTTAATGGCGTTATAAATTTCAGGAAGGTGACCTTCAGGAAACTCTGCATCAAAAGTAGATCCGATGATCTGAACAATCTTACCTTCAACTATTTTACCAGCGTTTGCACTAACCATAACAAAAACCCTCTCTAGTCAAAAAGCATAAGAACCCGGATTTTATAAAACTTATTCCAAGGCGGCAGCGCCACCGATAATTTCAGAAATCTCCTTGGTAATCTGAGCTTGTCTAGCTCTGTTATAAAGCAAGGAAATCGCTTTGATCATATCATCAGCATTTTCGGTTGCGGCTTTCATGGTTACGCGTCTACCAATTTGCTCGCTAACCGCAGCATCAAGAAAGCACTTAAAAAGGGAAGCTTTAAAAGCCTGAGGAAGAAGTTCTTCAAGAATTTCTGCAGCGTTAGGCAAAAACTCATAGCTAATATTTTCATTTTTCTTTACAACACTGCCCGAAGACTCGGTTGGCTTTGCGAAAGGCAGGATTGTTTCAACAACTGGAAATTGTCTTGCTGGATTATGAAACTTCATATAAGCAACATCAACAGCATCAACATTACCAGAAATAAACTCACGAATAAATTTATCAGCGAGAGGTTCAACCTCATCAAACTTAGGTTTATCTTCAAAATTAATATAGGTAGCCACGGGAACTATTTGCTGGTATTTAAAAAAGGCTATAGCACGCTTGCCACTAAGCTCTAAAAGAGTTTCTTCGCCTCTGGATTTTGCTGCATTTAAACTATTGGTAGCTTCTCTTAAGATGCCTGCATTGTAACCGCCGCAAAGGCCTCTATTAGAACAAATAACGAGCAAAATTCTCTTGGAGATTTTCTCCCGTTTAACCAAAAGAGGATGGGTGACATCCTGAGCAGAGGCCGAAAGTTCAGCAGCAATCTCAGCAATCTTTTTGGTGTAAGCTGCTGCTTCTACAGTCCGATCCATGGCCTTTTTAAATCGCGCAGTTGCGATAAGTTCCATGGTCCGGGTAATCTTGCGAATATTGCGGATCGCTTTTCTTCGAACCACAAGTTCACGAGTTTTTGCCATAATTAAACACCTTCACCCAATATTAGCCTTTGAACTGAAAACCAAATTCATTAATCGATGCTTCCAGCTTTTTGACGAGATCTGGAGACAACTTCTTTTCGCTAATCAAAGCATTACGAACTTCAGGCTTCTGTTCTTTCATATAGGCAAGGAATTGAAGTTCCCATGCCTGAACCTTAGACCTTTCAACTTTGTCTAAAAACCCTTTGGTTGCAGCATAAATAATCATTACTTGATCAGCAACATTCATAGGCTTGTAAGGCGGTTGTTTTAATATTTCAACAACGCTGTAACCTCGATCCAGTTGTGACTGAGAGGTTTTATCAAGTTCCGTTCCTAGTTGTGCGAAAGCTTCCAATTCCCTAAACGAAGCAAGATCCAAACGCAAACCACCGGAAACTTGCTTCATAGCTGAAATTTGAGCTTTACCACCCACACGGGAAACGCTGATGCCCACATCCACTGCAGGCCTAACACCCGCATTAAACAAGGAACCCTGCAAATATATTTGGCCATCTGTAATCGAAATCACATTGGTAGGAATGTAAGCAGACACTTCACCTTCCAAAGTTTCAATAATCGGAAGCGCAGTCAAGGAACCACCCGAGGTGGGAACTTTCGCAAGCTTATGATTCGGGTGTTTTGGAAGATCATGCTTCAAAGCATGCTCCTTACCTGCTGGCCCTACATAAACAACACCTTTGCCGGCTTCATCACGGTTGACGCCCCAGTCATCCGTAACTTTTGAATCGTCAGAATTTTTATCAACTATTACATATCGCTCTGCAAGTTTAGCAGATCGTTCAAGTAATCGAGAGTGGGCATAAAAAATATCCCCAGGATATGCTTCACGACCGGGGGGACGGCGCATAAGCAATGATAACTGGCGATAGGCTGCTGCTTGCTTACTTAAATCGTCGTAGACGCAAAGCGTTGCCATGCCTTTTTCGTACATGTAGTATTCAGCCATCGCACAACCGGCGTAAGGCGCAATATATTGCAGCGGTGCAGCGTCGGCGGAACTAGCATCAACCACAATGGTGTAATCCATTGCTCCATTTGCTTTTAGAATTTCAACAACCTTAGCAACCGTTGAATCTTTTTGACCAATAGCAACATAAACGCAAATCACTCCGGTACCTTTTTGATTAATAATGGTATCGAGAGCAATTGTTGTCTTGCCAGTCTTGCGGTCTCCAATGATCAGTTCGCGCTGACCACGACCCACAGGGGTCATAGCGTCGATCGCTTTAATTCCGGTTTGCATTGGTTCGTCAACAGGTTGCCTACCAGCAACACCTGGCGCATTCGATTCAACCGCACGGGTTAGATTTGTAATAATTGGGCCTTTTCCATCCTTGGGAACACCAAGAGGATCGACAACACGCCCGATCAAAGCATCACCAACAGGAACACGAAGCAAAGCTCCGGTGGTTCGAACTTCATCACCTTCTTTAATATCTAGGTATCTACCTAAGATAATAACCCCGACTGAATTTTCTTCGAGATTAAAGGCCAAGCCTTTAATTCCAGCACGAGGAAAATCGACCATCTCTCCGGCCATTACACCTGTAAGACCGTAGACACGGGCAATACCATCGCCAACTTCTAAAACCCTACCGACTTCTTTAGCGTCGATGCGGTCTTGAAATTGTTCAATTTCCTTCTGAAGAACTGAAGCTATCTCGTCTGCTTTGAATCTCATAAGTACTTCTCTCAATCAATTGATTGCGCAAGGACTGAAGACGGTTGCGCAAACTACCGTCCCAAAGCCAATCCCCTGCTTTAATAATTAATCCACCAACAATGGATTCATCCACCGTATAAGAAAGAACCGGCTTCTTACCAAGCTTTAGTTGCAAAGCCTTAAGTAATTCAATTTCTTGTTCAGGAGTCACCTTGACACTGGTGATAACCTGGACCTGTAATTGGTTTTTTCGCATCTCGTTCAATGTCTGATAAGCATGAACAGTAGCACCAAGCAAACCAAGTCTATCGTGTTCGTTAAGAACAAAAATAAAGTTCATGACCAACGGACTGCATTTACCTTCAAAAATCTGCTTTAAAAGTCCAGTTTTCTCTTCGCGAGAAATAACCGGGCTTGCAAAAAGAGTTTCAAGTTTAGGGTTCTTTACCAAAAGTGATGCGATCTCTTGCAATTCAGCTTGCACACTATCAGCTAAACCCAAAGGTAAAGCAGATTGATAAAGCGCAGCAGAATACACCTGAGTTATACGCTGAGAACCATTATCAAGCACTGTATAATGCTTGGCAAGTTCAGCTATGTTTAAATCAATATCACTGTAAGACATTATCTAGCCCCAGCAAGAATCTGCAATCATTAAAAACTATTTGGAAAGTTCGGCCAAGCAATCATCAACAAGACCCCGATGATCATCAATTGTCAAAGACTTTTTGATGGCTTTGGAAGAAACAAGCAAGGCTAAGTCAGAAGCCTTGGTTAGCAGCTCTTTCATTGCCTGATCTTTGGCAAGTTGCAACTCTCGATGCAACCTGTCTCGCTCAGCAACGATCTCTTCTTTAGCTTTAGATACCATCTCATCTTTTAGCACTTGGCCATCACGGCGTGCCTCTTCAATAAGAAGCCGAATTTGATCTCCTGCCAATCTAAACTTAGCATCGAGTTCAGATTGTAATTTTTGAGACTTTAAACTCGCCGCTTCAGCTTCATCAATAGCACGACGAATGTTTTCTTCGCGTTTTTGCAAACCTTCCAGCATGGGGCCCCAAGCTGTTTTCTTTAATACAATGAAAAGCAAAACAAACAGCACCAAGGTCCAAACCCCAGTGTCAGCACTAAAGCCAAAGATATCTCTTTGTTTTTCAGGTTGATTTGTATCCACAACCTTGGATTCAGCAATTTTGCCTTCAGCAGGTTTTGCTTCAGCAAAACAGTTTGTGGAAAACACAAACCCAAGGCTGAGTAAACCAAGCAAAGTCATGACGAAAAACCGTCGTAACATGGCCCCTCTACCTCCCGATTTAAAAGAATAAAAACTAAATAAGGAAGCAGATAAGCAATGCAAACAAGGCAACACCTTCGAGCAATGCTGCGATGATGATACTCGCATTTCTAAGGTCGCCTGCCATTTCAGGTTGGCGAGCCATGCTCTCAGCCATACCCGCACCAATGTAACCCAAACCAATACCTGCGCCAATAATTGCCAAGCCTGCACCAATGCCCTTGCCAATATTGGAATTTCCATCAGTAGCAGCAAATACGTCATCTGCAAAGCAGAACAATGCCACAACAACTGCAAACATCAAAAACATCTTTTTCATCGAAAGCAAGCCTCCACAGTCACCATAAGGGGTAAACACAACAAGAAAACATACGAGCTTAAGTTATCATTATTTACGAACCATTTAAACAATAGTCAATCAAATTTTAATGATTGCCTTGAATCGCTTTTTCTTCATGGTCATGTTCATCATGGCCATGGCCTTCATGAGTAGCCATACCCATGAACAAAGCAGTCAAGAATGTAAAAACATAAGCTTGTAAAAACGCAACAAGTAGTTCCAAGAAACATAAAGCCAAGCTTGCCGCCAAGCTTAATGCTGTAACGCCAGACTGGAGTAAAATATTTGCGCCAGCAACTTTTACTGCAAAAAGAAGTACGGTAGCAAGAACCATATGGCCAGCAAACATGTTTGCGAATAAACGAACAGCTAAAACCCCACTTCTAATAAAGATCCCAGCAAATTCAAGAACAAAAAGTAATGAGCTAATTACAGGCCCAACCACCGGGAGATCAATTTTCATCCAAAAACCGGTTACAAATCCTTTAACCCCATTTTTCTTGATGCCTGTATAATTAATAAAGAAACAACTCACTAGAGCCAACGCCCCGGTAACTGAAATATTTGCAGTGGGGGAACCCATAAAAGGGAGCATGCCAAACAAATTTGCAAACAAAATGAACAGGAATAAAGTCCACAAGAAAGGAACATACTTATCTGCCAAATCACCAAGCGTGGGTTTTGCAACTTCGTTTCTAATGTAGGTTAGTAAGCATTCAAAAGCATTCCAGAAAGGCCCTTTTAAAATTTCGCCCTTAGCAACCCGGCGACAAAGCGGAATATAGATTGCTGCAATTAAAATAGCAACAACAAGCATCAATATCTTAAATTTACTTATATAAACATGGTAACCAAATAAATCAAACGAAAGCAAATTTAGATGAACACCATGATCAAACAACCCATGCTCATCAAAAAAATGCCAGTGATGTAGTTGATCTTGAACTTCATCCATTGCATCAGGTATTGGCTTGGACATAATTAACCCATTTTTAAAACAAACAAAACAACAAAGCCGATATCAATCAAATACGAGAAAACAATTTCAACTTCAAGATCGCTTCAAAGAGAGTCAGGGAAAAGAAAAGACAAATAGCAATTAAAACGAGATTCTTATTCATTTCTTCGTGCAATGTATTTTTAAAAAAAACAAAAGCAAGCAAAAACAAAGATAATCGTGGAAGGGAGGTTAAAAAAAGCAAAGAGGCATGGTTATTTTTGTAAAAGAACTCAAAAATGACGGTGATCAATTTCGAGATAAAAAACGCAGAGAAAAACATAGAAACTGCTAGATAATAATAAATAGTTTCAGCAAAGGAGCCATAAAAATACTGACCGACAAAAACAGCAAGAAAAATAAGCGCGGTTAAGCCATAGAAGGAAAGAAACTTGGCATCCAACTTAGCGATCGAATTATTTGTTAATTCTTTATATTCATCCAAAGCGAACACCTTAAAATAAACGCTTTTTAATATGAAAGGAGACGCCCAAAACTCCTAAAATAATACCACTTACAATCCCAAAGGGCTTAGTTGAAAAATTGGTATCTAAATAAGCACCCACAGCTATTGGCGCAACCATTTCCACACCGAGGGATGCAAGCTCCACATACAGGGCAAAACCTTTGATTTCTTTTTTTGAGCTAGGAACCATCAAACACTTCACTCTAGGTTAAATATTACACTTGGGAAAACTATAACGCCATATTTAAATGGTTCTAAGTCTTGATATTATAACGATTTCCAAAGTTTTTGTTTGACATTTTTTTCAATCTAAATTAATCTATCCCTACTGCCTTACGACATTCAAACAGCTAGATAATTTTGTTTGGTTCAACGGTTTACTGCTTAATTTTGTGGATGTCGCATGTATCAGAAGTTCGATTCATACTAACCATTTCTTTTGACAAGGAGGTCTAAAGAAGCAAATGGCAAATATTGCCAAATGGAGCATTGCATATGGCAGCCAAAAAGTCTGTAAATAAATCAAAAATTTCGCCTCCACCCGCAGTTCGTTCTGTAAATAAAATAACCAAAGAACCCGTAACTAAAGCCAAACCCGTTAGCAAAATAAAATCTTCTTCAAAGCAAATGGCAATTAAAAAGAACAATCTTTTAAAAAAGCGCACGCAAATTTCCCTAGCACGCGATTCTGCTCTGGAAGCACAGGAAAAATCTAGAATATCCATGGGTGTACCTACTAAAGATCTTGCAGCAAAAGCCCCCAAAGATCTTCCCAAAGGCTACAATAAAGACCGTATTATTGTTATGGTGCGGGATCCTTTCTGGTTGCACGCTTATTGGGAAATAACCAGGCAGGCAATTCAGCGTGCAGAAGCTGCTCTTTCACAAGATTGGCATAGTTGTAAGCCTATTTTACGCCTTCTTGATGTTACCTCGAATGATACCACCTGCTCTAGCGAAACCATTATTCAAGACATCGAAATTCATGGCGGATGTAACAGCTGGTATCTTAATGTTAAAACTCCGCCACGCTCCTACAGAATTGATATCGGTTACCTTGCTAAATCAGGCAAATTCTATGTTCTTTCCAGATCGAATGTTGTAACCACACCAAGAGCAGGTGTGAGCGACATCATCGATGAAAACTGGGCAGACTTAGACAACGAAAAAGCTGATAAAATATATGCTATGTCTGGGGGATTTGACCCTAGTTCTAGTTCAATGGAACTTAAACAACTTTTTGAAGAAAGATTACGCAGGCCCCTTGGGTCTTCTGCAATCACTAGTTTTGGATCAGCTGGATTTATTCCTGGCAAAAGCCGCGATTTTAAGTTCCAAGTTGATGCCGAACTTATTGTTTATGGCTCTACTGATCCTAACGCGAGGGTTACTCTTCAAGGTGAACCTGTAAAACTTAGGCCAGATGGCACTTTTACAATGCGCTTCAGTCTTCCAGATAGTCGGCAAATTATTCCAGCTGTAGCTGTATCACCTGATGGTGTTGAAGAACGAACAATAATTTTGGCCGTAGAACGAAACACCAAACAACTCGAACCACTTGTTCGGGATGAAGATGATTAAAGAATTTATAATTTTTTAATCAACAACCTTGTACATTTCGCCCATGTTTTTTAGGTGCCTTTAATGAGGCAATAATTCATGGATAGAAGAAACTTAATAAGCCCTGCAAATATTTCACATAATGCAGGGCTTATTTCGTCTGCACTCAACTCCGTTTTAAATCCTAACATCTCCGAATTAAGTCTAATTCATATCAAACGCAGAGCCATGGCTACAGATTTTGAGGTCTCTTTCCCGCTTGGGACAAAAGATGCAGTTTTAATGGCGGAAGAATGTCTTGATTTGATAAACATGCTAGAAAATCAATTATCAGTTTACATTGAAAAAAGTGAAATGGTTCGGATCAATCAAAATGCAGCAAAAAGCCCAGTGAAAGTGGAGCCCCACTTATTTAACCTACTTCAAAAAGCGAAACACCTAAGCCATGAAACAAGTCGTGGTTTTGATATCACATCAGGCAAACTTGTAAAACTATGGGGATTTTTTAAAGGGCCTAAAAGAGTTCCAAGCGATTCGGAAATCAGTAACATTCTGTCAACATTTGGGTCAGATTCGTTAATTCTTGATCCTGATAAAAAATCGGTGTTCTTCAATAAACCTGAAATGGAAATTAATCTTGGGGCAATCGGTAAAGGTTTTGCCTTAGACAGGGTTAAAAAACACATCATCAATAAATTTGGGATTTCCTCATTTATGATCCATGGTGGCAAAAGTAGCATCGTTTGTGGGGATTCCCCTATCGATCAACCAAAAGGCTGGCCTATTGCAATTAACCACCCTTGGCACCTCAATCATCGAATAGCAATAATTTTTTTAAAAAACAGGGCTTTGGGTATATCTGCCGCAACCTATAATAATTTTGAGTTTAATGGGATTAAGTATGGGCACATCCTTAACCCAATAACTGGATACCCGGCAAAAGGAGTGGCTACATGCGTCGTAGCTGCCCCGGATGCAACCTCGGCAGACGCTCTTTCGACCGCTTTTTTTGTTTTGGGAATAAATGCTGCGATTCAATATTGTGAAAATCATAAAGAAACCGGCATACTAATACTTCCAGAAAATGAAAAAGAACAGGTTTTAGTTGTTGGAAATCTGGTTGTGGAGTTTTAACCTAGTTGAGTTGTTTTCTATTTAAGTTTAATGCGAGATATTAATGAATCGTTACACAGGAATTTCTTTAATTCTTCTCAGACTAATCATAGGTTGGCATTTTCTGTTTGAAGGCCTTCACAAAATTCATTCTTTGTATACTCCCAAACCTTTTAGCAGCGAAATTTATTTTCGTGAATCATCAGGGCCTTTAGGTAAGTTCATGAAAGGATTCCTACCTGATCCAGATGCTGAGCTTCTTGCAAAACTTGATGAAAAATCAATTACCACTGACTGGAATAACACGGTCAAAGATTTCTCTTCCTCTTATCAGTTTTCACCTGAACAAGCAAAGTCTGCTGATGAGGTGCTTGAGAAAAACCTTAAAACTGCTACTGCTTGGTTTAAAGAAGGGAGAAAAGAAATTGAGATTCCTTCCCCTGATGGTAAATCAACGGGTACTTTGAAGATCAACTATTCAATCCCACAGTGGTTGGCGTATTACAAATCAAAGCTTGAAGAATTAGATAAAATCCGAGCAGATGATCGTAGTTGGTATTTAGGCAAAGAACTTGATAAAGCTAGAATCGCTGCCACCAGAGCCGACATAACTAAAGGCCGTAAAGAACTTACCGATGAATATGACTCACAAAAAACCGCCCTTACTTCTGATTTGCAAAAACTACTTACAGCAGAACAAAAGGCTAAGTCACTACCAACTCCAGAGAAAAAAGTTGGATTTATTCATTGGATAAATTTGATGACGATTCTTGGTATAACTGCAATAGGTGCCGGTTTATTTTTAGGATTATTCACTCGCATTGCTTGCTTGGGTGGGATTGGCTTTCTTGCAATGACCTATTTTACCATCCCTCCTTTTCCTTGGCTTCCAGTTCCTCCTTTAAATGAAGGGAACTATGTTTTTGTAAACAAGAATTTAGTCGAAATGTTTGCTATGATGGTATTAGTTACTACTAATTCGGGCAGGTGGTTTGGCCTAGATGGCCTCCTTGCGAATTTACTTCCTAGCTGTTGTACTTGGGATTCCGAACCGAAAAATAAATCTGTCTAATATTCAAACTCACTAGTTCTAATAAAAAGGGGAAAATGATGGCAATGGATCTTACCGCTGAGCAAAAAGAACAAGGAAAATCTAACTTTCAAAATGTTAGTCAAGAACTTTCACGCAGAGGATTCCTGAAAGGTTTATCTGCCGGGGCAGGGGTAGCTGCTATTACTCCAGCCGTTTATTTTGGCTACAAATCCATGGAAGGTAACCCCGTTCGTGCAGCATTGATAGGGTGCGGCGATGAAGGGGGTATTCTCGTTGGAGCACATAACCCGGAATATCTTAAGTTCACAGCAATTTGTGATATTCGACCTTATAACCGCGACAGGATTATGGAAGGCGACCCCAAGGTTCCACTCAGGCCAGGCTTTAAAAAACTTTATGGGGCTGAAAGCAAAGATATTAAAGTTTTCACTGATTACAAAAAGGTGCTTGAAGACAAAAGCATTGAAGCTGTAGTTATAGCTACCCCTCTTTGCAATCATGCCCGAATTGCTATTGATGCCATGAAAGCTGGCAAACATGTACTTTGCGAAAAGTTGATGGCATGGAATGTCTCTCAATGCAAGGAGATGATCAAGGTCTCCAAAGAAACTCAAAAGATACTTTCCATTGGGCATCAGCGTCACTATAGCATGCTTTATTCCCATGCATTTGAGGTTCTAAAATCCGGTGTGATTGGTGATGTAAAACACATTCGAGCACTATGGCACAGAAACAATTCGTGGCCCTTTGTGGCTGATGCAGCCCCTAAGTTCCCGATCGCAAAGGAATATCCCGCCCCTAAGTATAGAGATGGTTGGTACCCTCCTATCTACCAAGTTGATCATGATGAACTCAAAGAACAATCAAAAATGTTTGGGTTTAAAAGTGTTGAAGAACTTGTCAGATGGAGACTTTACAACGAAACAGGCGGTGGCTTAATGGCCGAACTGGGTAGCCATCAACTTGATGCCTGCAGTATTTTCCTCGGTAAAGTTCACCCATTGTCGGTTAGCGGGGTTGGGGGCAAGATTTTCTATGGCACCGATCGTAATGACCGCGATTCCGATGACAGCGTTTTTGTAACCTTCGAATTTCCTGGACCTAATCATCCAAAAGGTATGAACCAAGGTTCAGACAAAGACGACATTGTTGTGGTTACCTACTCATCTTTAAACACCAACGGATTTGAACAATATGGCGAATGCGTGATGGGGTCGCGCGGAACCATGATTGTTGAAGCTGAACAATCCGTGATGCTTTATAACGAAAAGGATCCATCAAAAAAATCAACTGATCCAAAAAGTACCAGCATAAGCGTAACAACCACTCCCGGAAACAAACCTGTTCTTGATGCCAGTTCAACCTGGGGACCAGGAGGGGGCCCATCTGCCGTTGGAGGTGGCGCTGCTGCTGCAACTGGAGCAGGAACTCCGGTTAGCCGCGGTTACAAAGAAGAAATGGAAGACTTTGCATATAAAATCAGAGTTTGGGATAAAAGCTCTAAATCAGAAGTAGATATGCCACGCTGCCACGGTAGAGTAGCAATGGCAGATGCAATCATAGCGTTAACATCAAACATTGCGATGAAGAAAAAGCAGCGAATTGATTTCAAGGAATCGTGGTTTGATCCAACCTCTGCAGAAGTACCTGATGGTGATACTGTTCCGCGAATTCCAGTAGCTTAAAGCAAGTGGGGAAGAGAATTCATAGCGATGAAACCTCTTCCCCTTTTTTATTAATTGTAGATCACGGAGTGAAAGGGTGAACAGGGGTGGGATGAATATTAGGCAGCTTAATTTGCAATGCATTAATTTCATTTACAATCTTTTGAACTTCCTCTTTTCCCTGACAAACCTCCAACTCCATCCTTCCAATCCAGTGGTGATCAGGTTCTAGTAACACGCAACGGTTTTGCGCTTTTTCAAAATCACTAAAATTTGGGTAGTTCGTCGCTGGTTCCAATCCGACCACATATCCTTCTTCAATTGCCCCTAAATTCTTCCATACTGTGAAACATGGCAAAGTTTTCACATCAAAACGAATAACAAATGCTGCATCGATATCAGGGTTCACAATGGTGGCTAAAGATCTTCCTGAAGAATCAGAGCAAGGTTTACAAAGAAACACCTGTTCTTTAAAACTAGGTTGAGAAGGCCCAAATCTCTCATAAGAATCAAGAGCAGCGTTAACAGTTTGCGGTGCTATCTCTATGAGGGGAGCTTTCCAATAGGAATTTTCACTTAAAAAGGGTTTCCCAATATTGCAATGGTAGAGCAGTTGAAATGCAGCCTTACTACTTCCAAGATTTGACACTTTGTCCGTAATTTTCAAACAGTTAGAACCAATCTCAATGGAATAAGTGGTTTCAAGCACAAGTTTTGGAGAAAAAAGCGATGCCTCCTCAACAATCCCTTTTATTTCAATAACCCCTTTTGAAGCGTCAGGAGTTCGAATACTTAAAAAGGATGAGGGTAAATTTGAGATTCTTCCATGCAGAGTGTAACGGCCTCCATCAACGCTATTTCCGGGAGGGCCATTGGATACTAGCCCACATCTGCAAAGCCATTCATCAAATCCATCAAGCCAACCAAGGCCGTTTCTGCGTTCCAATTCAACATATTTAGGATGAACAGGCCCATTAACAGGGGAATCCCATCCAAGCTTTAAACCTTTGTATTTACCATTTCCAAGCCCCATTCCTTTCCCAACAAGAATGGTAAATTGAAAATCACCTGCATTTACTTCAAGTACTTCTAATCCATCTGAAAGCCCGCCCTTTAATACTTTTTTAATCACAGACCAAGAATTATCTAGAGCTGTTACCGAATAATTATCAGGCCAATCCGTACCTTTAGTGAATTCAACTAATGCCATGATTTAATCCCTACAGTTTACTTGACGCCATGCATCATTGAAGTGAGTTTACGACTAATAGCAAAAAGAACTAAACCTGCCCCTGCAAGAGCAGCGGTAGTATAGGTAAAATATTCAACTGGCGGAATGGTGCCGTAGGTTTCGCCTAAAGCTCCAGCAGCGAAATTTCCAAAAGCACTCACGAGCAACCAAAGACCCATGATCATGGTAGCGAATTTGGCAGGGGCAAGTTTATTAGCCATGGAAAGACCCACAGGGGAAAGACAAAGTTCACCAATGGTGGCAAAAATATAACTCCAGAACAACCAAGCAGAGCTAACTTTGAACTTTGATGACCCTAAAAAAAGGTTAT
>Ga0194055_10000204_pt1 | contig 46016 bp, 38 predicted proteins | sample SepL449m_MetaG_FD_155482 | JGI IMG/M metagenome (GOLD analysis project Ga0194055, IMG submission 155482) | Anoxic zone freshwater microbial communities from boreal shield lake in IISD Experimental Lakes Area, Ontario, Canada - Sep2016-L442-9m | ecosystem: Environmental > Aquatic > Freshwater >... | reverse complement strand
CGCGCAATAACTCGCTTGAGGCAATCGCCGTTGATGGTGCGGTGCTGGGTGACATACGGACCGACGGGAACCAGGAGAAGTGGAACTACAGGACAGCGAGTATATCGTGACTATGGCCAATTCGTGTAGTCGATTGATGGTGGCTGATTGTGGCTGGCACAGGGCGGGACCAGATTCAGATTGGCTAGCGAGACACCATAGAGAGAATGGGGGTCATGGGGGTTATGGAGAAATTTAGTCGCATCGCCACGGATCGGTCGTGGTGGACTTTTCCGAAAACAACGGTTTTGCCGAGAATTCCGTTTTTGCAGGTTCAGTGAACTGCCGATCACTTCAGAAGAGATTCTGGAACACCCACGCACTCAGGTCGTTCGTTGAATCGTGGTGGGCCAAAGTGGCCTACACCCATGTTATTTCTGATAGTCTGGGAAGAATTGGCAATGCGTCGAACCGCCGTGGTGATTGGAGTGTGCGCAATGGCCAGTATGGTCATCGGCGGCTGCCTGCGCCATGCGGAAACACCGCTCCCGACGGGCGCGATCGACAATTCGCACTATCAGCATCTCGCCAAGCAGATCGAAATCCCGGATTCCCCCACTCCGTCCGACGACATGCTGGCGGCGACGCAGGCACCGACGTCCTTACAGAAATCGGACACGCCCGAGTACCTCGAACTCTCGCTCGAAGATACGATGCAATTGGCGTTAGCCAATTCGCAGATTCTGCGTGATCTTGGAGGAACGCTGCTGCGAACGCCGGATGCCTCCAAGAGTCGGTTCGACCCAAGTGTTATCGAGACTGACCCACGGACTGGAATTGAATCGGCGTTAAGTGCCTTTGATGCCGCCTTTACGACAAATATCTCGTACGAAAACAATGACCGTGCCCTGAACAACGTCTTCTTCGGTGGTGGCACACGCCTGCTGAAACAGAACTTCGCAACGTCGCAATCGCAGTTCACCAAGACGGCCGTCACAGGAACTCAACTCGCATTCAAGAACTACACTCAGTACGACCGCAACAACGCCCCCGGTAACGAATTCCCAAGTGCATGGACAACATGGTACGACGTTGAGGCACGACACCCGTTAATGCAGGGAAGTGGGACGAACTTCAATCGCATGGCAGGCCCTGGTGCACAGCCCGGTGTCATCAACGGTGTGATCATTGCTCGAATCAACAACGATGTCGCCCTGTCCGAATTCGAAGTCGGCGTGCGAAATTTTGTCAGCGATGTTGAGAACGCGTACTGGGATTTGTACTTCGCCTATCGAGATGTCGCCGCCAAGGTGCGGGCTCGCGATGCCACGTTGAAGACCTGGCGTCGGATTCATGCCCTGAACGAACAGGGGAAGAGCGGTGGTGAAGCACAGAAAGAAGCTCAGGCCCGCGAACAATATTTCCGGTTTGAAGAAGAAGCACAGAATGCGCTTCACGGTCGATTGATCGACGGAACTCGCACCAACAACGGCAGCACGGGAGGTACGTTCCGTGGATCAGGTGGCGTGTACGTCGTAGAACGTCGACTTCGTCTTCTGACCGGCTTACCGATCAGCGACGGCCGATTGATCCGCCCCAGTGACGAACCACTCAAAGCGAAACTCGTTTATAGTTGGGAATCCTGTCTCGTCGAAGCGTTATCGCGACGTGAAGAACTGCGCCGACAGAAGTGGCAGATCAAGAAACGCGAAGTTGAACTCGAAGCCAACAAGAACTTCCTGATGCCGAAACTCGATGTCATGGGCCGCTATCGATGGCGAGGTTTCGGTAATGACCTCGTCCCGATGGGAGGAACCGGTGACTTCAACAACGCGCTCAGCGATCTGGTTTCAGGTCGGTTCCAGGAATATCAGGCTGGTGTCGAACTGTCGTTCCCTATTGGATTCCGGAAGGCGTACGCAGCCATCCGGCATTCTGAAATGCAATTGGCTCGTGAACGGGCCGTGTTGCACGAACAAGAACGGTCAGTCGTCTACGACCTCAGTAACGCATGTTCAGAAGTCGAACGAGCCTATGCCCTGGTGGAAACCAATCTGAACCGTCGTATGGCGGCCGCAGAACAGGTTGCCGCCATCGAAGCGACCTATGAAACGGAAACCGACACGGCCATGCTGCACCTTTTGCTCGACGCGCAGCGAAGACTCGCCGAATCCGAAACATCGTACTTCCGCTCCCTGGTGGAATATCAGTTGGCGGTGAAGAACGTCCAACTCGAAAAGGGGACATTGCTCGACTACAACGAAATCTATTTGAACGAAGGGGCCTGGCCTGACAAGGCGTACAGCGATCAAGAGAAACCGGAAATGCGACGTGGCGAGCCAATGCCGGATAACCCGGTCACTCGATCCCAATGGATAAGCCAGGGAGTTTATCCACAGAGTACGAGTCCATCAGGGACTCTGCCAACATCCGGGGCAGAACAGTCATTCCCAACCGGCCCCACAGAAATTCCGCCTCAGGCGCCGCAGGAACTCCCCGGCGTCCCCGCAGTGGAACCCGCAAGTTTCAAAGCCCCCAAACCGGCTCGTACGACGTATGGTTCCGCGGAAGCCCTGATTTCGCCTTGACGGCCGCAGTGTCATTGGACACCTATATCTGCGGATCGCCACGAAGTGCCACATCGCCAGTAACGACGTTTGAATTGGCCGAATTTGAGCACCCAAACTCGTGGCAAGTCGGACACGCGTTGAAACCTCTGAACTCTCACGAATTCAGTGACGAAGGGTAGCCCACCTGTTCGGCTTCAGCGGTTCTTTTTTTATTCGATCGCCCCTTCAGGGCTCCGTGTGCTATTGGATTTTGTTCCCGTGCCATTGCACCGGGCTGCGATAAAATCGCCCCTTTGGGTATACAAAGAAAATTCAACTCCAAGTCCAACACGTCGAGAATTAATGTACCGCGAAAGATCGCATGTTTATGATCATACGTTTGATTGCAAACGCCAACGGCGTGACCTATCACAGCCCAGGGCAACGCCCTGGGTTTTGAGCGTTTAATGAGCACAAGGCCCTGAAAGGGCGACCTAAGTTTTGACGTAGCGACAGATGAATCGACGCGACAATATTTCGCCATAACTTTCACATTCGTTCGCCCTTGCAGGGCTTCGCGATTTATACGGGCCGAGACCCAAGGCGTTGCCTTGGGCTACGATCGGTAACGCCGTTGGCGTTTATGAATTTCGCGGGTTGATTCACATCGTGTCGCTCGACGAATCAATGGTGATGCGGCCACTGAACGCACCGTATGCAATGAGATCTACGCCCAAAAGTATCGATGTAGAAAACGCGAGAGCGACGTACACCAATCTGCCGTTGATTCTAACGCCGCGAAGCGGCATCCTGTGGGAGTCCATGGCAACGCTGGACCAGACATGCCCGTGTCCGCGATGACAAACGGCCATGTGTCCCGAATGAGCGACCTGATTTCCGCCGTGGAGAATCCTTCATGCCGCAATCGCTTGCCAACATCTATATCCACCTGATTTTCTCGACGAAGCAACGTGCGCCATTCCTCACCGAAGATATCCGACCTGACCTGCACGCCTACATGGCGAAGATATTGGCGAACTTGAAGTCACCGGCGGTACTGATCAACTCGGAGAATGACCATTTCCATATTCTATTCAACATGGGACGCACCGTGTCGCTGGCGCAAGTGGTGGAAGACGTGAAGAAATCATCTTCCAAATGGATCAAAACCCAATCCCCAAAGTTCGAGACTTTTGCCTGGCAGGCTGGATACGGCGCATTCTCTGTGAGTCATTCCAATGTGCCAACAGTTTCGACATACATTCGCGATCAGAAGGAACATCACCGAACGAAGTCATTCCAAGAAGAATTCCTTGCGTTCCTTCGAAAACACAATATTGTATACGATGAACGGTACGTCTGGGATTGACGACCGATATGAAGTCGCGCTACTTAACGACGTTTGTCGTCACGCCGGGCCAGTCGTCGGTTCGAAAGGGCGATGCTGGCAGCCCCTCTTTGTTGCAGAGATTGCAATCGGGGTTATCAGCCCAACCATACCGAACGGCAACGGGACGCGGAACCTGGTCCGACGAAACGACGACCTTGTTGCCTACTATCGATGCCTTGACCCAGACAAACTTCTGATCCGCTCCTGCGATGGCGAATCCCTTCAACTCACTTCCCTTGGCCGCCAATCCACCGCCAACATCATAGAACTGCAAATGAGCTTCATTACCGGCGATCGTCATTGAACGGTAGAGTGGCCCTGAAGCAAAGAGTGACTGTCCATACGCCACGGACAATGCTTGTCGCGCCAGTCGGCGACCCACTTCGACTTTGTTCTTGGGATGAATGTCGCGCGGGTCACCGAGATCGATCGTCACTGCCATCCCCGTATTGGGGGCTGACAGGGTTTGACGCTGAGCATCACGAAGTTCGGCCCAGGCACTCGATTCAGGCTCCGGCGAGTGATCAGGCTTGGTTTTGTCAGGCAGATAGTTTGGCAACTGAACGAACAGGAACGGGAAATCTCCTTGCCCCCAGGTTCGTCGCCAGTCTTCTATGAGCGCTGGAAACAGCGTGCGATACTGGTGAGCTCGAGCGGCGTTCTGTTCGCCCTGATACCAGATTGCTCCCCTGATCGCGAAGGGTTGCAACGGGGCAATCACACCGTTGTAAAGGACGGTTGCCCGATTCGGGGTGTTGGCTCGGCTGGGGTCGCGATTGTCCGCTGCGGACTTTTCCAGGAGTTGCTGGTAGAACGGGTCTGCTTTCAGTGTCGCGTCGCTGACCCACGATTCTGCACCGCAACCGCTATACGCCGCTTCAATCAATCCCATCGGTCGATTGAGTCGAAGGTGCAGTTCCCGCCCGAAGAAATACGCGACAGCCGAAAATTCTCCGATCGATTCTGGCGAACACTCCACCCATTTCCCTTCAACATCCGTCTGCGGTTCCAGTGCCGTCTGACGTTCCACCTTAAACAGCCGGATCGTGGGATGCTTCGCTGCGGGGATTTCTTCCTTAGCACCCGTCGATTCGAGGACACGCCACTGCATGTTCGATTGGCCTGAACAGACCCAGACGTCGCCGATGAGCACATTTTTCAGTGTGAGTGAATTCTTGCCAGCTACGACAACTTCGACGACACCGAATTTAGTGACGGAAGGAACTCGAACAAACCACCGACCATCTGCGGCAGTTGTCGCGGAAACAGTCTTACCTGCAACGGTAACTGTCACCCCTTCACCTGGCTCGGCCCATCCCCAGAAAGGGAGTTCCGCCCCCTGTTGCAGGACCATATTATCCCCGATGACGGCGGGCAGCTTCACGTCCGCAGACGCAATACCATCCACCGCGACGGAAATGATGGCAGCCAGAACGAACGTGCGGAGCGAACGCATCAAGGACGATTCCGGATGGATGAGCACAGTCGCCGCTGGAAAAAGGGGTGACCTGGGGAAATTCGTACACACAAACCGTAACGCATGTGAGTGCCATCAGCAAGTCGGAGCATTCGCGAAGTTCTCGTGAACTTCCGGGCGGTGATGGTTGTCAACGGAACGCCTGAAACCATACTGTCTGTTCAGCATCCTGTCAGCATCCTGAAAGCCCCCTCTCGACAAAGGTTCCCCAGCCCGTGTCTGATTCGACATCTGCCCCACTCGTTCCGGTCCCTGCGGCCCCGCATTCGGATTCTTCCAGGGCTGATTCCGGAACATCGAAATCTACCGCAGACGAATTCGCGGTGAACGGAGTGCCGGGGGGATATCGTGAGTTGCTCGCCATCGCAGTCCCCATGATCCTCAGCTCCGGAACCCAGTCTATGATGCATGTCATTGACCGGGTGTTCCTGACGTGGCACTCGGAAGCGGCTGTTGCAGCGGCACTTCCGTCTGGAATCCTGTTTTGGTCGTGCCTCAGCCTGCCGTTTGGAATCGTTTCATACTCCAATGCATTTGTCGCTCAATATGACGGTGCCAGGCAACCTGAGCGAGCCGCGAGCAGTGTCTGGCAGGCTGCGTATTTCGCCATCGCCTGCGGAATCATGCTGGCTCTTCCTGCGTTCTGGTCGGCGTGGCTGTTCCGTGTGATTGATCACCTTCCCGAAGTTCAGAAGCTGGAAGTCGAGTATTTCTCCTGGATCTGCCTCGGTGCGACACCTGCACTTCTTTCGGCAGCGTTGTCGAGCTTTTTCAGTGGGCGAGGGCAAACAGGGCTGGTCTTTGCCGTCAATGCGGCGAGCATGCTTGTTAACGCAGTGCTGGATTATGCCATGATCTTTGGCTGGGGGCCGATTCCAGCCATGGGAATGGCGGGAGCGGCCATCGCCACCAATCTGGCCAATGTGTTCGCAGTCGTTTGTTTTATTGCCCTGTTGACACGGCATGACGCTCGAGTCACGTATGGCTTCTGGAAGCACTGGCGGTTCAGCCGACTGCTGATGAAAGACCTCTTTAAGTTTGGAGGGCCCAGTGGCCTGCAGATGTTCTTGGATGTTGCTGGTTTTGCCGCATTCATGATGATGATCGGCTGGATCGGTCAACGAGAACTGGCAGCGACCAACATCGCATTTAACTTGAACACTCTGGCGTTTATACCCGTCATCGGAGTTGGGATCGCCGTTTCGACGCTGGTCGGCCATCGGATTGGTGAAGGTCGACCGGACATCGCCGAGAAATCTGTCAAAAAAGGATTTGTATTGGCCGGGGGGATCATGCTGGTTTGCGGAGCCGTCTATGTTCTGGCTCCACAAACCCTGCTTGCCCCCTACGAATATGGGGCACATCGCGAAGCCGCGAATATCGTCCCCACCGGGACCGAATCGGAACGGACCGAAGACTTTGCAGAGGTGCGATCGGTCGTCATCGTTCTGCTGCGGTTTGTGGCGATCTATTCTTTTTTTGACGCCATGGTCATCATCTTCGGCTCGGCGATTCGAGCCGCGGGCGATACCGTTTTTTCAATGCTCGTCACGTTTGCTTGCGCCTGGGGACTGCTCGTCTTACCGACGTACCTGACATGGAGGGTTCTCGGTAAGGGCAACGAAGGGGCCTTGCTGTTCTGGTGCTGGATCTGGTGCTCCATCTACGTAATGGCCCTCGGCTTCATCTATTACGCACGGTTTCGAGGTGGCCGATGGAAAACCATGTCGGTCATCGAGCCCCAGTGAAGAGAAAAGTCCAGCGAACAAGAGAAACGGCACTCAAGTATGCGAAAGGGATGGTGTTCACAGAACGTGAACACCATCCCCATAAGCAATGTTCGACTCGGTCTTCTTCCCGTTATTTTGCGGGTGCCGCTGCCCCGCCGACTTCAAATTTGAACGTCGCACCATCCTTCGCATCGGCCGTTAAAGGCGAATCATCGCCCTGAAACTCTTTGCCGACCCCCTTCGGGTTCGATTCACTGTGGGCTTGGCCTGGAGTCGCAGAATGTGCGCCCGCGGACACAACCAGACGGATCTTGTTATTTCCGGCAACGACAGAGCCTTTTCCGGTCCCATCCGCCTTCAGAGCGATTGGCTGAGGTGCCCCCTTACCTGAGGGCTGAAAAACAACCTGCACCCCTTCGCCCGCGATCGGTTTGCCATCAACAGTCACCGACACTGTCACGCTGGCCATTTTCGGTGCATCGGAAGCACCTCCTGAGCAGCCAACAGACAGCATGACTCCCGACATCAGACTCAAATTCAGGAAAGATCGAAACAAAATAGACCTCTACTTTCTTTTCAAGAGACTCGCCCCTTGGACCAGCCAACACACCAGTCGAAATAAGCACAACTTATGTCAAAATGCCTGAATCTTTTTGACGCAACCAAAGCCGCGTGACGACCGGAAATCAGACGTAAGTTGCATAAGCGTTCTCGCATGAAATCGCAAAATAAGTCACAAAAAAGACTTACGAACCGTCCAAAATCGCATTTTAGAGTTTGCGCCTATCCGCTGACACGTTTAGAATGACGATATCAACTTCAACAAGGTCACTGCAACCGATTCCATTTTCGGTTTTTGTAAATCCCCATTCCATGTGCAATGTTCGCCGTGTCTCACGGCATTTTTGTCCTCTCTTGGAAGGAAATTGAAATGGTCACACGCTCGATTCGGGATCGGCGGCGCGCGTTCACGCTGATTGAGCTGCTGGTGGTTATCGCCATCATCGCAGTCTTGATTGCGTTGTTACTCCCCGCTGTGCAGCAGGCTCGCGAAGCAGCTCGCCGCACGCAGTGCAAGAACAACGTCAAGCAAATCGGACTGGCACTCCACAACTATCACGACTCACTGTCTCGGCTTCCTGCCGCAGTGATCTTTCGCGGAGGTGCCAATCAGAATCGGCCATCGAACAACGGCGACGCGCTGTTCAATAATGGAAATCTCGGACCAACATTTCTTGTTTCGATTCTTCCTTACATCGACCAGGCGCCGTTGTTCAACCTGCTCGATCTGAACAATCCGATGTCAGCCGCAGGCAACAATTCCACGATTCGTACTGCAAATATCCCAGGCTATATTTGCCCGTCAGATCCCAGCGCCGGGACAAAACTGAATCGCTGGATCAATGGCGCTCCATGGGCGCGCGGAAACTATGCGGCAGCTTTAGGGAGCCTCCATTTCAACGTTGATACGCAATGGTCGAGTGACTCGAATTCAAGTAAGGGTGCGATGGGCTGGGGATCCGGCGCGAGGATGGCAGACTTCACAGACGGAACATCCAACACCGTCATGGTCTGGGAAGTTCTTGCTGGCCCCGCAGATACAGACTCCCGTGGAACATGGGCCATGGGCCGCTACGGTTCAACAGTCGTCGGCGGATGTGACAATCAGGGTGACTGCTACGGAATCAACGACAAAGGTCTCGACGGCGAGGATATTTTTGGAGCAGTCAGGCAAGCAGGTCAGATCTCGGCTCATCAGGGGGCGGACTACCAGGCCTGTCCACGCAGCAAACATGTCGGTGGAGTACACGCATTGATGGGCGATGGAGCCTGTCGATTCATCAGCGAAAATCTTGACTACAACGTCCACCGTGCACTGAACAGCATCTCAGGCGGTGAAACCGTCGGAGATTTCTAATCGCATTTGTAGTGCAGGAACGTTTGCCTCTAAGGGGATGTACCGATTGGTGCATCCCCTTCCGTTTGTCCACGTGCGCAACAAAACATGGCCAAGCTCCAACGCCCAGCCTTTCTCTGCATCGCGGGAATAGTGTTTGCCACTCTGGTCGCTGGACTTATTCGCCTTAGCTGGTTCAGCCCGCCTGGCCCATCAGTACGGCGACCAACAGAAATCTCCCCGGAAGAATATGCCCGAGGAAAAGAAGCGTTTGAAGCTCGCTACGCCCGCAGTGCAGATGAAGCAGATGTTTTTTCCTGGCTGGGTGAATCCTTCCTTTCTCGAGATCGGTTTCAGAAAGCAGTTGCCTGTTTCGAGGCAATTCCAACATCTCATCCGACGTATGGGCGGATGGCTCGATACCTTGAAGGCCAATCGCTTCTCAACCTGCATCGAGCCCCCGAAGCCGAGCAGCAACTGCTCGAATTCATCACGTTGGAAGTCGCAACGCCTCAACTCGACCAAAAAATCCTGATCGACGCCCGGCAACGATTGCGACACATCTTCGAGGTCGAACTGCGGTTCGAAGACCTCCACCGGTTGCTTCAGGAAATTGTCACTCGCGGCGAGGACGATGCCCATGAGACGATCGTTTTTTGCTTCCCCACGTTGCTGCGATGGAATGGCCCCGATGCCGTCAAATGGCTTGAGCAATTTCATCACACTGACCCGACGAATCTTCACCTGAACGTCGCACTCGGTCGCTATCGAACAGGGCAAGGACGACTCGACGAGGCGATTCAAATCCTGAACGAGGCCGTTCGCAAGCATCCAGAGGATAGAGCAGCCAAGGCTGCATTGATCGAAGCCCTGCGACAGGCCGACGACCCTTCCATGCCCCGCCTCGTCGAGCAACTGCCGCCGCAAGCTAGCGATGATCCATGGCTCTTGTTGCAAGTGCGTGGAACTTTTGCGATCCAGCAAAATCGCCCAGAAGTCGCCGTCACAGCATTTCGACAGTTGATCGAACAGAATCAGACGAGTGCCGAAGCCTGGCACGGTCTCGGGCAGGCCTATCGATTGCTGGGAGACGATACGCAGCGAAAGCAGGCTCAGACGATGGCAACGGCTCTCGGACGAATTCAAAATTATCTCGGGAAAGCGATGCAAGAACCGACCGATCTGGATACGTTCCTTAAGATTTCCGAAATTTGTCTGGAAGCGGATCTTTTTTCTGAAGGGATGCTGATGGCCCTTTGTGCTCGTCGAATTGCCCCGGCAGACCAGAGAGTATTGTCTGCCATTCAGCAGCTTCAGACGCGCAGCCCCAAGAAGCAATTCCCACTGAGTCCCAGATAAACGACGGTGACTGATGGCCGACATCGCAACATCCCGCCTGAGTCGAGCGATCAGACAGCTGTATCGCTTCTGTTGGATCATGTGCCTTGTCATGGTTACGGCATGCCAGCGACAATCATCCGTCGAAACCAAAAATCAGGATCCAGTTCCAACAGCCTCGATCATTACGAACGATTCAAAATCGCCGTTAGATACTACAACTGCATTATCGACGGATTCGGGAACCAGCGCGAGTTTCCAATTTCATGAATTGCCGACTGGCCAAGGTCTGGATTTTACTCGGTTTGACGACATTCGCGGACTGAATCGGATTCAAGAAGGTCCGGGAGGGGGTGTCGCGCTCTTTGATTACGATCTGGACGGTCGCCTCGACGTTTACTTTCCGCAAGGATGTCGCCTGCCTCGTCGTGAAAAGTCGCAAGAGTTTTCCAACGCGATGTTCCGCAACGTCGATGTTTCGGGACTTCAATTCCAGAACGTCACGGGCCCTGCCGGATTACAGTCCTTCGGTTACCACACAGGAGCAACCGTCGGCGATATCGACGAAGACGGATTTCCAGATCTGTACGTGACCGCATACGGCCGTTCATCACTCTGGAAGAACAATGGTGACGGAACCTTTCAAGAAGTTGGCGAATCGACCAGGACTGTTGTGGATACGTGGTCAACGAGTGCTTCTTTCATCGATTTAAATGGCGATGGACTTCTCGATTTGTTTGTGGCGGGATACGTCGATGCTACTGATGATCCCCCAAAGATCTGTCGCGAACCAGCCAGCCCAACCGGGACAAAACAATGTTCTCCGACGCTGTTCCCCGCCGTTGACGATGTCTGCCTGATCAACAACGGTTCAGGTGCTTTCACTGACGTCACGCGTGACGCGGGTATTACTGGACGTGATGGTAAAGGACTGGGTGTCGTTGCCTGTGACGTGAATGGTGACCGCCGACCGGATCTGTTCGTCGCCAACGACGGTACACCATGCTTTCTTTATGTGAACATGGGGAATCAGGATCATTTGTCGGGCGAATCCAAAGTGCCGAACTTCGAAGAGCGAGCGGCCGAATTTGGAGTCGCGCTGAATGGTGATGGACATGCCACAGCCGCAATGGGTGTTGCGCACGGCGACGAAAATCGAGATGGCTGGATTGATCTGTTCGTCACCAACTTTTACCTCGAAACCAACACACTTTTTCGAAACCTGAGAGGAACCGGTTTTGCCGACGCGTCGTTCGCTTCACGACTGGGGCCCCCCAGCCGCAGCACGCTCGCATTCGGAACGGAGTTTCTGGATATCGATCACGATGGGTGGCTCGATCTGTTTGTCGCAACCGGCCATATCGAAGACCGCTCCTGGACGGGCCTGGAGCCCTACAAGATGCGACCCCATCTCTTCCGAAACGATGGACACGGACACTATCGCGATCTCGCGTCGGATTCAGATCCGTACTTTCGCTCAGAGTGGGTCGGGCGCGGAACTGCTATTGGTGACGTCGACCGAGATGGGGATCTCGATCTGGTCGTGGCTCACCAGATCGACCCCTCGAAATTGCTGCTGAACGATACTCCCTCGCCTGGCACAAGTGTCATCATTAAGCCGGTTGGGCGTTCCCTGTCTCCTCGAAGTGGCATAGGCGTTCGCGTTGTCGCAACAGGTATTGTTCCTGTCCTGATGCAGGAATTGGTGGGAGGTGGCAGCTTTCAATCGGCTTCGGCACTTGAACTGCATCTCGGCCTGAGTTCGCGTGGATCGTTTGAGATGTTAGAACTGACCTGGCCTGACGGGCATGTCGACCGATGTCCCAATGTCACTGCAGGCTATTACGTCGCACGCGAAGGACGCGGTCTGATTCGCATCGATGTTCATCGGTAGCCGAACGTCGCTGGCAACTTGCTATTCCAGAAATCGCCATTCCGAAAAGGTTGCCGCCTGGCCAACGAGTTGCCCGGAGGAATTCATCAGATTCCAGACGGTTGCCTGATCGATGCGAAATCGTCGGCCCGTACTGCTGATCCGAATCCCCTGATAGTCGTCGACAAATCCCTCACGCGTCGTTCGTTCCATCAGCCGAGCCCGCTCGTCCCGATGCATCGGCTCGGCCGTCAAACGCGACGGCGTCTGAATCAGTCTTTCAACGGACATTTCCCACAGGGAAAGGGCCGTCTGGTTTCCGTAGTTCAGGATCGGATCGGCCTGAGTCCCATGTGACACCACGACAAACGCGGCTTGGTTCAGCGAGATCGCATGTTCCATAGCAGACCCGATTCGCGGGATCAGTTCACGGCCTGTCCAATGTCGATACGAATCCAACATGATTTGGGTATGCTCAACCCACCCTGCTGGCAATTGATGAGAAGAACTTTCAATCGATTCAGATCCAGTCGCATTCATCGCAGAATCATCCCGCCGCATCACGAGTCGAGTCATCATCACATTCCGTTCATTGATAGAATACAGCGTCTAAACAACGGCTCAAGTGCCACGACACCGGGCGGATCGGTGATATGAATGACGTTCTCGTAAGCCTGCCCTTTTTTCGTAAGGTTGACGCGAGATTCCTCTTGATTGGATTTCACAATCGCACGTAATCTCGTCGGGCTTCAGGGAAACTTCAGGTTCCTGCAGAAGTCATCGGATCTCGCATTCGCGCTCGTGTTAGACTCCCTTCGAAATCTGGACGAAAAATTGTGGCAAATCAAGCAGGCCTTCGCGTGCCGCTGGTTCTATTTGTGTTTGTTGCCAGCGTAATTTCGTTTTGTCAGGCAGACTACATCAATGCCGATTTCGTCGCCTATTCGACAGTGGCCCAGCGCGTCATGACTGCGCCACAGACATCGATCACGGGCTCCTGGTCACCTTTATTTTCGTGGCTGATGGTCCCTCTGATGGGACTGGGAATACCCGATCTGATTGCCGGACGACTGATTTTGATTGCCAGTGGAGTTTGTTACATCTTCGCCATTCATCGACTGGCCTGCCGATTCTTTACTCAGTCTGATTTGCTAAACCGTATCTTGACGCATGGAATCATGACGTGTGCGACGATTCAGGCGATCTGGTTTTCGACGTATCTACTGAATCCCGATCTACTCGCGTGCGCAATTGTTTTCTGGTATTTCGTAATTCTCACGGACACAAGACAGTCTCACCCCGTGATGAGATACTTTCTGGCAGGTGCGACAGCCGGCTTCGCGTATCTTGCGAAGGCGTACATGTTGCCATTCTGCATCGCGCAACTGGTCGCGATCGCAATGATCAACGGAGTCTTTTCCTCGCGAATGAAGGGATTGCCGCAGCGAGTGCCGATGGGCACAGCATTAGTTTCCATGACTATCGGCCTTGGGATCATTGCCGGACCGTGGGTCGCTGTGCTGACACACAAATACGGATGTCTGACATATACCAATGCCGGCCGGGCCAATCACGCAAATGTTGGTCCTGAAAGCTTTGGAAAAGATCTCTTATGGCATCCACCATTGGCTCGGGACTACATTCTGGAACCCGTGATTGCACAGGAATCGTCACCATTCAGCAGCTTCAGTAATTTTTGGCACCAGATTCGATTGATCATTCACAATTCAGGAAACTGCGCAGGTCTGATTCCCGGTTGGCTTTTACTAATGTCACTGGCCATTTTGATCGGCAGACGTGGATTGCGAAAGTTCGACCAACCGGGCCATCAGATCGGTTTATGGGCAATGCTATCCGCTGCGGTCTATTGCTCGGGATATGTGACTGTAAATCTCGAAACCCGCTATATCGTCCCAGTCGTGGCTCCATTGATGTGCTTCGCCGCAGCGGGTTTGATTCAGGCGACTGCAGTACAGGATGGAGTTGGATGGACGAAACGATTTCCAATCTTTCAGCGATCAGAACGGTCGTTGGCACTGACTTCGATAATGCTATGCTTCGTGTTCGCTGCCGTTGATGTTTACAGCATTGGCATGGTCGCCGTAAAACATCCACAATCCACGTCTCTAGCGGCCTATCGTGAACTTGCACGCCGCCTGGACGCAACGGGGATTGGCCATCAGATTTGTGCCAGCAACAAGTATCACGAAGGCCTCTACCTGGCATACGTCTGCGGAAATCTTTCGAACTACCTGGGAGCAACTCAGTCGACCGACCCTGTGGACTTGACCAATGAACTCGCTAAGAACGGAGTTCAGGTCAACATCCGCTGGACCGATATCACACACGAGCGGCCGCTAATCGACGAAATCAGCATCGCACGTTCGCCGAAACGAGGCCTGATGATCGTCGACCGTTTGCGTTCGACTGAGCCGATTGAAGTTTACATCCGATAGACTGCCTCAGGTGTACTGCTTCGAGCATCCCCGGCCGTCTGACAAATCTGCCAAATCTGGTGGAATCAGTCACTCGCGATGAGTTCGAGCCTCTGCTAGAGTTACGGACTCGCGTCGATTTTTCCCGACGAAGATGCACCATGAATTGAAGCTGTGGAAGGCAATCGGATGGCAAAGCGGAAGGTTGGAGTCTGGCTGGTCGGAGCCTGGGGTGGTGTGGCAACGACAGTCGTCGTCGGGTTGTGTGCCTTGCGCAAAGGATTAACCGACACGACCGGACTGGTCAGTTCACTGCCCCCATTCGCCTCGCTCGATCTCGTTGGCTGGGAAGAACTTGTCATCGGCGGCCACGAAATCCGCGAAACGACCTACTCGGCCGAAGCTCAGGTGTTGCTGGAAAAATCGCACGTCTTCAGTGCGACCGCACTCACTGCAATCGCCTCCCAGCTTGCCAAGTTTGACAAGAATATCCGCCCCGGAACCCTGGTGAATGTAGGAGCGACAATCGATGCCCTGGCTGGCCCTGCCGCAGCCAAGACTCGTAAGGAAACGGCTGCTCAGGCGGTCGCTCGCCTGGCCAAGGACATTTCCGAATTCAAGACGCGCGAGAAACTCGATCGAGTCATCGTTGTTAATGTTTCGTCGACCGAACCGCCGCCGCCCGATGCCATTCGTTCCTGGAGCTGGGCTGACATCCAGAAATCGCTGCAAGGCAAAGCCGCATCGCCTCTTCCGGCCAGCACGCTCTACGCCATCGCTGCGTTGCAAAGCGGTAGTCCGTTCGTGAACTTCACCCCGTCAATCGGGTCTGATCTCCCCGGCCTTTACGAATACGCCTTGCAACAGAAGGTCGTCCATGTTGGACGCGATGGCAAGACCGGCGAAACGCTGATGAAGGCTGTGCTGGCCCCGATGTTTGCCGCCCGTAACCTGAAGGTCATGAGCTGGGTCGGCCATAACATCTTCGGAAACCTCGACGGCAAGGTTCTGGATGACCCCGTCAACAAGGCCAACAAGGTCAAATCCAAGGACCACCTGCTGACCGAGATCCTGGGCTATAAACCACAGTCACTCGTTTCGATCGAGTACATCGAGTCGATGGGAGACTGGAAGACCGCCTGGGATCACATTCATTTCCAGGGTTTCCTGGGAACCCCGATGGTGCTGCAATTCATCTGGCAGGGGTGTGATTCGCTGCTGGCAGCGCCACTCGTGATCGATCTGATCCGGCTGACCGAACGCGAAGCGCGTCGAGGTGGATCGGGAGTCATGTCGCACCTGGCATCGTTCTTCAAGAGCCCCATGGGTTGCGACGAACCCGCATTTGCGTATCAATTCCAGCAACTGATGCAGTGGGTGAAGACCGTTTCCGAAGAATAGTATGATGCTCGCAAGAGACTTCCAATGTGCCCCGTGACACTGAGACTTGAACACGGTGTTGTCGGGGCATGCTGAAGCACGTACATGCTGAGTGGTATCGCCAAACCGCTCGCGCCGTTGACCCGAAGCGTATTGGACTCCAGCGAGCATTATTTGGAGCGATATCCGGGTGCATGCCAGAGGATTCCGATAGGAATTTTCATTTATGGTGGACCGAATAACTCGTGTCAACGTAATCAAACGACAGGGCCATCTTTGGATCCTCAACGACGCGAAACTCACGAACCAGCGGGGCATTCAACGGCGAGTTTAATTGCTCTTTGTTTAATTCTGTCGCAGCCAGATACCAGCCCTTGTAGCGACCATCGAAGACTCGCAATCGAAAGACGGCCCCCGAATTCCCTTCGCGGTTTTTACCGTCTGACTTCAGCGACTTTATCTGCAGCACTTCAATGACCCATCTGGCAGAATCTCCCTTTGGGCCGAGCGAGAGATCGATTCCCTGTTCGGTCTGTTCGAGCGTCAGAAATTTGCCTCCCGATTCCAGATAGGGAGTCCCGACACGCCACTCCCCACAGAGTGAAACCCCGTCCATTCGAGGTACGATTCCACCGCGCCCAGTCAACAGGATCAATCGGCCATCTCGTTCCGCCAGACGCCCGCCATCCAATGAGATGAGGGAACCGATATACGACTTTCGTTGAATCCCCCCCGTCAGACAAACGAAGACCAAAGCCGAAACAATGATGAATGGCAGGCGCATGATAGATTTCCTCCAGGACCGTGAGCGAAGTTCAACGGTCAACAAACGAGCGAAAATCTGTTGACCGACCGCACTCTGGAACTCGTCAAGAGCTTCTGGAACCCGCCAACTTATCGAGCGATTCATGCGAATCATCGAGATTTCTCCAACCCCTGCTTCGATGATTCGACGACTTGAATACGTGATCATCGACTTGGAAATTGGAGGTGTGACCGAGTAATCTTGCGTCGAATCCCGATTCGCGGGCAGTCGTTAGTGTGCGATTACCAATTTCAATTCTGGAATTGATGAGGTCCCGGTATGGATCATGAAACGGCAAACGCACCAACTCAAAAAAATTCTGATGCAGAACCTGACTCGCGGTTTCAGATTGGAAATTCGGCGATCGTTTACCCGGCACTGGGGTGCCTGGGTTGGCTCGCAGTGATTCCGTTTCTTGATCCCCTCGGCACAGGTGATCCGTTATCTCAGTTCTTTCAGGGATTTTTTAACCTGATTTTGATCGGTGTCATCGGTGGCCCTGCAACGATATTGTCATTTGTCGGGCTGTCTCGATCACGCAAGGAACTGAAGAGCGGCAACGCAAGTGTCGGAAAAATCGGCAAGCGGTTGTCTATTGTCGCGTTTGTCATCGGCGTGGGAGTACTGCTGATGTATCTCCCTTCACCGCTGATATTACTGCGGTGACGAACTGCATCCGGTGACACTTTGAATAACAGAAGTGGTTTGCCTCAACTGCTGTGAGATTCAAGAATGAGGAAAAAAAAGAATCCTGCAAAGATTACAGTAGAATATGAGCCAGACTTGGAATTGGCCGCGACCGTCGACAAGGTGGTCTTTCGAGTGCGTGTGCTGGCTTCAATCGTGCTTGCATTGGGTTTTCTCGGCGGAATCGCTATTGCTCGCGTGGGGGTTAACCAGACCTGGGAAGCGTGGCAGTCAGAGAACTGGCGACAAGTGCCAGGTACCGTGAGCGAGTCAGACATGACTTTTTCCTCGCAATCGCACTCAACGGACAATCGAGATGGAAATGTCGTTCGAGATCGACGGGAAGTTTCGAAAGATGTCTGGAGCCCGAAACTCACGTACGAGTTTGAACTTGACGGCCAAAAATATGAAGGACATCGAATTGCGGTTGCCGATATCCCTCTTGAAAAACAATCCGATGCGACCGAGGCCTTGAATCGCTATGCGGTGGGAAACGGAGTCGTCGTTCACATTCACCCGGTGGACCCGACGCTTTCAATTCTTGAACCAGGGATCACCTTTGGTGCTGTCGGACCGTTGATCATTGGAACTGTCGTCTGTGCCATCATGGGTTGTTTTGAATGGTTTGTCCTTTCGAAGATGCTGGTAACACTGGTGGACGGGTTACATAAACCTGGCGGCATTTACACTGTGGGAACTGATGGTCGCTTGCAGGCCTCAAACCGCAAGAAGAAGGGCTAGTCCGTCGTCCCCCCCGAATTTAGTCTGGACGACACACTAGTCCACATAGACAAATTCATTGGCATTGAGCAGCATGCGGCACAGCGGCCCGAAACCGCGAGTTTGAACCAGCGACGCTGCGGCTGTCGCCTCACTTGCTGAAGGAAGGCGCCCAAATGCCAGAACGAATGCGTTACGAATGGCGACTTCGTCCGACGTATTATCCGTCTTGATCCGCTTCGCAAAGTAGTCACTCTGTCGCAGCATGAAATCATTGTTCAGCAAGGCCAGCGACTGCAGCGCTGTGGTTGTCGTATTGCGAGCCGGAACCAGATTCGCCGGACTGGGGCAATCCAGAGTCGTCAGGAATTGATGAGTCGTCGTGCGAACAACAAATCGATAAATGCTCCGCCGCCACAAGGCTGACTCATCGGGTGTGATGTACCGATAGACGGGGGCGTATTCTTCCTGGTACTCGAAGTCGCGATAACCTGGGCCGAACATCGTGGAGTTCAGCTTCCCACTGACCGCAAGAGTGGCGTCACGTAGCGATTCCGCATCCAGGCGACGTGGATTGGCTCGCCACAACAGTCTGTTTCCCGCGTCGATTTTTGCAGCTTTTAGTCGGGCTGGATCAGACCTGTCCGCAGATTGCTGTCGATAAGTGGCACTTGTACAAATCAGACGTTGAATCGCTTTCAACGACCACTTGCGAACGAGAAGTTCTTCGGCGAGCCAATCCATCAATTCCGGATGCGACGGCAGACTTCCTCCCACACCAAAGTCACTGGGGGTCTCGACAATCCCCGCTCCAAAATGATGATGCCAGATCCGATTGACGATGACTCGACGCGTCAACGGGTTTACAGGAGATGACACCCAGTCTGCGAATGCCCGCCGACGTTCTGCGTCGCTGGATATCTGGGTCGCGAGTTCCGACTTCAGCCCACTGACACAGGAAATCGCAGAGGGCAGAACGTCGTCTTTGGCCTGTTCAGGGTCACCGCGGACCAGCACTTTGACTGTCGGCGGTGTCTCGGCGATCGCGCCATAGACCTTCGCAGGGACCGGAAAAGACTTGAGTTCCACTTCGATTTCGGCACGTCGGGCGACCAGGCGTGCTTGTTCTCCCTTTTCTTCCTCGGACAGGGCTGGAGGCTGGGCAGGGATCAACCATGGATCGGCGAAACAGATCTGATCATGACCAATCCCGTTTCCACCATCGGTCGACATCAGCGTCAGGAACCTCGCAGTGGATGGCAACGAAACCTCGACCGAAATCCCGCCGTCGTCGCGTCCGATATTCTTTCGGTCTCCCTTCAGCTCAGCATCGACATAGATGTAATAGCTGGCACCCGCTCGTGGTGTCTGGCCGAAGTAGCCCGCAGTGGCCGTAAACTTCATTTCCGCAGGTGCACCTGCTTCGCGAAGTGCGGCGAGGTCAAACGTGATCGCGACGTTCGCATGCAGAGACAAAAGCGTATGCCCCTCAGCGGCATAATCGACACCATCGAGCTTCGTCGAGAATTGCGAATTGACCGGCCCGTTTCGAATCGCGTCCCAGACCTGCCCTGACGTGCGAGGTGCCTTCGGAATCTTGAGCCCGGTCGATGTGATCTGCGTTCCATCGGTGGAAAGGTCGGGAATGACAACTCCGTCGACGAACTTCACCGTTGATCGTGCGAAAACGTTTGGTTTAGCCCATTCCAGAAATCCTCGGTTTGCCACTTGAGGATTCCCGGTAACAGGATCAATCCCATCACCCGGCTTGCCCGTTCCCAGTCCATCACCACCACCCACGATATCCGCCAGGTCACGATGGCGACCTGTCTGGCGAGCTTGTTTCAGCCGGATATTCTGAAGTTCGGCATTAAGCCTCTGTTTACGTTCCGCCAGTTCGCGAGTTTCATTGGCACTGACATCGCGATCACCGCGTTTGACTCCTGCGAACACCGCCCATAGTCCATAGTATTCACGCTGCGAAATGGGATCGAGCTTGTGATCGTGGCAGCGGGCACAGTTGATTGTCACGGCGCAACAGGCGGTCATGACCTGGGTCACCATGTCATCCAGATCGTCTGCTCGGGCTAATCGCTTCAGCACGGGACTGGGTGTTTCTGCCTGGCCGACAAAGTCCCATGGGCCTGCTGCCAGAAACCCTGCGGCGACGACGGCCTCGGGGTCATCCGGTCGCAAGACATCGCCCGCCACCTGATCTCGCAAGAACTGGTCGTAAGGCATGTCGGAATTAAGTGCTCGAATCACCCAGTCTCGATAACGCCAGGCATTGTCACGCCGCTGATCGCGTTCAAAGCCGTGAGTATCTGCGTAGTGAGCAATATCCAGCCAGTGACGCGCCCAGCGCTCCCCAAATTGCGGAGAATCCAGCATACGATCAACAAGTCGTTCGTACGCCATCGGATCAGAGTCGTTCAGGAATTTCTCAATGTCGTCGGGCGACGGAGGCAGCCCTAACAGATCGAACGACAAACGGCGAATTAAGGTTCGCCGGTCCGCTTCCGGCGAAGCTGTGAGACCACTTTGTTCGAGTCGCTGCAGAATGAACTGGTCGATCTCATTCCGGGTTCCAGAATGTGTCGCAATGACAGGAAGGGACGGACGCTTAATGGGCTGATACGCCCACCAATCGCGTCCGTCCGCAGTTCTTTCTTTCAAGACGACGTTCTGGGGCCAGTTGGCACCTGCCGCGATCCAGGCTCGCAGTCGTTCAACTTCGCCCTTCGTCAGCGGAACCCCTTCGGCCGGCATCAGAGGCTTATTCCCGGATACCATCTCGATCAACCGGCTTTGTTCCGGCTTTCCCGCAACAATCGCGCCGCCTGATTCACCCCCGCGAAGCATTGCGTCGCGCGAAACCAGTGAAAGGCCTCCTTTGGCTTTGAACGTGGAATGGCAGCGAACGCAACGTTGTTCAAGGATTGCGGACACCGAATCAAATGACCCCGGTCCTGGCTGCGGTTCAGCTCCCTGGCATGGCACAACGGCAATGCTGATTACAAGCAAGATCAACGAAGAAACCTGAGACAGAAGTTTCCCTCGTTCAACCGTTGGCATTTCACCGCGACGTGGCATTGGTGATCCCTCAACTGTTATCAGTGGGACGTTGTGACCGAATCGAGCTACGTGATTTGTACCATTTGAGGGCTCGTTGCAGCAGTGTCGGACGGGTCGCATGAATACGTTCGCCATTGATGAATCGTCTGAGGTCATCAGCGAGGTCGATCGCTGATTCGTACCGTTCTAGTGGATCTTTGGCACAGGCCTTCAAGACAATCGTCTCCAGCGGATAAGGAATATCGGGGACGATTTGAATCGGAGGCCGCAACGTTTCTCGTTGAATTCGATCCAGCAGATCGGCGCGATTGATGGCTTCAAATGGCGTGACCTGCGTTACCAACTCGTACAGTGTGATCCCCAGAGCGTAGACATCGCACTTCGGGTTGACCTTTCCGCTCAGGCGTTCGGGCGCCGTATATCGAAGTGTTCCCACCTGGGCGTCATCCTGAACCCCGGTCTCGTCATCGTCCATCTTCCCGATTCCGAAGTCAGTGACGATGACCTGGCCATTCAATTTGACCAGCAGATTCGATGGCTTCACGTCGTTGTGCAGAACGTCATTTTGATGTGCGTGAGACAACGCCAGAGCGACCTGCTCTCCCAGCCGGGCAAATCCTCGCCAGGAATCTCGCATCAGCACGAGTTCTCCATGTGAAGAATCGTCACTGACCAGGCTGCTGGCGGGTTTCGCCTGTGATTCGGAATGATTTCTGGCGATCAGATCTGCGACCTGGCAGGGGCGCGATGACTTTCGCAATCGTTCGATAATCTGATCGAGGCCAACACCATCAACGTACTGCATCACATAGTAGTAATATCCCTCATGCTGTCCGAAGGAGAAAACCTGAACGATGTTTTTATGGCGCAGAGCCGCAATGGTGGTGGCTTCACGATGGAAGCGTTCACGCCAACGAGACATATCCGCCGCATACCTCCAGGGTAGCAGCTTCACAGCGACGGGACGACGGGATCGCGTGTGAACAGCGTGGAAGACCACCCCCATTCCACCTCGGCCCAGTTCACGGGTCACCTGATAATCACCAAACGATTTGACATCGAATTCCTCGGGGACATTCCGACGCAGGCATTCGACTTCTTTGTCATTTTTCCATCGTTCCAGGCTGAAGACCAGCGGGAACAAATCACGAATATCTTTGGCCAGGTGAGGATAGCGGACTGCATAATCTTCGATGGAGGGCATGGCTCCACCGCGCACTTCGTCCGCAAACTGACTCAGCAGGACTTCCAGATTGTCGCGGGCTTGAAGTCCCGAATCGACGGGAACCGGAAACCCCTCGAGCATCGGCTCAGAATCGCCGTTCGATTCATTCATGATTGCCCTGCTGAACCTGCCGGGGGATCGGAACGGCGAGGGACTCCAAACTGAAGCGCCCCATCAAATCCGCCGGGAAGGACTTCAAGCACCTGCTTCAGTCGTGCCAGAGCTCGGATATAACGAGCACTGGCCGCCTGCTCAGTCATATTCAGAACTCGTGCTGTCTCGGTGTTGCTGAGCTCTTCAAAATGACGCAGCGCAAGGACTTCGCGATCATTCTCGCTCATCCCCTGCAGTGCTGATTCCAGTTGACGTGCCTGTTCGACACGACCAAGCGTACTGCTTGGTGATTTCGAGGGATGCTGAAGATGGAACGACATCGCTGACGATGTCGATTCGTTACTCCAGCCACGATCAATCGAAAATTCACGAGCAGCCGAACGCTTTTGAGCCCCCATATGAAATCGATGCAGATCCACCAGTGTCTGACTGACGATCGTTCGAAACCACAGAAAGGGGGATGCGACGGCATCTTTCAGAAAGGAATCAATCCGATCGATCGCACGCATCCAAGCATCCTGCAGGACATCGTCGGCGTCGATCCGTCCTTGCAGTTGCGGATGAAGTCGAAACGCAACAAGTCGCCAGAGACGGGGACGATAGAGCGAAAACAGTTCCGCCATCGCTTCTCGATTTCCCTGAATCACCTGATTCACGAGATCGCGCGCCTGATCAATTTCGTATTCGCCCGAGGCGTCACCGGCGCCCGCCGCGTTTTGCTGCTCTCTCGGCATCAACCACACCTCGTCTCACTCAATCGGGAGCAGACTCTCTGCCACGCCCTGCCACCGCCAACAAACTGCCATTTTCGGGCCACAACCCGCAAATGGGATTCTATCAGTCTGCGGCCAAACTGGGATTGCTGGGAAGATCACTTTTCCGAAAGTGACTCGCGAAATGCTTCATTTCAGAAGTGTCTCAGGAACGGATCATGATGAAATTCGACCATCCAACCGGATCTCGTATTCACGATCGACAGATGTTTGGAATCTCGGACTGATTTCCGCGAAGCGATCGAGTCGGCGGCACGATGATTAGATGATTTGCAGTCATTTTAGCAGGCTTCGTGATCAATGACCTCCGGCAGAGGCTTGCGTCACTGCTCCATCAAACTGGTTTTGCTATTCTCCAACACAGATTTGATAAACCACGCAGGAAGCTGGTCGATCTTGATTTCCAGCATCACCCCATCCGTAATTTCTGCGAGCCATGTGCGATTCTGATTGTGGCCCGAGTTATCGAAAACATACGCCCGATTTGAGTAACGAATCGCGTCAATCAGCAACTCAAGAGAGCGGTGATAGCGTTGGACAATTTTATCCTCAGGAACCGGATGACCACCCTGTTTCACTCGGTTCTGCACGCGAGAAATGTTGATTTCCGGATCGTCGGTCGCGATGAAATACAGGTAAGTTCGATAGCCGAGTTGTTGTGCCCTTTCCAACAGGCGTACTTTGTCTGGTGAGGACATCACCGTCTCAAGCGTGAATGAGACTTTCTGTTTCATCAGTTCCTGACGCAGAAAATCTGCAACGACGGACGCAAAATACGAATTGACCATGACGTCACTAAAATCGATCTGGCCGTCAGTCACCCTCAATTTCCCGACTTCTTCAGAGAGCCCCACGTCATGGAGGAACTTCGACTGATTGAAAAAGGCATAAATCCTGGCGTCAACGCTGATGTCTGGAGTGACACCGAAGTCTGCAATCGACAGAATTTTATGCAGGCGAACCTTGGCTTCGATCTCATCTGGGTTGAGATAGATGCCGAGTAGTTCCGCTGGCAACATTGACTTCAGCGTACTTTTTCCAGAACCGTTTGGTCCCGCAAACATCCGCAGTCGCGGTGTGGCGAACGTCACAGGAGTTTCATCTTTCGCCCCGGCTGATCCGGCGACGGCGGAGTGATGGTCTTTATGAGCCTGCGTTGACCGTCAGGAAAGACCTCAAAGATCGCTCCATTGTCGGAAACGACCACACTCAGCCCTGCCTTGATTGCAAGGTCGTAGGCGTTGGAAAACGCCGTTCCAGATGAGGCGACGAATGACGATTCCAATTGTTCAATTCGCTGATCGTCGGAGGAAAGTGGGTTGGGCGACATGACTGTCCTCTCAAGCTTTTGGTAACTGACTGCTACTAATTTTATTATAGCAATCGTCCAAGTCCATTAGCTTTAACGAATGGGCCGTGGAGTGCTGAACACCAGTCGCAGCGGTTCAGGCTGTGCTTCGATCTTGTATGTGCCCCGGAATCTCATCGAACGATTCTTTCGTCAACGATTGAGAACCCACTCCGAGATTCGACAGACGGGAAACGCGGTAGCGTCTGGAATCTACGGTTCCCTAGGTGCGACACCACCCATCATCCGACGCGAATGAAAAGAATGGCCAGGGCCGGGATCGAACCGGCGACACCAGGATTTTCAGTCCTGTGCTCTACCAACTGAGCTACCTGGCCTCACAGACGATTCTCAGGGCGCGGGTGGCGTCCCGAAAAGGGAGGGGGAGTTTCGCCGATCACGTCGCGAACGTCAAGTGACCTGCGAAATCCAATCGTTGATATCTGATAATTCGGTGTTGGACAGGCCGTTCGTGCGGATTGGCAGTTAGATGGGAAGCCAAAATGAACAAGCCGGACGGAATCCGGCTTGTCGTCGATCGAAATTGTTGCCCGCCAATGGGATCGAGCAAGGACAGGAGATCAGACGCTTAGATAGCCATTCTTTTGCAGGTAGGCGATGACTTCATCGGCCAGGGCTTCGATTCCTTTATTGTCCGAATCCAGCACCAGTTCGGCGTTTTCTGGGGCTTCGTATGGGGCGGAAATCCCGGTGAAGTTCGGCAAATTGCCAGCGCGGGCTTTCTTGTACAGGCCTTTGGGATCGCGCTGTTCGCAGGTTTCCAGCGAGGCGTTGACGTAAATTTCGATGAATTCGCCGGCACCCAGCACTTCACGCACCTTGTTGCGATCGTCGCGGTACGGAGAAATGAAGGCGGTCAGCGCAAATGTTCCGGAGTAGGCAAACAACTTGGCGACTTCGCCGATCCGGCGGATATTTTCCGTTCGGTCTTCGGGAGAGAAGCCCAGGTTCTTGTTCAAACCCATACGGATATTGTCACCATCCAGCACAAAACTGTGCTTTCCGGCGAGATACAGTTTGTAATCGACAGCGTTGGCAATGGTGCTTTTGCCACAGGCGGACAATCCGGTGAACCAGAGCACGGCCCCCTTGTGTCCATTCAGTTTGAACCGTTCGTCTTTCGACACTTGATGCTCGTGCCAGGTGACGTTGGTGGCCTTCTGCTCGGTCATGGACGAGAAACTCCTTGGATTGGGAAACGAAATAGGCGTCAAAATCGATCCAACGGGACCGACCGCGCGAGCTTGAGTGTAGGAAAACCGGGGGTGTGATGGAAGTGTAGACGATTCAGAGGAAACAGTCCCATTTTTCGGCCGCGCCAATGGCGAGCCTTCACCGACACGAATATACTTCTGGACCCGTATTGAAAACTGCCCGGAATTGGGCCGAGAGAGATCATGGCTGCCCCTGCGACAATGCAACCCCTGCAAGATGTACACGTCCGTGAGACCGTTACTCTGGTTTCCCCGCGGTACTTGAAACTCGAAGAAAATATCACCGATGCCGCTGTCCGGACCGTGATCGATACCCGCGAATCGATCAAGCGGATCATCAGTGGCGAAGAATCACGACTGATCGTCGTCGTCGGCCCCTGTTCGATCCATGATCAGGCAGCGGCCCTGGACTACGCTCGAAAACTGAAAGGACTGGCCGATCAGGTCAAAGACCAACTTCTGATCGTGATGCGAGTCTATTTCGAAAAGCCACGTACGACCGTCGGATGGAAAGGACTCATCAACGATCCACACCTGAACGATACGTTTGACATCGGAACGGGGTTGCGGATTGCCCGACGCGTCCTGCTGGAAGTAGCCGACATGGGACTTCCGGCGGCAACAGAATTGCTGGAACCAATTACGCCACAATACATTGCGGACTTGGTGTCGCTCAGTGCCATCGGGGCTCGTACGACAGAATCACCCACGCACCGCCAGATGGCCAGCGGCCTGTCGATGCCGGTTGGCTTCAAAAACGGGACCGATGGCAGCTTGCAGGTGGCCCTTGACGCCATGCACGCTTCTCGATCACCACACAGTTTCCTGGGGATCGACAACGAAGGACAGACCTGCATCGTAAACACCAAGGGGAACCCTTGGGGATTCTTGATTCTTCGTGGCGGGCGATCAGGTCCAAACTATGATGCCACAAGCCTTTCCGAAGCGGTGGACCTGTTGACGAAAGCCAAGCTGCCACCACGATTGATGGTTGATTGCAGCCACGCGAACTCCAACAAGGACTATCGCCTGCAAAATGTCGCATGGAACGACTGTATCGCACAGCGACTGGCGGGAAACCAGAATCTGGTGGGCTTGATGCTGGAAAGCAATCTGAATCCCGGCAATCAGCCACTCGGAAGCGACCCGTCGGGACTCAAATACGGGGTCTCCATCACCGATGGATGCATCGGCTGGGAAGAAACCGAGCGATTGATTCTGTCTGCGCACGAGCAACTTACCGCTCGATGACAAACGTTGCGTCGTGTGTTGTCGTACGCTTATTCTGAGTTTGGGTGGACTTGGCTTTGCGAAGGAACCCACGGGTTTTCGCGAAGACGATTACCAAATCGGCTGGTTCAAGACCCGTCAATTCTGTCGGTTGATACCGCGCTGGGTATTCAATCGCTGGATCGCTCGGGCTCCTGTGTCGACTGAGTTCCGTCCCCCTTCATTGAAGAACTTCGACAGTTCATTCACGGCTGGGCCCAACAGGAACAAGTAAACGGCTGGCATCAGGCAAAGGACCGTTGGAAACAGCAATCGGAATGTCGCGCGGTTTCCCTTTTCGTCGACGCGTTGCTTCAAGCTTTCTCGCATCGTATCGCTGTAGGTCGTCAATGCTTCCGAGATACTCGTACCCATTCGCTCGGTCTGAATCAGCAGTGACGTAAACGAGTGAACTTCAGGAAGATCGATTCGGCGACTGAAGCTTTCGAGTGCGGTGTGCAGGTCGTTGATCCGTGCCTGCTCAATCACGATGCTCAATTCTTGAGTCAACGCGGGATAGACATTACGGAAATCACGCAGGATGCGTTTCAAGGCTTCGGGAACGGTCAGGCCCTGACTCACGCACATGTTCAGCATGTCGAGCAAATCAGGCATCGCTCGGCCGATTTCCTGGATGCGGTCGGCAGCTTTACGACGCACGTACAGCATGGGCAACGCCCAGCCGAGAATCGGTGCGACGACGAGACAACCGATGATGACCGGCTCAAGACGCGTCGGCACGATCAGCAGCAGTCCTCCAAAGACCAGGATGGACAACATCATCAATGCATAGCGCAAAGCGGCCAGGTTTTCGAGAGCGTGTGGATTGTAGTAACCGGCAGCATTCAATTCTTTGCGAGCGACTTCCTGACGTTCTGGCGTGTCTGGAAGCAGCGAGGCCAGTGCCGAGTTGATTTCGCCAAACGTTCGATCGGAATCGTCGGCTCCTGGTATATCCGCTGCCAGGACTCGTGGCATTGGCTGATTGTTCGGCTTGTTCAGAACACTCTTGTGCTCGAACAGGCTGCGATCTTCCCATGTCGGAATTGCCGAGGCTCGCAGGATCGTTGAAGACGAGGGGGCGATGTGTTGTTCACTATGAATCGATCGTTCAAAACCGGCAGGAACCAATTCGGCCGCAGCAGGGACTGGCGGCGGTGGTGGCGGGATCAATGTCGTCGCTGCAGGAGCCACCATTGTCACCGGATCAGTGACTTTGGGCCGTGGCGGCGGTTGAACTACAGGGGCGGGCAGGCTGGCTCGCTTGGCCACTCGGTTCTTGAACCAGATGCGGACCAGCAAACCGGCGATCAGGACACCGCAGGCACTGTAGAAGGCGACTAAGAAAGTTGGGTTCATTGCAAACTCCCGCCATTATTCAATTCTGCCGGGCTTCGCGGGAAACCGGGCATCTCGGATGATCTGAAATCTGATAGTAAGTCTTATCGATTCTCACTCCGGCAACCTCAGGATTGCCGAGTTCACAATTACGATCGTTCGCTGTCCTTCAGGATTCGCAGCACCCACAAGGCCCCGACGATTTCCAGGCAGATGGCCAGGATCGTCGAATTACGTCCCCAGGCGGACGACAACAGTTCGTCCAGGTAGGTTGGTTTGCGATAAACGAAGAAGGCAAGAACCGCCGGAGGCAACACAATCATCAGGATCGCGGTCGCGCGGCTGGCAGCGGTGGCGGCTCGCAGCCGGCCCATGAACAGCAGTCGATCGCGGACAGTTCGAGAGAGTCGTTCCAGCACCGTGACCAGGTCGCCCCCGGTCTGCTGCTGCACAACCAGCGTCATACACATCAGTCCAAGAGTCATCAGTCCCGTTCGGCGTGGTAGGTCACGCAGGGCATCCTTCAGCGGAATCCCCATCTCCACGCGTCCTGTGGCGAGTTTCAATTCGGCTCCCAGCGGATCAGGCGTGTCCGAAGCAACCATCGCCATGCTTTGTTCAACGCTACGACCGGTCTTCGCGGCACGAGCCAGTTCTTCCAGCATCGCCGGGATCTGACTGGTCATTTTGTCCTGGCGGCGTGTCCGAGCCATGATCGTAAAGATCACCGGCAGCATGAATCCCACGAGAGCGGCCACGGCTGTCGTCAGCAGATTTTCCTGCCAGACGAACAGTGCTCCGCCGAAGGTGATTGCGCTACATAGGCAGAGTGCCACCATCATCGATGGGTTGATCCCCAGGCCGGACTGCAGCATCAGTTCGTCGAACCAGCTATTGATCTGATCCGCCGCACCTTCACCACGGCCCGTACCGAACGTCTCCTGCTCTTTCAGGATGTCCGAGAAATCGGGTTGTGTCAGCGGTGGTTGCCAACCTGTGGTCGCAGCCATCGGAACTCTCCTTCCGAAACAAATTCTGTCTTGGATTCAAATCGCCCGGACTGCTGAAGCAATCCTGAAGCGGGAAATAACAATCGAAACCAACATGACGGCAACTGGCATTCCCGCCGAACTCCGGAAATCAGCGAGGCCGATATTCACGAGTCGAATTCAATTCACGTGCGGCAAACATCAGCGATGGAATATCACAGCCACGGCTGGCCAGACGCTTCAAGGCCTGCGGTTCGTAACCCGTGGCATAAAAGGCTCCACGAGCCCGGCCGCTGGCATCCACGCCGGACATGCGATACACAAAAATGTCTTCGATCTGATAGGAACCATCCTGGCAACCGCACAGTTCCGAGATACGCATCACTTTTCGTTCACCGGTCGACAGTCGCGTCATATGAATCAGGATCTGCACGGCCGAAGCGATGTATTGCCGGGCAACGATCATCGGCAGTTCAACCCCGGACAACGCGATCATCAACTCCATACGGTCGAGAGCATCGCGAGTATCGTTGGCGTGAACGGTACTCATCGAACCATCGTGGCCGGTATTCATGGCCTGCAGCATATCGAGCACTTCGCCGCCACGAGCTTCGCCGACGATGATTCGGTCAGGTCGCATTCGCAGGCTGTTTTTCAGCAAGTCGCGCTGCGAGATTTCGCCACGACCTTCGACGTTCGGTGGTCGAGTTTCGAGGGCCACCACGTCACGCTGCTGAAGCTGCAATTCGGCCGTCTGCTCGATCGTGACGACGCGTTCTGTTTCAGGGATGAACCGGCTGATGTTGTTCAGCATAGTCGTCTTACCGGCACCAGTACCACCGCTGACGACGATGTTCATACGACCCCGAACACAGGCGACCATGAAGTCGGCCATTTCAGGCGTCAGTGAACCGGTTCGTACCATGTCTTCAAAGGTCACACCCTTCGATTTGAATCGACGAATCGACACCGTAGGACCTCGCAGGGCCAACGGCGGAATCACCGCGTTCAAACGCGAACCATCGGGAAGCTTGGCATCTACCATCGGCGAAACTTCGTCGATACGTCGTCCGGCTCGACCCACCAGTCGCTGAATGAAGTGGATCAGGTGATCATCGTTCGCGAACCGGATGTCGGTACGTTCGAGCAGACCGTTTCGTTCGATGAATACGCTGTCGGGCCCGTTGATCAGAACGTCGCTGACGTCAGGATCATTCATCAACGGCTCGATTGGACCGAAACCGTAGATTTCGTCCATGATTTCGCGAACCATCGCTTCGCGATCGTCGGCAGGAAGATTCACCGTCTGCTGAGCACACAGGTGAGTCGCCAGGCCGCGAAGCTTGGTGCGAAGTTCACGTTCGGGGAGTTGGCCCGCCTTCGAAAGATCGATCGCATCCACCATCTGTCGGTGAATACGGGTCTTCAGCAGTTGGAAGGCCTGTCGCGGATCAAGAGCGGGTGGAGCAGTTGTTTCAGCGATCATTGTGTGTTCCGCGGAATGAGGTCAGGGTGAATCGTTGTGTGATCTGCCAAGGTCGAGTGAGTCTCGATCTCAATCTCACGTGGTGATCAATGTGTCAGGTGCAACTTGTAAATGTAGGGATGACCAGGATTCGTAATCGCCGCCTGGCCTGTTGCTGCCGGAGTCGGGCCAGCCGCTGGTGTCGGCGAAGGTTCGAGGTAAGGACTGACAGGGACGACACCGTCGGTGGTGTACGGGTACGGAGCATCCAGCACAGCAGTACGCGTCTTGATAATGCAGGGCTGGACGACAAATTCGCAGGAGCCGTCTGACTGATCGTGGACCGACAAAACTCGAATGGCCACCATCCGGACGCAGGTCGCCTGAGTGATTTCCCCTGAACTTCCGGACGTAGCCGTTGAGTACAGCAGACAGATTCGTGGTTCACCGATAATCGATTCCATCGCAACGCGGTCGGCGTGACGAATCTCACCCGATGCAGGCATCGTCTGGTGGGACGAGTCGAAGATCGAAAGCTCGCCACCCGTTGTTGCCAGGTCTTCCGTTGTGAGGCCGTGTGCAAACTGGGCGGCCAGGATCTTGTCGCTCAAGCCGGCACCGACATCAACCACGACGGCATTCGTGTTCAGGCTGCTGCCACGGGCCTGGCTGCGCAATGTCAATTCGGGGATCCCGTCAGCACCGCTGGTGACAGTGTGACCGAGACAGTCGTAGCCGAATTTGTCCTCTCCCTTGCGGGCTTCAATCTGATTTTGCCAGGTGTCCGGCCGTTGACCGCTGGGATCATTCAACCAGATCGCGATCGGCAGGGCTGGAATGGGAATACCAGCCAACGGACGCATGCCAATCACGCGGTTGTCGACACTCGCTTCGACGCGGGTTGCAACATCCCCAGATGCATGACCGGTCACACCGGCAATGAACAGTCCGACGGGGTTACTTGTTCGTCGCGTTCGAAGGCTGGTCACCACGGCCGTTGCTGGCTGTATGGCCGTTTCTTCGAAGCGGATTTTGTTTTCATGCTCGTCCAGCACCAGTTTCCCCAGTCGGATGTCTCCTTCGGGATTGCTGTCCAGCTGAACAGGATCACCGGCAACAAGATTCTGGCTGGCGATCCAGGTGGCTGAGTTCCGAGCCATATCAAGTCGATGTTGAGGATCAGCGCCGGGTTTCAGCAGGTCATCGTTGGCAAGTTCACCGGCGGCGACGAGAGCTGCGGCTTCCGCAGCAGTCGTCAGTTCGAGATCTGCGGCGTCGAGCCACAGTCGATCGAGAATCAGTGCCAGTCCAGCCATCACGACCAGCAATGCGACCGCCACGGCAGGCGTGGTGAAGCCGCGACGCTTTAACTGGCGTCGGACATCAGGCTGCGAGGAAAGTCGATGCGGTTTCATGGGTGCAGATGATTCTGGAGTTCAAAGGCCTGTTACCATCGGGCAAGGCCGAAGGAGGCAAGGAGGAATTTCTTGAGTGTGGCAACTGTGGCGACAAGCCCGCTTGCGGTTGCGAGCGGGCTTGTTGCATTTCAGTTGTCATTCGTTTCAGTTTGGCAGTTCTTGTGGCAGAGACGCCGTTGGAACTGATCGTGGCTGATCGGGATTGTCTTGCGGCACAGGAGCCGATGTTGTGGGTGCTGGTGTCGTTGTGGGGGCAGGGGCTGGAGCCGGTGCCTGATCATTCGTTCGGTTACCGGGGTATGGTCCGAGTGTTGGAGGCAACGCGTAATCACGATCATTGGAGGTCTGCATTGGACCAACGCGTGTTCCGACAAATCGACCTCGATCATCCCAGTACGCCGTCGATCGGCCAGCACCACGATAGATTTCGGTCAGGATCGGTTCTTTGGGCTTGTTGGGGCGGGTGAGTCCCAGGATTTCGTAGAAGGTGACGCGTTCGGCATTGTTCAGAGCAACACCACCGTTCCCCTTACCGTTGGGATTGTAAATCAGGCTGATCTTGCCCTTGTCGCGAGCCAGTGTGATCACGTTGGCCTGACCTTCCGTCAGTTCCAGTGTGAAGTTGTTGTTGCCTCGATCAGTGCTTCCTTGAGTAAAGCTGCGATTGATCGCCAGAATTCGCACACCTTCGAACAGTCGCATCGTCACACCACCCTGGAAGGTGTCTGCCCCGCCGGCGCCACCCATGGCAGTGAACAGGACGTCAGCATGATCGCCCGGCTTCATCATCCCATCGACCATGGAGGCCTGGTCGGTGACTTGAACCGTGACGGCTCGCATTCCCTTGCCAGAGAGTTCGAATGGAGGAAGTTCCCCTGGTTGATAAAGCTGGTTTGCTTTAATCGGTTCTGCAGCTTTCAGTGGTGTCTTGGCGACACGACCGACGATGACGCGGTTGGTCAGCAGCATTTCACGGGACAGCTTATCGACCTGGATCTTGCCGAGTCCCAGGTGTTTATCCGTCAGGATTGTACCGGGCGAGATGTCGGTGATGACCATTGGAATGTCGCGCATCGCTGGCACGACCTTCTTTTCGGTGGTGGCAAGCAGGTTCTTGGCAACATAGCCGACGACCAGCAAGCCCAGGATGCCGAACATTCCCATCGTCAACGCGGCAGGTGTTAAACGCTTCACTTGAAATCCCCCTGGTCGATTTTCGAGGTCATGCGGCAACGAACGGCGTCCGTCAATCCCGCCAAACCGATGCCGACCCTGATACTCATGTCCTGGATGTATGGAACCTTAAACGCTCTATTGCAGACGACGTGCCTGCAGCCAATTGCGACGAGCCGCTGCGGCCCGTCCGTGCAGCTATTCCCGAATCATTCGTGTTTCTGAATACAGATTCCGTCCGTTCAAACTGACTCCGATCGGCCAGAGCAAATCGGGACACGCGGAGCTCATGGGTGTCTGAACAGTGACAACCACGACATCACCACTATGAGTGCCCAGATCGACACCGACCTGAATCCCTGTCTGCAATCGTGGACTCAGTACCTGCAGCACATCGTCCTGAACAGACTGCTCGGTAGCACCGGGCAGGCTGGCCTTTCTGGCTCCAACTCGCGTTGCCTCAACAATGAGGCTGCGTGAGTAAAACAACATCGTGAATTCAAACAGCCCCAGCAGCAGGATGAACAGGATCGGCAGCGTCAGCACCAGTTCCATGCTGAGCACACCTCGTCGCCCTTTGGGTGGCTGGCGTTTTCTGGATGACAAACGGTTTTTCATCAGTCCACCTGAGCCTGTTCTTGCTTGGCGGCTCGTTGAGGTCCCAGTTGACCTTCCTTGATGATGCCCGCACCGTTCAGCAGCATCAGCAGCCAGGTCGCGGTCGCGACAGGGACAGCAAATGGCAGCATTCGGCGAGCCCGCTTCTCTTCCAGAGTTTCCTTCTTGAAGACAGGCTTCCCTTTGGCATCCACCTTGCCGGTTGCAAGATGTTCTTTCTTCCATTTCTTGGCACCATATCGCAGCACCTTGTACATGCTGATGGCGATCGAATCGATCACGACAATCAGTGTGCTGAGAATCATCAGCCAGATCGTCAGTCGCAGTCCCATCCAGACACTGAGTGCCCCCATGAGCTTGGTATCACCCGCGCCGCCGCCGGCAACAAACCACAGGATCAAATAGGTTCCAAATCCGACGACAAATCCCAGAAAACCATCGCCGAGTCCCGGCAGACCCCAGAAGCTGACCTGGTAAATCCAACCGAGTACGAAGAACGGCATCGTCAGTTTGTTTGGGATGCGAAACTTTCTCGCGTCTGTGTAGACCGCGATACTCGTCAGCACCGTAACACCGATGATGAATGCGATGTGTTGCAATGTCCATTCAAACATTTCAATTCCCTGTCTTGACCGAATTTGCCATGTCCGGCTCCACCGAAACGTCCGACGAGATCAGCCAAGGATCCGTCAAAACCTGTGACCGAAGATCTCTGCATCGTTCGCTTCGACCAGTGTCACAGTTTGCCGGACCGTGCGACCAGCGGGTGTCTTCTCCAGTCATCACACCCCGTGTTGCAAACATAACACAGGTTTCCGGAAAGGACGGAAGACGTTGCTTAAAGTCTCCATTTTCAGCAGGATGACGTCGACAGGCCCCACCTTTGCCACTCAGGAACCCATTACGATCCCACTTGCAGTTAAAGGTGCTACAAGCGGACAATCAGAGTCTCGCGCGAATCCCGTGGTGAGGAAAGAAGATGTTGGGATGGCGATGCCGTTTCCGGGGAATCCGCGACGATTTCAACGGCTTTAGCGATTGCAGGGGATTTAACGTTTGTAGCGGCGGCGGATCATTGTCGAGGTGAAGAGATGTCAGTTTCGATAGCGATCAATCAGCAGGACAGCGTGACGTCCGGTTTGATCCGTGCGTGATCGGGCAACGTGCCGATGGCCATGCTCACCAACAAGCCATGTTACGATGACTCTGGAAACTCTTGGAAGTTTTACAGCGACGGTGCATATGAATACGGGAAGGCTGGATTCACCCTCTGGCCGAGCCTTCGTTTTCGCGTTACCGTGCTAATTGCTATCAGCCTCACGAACCACCGGTGGAACACATGATCAATCGAAAAATGTATGTTCTTGCCGTTCAGGACCTGCAGGCATCGGCGGACTACTACCATGGCGTCCTTGGCTTTACGATTCGAGAGATCGGTGACGACGGTTGGCGTATCTTTGAACGTGAAGGTTGCCAGATCATGGCCGGGCATTGTCCCGAATCAATTCCGCCAGGGGATCTCGGCGATCACTCGTACTTCGCGTACATAGTGGTCGACGACGCCAGCGCCTATTACCGCGAATTTGGCAGTAAGAACGCCGAATTCATCAAACACCTCCGCGACGAACACTGGAGAATGCGTGAATTCGGAATCCGGACGATTGACGGTCATCGAATCATGTTTGGACAAGAATTGTAAGTAAGCCCTGAATTACTGGCACTCTTGATTTGCACCTGCATACGCCCAATTCATTCGCCGGGGTTCGCGAACCGTAATCAACAGTCGAAAAATTCGTGATAATGGCAAATCCACATACCAACAAAACAGAAAAGTCCATTGGAATGATCGGGCTGGTCGGACCAGGAGGGGCAGGCAAAAGTACCGCTGGGGCAATTCTCGCTCGTCGGCTTGGCGTATCCCTTATTGACTTGGACGAGGAATTCATTGAAAACGTCGGCGACATTTCACTCTACATCGGTGATCATGGATACGACGCCTACTGCGAGCGGAACGTGAATGTCTACCTCAAAGCGACCAGACTGATTGAATCAAACGCGGTGCTTGTACTTTCGTCAGGCTTCATGACTTACCGTTCTGACATTCATCCTGAGTACAAATCCTGCCTTCAGGACATTGCAACGGGAACGTTGACCTTTGTACTACTTCCGTCACTCGATTTTGAAGTTTGTGTTGCTGAGACCGTTCGTCGTCAGCGATTGCGGTCGTTTGCCCGATCCGAACAACATGAGGAAGAAGTTATTCGTAATCGTTTTTCCGTCTATGCCAATATCCCGGCGAAGAAGGTGGAAACAATGTGCACGGTCGAGGAGGTGGTCGATCAACTCGTGAATGAAATTGCAGGGGCATCAAATGGACAATGAAGCGCTTTGATGTGCTGTGTCATTTGGCTCAAGCATGAGTCAAGTTACCTGGGAGGTTCGACAGCAAACTAGACTCGAAATGACTCATTGGTCATAGTGTTGGAATGTTGATCGTAAGCGAGTTGTCGATCGTAGACACCTTTTTCCGTGGTCGTTCGCATTTGGAAATCTTCGATGCTCAGTTCGATCGCCTCACGATTACGCAGGTGGCATGTGAAAACCCTTAAGCCAATTGGTTCTGTCGATTCGGAGTCCCTTCGAGTCAGCCTCGGCGACCTGAATTCCGATGTGGCGCATGCGATAGCAGAAGCGTTTACCGACGCTGCCGATGTTGAAGTCGTCTGTGGAAATCTGCTTGATCTGTCGTGTGACGCAATTGTCAGCCCAGCCAATAGCTTCGGCAACATGGGCGGAGGGATCGACAAAGTGATCGACGACTTCCACGGAGGCCAAGCACAAACTCGCGTGATGGCCGCGATTGCCGAGCACTACTGTGGCGAATTACCCGTCGGCGTGGCAGTCGTCGTTGAGATGACATCGTCGCGATGGCCGTTTGTGATCGCGTCTCCAACAATGAGGATCCCTGGCAGTATCGCTGGGACCATCAACGCGTATCTCGCCATGCGTGCCGCTTTAGTGGCGGTTCAAAGACACAATCGCATGGGAGGGAGCAGAATTCGGAGCATCGCCATTCCAGGTCTTGGGACGGGTGTTGGGGGGTTGGGATATGTGGATGCGGCTGCTCAGATGTGCGCTGCGTACGATAACGTGATAGGCGGTCAATGGAAGCAAGTCGTGATTGCGGCGCAAGCCCCGTTTGCAATGCATGGCCAGAGCCGCATGCGTCGGGCAACTTGACCGGCATCCTGGATTCAAACCTCTCCACATTCGATGCTTCTGTAAATCCAAGGTGCCGTCCTGCAGCCGAAAATAGTCTTCGTTGCTCCGCTTGATGTCATGCTGTTCGCGCGACACGTGCGATTTGAAATGTTGGCATTTATTTCGCGACATGATTTATAGAATGTCAGTCGCGGTATTCGTCAAACTGGAAACGGCTGACTTCACGCGGAGTAATGAAGGCTACTCTCAGGGAAATTCGACTAACGGAAAAACTCGCGCACAAGGCGTTTGAATTCGGTGACGCTTTTGATTCCCTGAACCTCATCGCGAAACTCGGCGAAATTGGGAAGTGACTTCGCGAAGTAGCAGGCAACTCTAGGAAGACGTTTTACGGCCAGATGGTTGCCGTAGAAATCAAACTCTCCTTCAACCAGTTGCAGTACCACTCGAGCTTTTTCGGAAATACTCGGAGGAGCGACAATTGCTCCTCCGGTGACGAGTGCTCGTGCCTGCTGAAAGATCCAAGGGTTACCCAGACAGCCCCGGCCGATGGCGACTCCATCAGCACCTGTCTCTTTCAGAAATCGGACCGCGTCGGCCGCGTCGCGGACGCCACCGCTTCCCAGGACAGGTATCTGAACGGCCTGCTTAACCCGTGCGACGACGGTCCAGTCGGGGCCCCCCACATACGATTGAGCGACACTGCGGGCGTGGACGTCCACCATCGCGGCACCCGCTTGTTCGGCGAGCATCGCGATTTCAACCGCCGTTTCACGTTCAGCATCGGGGCCGGAACGGATCTTGATGGTTACGGGAATATCGACGGCTCGAACCACGGCTTCGACAAGCCGGGCAATCGCAGACGGGTCAGCCATCAGGGCTCCCCCTTCTCCACGACCGATCAATCGGCGGATCGGACATTCGAAGTTCAGATCGACGATCGAGAACCCCTGCTCTGCCACCACCTTGGCTGCATCGGCCATGACTTGTGGATCATTTCCACTGATCTGACCGACAGCAGGCCGTTCTGTCGGGGATGTGTGCAGCAGCTTGATAGCCCGTCGATCTCGCTTGGCGACATCACAGGCGTCAACCCGCTCACCACACACAAGGCTGGCGCCGAGTTGCTTGCAAACCAGCCGAAACGGATAGTTGGTATGCTCCTCCATCGGTGCCAGAGTGATCGGATGGGCAATCGCTACTGAGCCAATACGCATGAACAAATCTTTCGGGCAGCGACTCGCTGAAATTACTTGATCAGCATGCGATATGGCATGACAGTCAACACACGTTCGCGAGCGAGAAGCTCGTAAACATCCAGCCCCTTCAAGGTGTCAACGACTTCTGGCGGCAGCCGTTTCATCCATGCGGACGTCCCGGCTTTCAGAGATGCCGCACTCGGGTCAACAGGGCCAAATAGTTGCTCAAACGGACTGATCGGTTTGGGCAGGTCCAGGCGTTCCAGTTTCTGTTCCGGATCCAGTCCGGCCGACTTTTTCGCAAATGCAATCGCATCTGCCAGCGTGCCAATTTCATCGACCAGCCCCAGCTTCAGAGCCTGAGCCCCGGTGTAAACGCGACCGCGTGCCATTTTTTCAAGTTTTTCGACGTCCATCTTGCGACCGGCAGCGGCTTTGGTCGTGAACTGAGCGTAGATGTCGTTGAGCATCTTCTGCATTGTTTCGCGTTCCGCATCCGAAAATGGCGTTGTCATGCTCAGGACACCGCTGTTCTTACCTCGGTGTACAACGCTGGTCGTGATCCCGATCTTTTCATAGAACTTTTCAAACGCCAGCTTGCCACCGACGACACCGATCGACCCAGTCAGCGTTCCTGGCTCTGCAAAGATCCGGTCCGCGCCCATGGCAATGTAGTATCCGCCGCTTGCAGCAACATCACCCATGCTGACGACGAATGGCTTCTTTCCTTCGAGCGTCTCCAGTTCATGCCACATCAAATCACTGGCCAGGGCACTGCCGCCAGGGCTGTCAACTCGCAGGACGATCGCCTTGACCGTGGAATCGTCGCGAGCCTGTCGGATTGCCTTGATGATCGTGGTTGACCCCATCGATTCATCGCCCATGAAGTCTGCGGAACTGTTACCCGAGACAATTGGACCGACGGCATTGATAATGGCGATCTTGGCGGCCGTGGATTTACGCGTCGTCGGCTCTACCCCCATCATCAGGTTCATCATCTTGGCCATGCCTGTGATGCCGCTGAAGTCGGTGTCGAGCTTTTTCTTGCCATATCCCTTGGCAAACTTGACTTCTGCTTCCTTCCGATCCCCCTTGATCTGCTCGGTGATCGAGTCTTCATACCCGACGCGATCGATCAGTCCAAGCTTCTTGGCGTCAGTGGCAGAATGCAACCCGACATCGATCACCGCCTTGACCTGATCGGGGGTCAGCTTGCGAGATTGGGCAATCATCTCCACGATTTGTCGGTAGTAATCATCCAGAATCGCTTCCATTTCTTCGCGAAACGCGGGACTCATTTCAGAACGGCTGTACGGTTCTGCTGCCGATTTGAATTCACCGACCCGCAACATCTGCGGTTGGATCGACAGCATGTCGAACAGGTTCTTGTAGAACGAGATTTCTGCACGCAGTCCGGGCATCATCAACATGCCAGATTCCGGCAGGATGATCTCATCGCAGGCGGTGGCAAGCAGATAATCTTTGGTGCTGGCGCTTTCCATCCAGGCATAGACCTTGCGACCCTTTTGACGCATCTTTTGGATGCCAGTCCGCAATTCGTTCAGCTTCGCCCAGCCAATCGAAGGCCCGTTGATGTGCAGGATGACCCCTTCCAGTTCGTCATCACGACTGGCTTTGTCCATCCGCTGCAGTGCGGTCGCAAGAGTTTCCACCACTTCACTGAACAGGCCCGGGGCTCCGGCTCCTTCAGGGTAACCGCCCCCGATTTCGATATGAGCGACCGTCAGCTTTTTCTTGGCAACCGCGGCCGCAGCATCGGCTTGAGGCGCATTTGGATCGGGTGTGTTTGCGGCAATTGCCGGTGAAATCAACAATAGTGTCGTCAGCAGGGTGGCAGTCAGCTTCATTTTCAAAGACTCCTGATAATTCCAGACGCAGCCAGTTGCTGTTAGTTCTAGCCAGCGAATCACCGTGCGTCCAGTACTCTGTTCAGGTCACCGCGGGTTCGCGTTACGTTTTTTAACTGATCGAATCTGTCAGATTCCATGAAATCCGTTTCCAGACGGGTTAAAAATGGGACCGGAACTCAGCTCATCCTGACTGCTGGTTTCTTTCTGATCGAAGAGAGATTTGTCAAAAACTTGAGTTTGAGAGTTCTTGGTTCTTGGTACCAAGCACAAAGCACCAAGAACCAAGCCCCTGCCGATCACGGCAGTCGTATTTCTTTTGGCCGCGGCCGTTTCACTGGGCTCGATTCCGGCTGACAACGCAGTCGGTCTGGGAATCAGCATAATGTTCATGCTGATTCCCTACATCCTGAAGCAATTTGTCCTGGGATTTCCCGACCGAGATCTGGTGATTCTGCCCCCTCCGTCATTACCCGATGAAATCTCTCTCCCACCCTGACGGACGGATCTGGGAGTCGTCGTGTCAACGCTACGTTCGATGGGGTCCATCGAATTGGCGGGCGAGCGATTCAATGCTGTCTCTGACACGGGACCGATGATCGATGTTGGTACGCAGATCCGTGTGACAGGAGATCGTGGCAATATGTTTCTCGTCAGCCGAACGAATACAGAAGCGTCGTAAACAGCCCGTGGCCCCATTCTCAAGAAGCATTGGCCCTGACGGTGTGGCGCAACAATCGACCTCGCCACACCACCGTTTGCCCATTCGGTCCGCCAGCCCAATCAGCTTGGCTATTGAACGGTAAAGGATGTATGGAAGACATCGTTGGGGTCGATGGACGATTTAATCTGCTTGAGTTGCGAGTACTCGGCTTGGGAATCGTAGTAGAAGTCCTGAACTTCCCGGCGGCGCATGTCGAGTTGTGCTCCGTTTGTTTTCGCATCCTCGAACGTACCCCAGAGCATGCGTATGTCGGCGCCGTCGCTATAGTGGTTCAGCAACCCCTTCATCTGATTCTGAAAGCCCTCGGCAATGGCTTCAACTCCGTCCTCATCCTCATAAAACACGTCGAAAACGAGTTGAACGAGAGCGTCCCGCCGTTGCATGTGAGATAGCTTCTTTTTCCCATTGGCGAGGAATTCACCGCCACCGATGACGGCCTGGACGACCACTTTCAGCTTAGAGTGGTTGAAGACCGTATCGACGAGGTCGACAAACGCGTCGCAGAAAACCTGTGAGAACGGCGTCATGGTGATGTGCAGCGACTTCTTGTACGGCAAATCAAATTCACGACCACTCGCTGGGAGGCCTGCTGCTCCGATTTCTCGAACGCCTTTGTCGGCAATCACAGAAAGATTCGCCGATCCTTGGATTGGACTGAATAGATGCGACGCAATGCGATTCGGGATGGACACCGCGTCGTCAACTGCGTCCACGACGGTTTTGATGGACTTCACGCCATTTTCGTCGGTGCACATCATCTCGACGAGCAGCGCGCCCGGCCGCAATTGTTCGCGGTCGCCCGATACGACAGAAAGAAAGAAATCAATGCCTTTTGGCAGTCGACCGCTTGACTGGCGTTCCGCCCACTTCCGGAATTGTTCCATAGCAGCGCTGAATCCCTCCTTTTCGTAGAGATAAGTACGCGAATACCCTGCCGAGGTGGGATACTTTTTATCGGATACCAGATCAAAGGTTATTTCTGTCAAAACGCCCCAACTGCTCGGCCCCCCCCCGAGCACGGCGCGGAACATCTCGTCTGCCAAGGTCACTGCGCCAGCCTGCGGCCGGGTGAACGTATGCTCTGCATAGGCGTTGACTCCGGGAGCCTGCGGATCGCGCGTGACCATCTTGAAGGATCTGACCCAGTCCAGAGTCGCCCCCAGACTGCGGAGTTGATGGCCGATCCCGCCCGTCTGCACGTGACCCCCGAGTCTGACGAGCGGACATTCGCCGTGCGGGATCACGACGCCATTGGCTCGCAACATTTTGGAGACGTCTTTCAGTGCAACTCCCGGTCCCACCGTAACCTGCGTCGGTATTCCCGTCGACGGAGAAAAGACCACCTTATTGAAGACCTTCATGTCCAGGAGCAACGTGCGATTGCCACCTGACGACAGGCCACAGTACTGGTGTCCACCAGATCTCGTCACAATCTTGAGGCTGTTGTCTGCGGCGTACTGGACAGCCGTGGCCACATCCGCCGCGTCCAGAGGCATTGCTACGTACTGCGGGGTCATGCGGGCCGCTACGACCTGAGGAGTGTACGACGAAACGGCATACTGCTGGATCTGCGTACGATACTGTGGTCCTGCGGATGCATCGTAGACGTCACCCCGGAAACCCGGGATGATAGCGCTGCCGAGCCTGTTGCTGGATACCAGACTGAAACCAAGTGTCGGTGCAAACGAGGGCAAGACCGAGACCCCGCGAGCAACTGCTCTGCCTGCACCGCGTCGAACCAACGCTCGGCTTGCAACGGCAGCCGTCGGGGAGACCTTGTCGGCCGGGATGGCCTCAGTAATGCGCCGTTGTGCTTCGAAGGCAATTTTAGGCTTGGCATGAACATCGGACATTTCTGCACGGGCGACTACATTGCCGTCCGACGCAAGCTGAAGTTCGAACCACGCTCGAATTCCGGATGCTCGCTTTTGCTGGGTACGAGGACTGACTCCGATCGTGAAACTTACGGCGTCGAGAAACTGTTTCCGGAAGTTTTCAAATGGGCGAGGTGCAATGTTACTACCAAACCGCTTCAAGACTTCACCGTCGGCAGCAGCGTTCGCACCCGTAGCCATCCAGGCAGCGACGCTCGAACCAGATCCTTTCACCTGATTCGATTCAATGACGTGAATCATGGAACGATCGAAGGCCGATTGAACGAATGTAGTGGCAGTCGTTTCGTCTGCATCTCCGTGGCCTGTGATCCTGACAATCACGAGCTTCATGTCGTATGCTGCCGAGGTCACGCGAACACTGAGGTCAACCTGTTCTGGAAGGGAGCCGCTTCGAGGTCCAAACAGTGCGTCGCATAGTTTTGCGAAAGACTTCGGTTCATAGACTGTCATCCACGAATGCAGCCAGCGTCCAGAATCATCGACCTTCAAAGCTGACGCATCGAAGACGAGATTCGCGATGACAGCGGGACGCCCGCCAGCCAAGAGCTCACGAAGCGCCTTGCGCTGAATCGTCTTTGTCTTGCCTGCACCGGTTCCGTCTGTCGGTATGACCTCAGCCTCAACGACAGCGTCACGGAGCGGGCCACCTCCAGTTCCACTGCGAAGGAATGGTGACACATCCATACTGAGCACAGCCGAGACAATGCTTTGAGTCGGGTTATCGCCAAGCGGAAGAAAGAGTCCCGTTCCGGCCAACTTTTCAGCAACATCGGCTGTCGTTGCAGCCGACCCAACTGTCACCCGCTGGCCATCGATGGCGACGCCCCGAAACGCCTCCATGCTCATAATCACATCGGTCGATTTGCGAGCAGTAGCGGACTTGCCTACGTCATTTGCCGAGACGCTATTGCCGCTTCGCACGAACACCGGCAGATCGGCGGCTCGCGCTAAACGGAGCCCCTTCTCGATGTCTTCAGTCGACTCAGGAATGAGGACTGTCGGCTTGCCAAGGAACTCTGCTTGTGCCTGGTGCGTCGACGTGATACGCCCTTCGAAGGACGATTCGAGCTTACGAGCTGCATTCAAGGACAGAGTCGGCATGGGGGGGCTCCTGCGGAAGTGTGACGATAAAAATCGCCATCCGTTCTACCGCGACTCACCCAAAATATGGAGTGATTTGCTGGTGATTGGGTTGCAAAAAACAAAATATCCGGAATCGTCTTTTCCAAATTCACTTCAGGTGCCGCAGTTTTGCTCCTGGTGGCGTGAGATTGTCCCTTGGCGAAATGAAAAAGCCTCCGTTATCGTGCAAAGGCAGTATTGAACTGACAAGTTGAATACCTGTCTTGGGGAAAGCCAAAGGGCCAGCGACATCAAGAGCGCGGGCTCATTTGCATTGAGATATATGCAAATCAGGGGGCAGGTCTACGATTTTACGATTCTTGGCCGGAAAAGGCATTGCCCCAAAGGGAAGACTTAGTCCGGCCAAGAATCGTTAAATCGTAGACCCGACCCCAACGCCGTTCCGCATTTCATTTTACATGGGCTGCAAGAACCAAATGAGCCAGCGACCGAATGGCCCCTGGCTCATTTGCATTAAGATTTATGTATCGAGACTTCGAATGCGACCTTCAGATCAGATTAACTCCGCAATCGTCTGACCCTGCTCAAGCACAAATACAGGACGGCCAGCCTGATTGACGAATTGCGTTTTTGGATCAAGACCCAAGTGATGGAAAATGGTTGCCATCAAATCTTGAGGTCGGATCGGATTACTCTTCGGGACGTCCGCCTTCGACATCGATTCGCCAACGACCTGCCCCATTCGAAAGTTGCCACCTGCCAAAGCGAGTGTACTGAGAGGAGCCCAGTGATCGCGGCCTGCATTGCGATTGATTCGCGGGGTCCGACCAAATTCGCCAGAGATCACCAGCAGCACGTCTTCTGACATCCCACGAGCCGCCACGTCCGTGATGAAAGAGGCGATCGCATGGTCGAGAGCCGGAACTCGACGTTTCATACTTTGCTCGATCGTCCCGTGCATATCCCATCCACCATAGTTGACGGTGACGAAACCACAGCCGGCTTCCACTAGCCGGCGGGCGACCAGCATCTGCTGAGCGAGTTGGTCCTTTCCATAAAGCTGGCGGGTCGATTCTTTTTCTTTCTCAACATTGAATGCATCCGATGAATTGCCAAGCAGCATCTGAAACGCCTGTTGCTCGAAGGCATCCAACCCATTCATCAAGCCGTGGGAGTCGGTATCACGCCGGAACTTGTCGAGGCTCCCGAGCAATTCACGCCGATCATCAAACCGTTCGACCTTGGTCTCAAGATTCATGTTCTTGCGAGCCTGCCCATTCGGATCAAACGGGGCATATGCAGGTCCGAGGAATGCTGGGCCGTCAGCGCCAATGCTGGCAAGCCGAACGTACGTTGGAATTCCCGTACTCGCATTGTTCGGACCACGAACTTTGGACGCGATGGAACCAATTGACGGGCGCGATGGCAGGCCACCATTGTCGATTGTCCGGTTATCGTAGCCCGTCATGACATAGTGAGTTCCGCCACCATGACCGCTATTGGTGTGAGCGAACGACCGGACGAACGCCATCTTGTCGGCGACCTGAGCCGTCTCGTTGAAGTAACCACCGATTGTCACACCTGGAATATTCGTAGTCGTTTCCCCAGTGACGCTTCGGTACTCCGTCGGTGCGGTCATCTTGGGATCAAACGTTTCGATATGGGTTGGGCCGCCCCCCAGCCACAGCCAGACGACCGAGGTCGATTTCACAGGTCGCCCTGCTT